>Ga0194127_10008243_pt1 | contig 11233 bp, 8 predicted proteins | sample TA2KigC100mmetaG_FD_148624 | JGI IMG/M metagenome (GOLD analysis project Ga0194127, IMG submission 148624) | Freshwater microbial communities from Lake Tanganyika, Tanzania - TA2015036 Kigoma Deep Cast 100m | ecosystem: Environmental > Aquatic > Freshwater > Lake | place: Tanzania: Lake...
GGGCCAACTGGTGGGTGTGGCGACTTATGGCAAGGGCTCTGTGCAAAACTGGGTTCCGATCAGCAATGGCGGCACGGTGCGGGTGACGATTGCCAAGTGGCTGACCCCGGACGGGCGCACCATCCACGAGACCGGCCTGACCCCGGACGTGATCGTGGAGATGACCCTCGAACAGTCCGAAGCCGGCCTGGACCCGCAACTGGACAAGGCGGTCCTGGTAATCCATGGGATGCTCTACGGTGGGAGCGATTAACCCGCCCGGATCCGAATTGGGGCATCGATCCTCTGCACTGCAACTCATCCCGCCGGTCACTGGACCGGCGGGAGTTTTCCTGCTGGTGGGATTCCCGCCAGCCTGCCTGTTGTATAATGGCCGTCATGCGTAAATTCATCATCGCTGTCCTGCTCCTGCTAGCCGTCGTTTTCGTCTACTTCAGCCTGGCTGAACTGGAAACCATCGTCGAGACCCTGCAACGCAGCGATTTCCGGTTCTTCTTTTTCGCCCTGCTCCTGGCGTTCGTCTGGCTCTACGACCTGGCGGTGACGCTCAAGTCCCTTTACCGCCTGGTTGGGATCGATATGAAGAGCCGTCAATTGATGTTGATCGTAGCGGCAGCCAACTTTGTCAATGTCATCGCCCCCATCGGCGGTGTGACCGGGATGGCAGTGCTGCTGGATGATGCCCGCCAGCGCAATCATTCGACCGGGCGGGTTACGGTTGCAGGGGCGCTTTTCATCCTCCTCGATTATGCTGCCTTCATCTGTGTATTATCTTTGGGATGGGTAGTACTGATCCGGCGTAACAACCTGTCCCCGGGCGAGATCACGGCCTCGGTCATTATCCTGGCAATAGCCATCGGCATGGCCTCCCTGGTCTATCTCGGATACCGTTCGAGCGAGCGGCTGGGCAATGTGCTTGCATGGTTGTCGCGGGCGGTCAACCGCGTGGTCCGCCTGTTCACCCGCCGGGAATATCTCCAGGAAGCGAACGCCCGCCTCTTCGCATCCGAGTTTGCCGAAGGCCTGACCGCCATCAAGGGCCAGACCCACAGGTTGTTCTGGCCTTTCCTCTTTGCCCTGAACAACAAAGCGATCCTGATCTGCATCCTTGCATTGTCGTTCCTTTCGTTTGGAACGCCATTCTCCGTCGGGACGATCATTGGCGGTTTCAGCATCGGCTACCTATTTGTGATCGTCTCCCCAACCCCGGCTGGGATTGGCTTCATGGAAGGGGCAATGACCCTCGGCCTGCGCTCGCTCCAGGTACCGACCGCCACCGCAGCCCTCGTCACGCTTGCCTACCGGGCGGCCACTTTCTGGTTCCCATTGCTGCTGGGTGGGTTGTCCTTCCGATACTTGAACCGGAAAGCCCGCCTGAAACCAGGCGATGGGCAGGGGAATGGGTAGCCTGTCGGGGAGGGAAGGTATTCTGGATACCGTTCGCGATGTGACGGAAAAAAGGCGGGTGGAACGACGAGGCCTGCCTGTTTGGCAGGCCTGGCGGTTGCATCCGCAGCATGGATGGCAGGGAGGCTGGCAAACTATGCCCCGAGTGTGGGCAGACGGTGGGGAAAGTGCAATTTCTGGGCGGGGCATGCTTTTTTGTCCAAAGCGCCAGACGTAGTAACAGCCGACCGGACCCAGGCTCCCGGTCGGTTCGTGATTCGTGCGGCAATCGCTAAATGTAGAGGTCGCGCCGGTTGTAGGTCCAGTAGGCCGCGGCCACGCAGACGAAGATGATCCCCGCCGAGATGAGCAGGTAGGTCGCGTCCAGTTTCATCTCGCGGAAGAGTTCCGCCGCGTCGAAGTATTTGAAGGGGCTGAAGTATTTGAGAAAATCCAGGTCCTTCTGCAGGCTCGCGGCCACCGAAAGGAAGTACGTGGTCAGGATGATCCAGACGGCGGTGGAGCCGGAGAGTTTGTAGCGTTTCATGGCGCAGCCGAGGAGCAGACCGAGGGCCAGGAAGATCAGTTCGATCATGAACATGGCGGTCATTTCGAGCCTCAGGTAGTTGTAGAACGCCTGATCGGGGTTATAGGGTCGAGCCGCCGCCAGCGAGCCGCCCCAGGTGACCAGTACGAAAACGATGCTGTTGACCAGCGCCGCCAACATTTTGGCGGTGACGACCCGGCTGCGCGAGACCGGCAGCGCCAGTGAGAACTCGACCGTCTTGTCGCGCTCCTCCTTCGAGATGCTATCGCTGCCCCACATGGCGGCCGCGATCCCACCCATCAAGGCGAAGTAGATGAACATAAGGCCGAAGAATCCGCTCAGGGTCGTCAGATTGAATGCTCGAATGCTCATCGCATCCAGTATTGCATCGGGAAAGGAATCCAGGATGGCCAGCATGGATGCGTCATTGTAATAGGCGGAAAATTTGGCCGCGCCGACCAGGACCATCAACAGTATCACGCCGCACCAGATGAGCAGGCTTTTCAGGTTGGCTTTCAATTCACGGAGAAAGATGTTCATCGAGCGCCTCCTTACGAAACCGCCGGGATGTCGCGGCGGATGTAGCGCCAGTAACTGACGCCCAGCGCGATCAGGGTGACGGCCCCATTGATCAGCGCCAGCGGCGTATCGTAGGCCCCGTTCTTGATGATGTAGGAGGGGTCCAGGTGTTTGAACGGCGTGATGTATTCCAGTTTGGCCTCGCCGAGGATGCCGCTGAAAGCCGCCAGTACGTACGTTCCGAACCCCAGGCCGAGCGAGTAGGGCGTCACGTTGCGCACGCGCCTGACCAGCAGCGAGATGACCAGTCCGACCGAGAGGAAGAACAGTTGCAGGATGGTCATGCTGACCAGGATCAGGATCAGCGTGGAGGCGCTGTACTCGCGGCCTCCACCGAACAGGCCAATGGTGATGTACGTATCCGCCCAGATGACCAGTTCGGTGAGGAGCAGGCTGCTCAGCGCGGCGAGCAGTTTGCTCGCCAGCGCCTGCGTCCGGCTGACCGGCTTGCTCAACAAAAAGTCGGCGGTGAGTTCGCTCTCTTCGATGGAAACCAACCCGAAGCCATAGTTGCCGGCCTGGATCGCCAGGCAGAGCTGGACAAATACAAAAAGGAAGCCAAAGAACCCCAGCAGGCTGGAAAGGTCGAGTTTGTTCATCCCGAAGGCTTCCAGGAGGGCGGGAGGAAATCTGGACATCATCTGCTGGATCAACGCGGCTTCCTCGGAGAACGATGGGTAGATGGAGAACAAGAAAATTACCAGCGCTGTCAGCGAAGCCGACCAGATGATCACCGACTTCAGCCGCGCCCGGAACTCGTGTACGAAAATGGTTGCGCTCATATCAAGCCTATTCGTAGTAGTGCATGAAGATCTCTTCGAGGGTCGGCTCTTCGATGGTCACATCGGCGACCTTCTGGCTGGTGATCTTTTTCAACATGGCGTTTATATTGCCCTTGAAGAAGAAATGGACTGTGCCGTTCTCCGATTGGATATTGGTCACGCCGGGCAGGTCGAAGGCTTTCTGGTCCAGCCCCTCGGCCGTCACGCTCACCTTCTTGTAGTTGTTCTTCTGCAGCGAGCGGATGTCGGAGATCTCGACGATCTTCCCCTCGCGGATGATGCCGACGCGGGTGCAAAGCCGCTGCACCTCGCCGAGGATGTGCGAGGAGAAGAAGACGGTCACGCCGCGCTTGTTCTCCTCGCGGATCAGGTCGAAGAATTTGCGCTGCATCAGCGGGTCGAGGCCGGAGGTCGGCTCGTCGAGGAAGAGCAGTTTCGGGCTGTGCAGCAGCCCCTGCACGATGCCGACCTTCTTCTTGTTGCCGTACGAAAGGTCGCTGATGCGGCGGTTGAGTTCCAGTTCCATATATTCCGAGAGTTCGTGCATCCGCTCGGTGCAGTTCTTGCCGTAGAAACTGGCGGAGTACTTGAGCAGGTCAATGACCTTCATGCCTTCGTAGTAGAAGACCTCCGAGGGCAGGTAGCCGATGTCGCGGCGGATTACCGGGCCGTGTGTGGTCACATCCTTGCCGAAGACTTTGGCGCTGCCGCTGGTCGGGTGGATCAGCGACAGCAGCAGGCGGATGGTGGTGGATTTCCCCGCGCCGTTCGGCCCGATGAAGCCGAAGATCTCGCCTTCCTCCTCGCTGAACGACACGTCCACGATGCCGCGCGATTTGCCGTAATACTTGGTCAGGTTGGTTACTTCGATGACGCTCATTGGGTTGCTCCTTTTGGAAGAACGGATTTGCAGTTCATGCATCCGGCAGGCAGTATTCTAGTCCCAACGCGAGCATTTGGCAATCTCCCGCATTGGCTCAGGGGGAAGGGGGAGAGATGTGGAGGCATGGAGCATGGGCGTTGGTATAATCGAGCAACGCTACTCGAGGAGACTTCCCATGAACCAATTCTTTTCTGCTGAAAACTGGATTGCCCTGCTCACCCTGACTGTGTTGGAGATTGTCCTGGGCATAGACAACATCATCTTCATCTCCATCCTGGCCGATAAACTGCCGCAAGCGCAGCAGAAGCGCGCCCGCCAGATTGGGCTGGCGCTCGCGATGCTGACCCGCATCCTGCTGCTCGTCTCGCTGGCCTGGATCATCCGGTTGACCCAACCGCTCTTCGACGTTTTCAGCCTGGAGGTCTCCGGCCGCGACCTGATCCTGCTCGGCGGCGGTCTCTTCTTGCTGGCGAAAAGCACGCACGAGATCCACAACAAACTGGAAGGCGGCCACGGGAAGGAACGGGCCGGGCGCCCGGCATCCTTCCTCGGCGTGATCGCCACGATCGCCATGCTGGATATCGTCTTCTCGCTCGACTCGGTCATCACCGCGGTCGGCATGGCCAACGAACTGGCGGTGATGATCACCGCGGTGGTCATCGCGGTCGCCATCATGATGTTCGCCGCAAATCCGATCAGCGACTTCGTCAGCCGCCACCCGACGGTCAAGATCCTGGCGCTCAGTTTCCTGCTGCTGATCGGCACCTCGCTGATCGTCGAGGGATTCCACGCCCATATCTCAAAGGGCTACATTTACTTTGCCATGGGCTTTTCGGTTTTCGTGGAGATGCTCAACCTGCGGATGCGCGCCGCGAGCGCGCCGGTCAAATTGCACGAGGCTTATGTTCCGGCAGCAGTGGAGAAGAAGCCCGCAGCGCCGCGCCAGCAAAGAACGAAACAGACAAAATAGAAATCCAAAAGGCCAACTGGCGCAGTGGCGTGAACCTGCCGCTCATTCTGGAGAATTCCAAACATGAAATACCGCCTGATCACCCTCGTTTCCGCTTCGGCCTTCCTGGCTTTGATGGGAGTCATCATGTTCCTCATCGCCGGAACGCTTGCCCTGCTCGCGATCTGGCTCTATCTCGGTTTGCGCCTTTTGTTCACGATCGCCTGTGTCGCTGTCATGTCGGACGAGCTGGCGCGCGAGCGGCTGAAGCCCGGCGCTAAACCCAAACCGGAGCCGATCTACAATACGGGGACGGCAATCGCCTGGGTGACGCACATCATCCTCGCCCCGCTGGACTTGGGCCGCTTTGGCTGGAGCCGCGGATTCCCCGTCTGGCTGCAGGGCGCAGGCGCGATCGTCATGCTGGCCGGTTTTTCCCTCGTCATCTGGGCGCTGATCCACAATGAGTTCATGTCGGCGCGCATTCGCATCCAGGAGGAGCGCGGGCAGCGGGTGGTGGATACCGGGCCTTACGCCATCGCCCGCCACCCCAATTATGCCGGCGGCTTCCTTGTCAGCCTTTCGAGCGGGTTTGTATTCGGTTCATGGGTGGCAATTCTGCCCATGCTCTTGCACATGGCGCTGTTGATGTACCGGTCTGTTCAGGAGGAAAAAGCGCTGATTGGCGAACTGACCGGTTACGCCGAATACGCCCGCCGCGTGCGCTGGCGCTTTTTACCGGGGGTCCCCTAACTGCCGAACCGGTTGCCTGTATGTCTCTTGAATCCCTCCTCGCCCGCTGGCAATTGGACCCGGAGACCGGCCCCAACTTTGCCGCGTGGGAAAGCCTCCCGCCCCGGCCTGCGGACCTCCATCCTGCCCCCGCCTACCTGCCGGCCCCGCTCCGCGACATGCTCCGCGCCCGCGGCATCGAGACGTTGTACAGCCACCAGGTCGAGGCATGGGAGGCAGCCCGCGCCGGAGAAAACGTGGCCGTTGCCACCGGCACCGCCTCCGGCAAGACGCTGGCCTACAACCTGCCCGTGCTGGCCGCGCTGCTCGAAGAACCGCAAGCGCGGGCGCTGTATCTCTTCCCCACAAAAGCGCTTGCGCAGGATCAGCTCAACACGCTCCAGTCGTTCCAATCGAAAATCGTAAATCCTCAATCGGCAATCTATGATGGCGACACCCCCCAGCGCGACCGCAAACCGATCCGTGAACGCGCCCGCGTTTTCCTGACCAACCCCGACATGCTCCACACCGGCATCCTGCCGCACCACACCAACTGGGAGGCATTCTTCCGCAACCTGCGTTTCGTCGTCATTGACGAAATGCATACGTACCGGGGCGTGTTCGGTTCCCACGTTGCCAACGTTTTGCGGCGGCTGAAACGGGTGGCAAAATTCTACGGGGCTAATCCGCAATTCATCCTGGCCTCCGCCACCATCGGCAATCCGCGCCAACTGGCGGAGAAACTTATCGAGGCCCCCATCCGCCTGATTGATCGGGACGGCTCCGCCCGCGGCCCGCGCCATTTTCTCATCTACAATCCGCCGGTGGTGGACGAGTCCATCGGCCTGAGGAAAAGTTCCGTCCTGGAAAGCGTCCGGCTCTCGCGGCAGTTGAGCGGCGATGGCTTGCAGCATGTTGTCTTTGCCCGCTCGCGGCGGAGTGTTGAACTTCTTTTGACTTATCTTCAAGGAAATAGTGAATGGAAAATGGTTAATGGTAAATCGTCTATTAACCATTCACCATTAACCATCAGAGGCTACCGCTCCGGCTACCTCCCCTCCCAGCGGCGGGAGATCGAAAAGGGATTGCGCGACGGCAGCGTGCGCACCGTCGTCGCCACCAACGCGCTGGAACTGGGCATTGACATCGGCGGGCTGGAGGCGGCGCTCCTGGTCGGTTACCCCGGCACGGTCGCCAGCGCCCGCCAGCAGGCCGGCCGCGCAGGACGCGGGTCCGCGCCCGCTGCGGCGGTGCTGGTCGCCTCGGCCAATCCGATCGACCAATTCCTCGCCCACCACCCCGACTACTTCTTTGGCCGGTCGCCGGAGCAGGCGCTGGTCAACCCCGACCACCTGCTCATTCTTCTGAATCACCTGCGCTGTGCCATGTTCGAACTGCCCTTCCAGAAGGGCGAGACCTTCGGCAATCTTGCGGTGGACGAGTTCCTCGAATTCCTGGTCGCCAACCGCGAGGCGCATCTTTCGCAGGAAAAATATTTCTGGATGGCCGACTCGTACCCCGCGGCGAACATTTCCCTGCGCTCGGCGTCGCCGGAGAGTTACGTGCTACAGACGATGGACGATGGACCGCGGACGATTGGGATTATTGACGGTAGGTCCGCCCTGTGGATGGCGCACCCCGGCGCGGTCTACCTGCACGAGGCGCGGCAGTATTTCGTCGAGGAACTCGACCGGGAGAAGAAGATCGCCCGCCTGCGCCCGTTCGAGAGCGACTACTTCACCGAGCCGCTCCAGCAAACGACCATCCAGGCGCTTTCGGTGCAGCAACAGGAAACCATCTTCGACAGCCGCCAGACGACACTCGCCACCCATGCCAAAGGCTGGGGAGAATTGCAGGCGACCATGCAGGTGACCGGCTTCCGCAAGTTGCGCTGGTACAGCCGCGAAAACCTGGGCGAGGAGCCGCTCGACCTGCCGCCGGCCGACCTGCAAACGACCGGCTACTGGCTCTCCATCTCCGAGGAGACGGTCAAACGCTTGAGCGCCGATGGCCTGTGGATGAACGCGCCCAATGACTACGGGCCGGGCTGGGCCCGGCTCCGGGAGGCGGTTCGGGCGCGCGATGGTTATCTCTGCCAGGTCTGCGGTCGCGAAGAAACGGTTGGCAAGCAGCACGCCGTCCATCACAAGGTCCCGTTCCGGCTGTTCCTTCACAACCGCGGCGCAACCTCGCCCGAAGCGGTTCGCGAAAAAGCCAACGATCCCGGCAACCTGACCACGCTCTGCGCCGAATGCCACCAGAAGGTCGAGGCCAACATCCGCATGAGGAGCGGGTTGGCTGGGCTGGCCTACGCCCTCGGCAACCTGGCGCCGCTCTCCCTGATGTGCGACCCCGGCGACCTGGGCACGCATATCGAACCTGTAAAATCCGGGACTTTTCCCGAACCGACGGTGGTGCTTTACGATCTTGTCCCGGCGGGGATCGGCTTCAGCCAGAAACTGTTCGAGATGCACGCCGACCTGCTGGCGCGGGCGCTCGAACTGGTCAGCGAATGCGCCTGCGAGGACGGCTGTCCCTCCTGCGTGGGGCCGGGCGGGGAGAATGGGATGGGGGGGAAGATGGAAACGCTGGCAATATTGAGGGCGGTGGTGGCATGATTTTACCCAGGAGGAAACTTCTTCCTGGCTTTACGCTTGTCCAATAAACGCTTGACTCTCCCATAACGTTCACGCGTCAACGGGTAGATCCAGGCCAGGATGATTGCCCCAAGCAGCAGGGTCGCGCCGGTGGGACCGACCAGGATGCGGATGGCAGCCAGGGCGCCGGAAGGTTGGGTGAAATTCGTTGCAGCCACTGGCGGGGCCTGATAGCCGGCCCAGCCGAGCACCTGCAGCGCCAGGAAGAATGAGATGGCGGCGCTGATCTTGCGGACGAAGTTCTTGATCCCGTAGAAAATCCCTTCCTGGCGCTGGCGGGTTAACAACTCGCCCCACTCGATCACGTCCGGGAAGATGGCTTCCGGGATGATGTACCCGGCAGCCAGTCCGATCCCGCCCAGGGCGGATATGGCCAGCATCCAGGCGACCTGCCCTGGTTGGATGAAAACCAGGAGAATGTAAGCAGACAGCCACGGCAGGACGCCCACCAGGTAGGCTCGCGGTTTGCTCAAGCGCTGCGCCACCCGGTTCCAGATGGGGATGGACAGGATTGCCAGCAGGATCAGCAGTCCCAGTACGCCTGCCTCGAGGCTCAACTCCATGCCGGGCAGGGCAACGGTCGCATTCAGGTCGCCTCCGGCGATCCAATAGAGCAGGAAATAGGGCAGGATCAGCGCCACCAGGTCGGCTGCCATCCAGTTCAGCATATTCAGGATGGCGGCATAACGGAAGGGGATGTTGGCCCATGCGGTGCGGATAGCCACGCCCAGGGGGATGGCCGGTGGATCGTCCATGTTGCGGGGACCACTCTCGCGCATCACAAAACCGATCAGCAGCAGGGGTGGAAACGAGAGCGAACCGAAGAGCGCCGCCGCGGCCAGGTAACCCTGCTGCTGGGTGAATCCGGCAGCCAGGGCGGCGTCGACGATGGTCGGCGCGGCGACCGCAGTAACCAATGAAGCCGCTAATTGGAAGAACATGCGGTAACTGGTAAGCGAGGTGCGTTCGTCGTAATCCCGGCTGATCTCCGGGGTCATGGCGGTGTAGGGGACTGCCACCAGGGTGCCGAGGGTATCGGTCAGCATGAAGGCCAGGGTGACATAGACGGTCAGGGCGGCCTGGCTTTCCCAGGGCGGCGCCCACCACAAGGCAGCAAAACCGAGCGCAAATGGAACACTGAATACCAGCAGGAACGGCCGCCGTCGTCCCCAGCGGCTGCGGAGGCGGTCGCTGAGCATGCCCACCAGTGGGTCGTTGACGGCATCCCAGACAACTCCCACCAGGGCGCCGATGGAAGCCAGGCGCGGGTCGAGCCCGACTACATCGGTCAGGAAAATGGCGTACAGGATCTGGCGCATCATCCCGAACGACGCCAGGCCGAACTGCCCGGAGCCGTAGACAACCTTCCGAATGGCGGAGAGACTTGCCGGGCGGGGAACGGTCTGCGACATCAATCGTCCTTGCGCTGGAAGGCATGTTTCATTTCCAGCAATTTCCGGATGCGGTTGTGCCGGGCGCGGGTCAACGGGTAGAACCAGGCGGTCAGGATGGTACTGAATAGCAGCGCTGCGCCGAATGGGCCGATCAGGAAGCGGATGGCGTTCAATGTGCCGGGGGACTGGGCAAAGGTCAATACCCCGGGAGGCGGGGATTGGTATCCGGTCCAACCCAATACCTGCAGGGCGATGAATGTAGCCAGGGCGCCGGTTAATTTGCGGATGAAGTTCTTGACCCCGAAATAGATGCCTTCCTGCCTGCGACCTGTGCGCAACTCATCCCACTCGATCACGTCCGGGAACATGGCATCCGGCAGGATGTGGGCAGCCGAGACGCTGATCCCGGCCAGGAAGGACATCCAGACAATGGCGGTCGTCTGGCCGGGTTGGAGGAAGGACAAGGCCGCCTGGACCCCCGCCCAGAAAACCATCCCGATGATGTACGCCCGGCGCTTGTCGAGACGCCTCGAGGCGAACATCCAGGCCGGCAGGAAAATCACCGATGTCAGGAGCAACAATGCGAAAACAGCCGATTCGATCGGCAGTTCAATCCCGGACAAGGTGACCGAAGCCAGCAGGTCCCCTTGCGATATCCAATACAGGAGGTAGAAAGGTAATGCCAGCGCCACCATGTCGAACGTGATCCAGTTCAGCATGTAAATGGCGGCTGCGAAGCGGAAGGGGATATTCTGCCAGGCGCTGCGGATGCTCACCTGGAATGGGACTGCGGCGGCCTGCCGGGAGGGAGTGAAGCGTTCCCGGATGAAGGCGAAGATCAGCAGGAATGGGACCGCCGCCAGGCCGCCGAACAAGGCCGCCACCAGCAGGTAGCCTTGTTGTTGCGTCAGCCCGGACTGCAAGGCGCCGTCCACGATCATCGGCGCCGCGACCGCCGTCACCAGCGACGCCAGCAGGTTGAAGAAGATGCGGAAGCCAGTCAGGACGGTGCGGTCGTCGTAACCGGGGGAGAGTTCTGGCAGGAGGGCCGAGAACGGGACGCCGATCAGGGTCTCCAGGGTGTCGCTGATCATGAAAGCCAGTGTGACCCAGACCGCCAGGGCAGCCTGGCTTTCCCAGGGCGGCGCCCACCACAGGAGCATGAAACTGGCCCCAAATGGGATGGCGAATACCAACAGGAACGGCCGCCGCCGCCCCCAACGGGTGCGCACCCGGTCGCTCAACATCCCGACCAACGGATCGTTGATGGCGTCCCACACGATCCCCGCCAGGGCAGCCACCGAAGCCAGGCGCGCCTCCAGCC
>Ga0194127_10008247_pt1 | contig 11230 bp, 6 predicted proteins | sample TA2KigC100mmetaG_FD_148624 | JGI IMG/M metagenome (GOLD analysis project Ga0194127, IMG submission 148624) | Freshwater microbial communities from Lake Tanganyika, Tanzania - TA2015036 Kigoma Deep Cast 100m | ecosystem: Environmental > Aquatic > Freshwater > Lake | place: Tanzania: Lake...
GCGACCGCTGCAGGTAGCCGTCGCCCTCGGCGGTCGGCAAGCCCATCGGCATGCGGATCCGGTTGCCGGCGGCGTCGACGGTGTCGCGCAGCACGCGCTCGGGGTTGCGGCCGTCGGCGCGCAGCGCCTCGCGCAGCTCCGCGTCGGCGATCGCGAGCCCGTAGAACGCCGTGTCCGGTGCCAGGGCGAGCAGCCGCTCGAGCAGGGCGCCCGAGTCGACCTCGCTGGGCCCGGCGGCGCGCCACTCGAGGATCTTGTCGACGAGGTCCAGCACGTCGTAGCCGAGGCCGTCGCGCAGCGAAGCGAGCTGCGGCGCCGTGCGCACCGCCTCGACGAGGCAGTCGGCGGCGCCGCGGCGGTCGACGTAGACCAACGCATGGCCGCGGCCGAGCCACGTGAGCGCGACCATCTGCCGGCAACTCGGCGCGTAGGCGGGGTTCTCCGCCATCGCGCGCTCGAACGAGTGCTGCGCCGCCGCGTAGTGCGCGCACGACGACCACGCCGGCCACGGCTCGAGTTCGGCCCGCCGCGCGTCCTCCGCCACGAGCACGTGCGCGTAGCCCGTCCACCACGCGGCATCCGCCGACCCCGGATGGTCCGCCGCGATGCCGGCGGCGACGCCGCTCGGCACGAGCCGGCCCGGGCCCAAGCGCACCGCGGCGAGCAGCAGAAGCCACAGCTCGCGATCGGCCGGGAGAGCGCGCGCGCCCGCGGCGGCGTAGGCGAACTCCCGGCCGCGCAGCCCGAGCGCTCCGGCGAACGACGACAACGACAGCCAGTCCTTGGCCGTGCCGTGCGCGCTGCCGGCGACGCGCCACAGCGCGTGCAGGCCGGCGGCGATGCCGCGCAGTTCGGACGCCGGATCGACCTGCGCGCGTTCACCGAGCTGCCGCGCGTGGGCGTCGCCGACCCAGCGCAGCGCCTCGACCGCGACCGGGTCGCCGAGCCGTCCGCCGTCGTCCGCGCCGCGCGTCGCGAGCGCGAACGCGCGCCCGCCGTGCTCGGCCTGCTCGGCGAAGCGGCCGAGGAAGAAGGCCGTGCGCGCTCGTTCGATCCACCAATCCGCGTGGTCCGGCGCAGCGGCGAGTGCGCGTTGCCAGTGCAGTTCGGCGTCCTCGAGCAGGACCTGGGCGTCCCTGCCGCCGCTCTCGAGCCGGCGCCGCGCGAGGTCGAGCGAGGCCTTGGCGTAGCGCGCGTTCCACGCGGCGCGGTCGGGCGCAGGCACGGTCTTGTCCTGCGCGTCGAGTTCCTCGAGCGTGCGTTCGAGTTCCTCGGCCGCGGACGGTTCCTCGCTCGTGGTCGGCGGCTGGGACGGTGAACGCGCCGCCGGGACCTCCCCGACCACCGGCATCCCCTCCGTCGCGATCGCCGCGACGGCGGCGGCATCGGCCGCGGGCAGCACCATCCGCAGGGCCCGCAGCGCCGCGGCGGCGTGCGGTTGCAGCACGCAGTGCGCAAGCAGGAACGACCGCGTCGGCGTGCCGAGCCCGTCGAGCTGCGCGATCAACTCGAAGCTGGAACCCCGGTCGACGGGGACGGGGAAGTCGCCCGCTTCGACCCGGTCGCGCCAGACCGCCGCGAGCGCCGGCCCGAGCCCGCGCGCGGATGCCGCCGCGACCAGCGCCTTGCGCAGGGCCGGCGAGGAGCCCCGCGCGTCCCACCCACCGCACGCGTCGACGAGCCGCAGCGCCTCGAGCGAACCGGCGTCGCCGTGGGCCGCGATCGCGTCGAGCGCCGCCAGCACCCGGCCCTCCTGGTCGAGGTCGATGGCGCGCGGCCCCTCCTCGCCCGGGTCGAGCCGCGCCTCGAGCGCCTGTCGCCCCGCGTGGTCTCGGCGCGCCGCCAGTTCCGCCCACGTCATGCGCGCGAAGTCGGGCCGCTCCCGCGCCGGCAGGTCCCGCACCGCCGCCGCGAGCGCGCGGTCGACGTCGCGCAGGTCGAAGGACAGCGACAGGTCGAAGGTCTTGCTGCCGTCGGGCAACACGAGCGCGTGCCGCGGCGCGACCCGTTCGCCGTCGGCGAGCAGCCGCTCGAACAGGAGCGGCTCGATCGCGAGGTGCTCGCCGCACGTGACGCCGCCGAACCGCGGGCACGGGATCCGCCGGCCCTGCTCGTCGTGGTCGCGTTGGTTGTGGCGGAACAGGCTGCCGGCCACGCAGACGCACTGGTTCGCCGCGGCAACGAAGCCGGGGTCGCGGTAGTTCTCGCGCCAGACGCGGTCCGAGGCGCTCTCGCCGTCCATGTTCAGCGCGACGAACAGCGGCCGCTGCTCCTGCCTCGCCAGGTGCAGCGCGTCGTCGAGCGAACGCTGCCACTCGATCCGGGGCTCGGCCGCCGGCGCCGGCGGTGCTGGCGTGACGGGGCTCGGCGTGGGCTCCGCACGGCAGCCGAACCAGAGCAACGGCGCGACGAGCGGCAGCACCGCCCGGCGCCACGTACGCGGCGATCGCGACATGGGTGGGTTCCTCGGGTGGCGACCGGAGGACGCAGGGCAAGGAATAGCCGGAACCGCCGGCGCGGTCACGCCACAGTGCCGATCCGGGCTTCGCGCGCGTATCGTCCGGCGATGCGCACCTCGCGGCCGTTCCTGTTCCTCGCGCTCGCCGCCGGTGCCTGCAGCACCGTCGGCGACGACATCGACCGCCAGCTGCTGCAGCCGCCGCCGGGCTGGCTCGCCGAGCCGCACGACGTGGGCCTCGCCGCCGAGCCGTTCGAGCTCGCGCTGCACGCCGCCGCGTCGCTGACGGGCTTCTGGATCCCCAACCCCGCCGCCGCGGGCCGCACGGTCGTGCTGCTGCACGACGAACGAACGAACGTGAGCGTGCTGCACCCCTACTACACGTTCCTGCACGCGGCGGGCTTCCAGGTGCTCGTCGTCGATCCGCGCGGTTTCGGCCGCAGCGTGGGCCGGCCGTCGCTGCAGGCCTGGCTCTACGACCTGCCGCCGCTGTTCGACTGGCTCGCGCGGAAGCCCGGCGTCGACCCGGCCCGCATCGCGGTGTTCGGCAGCGGGCTCGGCAGCGTCGCGGCGATGTGGCTCGCGAAGGGCCGGCGCGCGGCGGCCGTCGTGTTCGAGCACCTGCCGAGCCTGCGCGACGTGCTGCGCACGCGCGAGGACGGCAGCGCCCGCAGCGCGTTCGCGGTCGGCATGCTCGAGTTCGCCGGCCTGCCCGAGGACGTCGAACCGGACGAGAACGCGCCGCGAGCGCGCGTGCCGGCCCTGTTCGTGACGACGGAGCACGAGCCCCGGCGCGACCGGTCGGCGCTGCTGCGCGCGTTCGAGGCCTACGCCGGGCCGCGCGAACTCTGGGTGGTGCCCGAGGCGGGCCCGGCGCCGAACGCCATGCTGACGCACGACGGCGAGTACCAGCGCCACATCGCGGCGTTCCTGCGCGGCGCGCTCGGCGGCCCGGTCGAACGGATCGACGCCGCGTGGCGCGAGGTCGAGAAGGCCAGCGACGGCGGGGCCTTCTACGAGATCGAACTGCTTGCCGTGCCAGGACCGCCGGCCGAACCGTGGGCCGTCGAGGCCTGCGCCGTGCTGCCCGACGGCTCGCTGCACACCGCGCGCACCTGGCTCGAGGGGGAACGGGCGACCGTGCGCCTGCGCCTGCCGCAGGCGCCGCGCCTGGTCGCAGCGAGCCGCGTCTACGAGGTCGCCGGCGACGATGCGCTGGGCTTCCACCGTGTGCGGAGCCACCTGTCGCGTTCGGCGGCCGCGGCAGCGCCGCTGTGGCCGCGGATCGAGGCGCTGCGGCACGGCACGCTGGCCGGCGCCGACCTGGACACGCTGGGCGCCGGCCTGCTCGCGGCCGAAGCGGGCGAGCCGTTCCACGCGCGGCTCGCGGCGGAACTGTGCGACGTCTACGCGGCGCTGGGGCTGGCGTGGAGCGGGAGCGGCGACGAGGCACGGCGCGCGCAGGGCCGCGCGTGGCTGCAGCGCGCGGTCGCCAGCGTGCCCCCGCAGCCGAAGACGCACGTCTGGCCGGGGCCGGCGGCGACCTACGGCTTCGCGCACGGCGCCGCCGTCGCGGCGGCGGCCCGGCGGCTCGCCGAACTCGACCGCTGACGCGGCCCTCGGCCGTCACGGCGCGCCGACGTCGACCCACACGAGCCGGTGGTCGGAGGCGTCGATCCGGCGCGATGCGGGCTCGCGCGCCGGCGGCCAGTGCACACCGTTGCCGAACGTGCGCAGCGTGCGCGCGACGAGCACGTAGTCGAGCCGCAGGTTGCCGGGCCCCGCGCCCTCTTCGTCGGGGAAGTCGCCGGTGTCGAGCGCGGGGTCGCCGCGGTGGCCGTGGTTCATGCCCCACTGCCGCTGCGCTGCCTCGGCGCCGCCCTCGCTGCGCGGCTCTGGATCGAACACGGCCGGGTGCGCCAGCAAGGCAGCCAGCGCCGCGCGCCGCGCGTCGCCGTCGACCGGATCGCAGTTGAGGTCCCCGAGCAGCACGAACGGCGCGCCTCTGGGCAGTCCCCCGGCCACGCCCGCGTCGTCGACGATCCAGCCGTCGCGCCCCGGCGTCAGGTAGTCGACCCAGAAGCGGATCTCGTCGTGGTTGCGGCAGCCGTTCCGGTCCTCGGGTCCGTCGAACACGGGCGGCGTCGGATGGCAACACAGCACGTGCACGACGTGCTGCTCGCCGACGCTGCCGATGCCGATCGGCACGTCCCAGTGGCTCTTCGACGACAGGCGCAGCCGCGCCCAGGTTGCGTCGTCGTAGGTTCCCGCGGGCCGCAGTGCCTGGGGCATCGCGCTCCAGCGCAGCTCGCGGAACGTGCGCGCGCGATCGGCCAGGATCGGGTGCCGCGACAGGAGCGCCATGCCGTACTGGCCGGGGAAGGCGCCATACCCCCACGCGTCGCCGGGCCCGCCGGTCCGGCCGTCGCCGTCGAGGTCGAGCCCCGACGGCAGGCCCGTGTTGACCGGCGCGACGAAACGATGGTCGAACCGGATCGGCGGCAGCCCGTCCTGGCTCACGGCGAGGTAGCGGTCGGCGAACGCCGCGGCGGCAGCACCCGCGTCGTCGTGGTCGAGTTCGCACAGGAGCAGCACGTCGATCTCGTTCTGCTGCACGATGGCGGCAACGCGCCTGGCCTGCTCGCAGTCGCCGCCCTGCAGTTCGGCCAGCAGCGCCCCGGGCTGCTGCCGGTGCATCGCGACGTTGAACGTCGCGCAGCGCACGACCGGCACCGCACGCGCCGCGGAGCGCCGGTGCAGCAGCGACCACACGAGCGGCACGCAGGCACCGAGGCACAGGATCGACAGCAGCGTGTAGTTCGGCCTCATCGCGCCTTCTCCGCCTGGCCGGCGGGGTCCGTGAACATGCTCTGCGCGTCGGCCAATCGTGCCTCGGGGCCGATCACGACGACGGTGTCGTCGACCTCGAGCACCGTGTCGGGCACGACGACCGGCAGGTTGCGCCCCTGCCGCCGCACCGCGACGACGCTGCAGCCGGTGTTGCGGCGCACGCCGGCCTCTGCGAGCGTGCGGCCGGCCGCGGGCGCGCCGGGCGCGATGCGCCAGATCGCGAAGCCGACGCCGGGCACGAACTCGGCGATGCGCGCCGCCTCGGCGGCCAGCGCTGGCGCCGTGCGGCCGCCCGCGCCTGCCGTCGCGCGCACCTCGGTGACCTGCCGGCCGATCTCGTCGTCGGCGATCAGGAACCGCCGCAGCACGCGCACCAGCATCTCGATCGAGGCCTCGAGTTCCTGCGGCACGACCTCGTGGGCGCCGGCGGCCCGCAGCCCCTCGCTCTCGGCGATGTAGACCGAACGCACGAGCACGTGCACCTGCGGCGCCAGGTTGCGCGCCAGCTGCGCGATGCGCGCCGCCGCGGCCGTGTCGTTGACCGCGACGACGATGATGTGCGCACGTTCGATGCCGAGCGCGCGCAGCACGCCGGCCCGCGTGGCGTCGCCGAGCACGATCGGCACGCCGCGCGCCTTCTCGGCCTTGACGGTGGCCGCGTTCATCTCGGACACGACGACCGGCACGGCGAGCCGCCGCAGCCCCTGCACGACGGTGCGGCCGGTCGGCCCGTAGCCGACCACGATCGCGTGGTCCCGCACGCGTTCGTCCGCCCCGGGCCGCGCGCCGTCGCCGGCGCCGCGCGCGCGGGCCGCGAGCTTCTGGCCGAGCACGTAGAGCAGCGGCGTGCTCGCGATCGACAACACGGCGACGACGACGAAGATGCGCTCCTCGCCGGCGTGCAGCACCTCGACCTGCTTGCCGAGCTGCACGAGCACGAACGAGAACTCGCCGACCTGCGCCATCGCGAAGCCGGCGCGCACGCGCACCCAGAACGGCATGCCGAGCAGCCGCGCCGCCGCGACGACGACCGCGGCCTTGCCGGCGACCACCGCGAGCAGCGCCAGCGCCACGGTGCCCGGCGCCGCCGCGATCGTGCGCCAGTCGAACAGCATGCCGATCGAGACGAAGAACAGGCTCGCGAACGCGTCGCGGAACGGCTCGACCTCGGCCGCGGCCTGGCTGTGGTGGTCGCTGTCCGCGAGCAGGATGCCGGCCAGGAACGCACCGAGCGCCAGCGACAGGCCGAGCCACGCGGTGACCGCCGCGAGCCCGAGGCACAGCGTGGCGAGCGCCAGCACGAACAGCTCGCGGCTGCGCGTGCGGGAGACCAGCGCGAGCAGCGGCGGCAGCAGGAACCGCGCCCCGACCAGCACGGCCGCGAGCACGCCGAGGTCGCCGAGCGCGCGCGGCACCGACTTGCCCTCGCCACCGCCGGCGCTGCCGAGCAGCGGGATCAGCAGGATCATCGGCACGACCGCGAGATCCTGCGCGATGTTGATGCCGAGCACGATGCGGCCGTGCGGCGTGCTGAACTCGCCGTGGTCGACGAGCAGCTTCGTCGACGCCGCGGTGCTCGACAGGCTCAGCAGGAAACCGAGGAACAGCGCTTCGTGCAGGCCCAGGCCCGCGAGCCGGCAGACGCCGGCGCCGAGCAGCACGGTGCCGAGCACCTGCGCGCCGCCGCCGTACAGGATCGTGCGCCGGAGCCGCGCGAGCTGGTCCAGCGGCACCTCGAGGCCGACCGCGAACAGCAGCACGACCACGCCGACGTCGGCGAGTTCGCGCACCATCGCCTCGTGCCGCACGAAGCCGAGGCCGTACGGGCCGACGAGCACGCCCGCGACCAGGAAACCGACGATCGGCGGCAGCCGCAGGCGGTGGAAGGTCACTGCGACGCCGACGCACAGCGCGAACAACAGCGCGAGTTCGAGCAGGGCCTGTTCGAGCACGGGGCCCTTGCTATCGCGAGCGGCCGGCAACGCAAGCGGGCAGCCCACGAACCTCGGGACGGCGCACCCGACAGTCCCGGAACGGGAGCCGCGGAAGCGCCCGCGGCAGCGGCGCGTCGGCGGCGCGCTCGCCGCGGCCGGCCGGACTCGCCCCGAGCGCGGGATACCGTTCCCCAGCTTCCGCTTCCGCCCCGCCAACCGGTGACCATGATCCGAAACTCGATCCTCCCGCTCGCCGCCACAGCGCTGCTGACCGCCGCCGCCGCGGCGCAGAACTGCACCGACAACCAGTACCGCCTCCACCTGGTCGACCAGCACGGCGTGCCGGCCCCGACCTTCCTCGACCCGGTCACCAACGAGACGACCTACCAGTTCGCCACCGAGGCCGTCTACCTCGCGTTCGACCCGCTGCTGCCCAGCGGCACCTACTACGTGCACGTCACCGATCCGATCGGCGGCGCCGACATGGTGCTGTCGCGCAACGACCCGATGGACCGCTTCGTCGCGGTCACCAACACCGCGGGCGTGATCACGCTGTCGCTGCCCTACACGAACAACCAGACGCCCGCCGTGTTCGGCCTCGGCCTCAACGGGCAGGGCCAGAGCATCCTGCTGCAGCCGTTCGGCACCAACCCGGCCGAACCGTGCCGCTTCAAGGCCTGGTTCGGCGACGACTGGGATCTGTCCAACGGGCCCGAGAACCCCTATCTGCTGCGCGGCGGGTTCAGCACCACGCTGGGCCGCTGCGCCGTGCGCAGCTACTCGCCGTTCCGCATCGGCGACGGCACCGGCAGCGACGTGGCGGGCGAGCTGTTCCGCGACGACGACCGCGACGGCAGCCGCGACCCCGGCGAGCCGGGTCTCGCCGGTTGGACCGTGCGTCTCGTGACCGGCAGCACGTCGGTCACCGCGCTGACCGACGGCACCGGCCGCTACGTGTTCGCCGACGTCGCCGCCGCGAGCTACACGGTCGAGCTCACGCTGCAGTCGGGCTTCGTGCTGACCACCGCCGGCCAGTACGCGATCGAAGTCTGCGGCTGCGCCAACGTCGCCGTCGGCGACTTCGGCGTCGCGGCCGAGGTGCTGCGGTGCGAGGGCCACACGATCGGCTTCTGGCGCAACTGCCGGGGCCTGCACCTCGTCCAGCAGCACAACATCCTGCCGACGCTGCCGGGCCTCTTCCTGCGCAACTTCTGCGGCCACCACGTCGCGCCGGGTTCGCTGTGGAGCCTGCGCTGCTACCTGCAGGGCGCCAACAGCGTGAACATGGCCTACATGCTCTCGGCGCAGCTGCTGGCGATGCACAACAACGTGATGGTCGGTTTCGTCGACCCCAACTGCCGCATCCGCAGCACCCGCCTCGGCAACATCACGGTCGCCGAACTGATGCAGCGCGCGATCCTGAGCCTGATGGCGCACGGTTTCACGCCGCCGTGGAGCCCGCACCGCGCCGAGCAGACGCTGCTGAAGAACGCGCTCGACGACGCGAACAACAACCGCAACTGGCTCTGATCGGGCCGGCTCCGGCCGCGCACCGTGGGCCCTGCGCGCCGCGCGCGCGCCGGGCCCGCGCCGTTCCGTCGGGGTACGCCGCGCGTTGCCCCGCGCGCCGCACCGCGCGCCACGAGCGCCGGCGTCGCCGCGAACACGAGCAGCATCGCCGGCATCTCGAGCAGTTCCGCGGCGCGCACGCCGAGGTGCGGCACGAGCCACTGCGTGCGCGCGACGCCGAGCACGAACCCGGCGCCGAACACGAGACCGAAGCAGGCGAGCCCCGCCCGCCGCGCGTTCACGGGCCGGCGCCCTCGACGCGCAGGTCGTCGAAGTCGGTCGCCGCGTCGGCCTTGGTCCAGACGCCGACGCCGCCCGGCTCGGGCAGCACCGCCGCCGCCGCCTCGATCAGCACGGCCCCGTCGACCGCGCAGCGGATCCGCTCGCCGCGCTGCTCGATCCGCAGCTCGTACCACGTCCCCGCGACCGCCTTGCAGTCGGCGCTCGCGAGCATCGTGCGGTTGCCGGCCAGCACGTGGTAGAGCCGCAGGTTGCCTTCCAGCGGATTGAGCCGCGCGACGAAGTAGTCGTCGGGCCCCGACGCGCGCCAGATCAGGCCGCCGCCCTGGTCCTCCCTGCCGCTGCGCGCGCACAGTTTCACGGTGATGGCGCCGTCGCGGAAGGCGAGCGAGCCGTTCCAGCACAGGTTGAAGCTGTCGTAGCTCTTGTGGTTCGGGTAGCTGAGCGACAGCGCCTGCCGCCCGGACGGCGCCCCGGCCGACTCCGCGACCTCCCACGATGCGAGCGGGCCGACCCGCCGCGTCGCCGCGACGGCGAAGCCGGCCGGCAGCCGGCCCGCGGGCACGTCGTCGAACGACCATGCCATGGTGCCGGTGAACGCGGCCCTCGGGCTCGCGCAGGCGGCGAACGGCAGCAGCAGCAGGAACTGGGAGAGGTGGAACGGCAGGCGCCAGGTGGTCCGCATGTCTTCGGTCCCGGGTCGTGGTCCTCGCGACAAACAGCGTAAGGAACCGCCCCCGGCCCGGCCACTGCGCGTCCGCGCCGTCCGACCCGAAAGCCATGCCGCCTTCCGCCCCCTGCCCGCTGCGCCCCGCGCGCCTCGCCCTGCTCGCTCTCGCCCTGTTCGGCACGCCGCTGCTCGCGCAGGCGAGTCCGCGGCGGGCGCGGCCGCCGGCGCTGCCGAAGTTCGAAATCGTGCGCGACGAGCGCTACGCCGAGACGAGCCCCGACAGCAAGCGCAACCAGCTCGACCTGTTCCTGCCGCTCGGCCCGGACGGCAAACGCGCGACACCGCCGCCGCCGCTCGTGATGTTCGTGCACGGCGGCGGCTGGATGGGCGGCAACAAGGACCTCCACCGCGGCATCGGCGAACGCTTCGCCGAGCGCGGCTGCGCGTGCGCCGTGATCAACTACCGGCTTTCCCCGGCCGACAAGGCGCCCGCGCACGTCGAGGACTGCGCCGCCGCGTTCGCCTGGCTTTCTGCGCACGCTGCCGAGTTCGGCTACGACGCGCGGCGGATGTCCGTGATGGGCCATTCCGCTGGCGCCCACCTCGTGTCGCTGCTCGCGCTCGACGGCGACCTGCAGCAACGCTTCGGCGTGGAGCCCGGCTCGATCCGCGGCGTCGTCGCGCTGTCGGGCGTCTACGACGTGCGCTTCCCGCACCGCGTGTTCGAGCAGGTGTTCGGCAAGGAACCACGCGGGCGCGCCGACGCGTCGCCGATCGTGAAGGCGCAGCGCGGAGCGCCGCCGTTCTTCCTGAGGTGGGGCCAGCGGGATCTCGCGGGGCTGCCGTTGTCGGCGACGATGTTTCGCGATCGGTTGCGGACGCTGGACGTGGAGGTCGACGCGGCGGAACTGCGCGGCGAGGACCACATGGGGTACGTGTACCGGTTCGGTGGGCGGAACGACGTGATCGGGCGGGACGTGATGGCGTTCCTCGAGCGGTGCGGGAAGGCGGGTGAGGGCACGCGTGCGCCAGAGGCGGAAGCCGGCAAGGCGGAGGGAACAGCAGGGGGAGCAGGCGAGGCCGAGAAGGCCCCGAAGCCTGGGAACGGCGGTGGCCGGCCTCTTGCGAACAGTGTGAGGGTGCGCTAGGGTCCCCGCCCGCGGTGGCTCGAGGCGCCGCTCTGTTCCCTCCGGAACGGGCCGTTAACTCAGTTGGTAGAGTGCGATCGTCACAAGGTCGAAGTCGCTGGTTCGAATCCAGCACGGCCCACCATTCAAAGCCTTTCGGGGAAGGAAGCGCCCGGCACCACCGCCGCGGCCCACGGGTGCCGCGTACGCCGGTGAGGTCCCCGCGCTGCAGCGGGTAGCGCCTCAGCCCCCGCCCGGGCGCCGCCCTTCCCCTTGGCCGCCGCCACCGCCCGCTCCCCCACCGCCCCCCGGCCGCCGCCCGTCGCCGCCGGCCCCGCCGCCGAAGCCCTCGCCGAGCCGCCGCAGCCCCGCGCGCACCGGA
>Ga0194127_10008251_pt1 | contig 11226 bp, 9 predicted proteins | sample TA2KigC100mmetaG_FD_148624 | JGI IMG/M metagenome (GOLD analysis project Ga0194127, IMG submission 148624) | Freshwater microbial communities from Lake Tanganyika, Tanzania - TA2015036 Kigoma Deep Cast 100m | ecosystem: Environmental > Aquatic > Freshwater > Lake | place: Tanzania: Lake...
CCTCTGCTTGGTTGGGCGTTGTCCCACAAAATCAAGTCGGTAGTGGCACTGCGACCAGAAGTTGGCCCGTTGCAAGATTCCCTGCCAGCTTTAGAGGTTGCGCTGGCCAGCGAGCACATTGGCCTCGTGCTTATAGATCGTCCTGAGGACCAGCGGCTAAAGCCACTCGCGACGGGCGGGTTCTTCCCTTTTTGGGAGCGACTCCGCAAACAACTCATTTCTTCTAGAGAAAAACACAACCATTTGCTCATGCATCAAGAAGCGGCATCTCTTTCATGATTTTCACCGACAAAATAATCGCTGTTCCTTGGCGGTCGATTTATCAGGCCTTCACCTGCGTCCTGCCCTCGTCAAGAAGGGAGTTGTTTGCTCCTGGATTGCTCTACTTGAGGCGGCTCAATCGAACAGCTCTGTTGGGAGATTGTTTAGCGTGCTAGCTTTTTGAACCCTATCATTTTACTAGAGTTTATGCATGCGCCTACCACGATTTTACCAAAAAGCCTCCTTCTTGAGCCTCGCCGCCGACGCTCAACACGCGTGCACGAGGGTTCTCAAATTTCAAAAGAGAGAATGTTCCAATTCTTCCCTGAGAGACTCACTACAAACGAGTCTTACTCTCAGAAGTACGTGGCGGCAAACACTATACTTTCACTTTTCAATTCCTTGCCTCATCACTAGCTTGCTTACGAAATGTCGATGAAAACTCAATTGGCCCTCGTTTTTGCCGTGTCACTAGCGGCTGTTCCAGCCGTCTCTGCAGCCGTAGATTTCGTGAAGGAAATTCAGCCTATCCTCGAAGTGCATTGTATTAAATGCCACGGCGAGGACCAAAAGAAAGGCGGGCTGCGGCTGCACACGCTGGCCGACGCCCTCAAAGGTGGCGACAGCGGCCCAGCGTTCGTAGCCGGCAAGTCAAAAGACAGTCCGCTTTATACCACCACAACGCTCAAGCCAGACGACGAGGCCTTCATGCCCCCGCAAAAGGAGGGCCCGCTGCCCAAGGAACAACAAGCCAAGCTACGCCAATGGATTGACAAGGGCGCGAAATGGCCAGCCAGTGCGAAGCTCGGCGTGACGAAAAAAATCAACTTTGTTAAGGACATACAACCCATCTTCGAGTTCAACTGCGTGGCCTGCCACCGCGAGGGCTACGCGAAAGGAGGCCTCCGCATGGACACGCGCGAGCTGACCTTCAAGGGCGGCGACAGCGGCGTGGGCGTGGTGCCATTTCTGGCCGAGAAAAGCCCGGTTTACACCAGCACCACCTTGTCCATCGATGACGAGGCGGTGATGCCACCCAAGGCAAAGGACCGGCTTACGAAGGACGAGATAGAGTTCATAAAGCTTTGGATCAACCAAGGTGCGGTCTGGCCGGACGGCTTAGTACTCCAGCAAAAAAAGAAAGAAGCTCTGAGCGCCAACGAGAACGAAGTGGTCGCGGACATTTACAAATTCATCCTAGCAACGCACAAAGAAAAGCCTGTCGGCGAGATGCGGGGCTACACAAATACTATCGTGGGCACCGAGGTCAGCTACGCGCTGGCACCGATCCCCGCCGGAGAGTTTATCATGGGTAGTTCCATGGGGGAAAAAGGTCGCGACTCCAACGAGGGCCCGCAACGAGTTGTTAAGATTTCGCCTTTCTGGATGGGCACGCACGAAGTCACTTGGAACGAATTCGAGCTGTTCATGTATGTTGATGAGGAAAAGAAATTCAAAGACCGCATCAAGACCGACGCGGCGATTGACAAGATTTCCGAGGGCGTCGCGCGGCCAACCAAACCCTACGTAGAGATGTCCTTTGGCATGGGCAAGGACGGCTACCCGGCCATCAGCATGACGCAGCACGCGGCGAACAAGTATTGCCAATGGCTCTCCGCTAAGACCGGGCATTTCTACCGCCTGCCAACCGAAGCCGAGTGGGAATACGCTGCGCGCGCCGGTACCACCACGGCTTACTCATGGGGCGACGATCCGGCCGAGGCGAAGCAATACGCTTGGTTCGAGGCCAACAGCGATTTCAAGTATCAGAAAGTCGGCCGGAAGAAACCGAACCCTTGGGGCCTCTATGATATTCATGGCAACGTGGCCGAGTGGTGTATCGACCAATACGAGCCGAATTACGAGAAAGTGAAATCCCTTTTACAGGATCCATGGCTCAAGCAGGCCACGCCATATCCACAAGTGGCGCGCGGCGGGTCCTGGGACGACGGCCTAGCCAAGCTACGCAGTGCAGCGCGGCGCGGCTCAGATAAGTCGTGGAAACAACAAGATCCTCAGCTTCCTAAAAGCATTTGGTATCTTACTGATGCACAGTTCTTGGGTTTTCGCATTGTGCGTCCACTCAAGGTGCCGAGCTTGGACGAAGTGTTTCGCTACTGGAACAGCGGGCAGGAAAAGGAGTGAGGCCGAAGGTGAGGCTATTGGTGAGCCGAACTCTTGGTGAGGCTCAGTTGCCAGCGTCTTATATGAAGTCTGGCTTACGAATTAAGCACGCTGAGCCTTAGCCCCAACCAGCAGGGGTAAAGCGGCTTTAATCCCTGCGAATGGCCGTCCACGTTTTGCCGTCCGCGCGAATAACACCACGATACATGCCCTCGGAATTAAAAGGCATGGCCACGTTGCCCTGAGCGTCCACAGCAATGACGCCACCACGGCCGCCGGCCTCCTTTAGCTTGCGCATTACGACTTCATCCGCCGCGTTGGCAAGCGTGACGCCCTGATACTTCATCATCGCAGCGATGTCGTAGCAAACGACGCCCCGAATAAAAAACTCGCCGTGGCCGGTGCCAGAAACAGCGCAGGTGAGGTTGTCCGCATACGTGCCCGCGCCGATAATGGGCGAGTCTCCCACACGGCCAAAGCGCTTGTTGACCATGCCCCCAGTCGAGGTGCCGGCAGCGAGATTGCCGTGCTTATCCAGTGCCACCGCGCCGACGGTGCCGATGTTTTCGAGATTATTAAATTGTACCTTCTTCTCGCCTGCCTTGTGAGTCTTTTCCTTCTCCAGCCGCTGGATGCGCTGCAACTGAAGCCGCCGTTGCTCAGTGATGAAGTATTCCGGCGGCATGAATTGAAGATCGTGCTCCTTGGCAAGCCGCTCCGCGCCCTCGCCGGCCAACAAAACGTGCGGGGTTCGGTCCATCACGAGGCGCGCCAGTTCGATGGGGTTTTTGACGCGCTTCACATCCGCACAAGCGCCAGCCTTGTGCGTCGCGCCGTCCATGATGGACGCATCCATACCCACGGTGCCGTCGGCGGTGAGCACGGAGCCTTTGCCCGCGTTAAAGAGCGGCGAGTCCTCCAGAATCTTGATGGCGGCGATCACGGCGTCCGACGACTTGCCGCCGCGCGCGAGCACGGAATGCCCGGCGAGCAACGCCGCGTCCAGCGTCGCCCGCGCGGCCTTCTCCTTCTCCGGCGTGAGGTCTTCCTTGGGAATCACCCCCGCGCCGCCGTGGATGACGAGGACGAAGTTCTTGGCAGACTGGGAGCGGGAGGCGGTGGGCATGAGGAGAATCGTGGCCAGGACGGCGGCTATTACGGCCCGACGTAAGGAAATCCCAAGTCCCAAGCTCACGTCGTTCATTTTTTCCTCTTCCCCGGCTTGAACAGCTCCAACTGCGGCTCGCGGAAGAAGTCGTAGTTCTTGAGGATGCGGATGACTTGCAGCAGGTCGGACTTCTGGTAATTGCGGTTCACTTCTATTTGCTCAATAAGGTCGCCAAGCATGGTGCGGAACGGCAACACGGCATCAATGCCCTTGGCGCGCAGCAGCTCGATGCTCTGCGCGCGCGCCTCCTCGCCGCTCGGCAGCGCGGGCACAACCAGCATCTTGGTGAGCGGGCCGTCGCCGCCAAAGGACTTCGCCGCCTGCTCGAACGCGGCCGGCTCAACGAAGCGGAAAATCTCCGGGGCGTTGGCCAGCACTGCCGGACTGAACGTTTCGGTATGCCAGCCCTTCACGACCACCAACGCGCGCGCGACGCCCGCGAGGTCCGCCGAGCCGAGCACAAAAGGCAGGGACGCGCCGGGCGCGTATCGCGGGTTTAACGCGTAAAAATCGATCTCATCGTCCTCGCGGCGCGACGGCGCAACATACTTGCGCTGCTGTCGGACGAAGAAGCCGTGCAATTCGAGGTACTCGCGGACAATGGTTTCAGAAACGGCGGACATGAATCAGGATTAGCGGTTAGCGATTTGCGATTTGTGACTATGAAGCGCGTCGAGGGCGCGATGCACCGCGGCGATTGGCACGCTGCAGCCCCATGTGACCTTGCCGATGCGCTCAGCCAGCACGAACCTGATTTCGCCACCGCTGACTTTCTTGTCGAGCGTCATAGCCGCGAGGAGTTTGGCGCGCCGGGCCGAAGTCAACGCAATGCTCACGGGTAGGCCAGCCGTGACAAACAAAGCGCGGATGCGCTCCACGTCCTTCGCGGGCGTCATAGCCGCGAGGAGTTTGGCGCGCCGAGCCGAAGTCAACGCAATGCTCACGGGTAGGCCAGCCGTGACAAACAAAGCGCGAATGCGCTCCACGTCCTTCGCGGGCAAACCGTGCCATGCTGCGGAAAGATGCGCCGCCGCGACTTGCCCGATTGAGATGGCCTCACCGTGGAGGTAACGCCCGTATGACGTGATCGCCTCAATTGCGTGGCCGATCGTGTGGCCAAAATTTAAAATCGCCCGTAGTCCGCTCTCCGTCTCGTCCTGTGAAACGACGTGAGCCTTGATTTCGCATGAGCGCGCAACGATGTGAGCCAGCGCAACAGAGTCGCGGCGGAGAATCTGGGCCATGTCACGCTCTAGCCGCGCGAAGAGGTGCGCATCGTAAATGATCCCGTATTTGATGACCTCGGCCAATCCTGCACGGAACTCGCGTTCGGGTAGGGTACGAAACGTGTCGAGGTCGCACAGCACGCGTCGCGGCTGGTGGAACGCGCCAACGAGATTCTTGCCCGCCGCGAGGTTCACGCCCGTCTTGCCACCAACGGAGCTGTCTACTTGCGCGAGCAGTGTGGTCGGCACTTGCACGAATGGGATGCCGCGCAAATAGCTCGCCGCCACGAAGCCAGTGAGATCACCCACCACGCCGCCACCCAACGCGACCATGAATGATTTGCGCTCAAGCCGGTGCGCGGCGAGTTGGTCAAAGCAGGCCTCCACCTGCTTTAGCCGCTTTGCCGTCTCGCCAGCGGGAACGGTGACCAGCACGGCGTCAAAGCCTGCACGTTTGAGACTGGCGAGCGCGGGCTTGGCATAACGCGGCGCGAGGTTGGTGTCCGTCACGACCGCGCACTTCTGTCCAAGCTTGAGCGCTGCACAGTTCGCACCGAGGCTGGCGAGCAAGCCGGAACCGATCTTAATATCGTAGCTGCGTGTCCCGAGGGATACCTTCACGGAGCGCATGTTGGATAGAGCCTACGGATCGGACACGTGCCTGTCACCGCCATTGTCATCAGTATCGCCAAAGAAACTTGGCTGGGAGGCACGCAAACACCGGGCTACTAGGACATCGCCCCCAATGCGGAAGTGTATAAGGCGCGGGGCGCGCCCTTTTTGGGCCGGCGGCTACCTGGACGGACGAACGGCCGAGCGGGTGCACAGACCTGAAGGCCAAAAGCCGAATTGACTGACCGCCGCCCTCCGGTATCCTCCGCGTCTCTTTATGGCGAAATTGACCATTCGAAACCTCAACGTGCGTGGAAAACGCGTCTTTGTGCGCGTGGACTACAACGTCCCCATGGAGGAAACGGACGGTCAGATGATTATCAACGATGCCACCCGCATAAAGGAGACGCTCCCCACACTAGACCTGCTTATCGCCGGCGGCGCGCGCATCATCCTCGCGGCTCATCTCGGTCGACCCAAAGGCAAACGAGAGCCTGCGCTGTCATTGCGGCCCGTCGCAGCCAAGCTGGCGGACCTTATCAACCGACCCGTCGCATTTGTGGACGACTGCATTGGCGAGAAGGTCGAACAGACCGCAGGCTTGCTCAAGGAAGGCGACATACTCCTGCTGGAGAACACCCGTTACTATGACCAAGAAGAGGCAAACGACTCAGCGTTTGCCGCGCAGCTTGCGAAGGTCGCGGATAGCTACGTGAACGATGCTTTTGGCGCAGCGCACCGAGCGCACGCGAGCACCGAGGGCGTAGCGCGGGTGGTCGCGGGGCGCGGTGGCCAGTGCGCAGCCGGCCTGCTAATGGAACGTGAGCTAAAGTTCCTCGGCGACGAGTTGGAGAACCCGCCCCGACCATTTGTGGTCATCCTAGGCGGCGCGAAGGTTTCAGATAAAATACAAGTCATTGACCGGCTGCTGGAGAAGGCAGATGCGATCCTTATTGGCGGCGCGATGGCATACACATTCAAATTGGCGCAGGGCTACAAGGTCGGGAAATCACTGGTTGAGCCGGACAAGACGGATGTGGCTAAGGCCGCATTAGACAAAGCCAAAGCGCGCGGCGTGAAATTTCTGCTCCCGACGGACAACACGATTGTCACGCCGATAAAGACCGAAAAACTCAACAAGAAGGGCAAGCCCATCATCGAATTCGATAAACCACGCACGAATGCCGAGGCAAACATTCCCGATGGCGAGGAGGGCGTGGATATTGGCCCAGCGACAGCGGCTGCTTTTAGTGAGGTCATCCTTGGGGCGAACACGATCTTATGGAACGGCCCAATGGGCATCTTCGAGGACAAGCGCTTCGCCGCTGGCACCAACGCCATCGCGAAAGCCGTGGTGGACGCCACCGCCAAAGGCGCGAAGAGCATCATTGGCGGCGGTGATAGCGTGAAGGCCTTGAATAAGGCCGGACTCGGCAATAAGGTGACCTTCATGAGCACCGGCGGCGGCGCCAGCTTGGAGTTCCTTGAAGGCAAGGAATTACCCGGCGTCGCAGCACTGACGAACAAGTAATCCAACGCTCAACCCGTAACTCCCAACACGCAACTTCTCCCGTGGACAAAGAACGTAAACTCATCATCGCCGGCAACTGGAAGATGAACAAGACCGTCGCCGAGGGGCTGGCCCTCCTCGACGGCCTCAAGCGCGAACTCGCGAGCGTAAAGGAAGTGGACATCGTCGTATGCCCGCCCTACACCGCGCTGGAGTCCGTCTCCAAGGCTATTGATGGTTCCAACCTTCGCCTTGGTGCACAAAATATGAGCGAACATAACTTCGGCGCGCACACGGGCGAAATTTGCGCCGGGATGCTCAAGGAATTCCTGGTTCGTTATGTCATTTTAGGCCACTCGGAGCGTCGGCAATACCAACTCGAGGGCGACCCGCTTATCGCAAAGAAGGCCGCTGCCGCACTCACCGCGTCGCTCCCCTGACCAAGGCGCACATGGAGGAAACCATCATTGCTTACGAGCCAGTCTGGGCCATCGGCACCGGCAAGACGGCGACGACGCAGCAAGCGCAGGAGGTTCACGCGTTCATCCGCGGTGTGCTTACCCAAATGTTCGACGAGGGCACCGCTCGACGCGTCCGCATCCAATACGGCGGCAGCGTGAAGCCGGGCAACGCACGCGAGTTGATGAGCCAACCGGACGTGGACGGGGCATTAGTGGGCGGCGCCTCACTTGCCGTGCGCGACTTTGCCGACATCGTAAAAAATTCCATTTAACCTGACTATTAACCGCTAAATTTTATGAGTTTCGTCGCTGGACTTTTGACCGCTGTCCTCGTGCTGGACAGCCTGTTCCTGATTCTCCTCATCCTCGTGCAGTTGCCAAAGAAGGAAGCTGGTGTCGGCCAGGCCTTCGGCGGCGGCGCGACCGACGCGCTGTTTGGCGCAGGCACTGGCAACGCGCTGACAAAGATGACCAAGTATGCGGCGACCATCTTTCTCGCCTTAAGCCTCGTGCTCTATGTAATGGGGAGTCAGGCTCGCAAGTCCGGCAGCGGCGTGCGCGAGCAGTTGAAGAAGGACGGCGCGGCTTCCGTGCTACCACCAGCCAAAACCACACCGCCGACTGCCTCACCCGTGCCGGCCATCGTGCCGCCGCCCGCCTCGATTTTAACGAACGTCGTGACGACGAACCTGCCGGTGGCAACCAACGCCGTCGCACCCAAAGTCACGATCAGCAGCAACACACCGCCGCCAGTGAAGAATGCACCCTCGACAAACGCGCCGGCAAAAAAATAGTTTCGGCAGCATGCCGTCTGCGAAATACGCCCTTGGAAAGCCCCCGAGGGCGTTTCGTTTTCGAGCTTCAACTCGCGCCTCCAATCTTTTTGTTGCTGCTCCCAAATTCGGTAACTGGACCGGGATCAACATCAAGATCAGCGGCAAGGGCTGCGTCCTGAAGCCTCTTATCGTCCTGCTACTGGCATTGGGTTTGACCGGCTGTATCCGCTCTGAGCCGCCCGCTGATCTCACTATCATCAACGGCGCGGAGCCAGAGTCGCTCGACCCAGCCATCATCACCGGCCAACCGGACATGCGTGTGGTGAAATGCCTCTTCGAAGGCCTCACCCGGCTGGAAGGCACTAACGCCACGCCGGTTCCTGCGCTCGCCGATCGCTGGGACATCTCGCCCGACGGCACGATTTACACCTTCCACCTCCGCAGCAACGCCGTGTGGTCCACCGGCCAGCCCATCACGGCGGACGACGTGGTCTGGTCGTGGCGGCGCGCGCTCGATCCCGGCACGGCGGCGGATTACGCGGGCCAGCTCTACTTCATCAAGCATGCGGAGGAATACAACACAGGCCGGACCAATGCGGCGAACGGCAAGCCCTTCACAGCGGAAGATGTCGCCATCCGCGCGCTGAACCCGCGCACGGTGCGGGTGGAACTCATCGCCCCGACCGCATTCTTCCTCGACCTGGTCGCGTTCCCAACAATGGCCGTGGTGCCGCGCCACTGGGTTGAAAAGCACGGGGACCGCTGGTTGATGACGCCGCCCGTGCCGGTAAATGGGCCCTACCTGCTCGATCAATGGCGCGTGAACGACAAAATCCGAGTCCGCCGCAACCCCAGCCATTGGGACACGGCGAATGTCCGCAGTTCCGTGGTGGACTTCCTTCCGCTCGACTCGGCGAATACCGCGCTCAACCTCTACGAGACCGGCGCAGCCGACGTGATCTGGGACAAGAATCTCGTGCCCAACGAGCTGATGGACGCCCTGCGCAAGCGGCCAGACTGCCACTTCTTCGACTACTTGGGCACCTACTTCGTGCGCTTCAACGTCACCCGCAAGCCGTTTGACGACCCACGCGTCCGCAAAGCGCTCGCACTCGCCGTGGACAAGCGGCGCATTGTCGAGAACATCACGCGCAGCGGCGAGAAGGTCGCCTCACACTTCACGCCCAAGGGGATGGTCATTTACCAACCGCCGGAGGGGCTGGGCCGCGATCTGGAACTCGCGCGGAAACTGCTGGCCGAAGCGGGCTTCCCCGGCGGCAAGGGCTTTCCGCCGTTTCAATACCTCTTCAAGACTGGCAAGACCGACGAGCAGATCGCCGTCGAACTGCAGGCCATGTGGCAGAAGGAACTCGGCATCAAGATGGAACTGCGCCAGACCGAGTGGAAGGTGTATCTGGCCGCACAGTCCAAGCTGGAATACGACCTGAGTCGCAGCAGTTGGATCGGCGACTACAACGATCCGAACACATTCCTCGACATGTTCATGGCCAACAACGGCAACAATCGCACCGGCTGGAAGAACGACCGCTACGACGAGCTTATCCGCGAGGGCAACCGTCAGACCGACCCGAAAAAGCGCGAGGCCCTGCTCCAGCAGGCGGAGTTGATCCTCATCCGCGACGAGTTGCCCATCGCACCGCTGTATTTTTACTCGGGAGTAAACTTCTTTGATCCCCAGCGTATCGAGGGCATCCACTTCAACCTGCTGGATGAGCACCCGGTGCACATGATCCGCAGGAAGCCGGTGAAGTGAGCGGGGCAGCGGTCAACGTCGCGGTCACTTCGCCTCGGGCTTGAGCACCGGTCGTGTCGCATCGATGCCCAGCGCGAGCAAGCCGTGGGCAAAGAGCGCGCATGCGCAGACGACGAAGACGATGCGCTGGCCGGATTCGGGAGTGTCGCCCAGCGTGGCGAGCTTTGGGGCCAAGACCGACAGCGAGGCTGCGCCGAGATTCCCCCACATGTTGCCCCAGCCGAAAGCCGCGGCCGTCGCCCGCCCGCCCACGTCCTGCATGAAGGCCCAGATGGCGGGATTGCCCATGTCCACGGCAAACGACACGAGCGCGCAGCACGCGATGACGCCCCACGCGGAATCCATTTGGAGGCAGCCCAAGTAGGCGGAGCCCGCGAGCAGGCCCGAGGCGGACATTGGCAACACCCGCCCCCAACGCGGTCCCAGCCGACGCACGCTCCAGTCCGCCAGCACGCCACCGACGAGTTGACCAAGCATCCCGCACGCGAGCGCAATCGTGACCATCCGCCCGCCGGCCACATCCTCGACGCCTTTTTGCTCCTTGAGGTAGAGCGGCAACCACGTCACGAGGAACACCCAACCGACATTGACGAGAAACTGACCGGCGGCGTTGAGCCAGAGGCTGCGGCTACGGCAGAACGCGCCGAGCATCGCAAATAATTCACTGGTGGGGACGGGCTTCTCCACCGGTGGCTGGCCGATGATCGCACGCTCGGCGGGGGGCTGGCCGATGATCGCACGCTCGGCGTCGTTACAGTCGGGATGCTCCTCCGGGCGGTCGCGGACGACACGCCAGTAAAGCGCCGCGATAATGAGGCCGAGGGCGCAATCCACCCACAAGGGCCGCCGCCAATGCCCGAAATTGACCACCATCCACGCGGTGAGAAACGGCGCGAACGTGCCGCCGAGCCGGCCACCGAGCGACACCATCGAGCTCGCCCTCGCCCGCGAGGTCAGCGGCATCCACCGCCGAATGACCGCGCCGCTGGTTGGATACGCGCCAGCTTGAGCCGCGCCAAAAAGCAGCCGCACAATCATCAGCCCGGTGAAGCTGGACACCAGCCCAGTCAGGCCCGTGAGCACCGACCAAAGGACGATGTAAGCCGTGAGCATCTTGCGCGCCCCAAAGCGATCACTCGCCCAGCCAGCGGGGACTTGGAAGAGCGCGTAAGAGAGAAAGAACGCGCCCATCACGCGGCCTAGTTCATCTTTCGAGAGCGCGACATCCGCCTGAAACGACGCCGACTTCAAAATGTCCGCCATGCAGATGCGATCCAGGTAGAGGATGAACGCCATCAACATACTGACGGCGAT
>Ga0194127_10008256_pt1 | contig 11225 bp, 6 predicted proteins | sample TA2KigC100mmetaG_FD_148624 | JGI IMG/M metagenome (GOLD analysis project Ga0194127, IMG submission 148624) | Freshwater microbial communities from Lake Tanganyika, Tanzania - TA2015036 Kigoma Deep Cast 100m | ecosystem: Environmental > Aquatic > Freshwater > Lake | place: Tanzania: Lake...
CCCGGACGCCGGCAAGGTCTGCGCGCCCCCGTGCCTCGAGGCCGAGTGCCCCCCCGGGTGGACCTGCTCCGCCGTGCGCGGGACCGGCGGCGACACGATCTTCGTCTGCCTGCCGTCCGCCGACTACCTCTGCCGCCCGTGCAAGGTCGCGGACGACTGCGGGCCGGCCGGCGCCAAGACCCAGGACCGGTGCGTCGAGTACGGACCGGACGGACGCTTCTGCGGTCGCGACTGCTCCGCGGACGGCACCTGCCCCCAGGGTTACGTCTGCAAGGACCTGGGCGAGCGGGTGCGCGGCGACGCGGAGGACACCGTCTTCCAGTGCGTGCTCGAGCAGGGCGTGTGCGCCTGCACCGGGGAGTTCTCGGCCGCCGGGTACGAGACCGTCTGCTACGTCGAGAACGACGCCGGCCGGTGCGAGGGCGTGCGCGCCTGCGGCCCCGATGGGCTCGCCCCCTGCTCCGCCGCGACCCCGGCGCCCGAGGTCTGCAACGGCCAGGACGAGGACTGCGACGGCCAGACCGACGACGGGATCGCGATCCACGAGTGCGAGAAGACCGCGGGCGGCCACACCTGCAAGGGGCCGCTCGTCTGCGAGGGCGGCAAGGAGGTCTGCAAGGCCGCCGAGCCGTCGGACGAGAAGTGCAACGGCATCGACGACGACTGCGACGGCGTGACCGACCCGGAGGGGGTCCAGGGCTGCACGAAGTTCTACGTGGACGCGGACGACGACTCCTACGGCACGGATGCGTCGTTCAAGTGCCTGTGCGCGGCCGAGCCGCCCTACGCGGTCCCCGTCAAGGGCGACTGCGACGACTCGGACCCGGCCGTCAACCCGGGCGCCCCGGAGACATGCGCGGGGGGGAAGGACGACGATTGCGACGGCGGAACCGACGAGGAGGGCGCCGCGGGCTGCGCCGACTGGTACCGCGACCTGGACGCGGACGGGTTCGGCGGGACCGCGGACCGCAGGTGCCTGTGCGCGCCCGCGGGCGACTGGGCGACCCCCGTGGGGGGGGATTGCGACGACGGCGACCCGCTCGTGAAGCCGGGCGCGCCCGAGACCTGCGACGGCCGCGACGAGGACTGCGACGGCACCATCGACGACGAGGGCGCGGCGGGGTGCGCCCCCTACCTCCCGGACGCGGACGGCGACGGCTACGGGATCGGCCACGAGACGCGCTGCTTCTGCGGCCCGACGCCGCCGTGGACCGCGCAGATCGGAGGGGACTGTGACGACAAGCTCGCGGGCGCCAACCCGGGCGTCGAGGAGGAGTGCGACCTGGTCGACGACGACTGCGACGGCGAGGTCGACGAGGAGGACGCGGACGGCTGCCGGACCTACTACGAGGACCAGGACCAGGACGGCTGGGCCCCGGCCGGCGCCGAGCCCCGCTGCTTCTGCGCGCCCGCGCCGCCGGTCTCGGCGCAGCAGGTGGGCGACTGCGACGACGCGTGGGACGCGGTCAACCCGGGCGCGACCGAGAAGTGCGCGAACCTCGTCGACGACGACTGCGACGGCCAGACGGACGAGGAGGGCGGCGCCGAGTGCGCGACCTTCTACCGCGACGACGACGGCGACGGCTGGGGCGTGACCGGCGACTCGAAGTGCTACTGCACGCCGGAGGCGCCCTACACGGCGCTGAAGGATGGGGATTGCGACGACTCGACGACCGCGATCAACCCCGCGATCGCGGAGGCCTGCGGCAACCTGCTCGACGACGACTGCGACGGCGGGACCGACGAGGAGGGCGGGACCGGCTGCGTCACGTACCTGAAGGACGCGGACGGCGACCTCTACGGCGCGGACGGCGACGCGAGGTGCCTTTGCGCACCGGCCGGAGCCTACACCTCGCTGCTGCCCGGCGACTGCGACGACGCGGACCCGGAGGCATCGCCCGCCGTCGCCGAGAAGTGCGACGGCAAGGACAACGACTGCGACGGGGCCGGCGACGAGGAGGGCGCGGCCGGGTGCGTGGCGTTCCATCGCGACGCCGACCAGGACACGTACGGCCTGCCCGGCGACTCGCGCTGCCTCTGCGCGGCCGTCCCGCCCCACACCGCGGGCCGGGCCGGGGACTGCGACGACGCGGATCCGGCCGTGAACCCGGCCGCGGCCGAGGCGTGCAACGGCCACGACGACGACTGCGACGGGGCCGTGGACGAGCCCGACGCCGCCGGGTGCGCGACGTACTGGCGAAACGACGACCACGACGCGTACGGCGCGACCGGCGACTCGAAGTGCCTGTGCGCGGCGGCGGCGCCCTACGACGCGCAGCAACCCGGAGACTGCAACGACGCGGACGCGGAGGCGTTCCCCGGCGCGACCGAGCGATGCGACGGCCATGACGACGACTGCGACGGCGCGGTGGACGAGGAGGGCGCGGGCGGCTGCGTCCCCTACTACTGGGACGGCGACGGCGACGGGTGGGGCGTGGACGGGCAGTCGCGCTGCCTGTGCGGGCCGGACGGCAAGCACTCCGCGACCAGGGCGGGCGACTGCGCGGACGCGGACGCGACCGTGAACCCCGGGCTGCCGGAGAAGTGCGGGAACCAGCGCGACGACAACTGCGACGGCAAGGCGGACGACGAGGGCGCGCAGGGATGCCAGCCGTACTTCCTCGACTCCGACGGCGACGGCTGGGGGACTACCGCCTCGAAGTGCCTGTGCGTGCCCGCGGACCCCTACGACGCGACGAAGTCGGGCGACTGCGCGGACGGCGACTCCGCGGTCTACCCGGGCCGCCCGGAGGTGTGCGACAACGGCAAGGACGACGACTGCGACGGCGACCAGAACGACGAGAACGCCAGCGGCTGCAAGACCTTCTGGTACGACGGCGACTCGGACGGCTTCGGCCAGGACGGCAACACGAAGTGCTTCTGCCGGGCGTCGGGCAGCTACACGGCGGCCAAGGGCGGGGACTGCGCGGACGGCGACGGGCAGGTCTACCCGGGCCGCAAGGAGGTCTGCAACAACGGCAAGGACGACAACTGCGAACACGAGCAGAACGAGAAGGACGCGTCCGGGTGCTCGCTGTACTACTGGGACAACGACGGCGACGGCTGGGGCACGACGCAGGCCGAGTGCTGGTGCGCCCCGCGCGACACGTTCACCGCTTCGAAGACCGGCGACTGCGACGACTGGAACGGGAGCGTGTCGCCCGGCGCGACCGAGACCTGCAACTGGATCGACGACAACTGCCGCAACGGGATCGACGAGGCGGGCGCGAGCGGCTGCACCACGTACTACCGCGACGGCGACAACGACGGCTGGGGCTCGACGTCGAGCCAGTGCCTCTGCACGCCGGCCGACCCGTTCGACGTGACCAACGACGACGACTGCAACGACTCCGACGCGTCGGTCTGGCCCGGCGCCGCCGAGCAGTGCAACCAGCGGGACGACAACTGCAACGGGAGCGCGGACGAGGGCTTCGAGTGCAGGCTCGGGCAGAGCGAGCAGCAGTCCTGCGGACAGAAGTGCGGCAAGCAGGCGCGATCGTGCACGGGGAGCTGCTCCTGGGGCGCGTGGGGGTCGTGCGGGGGCGAGGGCGTCTGCTCCCCGGGCGAGCAGCAGACCGAGTCCTGCGGCTACTGCGGCACCCGCACGCGGACCTGCACGTCGAGCTGCGCCTGGGGCTTGTGGTCGAGCTGCAACGGCCAGGGCGTCTGCTCGTACGGCGCGTCCGAGAGCCGGTCGTGCGGGAACTGCGGCACCCAGAGCCGGTCGTGCAACTCCTCCTGCCAGTGGAACTCGTGGGGGACCTGCACGGGCCAGGGCGCCTGCTCGTCCGGGTCCACCCGCAACTGCCTGGACGCCTGCGGGAAGCAGACGTGCTCGTCGTCATGCCAGTGGGGCTCGTGCTCGTACACCCGGGACGGCTACGAGAGCAACGACACGTGGGGCACGGCCACGTACATGGGCGCATACACCGAACCGAACGCGCCGGGCGCCCGGTCCGCGTGGCTCCACACCGACAGCGACGTGGATCGCTTCTGGTGGAGGGGGACCGAGAGCAGCTCGCTGACCGACCTCTCGCTCGCGGCAAGCGTGACCCTCGTGTCGTCCTCGAGCCTCTGGCACGAGCTTTGTATCTACTGGGACGACGGCTACAACGGCAGCATCGACAAGCAGGCGTGCAAGACAGGCTGGGGGACCATCACCGCGACTGTCGACGGGCTGGACTCCTGGGGCTCCACGCAGGTCGGGGACATCGACGTGTCGGTGTCCGGCGACTGGTCCTGCTCGTCGTACACGCTGCAGTTCACCTGGAATTGACCCGGGGATTCGACGCGGCTATAGTACGCCGCCCTTTGGACTCTCGGAGATCGAGCCATGGCCAAGTGCGAACTGACCGGGAAGCGGCGGCTGAAGGGGCACAACGTGTCCCACGCGAACAACAAGACGCGGAAGTGGCAGCACCCGAACGTGCAGAACAAGCGGATCTGGGTGGAGGAGCTTGGGCGTTTCGTCCGCCTGTCGCTTTCCACCCGCGCCATCCGTACCATCACGCGGGTGGGACTCGTGACGTACGCGCGGAACAAGGGCATCGACCTCGCGTCCCTGGTCGACTGACCCCACCCACCCCTCGTCGGGGTGGCCCGCGCGGTCGGCGCGTCGGCCGCGAGCCTGCGCGCCCGGATGAAAGGGGGTGCATCATGCGCGGGTTGCCTGTCCGTTCCGTCGCAATCCTGCTCGTAGTGTCCATGGCCGCCGGGTGCCTCTCCAAGCGCCGCCTGGGCCGGCCGAGCGACTCCTGCTCCGACGACGCGGACTGCGAAGGCGGGATCTGCTGGGCGAACCAGTGCCTCGACCCGGACCGCGACGAGGACGGAGACGGGCTCCGCAACGGCGAGGAGGCGCACCTCGCCAGGACGAACCCCCTCGAGCGCGACACGGACGGCGACGGCGTGGACGACAAGACCGAGATCGGCGACCTCGCGAACCCCTCCGACGCGGACGGCGACGGCAGGAACGACGCGAACGAGTCGAAGGTCCTCGACGGCGACAAGGACTGCCTGCCCGACCAGTTCGACCCGCACAACGACGTGCCGGACCCGAACCAGGGCGCGAAGCTCGTCCAGCTCTTCTGCGACAGGCGCGACAAGGGCGTCTGCGCGCAGGCGGTCTCGCAGATCGTCGCGACCTGCGAGGCGGACGCGACCACGAAGTGCGCCTACGACGCCGTGCCGCGCTACGAGGCGGTCGAGGTCACGTGCGACGGCGACGACAACGACTGCGACGGACAGTCCGACAAGGGAGCGCTGGTGCCGCCGCCGACGTTCGCGTGTCTCGCGGCCGGCGTCTGCGGCGAAGTCGGCGCCCCGGTGGAGAAGCGCTGCACGGACGGGCACTGGTCGTGCGACTACACGGCGGTCGCGGGCTGGGAGGACGAGGAAACGCTCTGTGACGGCCGCGACAACGACTGCGACGGCACGACTGACGACGACCTCGAGGACCAGCCCTGCAAGCGGAAGAACGACTTCGGCGAGTGCGACGGCAAGACCGTCTGCGCCGCCGCAGGCACGGTCGAGTGCTCCGGTCCCGACGCGGAGCCCGAGGTCTGCGACGGCGCGGACAACGACTGCGACGGCGGCACGGACGAGGACGACGCCTGCCTGAAGACCGCGCGGATCACGGGGAAGGTCCACCACTTCGGCGCGCGACCCGAGATCGAGGGCGCGACCGCGGCGGCGTGGGACATCGCCTCGTGCGAGGCCATGATGGCGGGGAAGACCCCGGCCGGCCAGCCTGCCGGGACCGCGAAGTCGAACGCTTCCGGGGACTTCGACCTACCGGTCAAGCCCGGCGACTGGTGCGTTCGGGTGGAGGCCGGGGGGTTCCAGCCGTCCACCTCGTGGAGCTTCGAGGTCGGCGAGCACCAGGAGTTCGCGCTGGACTTCGCGCTGACGCCCGTCGAGTCGGACCTGTACGGGGTCTCGGTCTGCGGCCTCACCGTCGATTCCGGCACCGGGCTGCCGGTCGCGGGGGTGAACGTCGCGATGCACTCGGTCGGGGGCGACGAGGTCGCGGCCACGACCAGCGACGATGCCGGCCGCTACTGCCTGCCGTCGGTCGCCGCGGCCACGCTCGGGGGCCCGGACGCCATCTCCTTCAAGCTGTCCGCGGTCCGGCAGGACTACCGCCTGCTGACGATCCCGCCGATCCAGATCGCCAAGAACGTGGTCCCGATCTTCGTGCTGCCTCTGGTGCCGCTGCCGACCGAGATCACGACCTGCTTCTCGGACTCGTTCGAGCCGTGCGAGGGCGCGGCCTGCCCGCAGTGGTCCCCGGACAAGCCGACGAACGGCGTCGGATGGACGCGCCTGTTCAGCGAAGGCTTCTGGACCGGCGTCAACACGGCCGTCGGGACGTGCGTGCAGCCGTCCAAGGACGAGCAGTGCGAGCCGGCCGCCGCGGGCTGCGCGGTGTGCGAATCCAACGCGGTGTCGCCGGCGTGCGTGCCCGAGAAGGGCGGGCTCCCGCTTCCGTACACGGGCCAGTACCACTACTGGTTCGGGAACCACGAGTTCGGCAACTACCTCGGGTTCGACGGCAAGTGCAGCCAGCAGGCCATGGACGGAGGCAAGGCGTCCCGGGTGACCGGCTCGCTCACTTCGCCCCTGATCGACGCGACCGGGGCGGTGAACCTCGAGCTTTCGTTCCGCACCACCTGGGAGGTCGAGGGCTTCCACCCGGACTGGTACGACCAGATGTCGATCGAGGTCCAGGTCGAGGGGAGCGAGGGTTGGACCCATGTGGTCTCGCTGAACTCCGGTGCGACCGCGAACGAGGAGGATCTGTCGGTTGCGTGGTCGTCCGCGGGCCTCGGCCTGTCCCCGACGTGGGGCCTCGTCGGCGTGGACCTGTCGGGCTGGGTCGGGTCGAAGCTCCGCGTGCGGTTCCGGTTCGACTCGGTGGACGGGGACTGCAACGCGTTCCGCGGCTGGTTCGTCGATGACGTCGAGGTGACCGGAGCGGGCTGCAAGCCGTTCGCGCCGCCCGCGAAGTGAGCCTGCCCTCGCGGCAGGCTCCCGGAAAGGATCCGTTTCCGATGCCCTCCAACACGCTCGCGATAGGCCCCGTCAGGCCCGCGAACCCGTTCGTGCTGGCGCCGCTCGACGGCTACACGGACCTGCCGATGCGGCTCGTCTGCCGCCGCGCCGGGGCCGGGCTGTGCTTCACCGAGATGGTCCCCGGCATGGCGCTCGCCATGGGCAGCCGCAACGCCCGGCTCCGCATGAAGAACACCCCGGAGGACCACCCGCTCGTCATCCAGGTCGTGGGCCCGTCGCCCGACCTGCTGGCGCGCGTGGGCCGCATGGCCGAGGAGGCGGGGGCGGACGCCGTGGACGTCAACGCGGGCTGCCCGTCGCGCACCGTGACGAACGGCGGCGCCGGGGCGGCCCTGCTGTCCGACCTGCCCATGTTCGCGAACGTGCTGACCGCGGTGCGGACGGCCGTGAAGCGCGTGCCGGTCACGGTCAAGGTGCGGACCGGCCCGACCGCGTCGCGCAACGTGCTCGAGGAAGTCGCCCGCATCGCCCGCGACACCGGCATGGACGCGGTCACCCTGCACGCGCGATCGAAGGCCCAGGGCTACTCGGGCAAGGCGGACTGGTCGCAAATCACGCGGGTAAAGGCGCTCTTCGGCGGGACCGTGATCGGCAACGGCGACGTGCTCTCCGCGGCGGACGGCCTGCGCATGCTGGCCGAGACCGGCTGCGACGGCGTCATGGTCGGCCGCGGCGCGATCGGGGACCCCTGGCTCTTCACGGCGCTCGACGCGGCGTGGCGCGGCCTGCCGCCCCCCCCCCGCCCGACCGGCGACGCGTTCTTCCGGGCCGTGCTGGCGCACTTCGACATGTTCGCCGAATACCTCGGGGACGAGGAGGTCGCGGCGCGCCTGTTCCGCAAGCACCTGTGCCGGTACGTGCGCGGCCTGTCCGGCGCGGTCCGGCTGCGCCGCAGCCTCCCCGAGGTCACGACCCGCCGCGCGCTGGTCCGCGCGCTCGACGAGGTGCTCACGGCCCAGGCCAACGCGCCGGCAGGCGCACCGCCGGAAGCCGACGACTTCGCGGACATCGAGGTGCCGGCGTGACCCCGACCCGCCTCCCCGACCCGATCGGCGTCTATGCGATCCTCGACGCGGGCGTGATGCCGCCGGCCGACCTCCCCGCCGCGGCCGCCGCGTGCGCCGCCTCCGGCGTCCGGGTCTTCCAGGTCCGGGCCAAGGACCTGGCCGCGGGCGCGTTCGTCCGGCTCGCGATCGCGATCCGCGAGGCCCTGCCGGCGGACGCCCTGCTGATCGTGAACGATCGCGCCGACGTCGCGCTCGCCTCCGGGGCGGACGGCGTACACGTCGGCGACGGGGACCTCGCTCCGGCCGACGTCCGCGCGATCCTGCCGCCGGGGAGCGTGGTCGGCTTCTCCACGCACTCGCTCGCCGAGGTCGAGGCCGCCGCCGCCCTGCCCTGCGACTACGTCGGCTTCGGCCCCGTCTTCTGCTCGACGACCAAGCGCACCGGGCGGCGCGAGCACGGCGTCAAGGGGCTGTCGGCCGCGTGCGCGGCCTCGACGCGCCCGGTCGTGGCGATCGGCGGGATCGCGGTCGCACAGGTCCGCGCGCTTCGCGCCGCGGGCGCGTCCGGCGTCGCGATGATCTCGGGCCTGCTGGTGCCCGGCCGCGTGGCGGAGCAGGCCGCGGCGGCGGTCGGGCAGGCCGCGGCCGTCGAGGAGGCCCGATGCCCGGCGCGCTGACCGTCGGCGAGGTGCTCGGCCGCTCCACGCGGTGGCTTGCGGAGCGCGGCTCCCCGTCCGCGCGGCTCGACGCCGAGGTGCTGATCGCGGCGGCGCTCGGGATCCGCCGGCTCGACCTCTACCTCGCGCCGGAGCGGCCGCTCGCGGACGACGAGCGCGACCGGCTGCGGGAGCTGGTCCGCCGCCGCGGGGCCGGCGAGCCGATCGCCTACATCCGCGGGACGCGCGAGTTCTACGGCCTCGACTTCGCGGTCACGCCGGCCGTGCTGATCCCGCGGCCCGAGACCGAGGTCCTCGTGGACGAGGTCCTCGCGAGGCTCGCGACGCTCGAGGCGCCGGCGCCAGCGATCGCGGACGTCGGGACCGGCAGCGGCGCCATCGCGTGCGCGATCGCGCTCCGGGACCCGCGGGTGCGGGTCGTGGCGACCGACGCGTCCGCCGCCGCGATCGAGGTCGCGAGGCGGAACGTGGCCGCCCACGGCCTGGAGGCGCGCGTGGAGATCCGCTGCTGCGACCTGCTGGACGCGGTGCCGCGCGAGCCGTGCCTGGACGCGGTGGTCTCGAACCCGCCCTACGTCGCTGACGACGAGGCCGGGCTGCTGGACGCGTCGGTCCGCGAGTTCGAGCCGCACTCCGCGCTGTTCGCCGGCCCGGACGGCATGTCCGTGACGCGGCGGCTCGTGGAGGAGGCGGTCCCGAGGCTCAGGCGCGGCGCCCCGCTCGTGGTCGAGGTCGGCACGCCCGCGCAGGCGGCACGCGTCGAGGCCCTGCTCCTCGGCACGCCCGGGCTGTGCGACGTCCACGCGCTCCCGGACGCGGCCGGCGTGGTGCGGGGTTACGCGGCCGTCCGAACGTCTTCCCCGAACCCCGACGGAGCGCCATGAGCGAGCATCGCTGCGGAGTGATCGCGATCGCGGGCCGGCCGAACGTCGGCAAGTCCACGTTGTTGAACCGTATCCTCGGCTCGAAGGTCGCGATCGTGACCCCGAAGCCCCAGACCACGCGGGACCGCATCCTGGGCGTCCGCACGGATCCGGGAGTGCAGTACCTGTTCCACGACACGCCCGGCCTGCACAGGCCGCACAAGGCGCTGAACCGCCGGATGGTCGCCGAGGCCGAGGCGGCGCTCGCGGACGCGGACGTGGTGCTGATGGTGAGCGACGCGGCCACCCCGGCTGAGGCGGCGCGGATCGAGGGCCCGGTCCTCGCGGCCGTGGCCGGGGCCGGCCGGCCGGTCGTGCTCGCGGTCAACAAGATCGACCTCGTCCGGAAGGGCATGGCCGCGATGCTCCCGCTGATCGACCACTGGTCAAGGGCGCACCCGTTCGCGGCGATCGTCCCGGTCTGCGCCTTGAGCGGGGACGGCGTGGACCGCGTGCTCCCGGAGCTGCGCCGCCTCCTGCCCGAAGGCCCGGCGCTCTACCCCGAGGACGAGCTGTCCGACCGGCCCATGCGCTTCATCGCGGCCGAGGTGGTGCGCGAGAAGCTGATGATGGCCACGGCGCAGGAGATCCCGTACTCCACCGCCGTCACGATCGACGAGTTCGCAGAGCCCGAGCCGCCGCGCGCGGTCCGGATCTCCGCGACGATCCACGTCGAGCGCGAGTCCCAGAAGCGGATCGTGGTCGGGCGCGGGGGCGCCGTGCTCCGTGCAGTCGGGACCGAGGCGCGCCAGGAGCTGGAGGCCATGCTCGAGCGCAAGGTCATGCTGAAGCTGTTCGTCAAGGTCAGCGACGCGTGGACCACCACGGACGAGGGCCTGCGGCGGGTGGGGATCTCCGACGAGAGCTAGCCGACCCCCTGCGCGTCCGGTCCAGTTCTGTCGGGGGCGGCCCTCGGCGGCATGAACGCCGAGGGCCGAGGGCGCGCAGGGGGCCGGTTTTCCATCTTCCCCCACACCGCCACTTCCGCTAGAATCCCGCTCGCTCCCGGGAGGGTCCGCTGGCTCGCGTCTCGCAGCGTCGCGCACCGTTCACGCGTGCGCACGTCGTCTATGCCGCCGTCGTAGGACTCGCGGCGCTCGCCGTCCTGGTCGCGGCGTTCGCGACCTGGTCGGACCTGCTGCTGGCGCCGGTCCGCAAGCACCCGGGCGCGTTCGCGACCTTCGCGGTGCTCGCGCTACTGTCGCGCATCATGGCGTTCCGGGTGCTCGGGACCATCATCTTCTCGCTGGACACGGGCGTATACGTCGCGGCGCTGCTGACGACCGGCGCCGGACCGGCCACCCTCGTCGTCTTCTCCGCGATGCTGATCCGCGGGATGTACGAGCACGGGAAGCGGGAGCTGGTGGACCGCGACCACTGGCCGCTCGCGGTGACCGGGGCGAAGCTCCTGTTCGGCCCGGCCGTGACCGCGGCGCTCACCCTGATGCTCGGGACCCTCTTCTCGCCGGACTCGCTCTTCGGGGCGGCGCTGAAGCCGTCGGTCGCCGGCCAGCACCCCGTCTGGGGCAGCGTGGCCGTGCTCC
>Ga0194127_10008262_pt1 | contig 11220 bp, 8 predicted proteins | sample TA2KigC100mmetaG_FD_148624 | JGI IMG/M metagenome (GOLD analysis project Ga0194127, IMG submission 148624) | Freshwater microbial communities from Lake Tanganyika, Tanzania - TA2015036 Kigoma Deep Cast 100m | ecosystem: Environmental > Aquatic > Freshwater > Lake | place: Tanzania: Lake...
GGGGCGCGACGGCCCATCCGGCGGCCTTCGTCAGGACCGTCATCGCCTGGGCGTTACCCGCCAGCGTGTGCATGTCGAGCAAGCCCTGATAGACCTTGTGGAGCGTGTACCATGGCACCCAGACGGGCTGCAGCGCTTCGAGACGATCGAAGAACGTCTCAGGGAAGGCGCTCAGGTAGCCGGACGCGAACCGTGCCTGGCACTCGGCCATTCCCGCCACGACGGTGTCGGCGTTCGCCTTGACGCTCGCATCGCCGGTCACCCGGTAGGCCATGGCGCAGGCAGTCAGGTAGTGGCCCACGAAGTGCCCCCGCACCTCGGAGTTGGGTTCCTCCCATCCGCCAAGGGGCTGTGCCGAACTGGAAAGGCCCGCCGTGATCCGGAAGCTGTGCAGGAGCCGATCCGGAGGCAGGCTCTTGAGATAGCGCACATCGAGGTCCATCGCGTGCTTGAACGGGCCCTCGAGCAGGCGAACCTCGCTCAAGTCAAAGGACTCGGCCTTAAGCGGTACGACGGGCCCGACCCTGGGCCGCTGGGCCGCCGCAGCGGACGCCAGTACGGCCAAGATGGCGATGATCTCCAGGGAACGCATGTGCGCCTCCTCCATCGTAACACCGACGCTGTTGCGCAGGATGCCCCATGTTTCGGCGTTCCCTGCACGGGGTCCTGCGTGCCCGTGATCGGCGCGCCGTCGCACGCTGCGAGGCAGCAGCTTCGGAGCGCAAGCGCTCGCCGCCGGCCACGGCATCGCGAGGGGGCCACGGGACGTCCGTCGCGGCGCCGTACAGTGAAACAGACCGCGGGCCGCGTCATTGCGAGCGAACCGCGGGACGTCCGTCGCGGCACCGCATCCCGTAGCGCCGGCGTCCCGCCGGCAACCGGTACGGCGCGGGCGTCGCCAACAGGAGGCACTCCCGATGCCGGCGCTACGCCGCAGGGCGCGAGCAGGCCGCTGCGACATCCGGCTGTGAGGCGCTCATGCGCCGACGTGTGATACAATCGTGTGCATCCGTCGGGACGGCGGTCTGAGGCCGTCACGACGTGCATGAAGGTGAGAGTTCCCCAGAATGGCATGGTGCGAGTTCCGGTATCGTAGTTCGGCCCTTCAGAAGCACACGGCCGCCAACATCATCGTGCCCGAGGACGTCGCGCTCGCTGCGCCGTACCCGGTGATGTATTTGCTTCATGGCCTCTCGGACGACCACACGATCTGGATGCGCCGAACCAGCGTCGAGCGGTACCTCGACGGCCTGCCGCTGATCGTGGTGATGCCCGATGGCGGGCGCGGCTTCTACACGGACGCGACGGAGGGCTTCGCCTACGAGGCCGCCATGCTCGACGATCTGATCCCGCTGGTAGACCGCACTTTCCCGACGCGAGCAGAGCGCTCGGGTCGGTGCGTCGGCGGCCTATCTATGGGTGGCTACGGAGCGCTCAGACTGGCAATGCGCCGCCCCGATCTGTTCTGCTCGGCTGTTAGCCACTCGGGCGCAGTCTACTTCGGCCACCGCAGGCTGACGCCCGGCGACGGGCGAGTACACGAGTTCAGGCGCATCCTCGGCGCCGACCCGTCCGGAGGGCCGAACGACCTGCATGCACTGGCCTCGCGCCTGGACAAGTCCGTCATCCCTGCGTTGCGCCTCGACTGCGGCACCGAGGACCCGCTCCTCGCGGATAACCGGAGCTTCCACGCGGCCCTCACGCGGCTCGGCGTCCCGCATGAGTACGAGGAGTTCCCGGGAGGCCACGACTGGTCGTACTGGGACGCGCACCTTCCGGAAGCGATTGGGTTCCACCTTCGAGCTATATCCGGCGCAACCTCATGACGAACGGCAGCGTACTACAGCCATTAGCCTAGCGGCTTGGGAGCACTGGCTTGTACTCGATGATCGGCGCCGACGAGCGCGAATACGGTCCCGTTGAGATGGACACCCTCGTGCAATGGGCACGCGAGGGCCGCGTGGTGGCGCGCACCACGATCCTCGACCACGCCACCGGTCGCCGATTCTTGGCCTGCGACACCGAGGAACTGGCGACGGTCTTCTCGTCTACGCCCGTCGTGGCGCCGCCTGTACGAGGCATCGTGAAGTCGCAGGGCCTCGGCCATCCGCCGGTTTCGGCGCAACACGGCGTGACAGTGATGCTCGACGGCCTGAAGCCTCGCCGAAGCCGCACGGTCGCGGGAGTGCTGGGGATTCTGTTCGGCTGGCTCGGAGTGCACCGGTTCTATCTCGGGCATACCGGTGTCGGCACTCTCATGCTGGCCATCACGCTGCTGACATGCTTTGTCGCGACCCCGTTGACGTTCCTCTGGGGCCTCATCGAGGGCATCCTGTGCCTCACCGGCGCCATGACCGACGCCGAGGGACGACGGCTCGGGGTGTAGGACAGGGGACGCACATCGGAGACCGCGGGCTTCGTGCGGCGCGAGAAGCCGGCTCTCCCGAAGGCGCGCGCGGTTGATGGATGCGACCCCATCATCCGCCAGACCAGCCCCGAGCGGTGGTTCTCGACTGCCAGCAGGGCCATCCCGAGGTCAATGCCGATCACATCCCGGTCGAACCAGTCGCGGTCCACGTTGTACGCGTTGACGAAGCCGTAGCGGCCCCATATCCGCGGGCCGTACGCCGTTCGCATGTGCATCGCGGTTCCGAGGGCCGACTTAGGGTCCACCGTGATGGATGCAAGCACACCCGTCGGCGACAGCGTGCCGTCTTCGGGTTTCGGAACGCCGTAGGCCATGTACCCATCGGGACCGTCGCATGCGTTCAGCCCCCAGCCGTATGCCCCGTATCCCTTGCGCTGCGTCGGGTTGTCTGCACAGAAGCGCCGCTGGGTTCGGGTCGCGATCGCCGCTGCCTGGTGGTAGTCGTGCCCCAGTCCGTCCTTCCGTCCGCGGAAGTCGTAGTAGCCGTGTGACATCTGGTGCCAGAAGAGCGGTCCTCCGGCGATCGTCCGCATGCCTCCGTACTCGTATGAGCCGCGCGTCCACGCGGTCCACGACTTCGGGCCCAACGGGTTGTTCCGCGCGCCAAGTCCCAGCAGGTACAGGAGCATGTGCTCGCAGTAGCTGTCCCAGTCGCTGGCCAGGAAACCGGTCTCGGGCTTCCAGCCATGTGACAGCACGAGCTTGTCGGGTTTGGCGCCGCCGTTCGTGCGCATCCAGGTCCAGTCGAGCCGGTCATACAGCCGGTCGGCCAGGCGCTCCACATTGCCTCGGAAGTACCGGCCACAGCTCAGTGCCCCGGCGACCAACAGCGCCGTGTCAATGGACGATATCTCGCAATCCCAACGGCGTTCGCCGGTGCGCCAATCCACGAAGTGGTACAGCCAGCCGCGTTTGTGCGGCATGCCGAGCACGAAACGAAGGGCCCGCTCCGCCTGCCGCATCGCATCGGTGCGCTTCGCCCAGCCGCGCTCGACGCCGATGGGGAGCGCCGCGAGTCCGTAGCCGGTGGACGCAACGGACGCCACGTCGTGCTTGTCCGGACCGAAGTTGGAGGCCCGGTCGCGAACCAGCCCGGACTTCGGGTGAGCACACCGGACGAAGAAGGACACCGCGCGCATCTGGACGTCGTCGAGGAAGCGCTCCCGCGCAGACGTCGGCGCTCCTGGCGCATGGGAGCTGCACACCAGAAGCACCCATACGCACGCGACCAGGCCGGCCCGCGTTCGCGCCAGGCCGCTCCCCTTCTTCACCGGATTGTCTCCTTCAGCGTGGTGCAGAGCGTGTTGATCCACGAGAGGTCCATGCCGCATGCAACCGTGTTGCCTCTATTGTACATCGGCGGATCGGCGGCGTCGGGTGTTGGCCGTGGCACGGTCGCGAGCGCAGGTCACCGAACACCCTGGCGACAACCGACCGGTTTCGGGCGTAATGAACCGTGGCGCGCCGGCTTTGGCCCTGCGCCGATCAACTTCCGCCGGAGGATCCGCAACCATGCCCGATGTCGCTGCCCTTCCCAAACGTCCCCTTGGCCGAACCGGCTGGGACGCCTCCGTCATCACGCTCGGAGGCGTCAAGTGGGATACGCAGGTTCCCGAAGACGAGGCCATCGCCATCATCCGCCGCGCCATCGAGCTCGGCATCAACACCGTGGACACGGCCCACGGGTACGGCAAGGGTGAGAGCGAGATGCGCATGGGCATGGCGCTCGAGGGCTTGCGCGACCGCGTCTTCCTGAGCACGAAGACCTGGCAGCGCGGCTACGACGACGCCATGCGCGAAATGGAGCTCTCCCTGACGCGCCTGCGCGTGGACCATGTGGACCTCATCGTGGTCCACTCGCTCGACAACGAGGAGGAGTACCGCCAAATCATGGCGCGGCCCAGCGTGCTCGACGCCATGGAGAAGCTGCGCGATCAGGGCATGGTGCGGCATATCGGCGTGTCGGGCCACTGGGTGAAGCACGTTCTGCAGCGCATCATCACCGCGTATCCCTTCGACGCGGTGATCTGCCCGATTGGGGCGTTCAACGTGGCCTACAACTATACGTTCCACGATACTGTCATTGCCGAGGCGCGCTCTCGGGGCATGGCGATCCTCGGCATGAAGGTGTTTGGCGCGGGCCGCGTGAAGCACGCGCGGTCCATCGAGCCTTACCTGCGCTACAGCCTCCACCAGCCCGTTGACACGCTGATCGTCGGGGCGGACAGCATGGCGCAGATCGAGGAGACCGTGCGCATCGCCGCCTCGAACCCGCCGCCGCTAACGCCGGAGGAGCTTACGGCTCTCCTACCCGAGGCGATTGAAGTGACCCAGCAGTTTGACGACGGCGAGTTTCGCTGGATCAGCCATTACCTGGAGCAGGCATAGCCGCACTATCGAAGCAACTCGACGCCGATCTTGCGGAACTCACCTTCGGTGGGCAGGCGGCCCTTCTCCTTGAGGAAGGCTGCCACGCGGTCTTTCGCCTCGCGGTAGAACCGCGCGTGCATGTGGTAGACCGGCTGCTTCGCGCCCTTGTCGTCAATCATCCAGAAGCCCCGGTGCTTGCCCTCGGGCTTCTCGTTGCAGTACATCTCCCAGTAGAGCGCGAACCGGCAGCCCCATTCGAGCGCGGCGCGGCACACGGCCCGGCTGAGATTCTCCTGGTTCTCGGGTGTGTGGTGCTGCGTGGGGAAGCCGTACTCCCCGAGGAACACGCGCTTGCCCTCGATGCCGGGCTTGGGCGGCAATCGGTTCTCGACGTATTGGAGTGCGGCCTTGAGACGGTCGCCGACCGTCGCGGGGTCGTTGGTGAGCGAGTCGTAGCTCGAATAGGAGACGAAGTCCACCGTCGTCAGGGGCAGGACATCGTTTGTCAGCGTCTTGCCGCCCTTCATGGCCTTCTGGACGAGGTTGACTTCGGTGTAGCCGTACACCGCGACCTTGCGGTGGGGCGTGTCCCGCTTCGCGTCCTCGATCGCCTTTTGTCGGGCGTTGAGCCAGTCCGCCATGCCCCGGATCATCGTGTCTGAGGGGTCCTTCGACGGGTCGTAAGACGGGTGAAGGTGCCAGTCGCCCTCCCAGTGGCCCAGGTAGAACGTCTTGCCCGATCCGCTGAACGTGCGCAGCAGGTACGCCGTGAGGTCGTAATGTTGCCGATAGGTCTTCTCTCGCTCGTCCTCCGAGAGCCCGTCGGCCCACCATCCCGCGTCGAACGGGTAGGTCCACAGGAGGATATGGCTGAACGGCATCCGCAGGACCGCTCGATACGACGGCTCGAGCCGGGCGAGATCAACCAGCGTGCGTATCTTCGGATTGGCCGGCAGGTCGGGGTACTGCTTAGCGTAGTCCTTCTCCATGCTGATCTTCAGCACGTTGGAGCCCATTTCCCGGATCGCCTTCGCCGTCTCGACCAGCGAGGTGTCCTTCGTGAACGTGTACTTCACCCCGAACGTCTGGGTCCCGATGACGTAGTTGAAGTCCGTGACCCTCCGATCCCCAGCCGGCGTCGCCGCCATCGCGGCCACACCCGCAACCAGTGAAAGCGCTGACACCATGCCGATCCCCCTTTGCCTGTACTCGCGCAAGGAATCCTACTCGAAAACGGGAGTGGGAGAACGCTTGTCCCGCGCACGATCACGTCTCGCCGACGGTAGGCCCGGTGCGCGGGAGAGGGGACCTATGGCGCGACGTTGCTCCCGATGGACCTACGTCTGCCCTTTACGAACACGCACAGCGGGCGGCGCGCAGACTCCCCTCTCCCGTGCACACCGAGCCCATTGCATCGCGCCATCCATCAGGCGCGGGTAGGGTGAGGGAAGAGTCCGCGGCGCATTCGGTCATTCCTACGAAGGCGGGGACCGAACGCGCGACGAAGGAGGACGTGCGCCGGTCGTTGCGGAAACCCACTGCCGGAGAGGAGACGTTTCCATGCTCGTGCTCGCCGTCGTGTTCGCCGCAGGACTGGGCCAAGCTCGCCCGGCGCCCGCTGAGATCGGCCCGACGCCGATCCCGTTCTATTCGGGCAACCTGAGCGTTGACCATTTCATGCACTACTGGGGCACGCGCAAGGAGCCCGGAACAACGCCGGTCACCCCCGAGGTCGTCGCTCAGCTCAAGCCCCTCTCGTGCTTCGCCATGTGCGACTACCCATCGTGGTCGCTGCTCGAACGGGAGCCCGGCAAGTGGGACTTCTCGCTCTATCGGGAGAACGCCGAGAGGCTCGCAGCCTCGGGCATACGCTACGTGCCGTTCTGCTGGCTCCATTTCACGCCGAAGTGGTTCATGGACGCGCCCGAGTTCGTGCCGTATCGCTGCCTGGAGCACGGCGAGCCGCTGACCCAGCTTTCGCTCTGGGCGCCGGCCACGCGCCGGATATACGATGAGTACTACCGGCGATTGGCCCGCGAGATGGGCGAGAGCATCGCGTTCATCCGCCTTGCCATGCCTTCGGAGTACGGCGAGATCGGCTATCCGGTGGGCATGACGAACTGGCTCGTACCGCAGAAGCATGTCCATTCGGGTTTCTGGTGCGGCGATCCCGAGGCGCGCAGGCACTTCCGGGCGTGGGCGATGAAGCGACACGGCTCCGTGGCGAGGCTGAACTCCGCATGGGGCACGTCCTTCGCCACGGCGGAGGCCGTCGAGTATCCGCCGCTCGACACGACGGCATGCCGCGAGCCCGCCAACGCCGGCCCGAGGCGCAGGTGGCTCGATTTCATGGACTGGTATCAGGACTCGTGGGGCGAGTTCATAGTCTGGTCGGCCGGGATCGTCAAGCGCCACTTCCCCGGGTTCGGCCTGCCGCAGCCGGGCAAGGACCTGCGCACGCGCAAGGAGATCATCTTCAGCCTCGGTTACGGAGGCGAGACCGCCTGCTTCGGCAACGATGAGGGGCGCCACGTTAAGGCCATCCGCGCGTGCGGAGGCTCGGCCCAGACGCCCGGCGACATCGGCTACTTTGCCACCCGCCGCGTCTCGACGGCGTGCCGGTTCTATGGCGCGCCCTACTACACAGAGCCGCCGGGAGACGTTGACAGGCTGCGCGAGGTCCGGCGCATCTGGATGGATGCGTCGAACGGCGCCCAGGTCTACTTCGACTACCCGCAGAACATGGACCGGGCGCGCGACGTCTTCGTGCAGTACAAGCGGCATCTCAACGGAGGCCGGTCCGTCGCCGACATCGCGCTCGTCATCGCGAGCACGACGCAGTGGCTCCACACCGACTGGGGCTTCCCGCCCTATCTGATCGGCCTCGGCGACTCGATGCGCGGCCTGTTCGATTACGAGGTGGTGGACGAACGGATGCTGGCCGAGGGCGCGCTGACCAAGCTGGGTATTCGTGTCGCGGTCCTCTCGGACGCCGAGTACATGGAGGCGCCGGCCATCGCCGCGCTCGGCAATTGGGTGCGGGCCGGCGGGGTCCTCATCGTGGCGAACGGCGGCACGATCCGCGATGTGGCGGGGCTGGATTCGGCGTGGCGTCGTCTGGCGCCGCCGGCCGCGCCGGAATCGGCCCTTGGCGGGCCCGACCTCTGGCCGCAGGTATCGCGGCGGATCGGCAAGGGCGCGGTCGCGGGTCTGCCCGGCCCGCCGACGCGTCAGGCGGAGCACGCCCGCGCGATCGCCAACATCCGCGACAGCCTTCCGCAACTGCTGCCCGACGCGCCGCCGGTCGGGCCCAGAGTGGACGTGGGCGACACCGGCCTGCTCGCCTCCGTCTTCCCCGACAGAATCCTGTTCTACAACGGCTCCGACAAGCCCGTCACGGGCCGGATCCGACTGGTAGGCGGCGGATGGGGCACGACGGTCGGAACACCCACGGCGCGGTCCGTCGAGGTTACCGTTGACGCCGGCGCCATCGGTGAGATCGCGCTCAAGAGGCCGCGATCCGGCGACCTAAACCGCGGCCGCTGACAAGATGGCGCCACCGCCGTAACGTCATGCGGAGCGCAGCGAGGCATCTGCTCTTGCGGACGGAGGAGTCGTGCCGGCGCACGAAGCACATCGCCACGAGGGAGCCACAGGCACGACGCCCCCTGATCCTGATGACGTAGGGTCGCTGTGCGCTCGGGATGGGGCGTCGTCTCTCAGATGCGCGCTTGAGGTCAGCGGCGGATCATGGTACCGACGCCGGTGTCGGTGAAGACCTCCACGAGGAGCGCGTGGGGTACGCGGCCATCTATCAGATGGGTGCGCTCGACGCCGCCCTCGATGGCCGTGACGCAGGCCTCCAGCTTCGGGATCATGCCCTTGTCGGCGGCGCCGCTTGCCAGCATGGCTCGCGTCCTGCGCGTGTCCATCTCGCTGACGAGCGAGGAGCGGTCCGCCGGATCGGCGAACACACCTTCGACATCGGTCAGGATGATGAGCTTGGTGGCCCCGAGAGCCACAGCGACGGCGCCCGCGGCATGGTCGGCGTTGACGTTGTAGGTCCGACCGTCCTCGCCGACCGCGACAGAGCAGATCACGGGTACGTAGCCGTTGTCGGCAAGCAGGCGCAGCACCTCGCCGTTGACCCGGGTCACCTCGCCGACCAACCCGAGATCCCCCTCGGGCGAGCTCTTCTTGCGCGCGACCAGCAAATCGGCGTCCTTGCCGCTCAGGCCCACGGCGCGCGTTCCCTGCCGGTTCAGCAGGGCCACAATGCCCTTGTTCGTCTTGCCCGCCAGGGCCATCTCGACGATCTCCATGGTCGCTTCGTCGGTCACGCGCAGTCCGCCCACGAACGTCGGCTCATGGCCGAGGCGCTTCATCAGCCCGCTGATCTCCGGCCCGCCACCGTGAACGAGCACGGGTCGAATGCCAACATAGTGGAGCAGAGCGATGTCCTGCATCACCTGCTCCTTGAGATCGTCGTTCGTCATGGCGTTGCCGCCGTACTTGATGACCAGCGTCTTGCCGTAGAACGCCCGCAGATAGGGCAGCGCCTCGACCAGCGTGGCCGCTCGTATCGCCGCTCCGCTGCTCGCTGTCGTAGGTCCGCTGCTTGCTGCGGACAAGTCCGCGGCCCCGTTCGTCGGCTTCTTCACTTCGCGCCCCCCGGTGTAGCCGCAGCTTCTCGCTGCGTGTAGCCGCAACTGCGTCAGAGCGGCAGTATGTCGGCCTGCAGCCGAAGCATCTCGTTCATCATGGCCACGGCGTTCCGATAGCTGTTGACCGTCGGCTCCAGCAGGATGGCCTGCAGCAACTTTGCGCGCGACTGCTCGGCGAAGGCCTCGACGAGCAGGCGGTTGATGGAGCCCTGTGTCCGAAGCATGGCCGCGATCGCCTCGGGCAGGGGCTTCATCTGCACAGCGTGGATGCCATCTCGTGCTCCGACGGCCGGTACCTCGACCACCATGTCTTCGGGCAGGTTCGGTATGGCGCCGCGGTTCGGCATGTTGACGGCTTCCAACTCACGGCGCGCTCCGCACCCGGCCGCTTCCATGATGGGGACGGCGAGTTCGCCGGAAGGACGGAGCGGCGCGTCATCAGCCCCGACGCTCCCCTCCACCGCCTCGGGCCTTCGCCAGGGGCGCGTCGTCTTGTCGCCGCTCAGGGAGTAGACGAACTCGGGTATGACCCCGGTCTCCCACGGATGCCCGTCGGCCGGGTCGTAGTGGAACTGAAGCTCGCTCGCCACGAACTCGTCGGCCCAGCCGATGTACTCGCCATAGTGGTTGGCCGCCGGCGACGGCCACAGGCCATATCGGCGGAAGAGGATGCGCGCAAGGCCCAGCTCATGCCAGTCGCTGAGCCAGTCGCCCTCGGCCTCCATCGCGCGGAGCCGCGGGTAGAGGTCCTCACCGGTGTTACGGTCGCGGATGTGCTGGAACCACGTGAAGTGGTTGATGCCGCACGCCTGCGCATCCAGCGTTTCGATCGGCACGCCCAGGATGCCCGCGATCTGGTGCAGGCCCATGAACACGCCGTGACAGAGGCCGATCGCCTTGATGGATGTGCAGCGGCTGACCGCCTCGCAGAGCTTGTGCTCGGGATTGGTGAAGCTCAGCAGGAGCGCTTCGGGGCATAGGCGCTCCATGGTGCGGGCGATCTCGACGGTGGGTCCCATGTTGCGCAGCGCGTGGAACAGGGAGCCCGGCCCGCCGTTCTCACCGAAGACCTGTCGGAAGCCGTAGTGGCGCGGGATGTGGAAGTCCTGCGACCAGTGGAGGAACCGGTCCACCTCTATGGCCTTGACGACGAACGACGCGACGTCGAGGGCATGATCGAGCTCCGTGGTGGCCTCGATGGTCGCATGTCTGCCGAGGCGCTCGGCCACGCGTTGCGCGTAGCCGAGCGCCTCGGCCAAACGGTCCTCCAGCCGATCCACGAGGACAAGATGCACGCCCGCCTCGGCCAGCGGGTCGCTGAGCAGGATGTCGCGAACCGACGACGGCCCGAACGAGCGGCTTCCGGCGCCGATGATGGCGATCTTCATTGAACTCAGCCTCCGGGATGGGACGGATGGGACGGATGTTGCCGGCGAGACGCCGGCGCTGCGGTGAGGCTGAGCTCGTTCGCGCCGTCAGTCATCGTCCTCTTCATCCTCATCCTCATCGTCGTCGTCATCCCACTCATCGTCATCGTCCTCAAAGAGGTCATCGTCCGTCTCGTACTCCACGACGTAGGTGCGGACCTCCCACGGGTTCAGCGAGAACTCGAGGACCGGCGGCTTGACCTCGGCCTGCTTCAGCGGATCCTCGATGATGTTGGCGACCCACGCCGCCGTAATGCCAGGCACGATCAGCTTCGCGCTGTGAACGCTTCGGCCCCCGGTCTCGCAGACCCTGACCACCACCCTGCCCTCG
>Ga0194127_10008265_pt1 | contig 11216 bp, 4 predicted proteins | sample TA2KigC100mmetaG_FD_148624 | JGI IMG/M metagenome (GOLD analysis project Ga0194127, IMG submission 148624) | Freshwater microbial communities from Lake Tanganyika, Tanzania - TA2015036 Kigoma Deep Cast 100m | ecosystem: Environmental > Aquatic > Freshwater > Lake | place: Tanzania: Lake...
GGGGGATCAGCTCGTCGTTCTCGGTCACGGACAGCATGCCGACGACGTAGCCGACCTTGGAGGACACGCGCATGGCCAGGATCCCGGACCCGCCGCGCTTCTGGAGCCGGTACTCGTCCGCGCTCGTGCGCTTGCCGTAGCCGCGCTCGGTGACCGCGAGGATCTCGCGGCCCGCCTTGAGGATCTCCATGCCGACGACCGCGTCGCTCGCGCGCAGGCTCATCCCGCGAACGCCTCGCGTGTCCCGGCCGATCGCGCGGGCGTCGGTCGCCGCGAACCGGATCGACTTGCCCTGCCGGGTGAACAGCAGGACATGGTCGTCGGCCGCGGACAGCCGCACCGCGATCAGGTCGTCCGCCGGGTCGAGCTTGATCGCGTTGATGCCGCTGGACCGGATGTTCGTGTAAAGCGCAAGCTCGCTGCGCTTGACCACGCCCTTGCGCGTCGCGAAGACCAGCGACTCGCCGGAGTCGAAGTCCTTGACCGGCAGGATCGCCTTGACCGTCTCGTCGCCCGCGAGGTTGAGCAGGTTCACGATCGCGCGGCCCTTGGACTGCCGCGACCCCTGCGGGATGTTGTAGACGCGGATGCGGAACACGCGCCCCTTGTTCGTGAAGAACAGCACGTACGTGTGCGTGGAGGCCACGAACATGTCCGTGACGAAGTCCTCCTCGCGCGTGGTCATCCCGAGCTTGCCCTTGCCGCCGCGCTTCTGCGCTCGGTAGGTGGCGACCGGCAGCCGCTTGATGAAGCCCTGCGCCGAGGCGGTCACGACGCAGTCCTCCTCCTGGATCAGGTCCTCGAGGGACAGGTCGCCCTCGTCGACCGTCAGCTCGGATCGCCGCTTGTCGCCGTACTTCCCGCGGATCTCGGTCAGCTCGCCCACGATCACGTCCATCAGGACGGCATCGGACCCGAGGATCTCGTTCAGGCGCTTGATCTGCTTCCGTATCTCCTCCAGCTCGAGGAGGATCTTGTCGCGCTCCATGCGGGTCAGCCGCTCGAGGCGCAGGTCCAGGACCGCCTTGGCCTGGATCTCGCTCATCCCGAACTGCGTCACGAGTCCCGTGCGCGCCTCCTCGGGGTTGCGCGACGCGCGGATGAGCGCGATGACCGCGTCGAGGTTGTCGATCGCGGTCTTGTAGCCGAGCAGGATGTGCTCGCGCTCGCGGGCCTTGCGCAGCTCGTAGATGCACCGCCGCGTGACCACGTCCTTCCGGTGCAGGACGAACTCGGCGAGCGTCTCCTTCAGCGACAGCAGCATCGGCCGGCCGCGGACGATCGCGAGGTTGATCACGTTGAACGTGGTCTGGAGCGGGGTCATCGCGAAGAGCTGGTTCAGCACCACCTGCGCGTCCGCGTCCTTCTTCAGCTCGACGACGATCCGCATGCCCTCGCGGTCGGACTCGTCGCGCATGTCGTGGATGCCCTCGACGCGCTTGTCCTTGTGCAGCTCCGCGATGCGCTCGAGCAGCTTCGCCTTGTTGACCTGGTAGGGGATCTCGGTCACCACGATCGCGGTGCGCTCGCCCTTCTTGTCGCCCTCGATCTCGGTGCGGGCCTTCATCCGGACCGACCCGCGGCCGGTCTCGTAGACCTGCCGGATCCCCGCGTTCACGCAGATGAACCCGCCGGTCGGGAAGTCCGGAGCCGGCACGTGCTGCATCAGCTCGTCGGTCGTGATGGCCGGGTTGCGGATGAGCGCGACGGTCGCGTCGATCACCTCGGTCAGGTTGTGCGGCGGGATGTTCGTGGACATGCCGACGGCGATGCCGGCGGAGCCGTTGACCAGCAGGTTCGGGACGCGCGCCGGGAGCACCGCGGGCTCGACCTCGGAACCGTCGTAGTTCGGCACCATGTCGACGGTTTCCTTCTCGATGTCCGCGAGCAGCTCCTCGGCGAGGCGCGTCATGCGCACCTCGGTGTACCGCATGGCCGCGGGCGGGTCGCCGTCGACCGAGCCGAAATTGCCCTGCCCGTCCACGAGCAGGTACCGCATGTTGAATTCCTGGGCCATGCGGACCATCGTGTCGTAGATCGCGGCGTCGCCGTGCGGGTGGTACTTTCCCATCACGTCGCCGACGATGCGGGCGCTCTTCTTGTAGGCCGAGTTGTGGAAGTTCTTGACCTCGTGCATCGTGTAGAGCACGCGGCGATGCACGGGCTTGCAGCCGTCGCGCACGTCGGGGAGCGCGCGGCCGATGATGACGCTCATCGCGTAGTCGACGTACGACGAGCGCATCTCGTCTTCGATGTTCACCTGCACGAGGTGCTGGGCGATCGGGATCTCGTCGGCCATGGGTCACTCCAAAAGCGCAGGGATGTTAGCGCGAACCGGCTTGATTGGCAATGGAGAAACGGTCGCACAAGCGGCCCAGCGGACCCCTGCCCGTAGCCCGGTCCCGCTACTGCCCGGCGCCGGCCTTCGCCTGGTCGAGCAGCTTCAGGACGAGGCTGTTGCCCGGATCGATCTTGAGGGCCTGGTTGTATGCCGAGATCGCTGCCGGGAAGTCGCCGCGCTTGTACGCGTCGCGGCCGGACCGCATCAGTTTCCGCAGTTCCTCTGCCTGGTCCGCCGTGGGCGGCGCCGGCTCGGGCTTCGGGGCGGGCGGCTTGGGCGCGACGACCGGCTTCGGCCTCGGCTCGGGCTTCGGGGCGGGCGGCTTGGGCGCGACGACCGGCTTCGGTGCCGGCGGCTCGGGCCTCGGCTCGGGCGGCCTCGGCGCGATGACCGGCGGCGGCGCGGCCTCCTTCATCTTGGCGTTCACCGCGGCGACCAGGGTCTTGGCGTCGCCGTTGTTCGCGTCCTCGGCCAGCACGTCCTCGAAGATCCGCTTCGCTCCCTCGAGGTTCCCGGCGGCGAACTCCTGGCGGCCCTTGGCGATCATGCCGCGGATCCGGTCGGCCCGGATCTGCTCCGCCGTCGGGTCGGGGGCGGGCTTCGCGGGCTGGACGACGACCGGCGCCGCGGGCTTGGGAGCCTCGACGGCCGCCTCCTCGGCGTGCTTCGCCTCGACCGCGGCCGAGGGCTTCTCGGGCGCGGTCATCAGCGCGGTCTCGTACCAGACGGCGGCCCCGATGACGACCAGGAACCCGACGGCGATGATGATCGCCCAGAACCACTTCTTCTCCTTGCGCTCCTCATGGTCGTCCGGGAACGCGGACTCGGGCAGGTGGCCGCCCTCGACGAACCAGTCCTCGGGCTTCTTGACCGGCGCGCCCTCCGGCGTCGCGGGCGCGGCGGCAGGGGCCGCGGTCGCCGCCGCGGGCTTCGGCTCGGCCTTCGCCGGGACCGTCTCCTCGGTCACGGCGGCCGGCTTCGCGGTCGCGGAGTCCGCCGCACGGGCGGCCTCGGCCGCGCGCGCCGCCTCGATCGCGAACGACGGGTCGAACGCCTCGGTCGGCCGGCTCTCGGTCTCGCGCGCAGGGGCCGCGGCGGGGGCGGGCTCCCCGGCCTTGGCGGCGCCGGCGGCCATCGCCTCGACCGCCTCCGCCAGGCCCGTGAAGACCATCGTCTCCCTGGACGCGGGCGCCTCGGCGACCGGCGCGGGCGCGGGCGCCGGCTTCGCCAGCTCGGCCTCCAGCGGGCACGCGATCCGCGGCGCCTCGTCCCGGGACGTCTCCACGTCGAGGCTCGCGTCCGGGAAGGCCTCCGCGCGGACCGCGGCGAGGGCCTCCATCAGCTCGGTCGCTTCCTGGTACCGGCCCTTGGGGTCCTTCGACAGCAGGCGCGCGACGACCTTCTCGTAGGCATCGAGCTTCGCCATGCCCGGCTTCACGAGGTGCAGCGGCAGCGGCTTCTCGTAGACCTGCCGCTTGATCGTCGTCGCCGGGCTCGAGGACACGAACGGCGGCTTGCCGGCCACCATCTCGTACATGAGGATGCCGAGCGCGTACATGTCGGCGGACGCGTCGCCGGGCCGGCCGGAGCACACCTCGGGCGCCATGTACTCGGCGGTCCCGTGGTATGGCTCGTTCCGCCGCGTCGGCGCATACGCCGGGAGCAGGCTCGAGAACCCATAGCGCGCCACGCGCACGACCGGCGTGCCGCCGGCCAGGTCCACGTGCAGGTTGCCGGAGGTCAGGTCGAGGTGGTTCACGCCGACGCTCGCGGCGGACCGCAGCACGGCCGCGACCCGGTACGCGATCGCCACCGCGTCCGCCGGCGGCAGGCCGTTGCGCGCCTTCAGGACCGCCTTCAGGCTCTCCGCGGCCGTACCCTCGCACAGCAGGTAGACGTTGCCGCCGTCGGTGCGGCCCGCCTCCAGGCAGTGCAGCACGGTCGGGAGCATCAGGTCCGAGAGCCGTCGCGACGCCTCGACGACCGCGCAGGCCTCGGCGGGGCCGATCTTCAACTGCGGGTCCGGGACCGTCATCACGACGGGGAGCCCGTCCTCGATTCGGTTGCCGGCCATGTGCCGGCCGAGCCGGTCCTCCAGGGTCTGGGCCGAGAACTCGAAGCGAGAAGCCAGCGATTCAACTTGCATTTCGTCCCTCTCCTCGAGTCCCAGCGAGGACCCCAGGGAAAACGGCGGTCCGATTCTACTCACCCGGCATCGGGTTTGGCAAGGGTGACCGGGGGGGACTGTTGCGGATCGGTTCAGTGGTGCTTCCCGCCGGCTTCCGCCTGCCGCGACAATCCCTTTCGGGAGACCCCCGCCCGCGACCGGCCGTCCATTCGTCACGGCGGGCCGCGCCGCGGTGGCGTCCCGCGATACGCCACGACGTCCCAGTGCGTGCGCGGCCCGAGGCCGGAGCGGGCGGGGCGGGTTCAGGAACAGGGCGGGCACGGGCTCGGGTTCGGGTACGGGCAGGCGCAATCCGCCGCAGCGGGCGATCCGCTTGACCAGGACCGTGCAAGTCCGTAATCTACGCCGCACCCGGGGGGATGGTCTCCCCGGCCGAAGGAGGTCCGAGATGCTGAAAGTCCTCTTCTCCGCGATGTTCGCCGTCGTCGTCGCGCTCGCGTTCGCGAGCCGTCCCGCCCTCGCCTGCCCGAAGGACGACGGGAAATGCCCCCAGGCCGAGGCCGCCGGCCAGTGCCTGCACGCCGAGGCGGGGAAGGCGTGCGACGGCAAGGACTGCAAGTGCGGCAAGGACGGCAAGGCAGGCAAGGACTGCGCGTGCGGCAAGGACGGCAAGGCCGGCAGGGACTGCGCCTGCGGCAAGGACTGCGCCTGCGGCAAGGACTGCGCGTGCGGGAAGGACGGCAAGGACTGCGGCTGCAAGGGCGACGGGTCCTGCGGCAAGCAGGGCGCGAAGGCCGCGATCCCGGCCGACATGATCGGCAAGGAGGCGACCTGCCCGGTGATGGGCGAGAAGTTCAAGATCAGCGAGAAGACCGTGACGTCCGATTTCGAGGGCAGGACCTACTACTTCTGCTGCCCGGGCTGCAAGCCGAAGTTCGACAAGGATCCTGCGAAGTACGTGAAGAAGTAGGCTGCCCCCCCTGCGCGCCCGATCCCATGCCGGACGGCCCGCCGCGCGCCCTCGGCACGCGGCGCGAGGCCGCAGCGTGCCGCCCGGAGACTAACGGGACGGGCGCGCGGCGGGCCGTCAGAGCTGCCACCACACGTCCACGATCGGATACGCCGGCCACTCCTGCACGTCCGCCGGGGTGTTCCCCACCTGGATCGGGAACCGTCCGATCGCCACGCCCGCGGTCAGGCGGAGCTGGTAGAACGCCCTCGTGTACGTAACGAGCACCGTCGGGCGCGAGAAGCCGCGCACGTCGCGGTACCACTCCTCCTGGACCAGGACCCGCACCAGGTCCGCGGTCGAGGCGAGCACGGCCACGCCGCCGCCGAAGGTGGCGCCGTGCGCGGTCGGCCCGATGTCGAGCAGGTAGCCGCCCTGGGCGGTCAGGGACACCCGCTTCCCGATCGGCACCGTCAGCATCGGGAAGAACGCGGCGCTCCCGGGGAAGACGTCCCGGTCGAGGAACGTCTGTATGTAGCCGACCGACATGCTCATCGCGACCGCGCCGAGGTCGAGGAACTTCCACTTCGCCGCGACGTTCGGGGTCAGCAAAAGGTGGAGCACGGGGTGCGTCGTCAGGGTCAGTTCGTCCACGACGCCGTACTCGAGCGGGCCGAGCACCCCGACCGCGAACTCCCCGCGCTCGTAGGTGTAGGCCGTGCCCGCGGTCACGCGCCGGATCTCCCCGAAGTCGGCGCGGGACGGAGCGGGGGCGAGGAGGGCCGCGAGGGCGAGGAGCGACGTCGCAAGGCGGGGCGTTCGGGACATCCGGGGCCTCCGGGGCGATGCTAGCCGATTGCGCGCGGCGGGGCGAGCGGCTGGCTCGGGCTCGGGGACTGGGACGGGAAATGCGGCACGGGGAGGCCCTGGATTCGGTGGGGGTCGAACTGATAGAATCCCGGGGGTGATCTGCCGGGAGGCTCCCATGAACTCGCGTTTCCGTATCGATCTCCGCTCGATTCTCGCGCTGGTCGGGCTCGTCGCGATGCTCTGGGCGGTCGCCTGCCCGGGCTCCAGTCCGCGCACCGGGAAGCAGGACATCGTGACCGACGACGGGGACGCGACCGAGGTGGCCGGCGACCTCACGGGCGACGCCGAGCCGGTCAAGTGCCTCGCGACCGGGGACTGCCCGGAGGGGCTCGTCTGCGACCCGGACACCCACACGTGCGTCGAGTGCGTGACCAGCCGCGACTGCGGTCCGGGGCGGCAGTGCGTCGAGAACGCGTGCCGCGACGGCGAGCCCTGCCAGGAGGGGCTCTGTCCGGACGGCAAGGTCTGCGACCCCGACGTGCTGGTGTGCGTCGAGTGCCTGACGGACAAGGACTGCGACGACGGCGAACGCTGCAAGGACCAGTTCTGCGTTCCGAAGGTCGTCGGGTGCGACCAGGACGGCGGCTCGTGCCCGGAGGGCATGGTCTGCGACAAGGCGACGAACGAGTGCAGGGACGTCATCTGCGCGGGCGGCACGCGCGACTGCGTCGGCGCCGCCGTGATCGTGTGCCGCGAGAACGGCACCGGGTGGGACCTGCTCCGGGAGTGCCTGCCGGGCGAGACCTGCGCGGCCGGGGCGTGCGTTCCCGCGACCTGCTCGTGCGACGGCAAGGAGTGCGGCGACGACGGGTGCGGCAAGCTCTGCGGGGAGTGCGGCCCCGACCGGATGTGCAGCGCCGACAAGCGATGCGTCGCGCAGGTGTCGTGCGGCCAGGCGCTCGAGTGCGTCCGGAATTCGGACCAGCCCTTCGAGAAGGCGGTCGAGACGTGCGCGGCCCAGGCCGCCCCCGGCGAGAAGGAGCAGCTCCTCGCGCTCGCCGGGTGCATCCGCGAGCAGTGCGGCGCGGAGGTCACCGGGGACTGCCAGATCGTCGCGATCCAGGGCGCCTGCCAGCCGCTCTTCCGCGAGTGCGTCCAGTGCGTGGCCGCGTGCGGCGGCAGGCAGTGCGGGCCGGACGGCTGCGGCGGGTCCTGCGGCACGTGCGGCGACGGCACGTACTGCCAGGACTACCAGTGCATCGGTATCTGCCAGCCCGACTGCGCGGGGAAGGAGTGCGGCCCGAACGGGTGCGGCGCCTCGTGCGGCGCTTGCGGCCCGCAGGAGGACTGCGTCGAGGGCCGCTGCGTCGGCTGCCAGCCGTCCTGCTTCGGTCCCACGGGCAAGATGGAGTGCGGCGACGACGGGTGCGGCGGCCAGTGCGGCTACTGCCTGGACGGGTACAAGTGCGTCCAGGGCCGCTGCCAGGGCGGGTGCGTCGCCCAGTGCGTCGGCGCGGACGGCATCAAGCGCGAGTGCGGCCCGGACGGCTGCGGCGGCTCCTGCGGCACGTGCCCGCCGGGGTCGGTCTGCGACTCCGGCCGGTGCGGCCCCGTCTGCACGCCGAACTGCGGCAACCGCCAGTGCGGCGACAACGGGTGCGGCGGGACCTGCGGCATCTGCGGCGCGGACCAGACGTGCCTCGACGGCCAGTGCCGGTCGCTCCTGCCGTGCAAGGAGATCTTCTACTGCCTGCTCGCGTGCAGCGCGCCGCTCGAGTTCTGCCTGGACGGGTGCCTCCAGCAGGCGTCCCCGGGCGAGCAGAAGGACTTCATGCTGCTGTTCAACTGCGCGCAGCAGTACTGCGGGCCGTACGTGAACCCGGGCTGCATCGAGAAGGTCGGGGCCGGCCCGTGCCAGAAGGAGTACGAGCTCTGCTTCAACCAGTGCCTCCCCGACTGCGCCGGCAAGTCGTGCGGCCCGGACGGCTGCGGCGGGATCTGCGGGTACTGCCCGTCCGGATACGCGTGCGAGGACTTCCAGTGCCGCTACGTCTGCCAGCCGAACTGCGCCGGGAAGGAGTGCGGGGGGGACGGTTGCGGCGGCCAGTGCGGCAAGTGCAAGCCCGGCTACACGTGCGAGTCCGGCAAGTGCGTCGGCGGCTGCGTCGCGTCGTGCGAGGGGCGGGAGTGCGGCCCCGACGGGTGCGGCGGCTCCTGCGGCAAGTGCCCGGCCGGCGAGACCTGCGCGAACGGGGTGTGCACCGGCGGCTGCCAGCCGTCGTGCCTCGCCAAGGAGTGCGGCCCCGACGGGTGCGGCGGCTCCTGCGGCACCTGCGCGAACGGGTTCTACTGCGCGCTCGGCGGCTCGTGCGAGCCGCTCTGCGTCCCGAACTGCAAGGGCAAGGCGTGCGGCCAGGACGGGTGCGGCGGCTCCTGCGGCACCTGCTCGACCCAGGAGTACTGCGACGGCGCCGAGTGCCGCATCTTCAAGTCCTGCAACGACATGCTGAACTGCTGGGCCGGGTGCGACCCGGACGACTGGGCCTGCACGAACGCCTGCTGGCTGAACGGCTCGCCCGAGGCCCAGAAGCAGTACACCGAGCTGACGAACTGCCTGCTCGACGCGTGCGGCCCGAACGGCAGCGACGAGTGCTACATGGACGCCTACTACGGCGTCTGCAAGCCTCTGTACTACGCGTGCATCACCTGCACCCAGAACTGCACCGGCCGCCAGTGCGGCGCGGACGGCTGCGGCGGCCAGTGCGGCGCGTGCCCGGCCGGCTCGACCTGCCAGGCGTCCGGCCTGTGCTCGTGCGTGCCGTCGTGCGGCGGGAAGGAGTGCGGCCCGAACGGCTGCGGCGGCGCGTGCGGACAGTGCCAGCCGGACGAGGTCTGCACGTGGGCGGGGCAGTGCACGTGCGTGCCCGCGTGCGGCGGCAAGGAGTGCGGCTCCGACGGCTGCGGAGGCTCCTGCGGCAAGTGCCCGGCCGGCCAGGAGTGCGTCGCCGGCGACTGCACCGGCGGCTGCATCCCGTCGTGCGCGAACAAGAAGTGCGGCCCGGACGGCTGCGGCGGCACCTGCGGCGCGTGCCCCTCCGGGTACTGGTGCGCGGCGGGGGTCTGCCAGAAGGAGTGCCAGCCGAGCTGCGTCGGGAAGCAGTGCGGCCCGGACGGCTGCGGCGGCGTCTGCGGCACCTGCCCGGCCGACTACTACTGCGGCGGGAACGGGGCGTGCGTGCCGACCTGCGTGCCCCAGTGCAAGGGCAAGCAGTGCGGCCCGGACGGCTGCGGCGGCGCCTGCGGCGCGTGCGGCACGGACGAGGCGTGCAAGGCCGGCCAGTGCATCGAGTTCGTGTCGTGCTACGACATCCTGACCTGCACCTGGGCCTGCCCGAACGGGGACGACGCGTGCAACGAGGCGTGCTTCCAGAACGCGTCCCCCGCGGCCCAGAAGCAGTGGACCGACCTGATGATCTGCCTGACCGCGCAGTGCGGCGGGCAGCCGGACGACAGCGGGTGCTTCGCGAAGGCGCTCCAGGGCGAGTGCAAGGCCCTCTACGTCGCGTGCACCTCGTGCACCCCGAACTGCGTCGGGAAGCAGTGCGGGTCGGACGGGTGCGGCGCCCAGTGCGGCACGTGCCCCGGCGGCGCGGCGTGCAACGCGTACGGCCGCTGCCCGTGCCAGCCGGTGTGCGCCGGCAAGGAGTGCGGCCCGGACGGGTGCGGCGGCCTGTGCGGCGCGTGCGTCGCGCCCGAGGTCTGCGCGGGCAACGGCCAGTGCGTCTGCAAGGTCTCGTGCGACGGCAAGGAGTGCGGCCCGAACGGGTGCGGCGGCACGTGCGGCATCTGCCCGGACGACAGCGAGTGCGTGGCCGGCCGCTGCGAGCCCCTCTGCCAGCCGTCCTGCGAGGGGAAGGAGTGCGGCGACGACGGGTGCGGCGGCCAGTGCGGCTCGTGCCCGGACGGGTGGGCCTGCGACCCGTACGGCGGCTACTGCTCGCCCCCGTCCGACGGCTGCACGCCGTCCGGCATGCCGGGGTGCGGCGGGTGCATGTGCGAGCCGTGCGTCTGCGGGATGGACCCGTTCTGCTGCGAGGGCGCGTGGGACGAGGTCTGCGTGTCCGAGTGCCAGCAGTGCGGCGGCTGCGGGTGCGTCCCCGACTGCTCGTCCACGGACGGCACGTGGAAGGAGTGCGGCGACGACGGCTGCGGGGGCCAGTGCGGGTGGTGCCCGGACGGCCAGTGGTGCAACGACTGGGGCCGGTGCGAGGGCGGCCAGTACCTGTCGTGCCAGCAGGGCATCGACTGCCTGCTCGGGTGCGGCGGGCCGTTCGAGACGTGCCTCGACATGTGCGGCCAGCAGGTCGAGCCGTCCCGGCAGGAGTACTTCTACGAGCTCGGCAAGTGCGTGAGGCAGTACTGCAAGCCCGGGTCGACCGGCCAGATCTCCCCGGACTGCTTCTACTCCTCCGCGAAGCAGTACTGCGAGAAGTACTACGTCGCGTGCGTCTCCTGCACCCCCCAGTGCTACGGCAAGCAGTGCGGCAGCGACGGCTGCGGGGGCCAGTGCGGGTGGTGCCCGCCCGGCTACCAGTGCTCGTCCTGGGGCACCTGCGAGTACGTCTGCGAGCCCAACTGCTGGAACAAGCAGTGCGGCGACGACGGGTGCGGCGGGTCCTGCGGCGAGTGCTGGCCCGGCACGACCTGCAAGAACGGCCAGTGCACCGCCTCCGGCAAGTCCTGCTCCCAGATCCTGTCCTGCGTGACGGGCTGCCCGGCGCTCACGCAGCAGTGCCTGAGCCAGTGCATGAGCGGCGCGTCCCAGCAGTCCCAGCAGCTCTTCATGGCGCTCGCCCAGTGCATCGTCCAGGCGTGCGGCCTGCCGCCGTCGAACGCGTGCCTCCAGAAGGCGGTCCAGGGATCGTGCTGGAACCAGGCGCAGCAGTGCTACATGGACGGCGGTCCGATCCCGGTTCCCATGTAGGTCT
>Ga0194127_10008273_pt1 | contig 11206 bp, 7 predicted proteins | sample TA2KigC100mmetaG_FD_148624 | JGI IMG/M metagenome (GOLD analysis project Ga0194127, IMG submission 148624) | Freshwater microbial communities from Lake Tanganyika, Tanzania - TA2015036 Kigoma Deep Cast 100m | ecosystem: Environmental > Aquatic > Freshwater > Lake | place: Tanzania: Lake...
ATTTGGTTCATGAAGATCACCGACAATCCCGACGCGGAGGAGGACGAGCCGGAGTTCAAGTATACCTCCACCATCCACGGCGACGAGGTCACCGGCCTCGAGATGTGCCGCCGGCTGATCCACCACCTGGTGGACAACTATGGCACAGATCCGACGATCACGACCTACGTGAACGAAATGGAGACATGGATCTGCCCTCTCCACAACCCCGACGGCTACGTCGCGGTCACGCGGTACAACGCCAACGGCGTCGATCTCAACCGCAACTTCCCGGACCCGGTCACCGACCCCAATGACAATCCCGCGGGCCGTCAGCTCGAGACGCAGGCGATGATGTACTTCGGCTACGACCACCGCTTCGTCCTGTCGGCGAACTACCACGGCGGCGCGCTCGTCGTGAACTATCCCTGGGACTGCCAGACCACCTACACGCCCGATGACGCGATGATCAGGAACTTCTCCCTGGGCTACTCGTTCCGCAATCCCCCGATGTGGAACTCCTCGGTCTTCGAGAACGGGGTCACGATCGGATGGGCCTGGTACGTCATTCACGGCGGTCTTCAGGATTGGTGCTACCACTGGCGGAGCGACATCGACGTCACGATCGAGGTCTCCACGACGAAGTGGCCCAACTACACCGAGATGGACACCTACTGGAACAACAACCGAGACGCGATGCTCTACTACATGGGGCGCGCCATGATCGGCATCCGGGGGATCGTCACCTCCGCGACCACGGGCCTTCCCGTAGACGCGACCGTCAACGTCGTCCAGATCGGCAAGACGATCCGGACCGACCCCGACGTCGGGGACTTCCATCGGCTTCTCGAGCCGGGAACCTACACGTTGGACGTCTCGGCTTTCGGTTACGTCTCCCAGACGATCCCGGGGATCGTCGTCATCGACGGCCCCGCGACGCGTCGAGACGTCGTCCTCGAGCCTCTGCCGAGCTACGTCGTGAGCGGCACCGTGACCCAGGCGGGGACCGGCATCCCTCTCGACGCGACGATCCAGGCGATCAACCCCGCGAACCAGAGTGTGATCGCCCAGACCCAGACGAACCCGGTCACCGGGCACTACTCGTTTCTCCTCCAGACGGCCATCTACGATCTCCGGGCCAGCGCCAGTGAACATCTCCCGCAGACCCGGACGATCGAAGTCTCGGGCGATCGCACGGAGAGCTTCGTCCTCGAGTCGATGGCGGACGGGATCCTGGTCGTCCAGGACGGCGCCACGACGCGAATCGCGAACGATCTCGTAGCCCTCGGCTACGCGGTTCAGGTCGAGACGGCGGCGGCGACCGACACGGCGACCTGGTCGAGCTACAAGCTTCTCGTCTGGAGCTCGGGCGCGAACCCCGATCCGGTCAACGACGCCACCGACCGCCAGGCGCTCGAGCGGCACATCGCGCGAGGTCGTTCTCTACTGATCGAGGGGGGACAGATCGGCTACGACACCTTCCGGAATCCCGGCTACCCGTCGTTCGGGGCCAATGTCCTGCGCTGCTCCGCGTGGGACGTCAGCAACGCCGGCAGTCTCACGCTCGCGCAGCCGGCGCACCCCCTCGCCACGACGCCGAACGCCCTGGCGTCGAGCTATGCCATCCAGTACACCGGGGCGAGCGACCAGGACGCCGTTCGTCCGCTCCCCGACGCGGTGGCGGTCTACACGACCGTCTCGTACCCCAACGACGCGGGAGTCCTCGCCTATGACAACACGCCTGATCAGCCCGCCACGGGCCAGATCGTCTTCTACCCCTTCTACTACAATCGCCTCACCGATCAGGCGGGCGCCCGCGCTCTCCTTGAGAACACCGTCACCTACCTGGATCGATCCTCGCTCGCGTCGATCGACTGGACGGTAGGTCCGCCAGCTCTGCGGCTGGGATCTCCGCATCCCAATCCGGCGAGCGACGAGATCCTCTTCGATCTCCACAACTCCTCGCCGGCGGCTCTTGCGTCGGTGGGGATCTACGATCTCCAGGGCCGGTGCATGCGCTCGTGGCTTGCGAGGACCGAGCCGGGGCATCAGGTCTTGCGCTGGAACGGGCTCATGACGGACGGGCGCCGGGTTCCATCGGGCGTCTACTACGTCCGAGTCGAGTCTCCCCTCGTGTCGGCGAGCCGCCCCTTCGTCTGGCTGCGTCAATGACCCCACCCCGCGGGTGGCGAATCCTCCGAGCTTGAACACTCCCAAGGTTCAAGCGTCCGTTCCACCGGACCGATAGGAAGGGGAAGCCCGCACCGTGCGGGCTTGTCATGCCGGACGCGAGGTCGCTCGCGGGGCTAATCGCAAAAACGATCAGGGGGTCGCCGGCCGATGAAAGTCACGCGGCACGAGGCGCATCGCCTCCGTTTTGACGGCAAGGAGCGTCGATGCCCGCGGGGCCTTCGAAGGGCCGCGGGGATCACGACCCGGATTCTCGGGGCGCCCGTAGCTCTCCTCCTGGCTGGAAGCGCCATCGCGCATCCCGGGAGCGCCGACCTGTCCGGCGCGGTGGGGCAGAATCCCCAGCTCGCATCCGGGGCGGAGCGCTCCCTCTTCCAGTCGCCGACCCTGATCGTCGGCCTCGCGGCCCTCCTTTGCGTCCTCGCTTCCGTCTATCTCGGCTGGAGGGCGGCCCAGGCGCTCCGCTCCGCGCGGGAGTCGGTACGCTGGCTCCACTCCCTCGTGAACATCACACCGGGGCCAGGCGAGGAGGAGGTCTTCGGGCGTCTCGCCCGTGGGCTCGCCTTCGCGCTCGGCTGCAGATGGGCGACGGTCAGCAGGATCCTCGAGAGCGGGGCCCGGGTCAGGACTCTCGGCCTCTGGGACAAGGATCATCTCGCGAGCCCGCTCGAGTACGACCTCCCGGGCTCTCCTTGCGAGCAGGCGCTCCAGGCCGGCCTCCGCGTCTTTCACGAGGATGTCGCTCATCTCTTTCCCCAAGACGATCTGCTTCAGGAGTTGGGCGTGGTGGGCTACGTCGGGCAGCCGCTCCGGGATCCTTCGGGCAGGCTGATCGGCATTCTGAACGCCTTCCACGACGCTCCTCTCAGCATCGGCCCCGCCGAGCTGGCGCTCTTCGGCGCTTACGCGAGGCGCGCGGAAGCCGAGCTCTCCCGCCTTCTCGTGGTCGAGAAGCTGACGGCCAGCGAACTCACTCAGCGAACGGTCCTGGGATCGCTGCCGGACGGAGTCATGACGATCGACTCCGAGGGGACGATCCTCGCGGCCAACCCGGCGGCGGAGCAGATCTATGGCTGGCCTCCCGGGAGCTTCGTGGGCGATTCTGTGGCGGCCACCATGTGCGAAGAGGACCGCGACAGGCAGATGGAGGACATCCGGGGGCTCATCGCGAAGGCCGAGCGGGGGCCTGTCCGGGCGAAGACCGAGGACGCGCGCGGCAGACGCCGCGACGGCGCCACCTTCCCGCTGGATGCCTCGGCGGCCGCCTACACCCTCGACGGCAAGGGAGTCTTGACGCTCATCATCCGCGACGTCTCTGAGCGGAGCATGATGGAACACAAGCTCCGCCGTCTCGCCCAGGCCGCGGAATCCGCGGCGGATGTCATCGTGATGACCGACTCCGCGGGGACGATCACCTGGGTGAATCCCGCGTTCACGGCGGTCACCGGCTACCCCAGGGAGGAAGCCTTGGGGCAGACGCCGAGGCTTCTCAAGAGCGGCGTCCAGCCCCCTGAGTTCTACGAGAAGCTCTGGGGCGAGATCGCGAGCGGCAGGTCCTGGTCGGGCCAGATCAAGAACAAGAAGAAGGACGGATCGCTCTACGACGCGTCTCTTACGATCGCTCCCATCTGTTCGGAGGGCGGGCAGATCGATGGCTTCGTCGCGGTTCAGCGCGATGTGACCGCGGTCGTCGAGAAGGAACGGGACCTCCTCCGGCTGAAGGAGGAGCTGACGGAGAAGGCGAGTCTCCTCGAGGCCCAGAATCGCGATCTCGCCGCCGCTCGGGAGGCGGCGGTCGCGGGCGACCGCGCAAAGAGCGAGTTCCTCGCCAACATGAGTCACGAGATTCGGACCCCGATGAACGGCGTCCTTGGCTTCGTCGATCTGCTCCTCGACACAGAACTCACGCGGCAGCAGCGGGAGTACCTCGAGACAGTCCGTGTGTCGGGCGAGACGCTCTTGACGGTCATCAACGAGATCCTCGACTTCTCGAAGATCGAGGCCGGCAAGCTCGACCTCGAGACGATTCCATTCGATCTCAGGGAGTTGATCGAGGGGGTAGGGGATCTCCTTGCCCCGAGGGCGCAAGAGAAGGGGCTCGAACTCGTCTGCGCCGTCAGTCCCGGCTCTCCCTCGATGCTCTCGGGGGACCCCGTCCGGCTGCGGCAGGTTCTCACGAACCTCGCCGGAAACGCGATCAAGTTCACGAGACAGGGCGAGATCACCGTGAGCGTAGAGACCGTGGCTCGCGGCAATCGCCGCTTGGACGCCGTCTTCCGCGTGAGCGACACCGGGATCGGAATCGCTCCGGAGAAGCTGGACGGTCTCTTCCAGCCTTTCACCCAGGTCGACGGGTCGACCACGCGCCTCTACGGCGGCACCGGCCTGGGCCTCGCGATATCGCGCCGACTCGTGGAGATGATGGGCGGGCGGATCGAGGTCGAGAGCGCCATGGATGAGGGGAGCACCTTCACGGCGACGATTCCGATGGACCGGGCCGACGCGGCCGACGGAACCCAGACTCCCGGCGCGGGAGCGCTCACGGGGCTGCGGGTCCTTGTCGTCGATGACAACGAGACCAACTGCGATCTCCTGTTCGCCATGCTCAGCTCCTTCGACTGCCGGCCGACCTCCGTGAAAGGGGGCTGGGAGGCGATCGGGATGCTGCGCGAGGCGGCCGCGTCAAGGAACCCCTTCCGCCTGGCGCTGCTGGATCGCCAGATGCCCGGCATCAACGGGATCGATCTCGCGCGAAGGATCAGATCCGAAAAGGGTCTCGGGGGTCTCCCCCTGATCCTCCTGAGCTCCATGAGGATCTGCGGGAATGAGGAGGGCGAGGATCTCTTCGCGGCGGTCCTGTCCAAGCCCGTCAAGCAGCTCGCGCTCCTCGATGCGATACTGAACACCCTCTCTCCCCGGATCGACGACCTCGCGCCGGCCGCAGTCCATGCCGGGAGCGATCCCGGGGGCGCAGAGGCGCTGCCCGAGGCGGAACCGCGCTCCGAACCGCTGCGCATCCTCCTCGTAGAGGACAATCCGGTCAACCAGAAGGTGGCGGTCGCCCTCCTCGCCAGGGAAGGCCACCAGGTGGAGGTCGCCGCGGACGGCCGCGAGGCGTTCGACCGCGTGATGCAGGCCGACTATGACATCATCTTCATGGATGTCCAGATGCCGGTGATGGACGGCTACGAAGCGACCGCGGCCATCCGCACGTGGGAGTACGGCCGGTGTCACGTGCCGATCATCGCGATGACCGCGCGCGCGATGAAAGGTGACAGGGAACGCTGCCTCCAGGCGGGGATGGACGATCACCTCACGAAGCCGATCCGACCCAAGGAACTCTCGAAGATCATCCAGAAATGGTCGTCGGAGGCCCCCGCCCACGAGGAGTGGACAGAGGCCCGACCGCTGCTCAACGCCGAACCGCACAGGGAGCACATGCCGCGGGAAATCGAGGAAAAGGCGCCACCGGAGACCGGCGAGGAGTCCTGTCCGGCTCAGTCGACCTCGCACGACAGCGACGGGCGGCAGGAGATGATCGATAGGCTCTCCGACCTAGGGCTCCTCGACGATCCTGAGATGCTGTCCGAGACGCTACGTGCCTTCCTTTTGGACACCGAAGCGAGCCTGTGCAACCTGGCTGAGGCGGTCGACAGCGGCGACGCGCATGGCGTCGAGAGAGCGGCGCACCGCATCAGGGGGGCGTGCCTGAATCTTGGCGCATCCGCGCTCGGGCAGCTCTCGGAGACGCTCGAAGCGAAGGGCCGTGACCAGGAGCTCGAAGGCTCGAGCGGGATCCTCATGGAGATGCGGGAGGCGTTCGGCCGCCTGAAGGGCCTCGTCGAGGACTTGCTCAGGCAGGCGCGCGCGGCCTAGACGCGCCTGACTGGACCCGAGAACCGAGCGGGCCAGAAGCGCTCCACCTAGCGGGTGTCCCGGGACCCCGACAGGTTCCCGAAGCCCCGCGCCGCGAACGCGAACCTAGCGGGGCGGAGGGAACCGGTCGGGGTCCATGGGCATCGCCCCGCGCCTGTTCGCTTCTCAGATCCACTCAAATGCGTTTAGATTCTCCTCGTGCCTGAGAACAGCCGCGACAAGCCCGACCCCTTCATCGTCCAGCGGGACGGAGAAGGGGAGTCGAGCATCCTCGAGGGGGTCCTCGAGCGCTTCGTCTACTCCAACGAGGAGACCTCCTGGAGCGTGGCGAAGATCGAATCCCCGAGCCGCCCCTCGCCCGTCACCGCGACCGGCAACCTCCTCGGCGTGCAGCCGGGCGAGAGCCTCCGCCTCAGAGGCCGGTGGACCACCGATCCCCGCCACCCCGAGCAGTTCAAGGTCGAGAGCTTCATCACGGTCGCGCCTGCGACCGTGAAGGGGATCGAGAGGTATCTGGGCTCAGGCCTCGTTCGCGGAATCGGAAAGGTCATGGCGCAACGCCTGACCGAGCAGTTCGGACTCGACACGCTCGACGTGATCGAGAACGCGCCCGAGCGCCTCACCGAGGTCGCGGGGATCGGCTCGGTCCGCAGCGCGCGCATCCGCGACGCCTGGACGGAACAGCGCGAGATCAAGGAAGTGATGCTCTTCCTCCAGTCGAACGGAGTCCCGACGTCGCATGCCATCAGGATCTACAAGGAGTATGGCGCCCGCGCGATCGCGATCGTGCGCGCGAATCCGTACCGACTGGCCCTCGAAGTACTGGGCATCGGATTCAAGTCGGCCCCTCAGATCGCCGGCAACATGGGCATCGCGCCGACCTCGCCTCATCGCGCCGAGGCGGGGATCCTGCACTTGCTGGATCGATTCGCGGAGGAGGGACACCTCTTCTATCCGATCGAGGACCTCCTCTCCGCGGCGATCGAGATGCTCCAGGTCGATCGGGCGATCGTCGGACGCGCGATCGACACGCTGGCCCTCGCCGGCCACGTGGTGATCGAAGAGCGGCCCGACGGGACCCGCCCGGTCTATCTGAAGCGGCTTCACGACGCCGAGACTGGCATCGCCGGCCTCATCGCGCGACTCCGCGCCGCTCCCGCGCGCCCGATCGATATCGACGAGGAGCGCGCCGTCGCGTGGTTCGAGAGGACGGCCGGCATCGCGCTCGCGCCGCGCCAGATCGAGGCCCTCCGGGCGGCGATCCGCAGCAAGATCCTCGTCATCACCGGCGGCCCGGGGACGGGCAAGACGACGCTGATCCGCGGCATCATCAGGATCCTCGAGAAGAAGGGTCAGCGGATCCTGCTCTGCAGCCCGACGGGCCGGGCGGCCAAGCGGATGCAGGAGACGACCGGCCGCGAGGCGAGCACGATCCACCGACTCCTGGAATTCAACCCGAGGACGCGGGCCTTCGAGCGCGACCGGAACCGCCCGTTGAAAGCCGACCTCGTGATCGTCGATGAGTTCTCGATGGTGGACGCCCCTCTCGCCCACGACCTTTTCAAGGCGATTCATCCTTCTTGCAGGATCGTGATGGTCGGCGACGTCGATCAGCTCCCGTCGGTCGGGCCGGGCAGCGTCCTGGCGGATCTGATCCGCTCGGAGCGGGTTCCCGTGATCCGGCTCGAGACGATCTTCAGACAGGCGGAGATGAGCAGGATCATCGTCAACGCCCACCGTGTGAACCGAGGGCAGATGCCGCTGAGCGAGGAGCCTCCCGGCGGAACCGACTTCTTCGTCGTCGAGAGGGCCGAACCCGAGGCGGCGCTGGCCGCTGTCGAGTCGCTGATCGTGGAGCGCATCCCTCGAAGATTCGGCCTCGACCCGATCGCGGAGATCCAGGTGCTGACTCCCATGCATAGGGGTCTCCTCGGAGCCACCAATCTCAACGCCGAGCTGCAGCGTCTGCTGAATCCGACCGGGCTATCGATCTCGAGGGGGAATAGAGTCCTGCGGGTCGGGGACAAGGTCCTCCAGACGCGCAACAACTACGACCTCGACGTCTACAACGGAGACATAGGGAGGATCGCCCAGGTCGATCCCGCCGAGCGCCGCGTCTGGATCCGCTACGACGAGAGGACCGTGGCCTACGATCACGCCGACCTGGACGAGGTCGCCCTGGCCTATGCCTGCTCGATCCACAAGGCCCAGGGAAGGAGTACCCGTGCGTGGTGATCCTCCTCCACACGCAGCACCACGTGATGCTGCAGAGGAATCTCCTCTACACCGCGATCACGCGCGGGCGCCGCCTCGTCGTGCTGGTCGGAAACCGTCGCGCCCTCGCCGTCGCCGTCGGCAACAGCCGGTCGCGCGAGCGGTTCAGCCGCCTGTCCGAGAGGCTGCGGGAGCTGGCGGGCGCAGGGCTCACTTGAGCAGGAGATAGCGCATCGACGCCAGGAACAGGATCGCCCCGAAGAGCTTCTTGAGCTTCTCTTGGGGGATGCCGAGAGCGAGCTTCGCTCCGAAGATCGACCCGATGAGCAGGCCCGCCGCGATGAGCGCCGCCGCCTTCAGATCGACCTCCCCCTTCCTGTAGTACTGGAGCATCGCGAGGAGGCCGATCGGAGGGATCAGCACGGCGAGGGAGGTCCCCTGCGCCATGTGCTGGCTGAATCCGAAGATGAAGACGAGCAGCGGGACGATGACGATGCCTCCTCCCACGCCCGCGAGCCCCGCCAGGACGCCCGCCAGCAACCCCACGCCGATGAGTCCCAGGAGCTGAGTGACCATGATTGTCCCCTCCCGTCGCTCGGTCAAAGGTAGAGGCTCCCCCGGCATCCTGCCAGGCCGGGTTTGGCGTTGCGGCCAGGTTTGCCTACCCATCCGGCTTGGTCGCGACGATGCGCTGGACGATCCCGCGGGAATCTGCGAAACTGCCTCAGCGGATCGGCCGGGCCAACCCGACGACGGTACGGGAGGTCAAGATGGCGCGCTTCCATGAGAGACTCCTCGAGGTCAACGCCCCCCTTCTCGAGCGGAGCCGGAATCATCCCTTCGTTCTCAAGATGGCCGATGGAACCCTGCCGAGGGGCGCGTTCCTCCGCTGGCTGTCGCAGGACTATCTCTGGGTGAGGGAGCTCGAGCAGTTCCTCTCGCTTCTCGCCTCCCGCGCGCCCCGGCAGATGCGCCGGACGTTCTTCGAGGCTCTCCTGACGCAACATGGCGAGATCGAGCTTTTCGAAGAAGCGGCGCTCAGGGCCCAGGCGGACATCAAGGGCACGCGGATGGGGTTCACCTGCCACGCCTATTCCTCGTTCCTCCTCGCCACGGTCAGCGCTCGCTCGTTCGAGGAGGCGCTCGCGGGCCTGTATGCGGCTGAGTTCACATATGTCGACGCCTGGTCGCACGTGAAGAGCCTGCAGGAGAAACCGGGCCCATGGCAGGAGTTCGTCGACTTGTGGTCGGGAGACGGATATCGACACTGGGTCGGAACTCTGGCGGGCATCGTGGATCAGGCAGCCGAGGCCTCGTCGTCCGCGGTCCAGCAAGCGATGCACGACGCGTTTCGGATCGCGCTCCACTACGAACTGCGCTTCTGGAACGCCGCGTTCGAAGAGGAGAAGTGGTAGGGCCGCCCACGTCGCGCCGATCCGCTGCCCTGAAAAGCCAGGGGCCCCACCACAACCTCCACGTCGTCGAAACGATCGCAGAAGTATAGGCGGGGCCCCCGATCCAATCGCGGTGTAATCTAGCAGGTTCCTTCTCGGGCGCAAGCCTCTTGTGCGATTCTCCGGGATCTGGAATCCGCCGGAGGCGACAAGATGGAGGTCAAGATGGAGACGGGCCGACCGGAGCGGCGGGAGGCGCATGCCCTCCTCTGCGAGTACACCGAGTCCGACAGCCTGCGCAAGCACGCCTATGCCGTTGAAGCGGCGATGCGGGCCTACGCCCGCCGCTTCGGCGAGGACGAGGAGGCGTGGGGGATCGTCGGGCTCCTCCACGACTTCGACTACGAGCGCTGGCCCAGCGCCCCCGAGCACGCGACCAAGGGGAGCGAGATCCTTGCCCAGAAGGGGTACCCGGAGGACTGGCGGCGCGCGATCCTGGGCCATGCGTCCTACACCGGTGTTCCGCGGGACACCCTGATGGCGAAGACCCTCTTCGCCGTGGATGAGCTGTGCGGCTTCCTGACTGCAGTCGCGCTGGTGCGTCCCGGCAGGACGCTGGCCGGCGTCGATGCCCGCTCGGTTCGCAAGAAGCTGAAGGAGAAAGGGTTCGCGCGCGCGGTGAATCGCGAGGAGATTTCTCAAGGGGCGGCCGAGCTTGGGGTGGAATTCGACGAGCACGTCGCGTTCGTGACCTCGGCGCTCCTCGAGATCTCGGAAGACCTCGGCCTGGGGAAGGCGGGATGAGTTGAGGCCCCCGCGCCTCACGGACTTCTGCCGTGGGCCGCGGGGGCCCCGATCTTCGCGGGGAGCGGGCTGCGGGCGCCTCCCGGTCGACCGGAAGCCCGATCCGCTGAAAGCCCGGCCTACTGGAAGTGGTAGGTGAGAGCCACGGCGGCGTAGGTCATGCGCAGGGTGCCCGAGAGCTCCTCCTCCCATTCCTCGCGCCACTCGCTTGTGCCACCCCCACTGCTATCGCTCTCGGAGCGATCGGCTGAGGTGCGGTAGAGCCTCAAGGCATACTCGCCGGCCACGCCGAAGCTCTCGTTGAACATGTACTCGGTGCCGAAGCCGAGATTGAATCCCCAGACGCCGAGGAGACCCTTTACGAGATCCTCCTCGTCCTTTGACAGTTCGCCATCGTCCGAGCCGGAATCGACGAGCTGGCCGTTCTCATACTCCCGCCAGGAATTCTCCGCCTCCACGTTGACCGAGGCGAACGACTTGAAGAGATCGGCGAAGAGATAGGGGCGAAGAGTCTCCCCTCCGAAGGTGAACCGGGCTCCGGCCCGCGGAATGAAGAGGCTGGCGGAGCCCTCCATCTCATAGTCCTCTTCGTTGCGATAGGTCGTGCCCCAGTACGAGTACACGTCAACGTCATGTTCCTCGTAGTTCACCCCGATCCCGAAGAGATCCACTCCGAAATAGGGCGTGAACTGCCCGGAGGCGTATCATACCTGGGCTCCCTGGAACGCCTGATTGGGCTTAACTGTTTT
>Ga0194127_10008277_pt1 | contig 11201 bp, 12 predicted proteins | sample TA2KigC100mmetaG_FD_148624 | JGI IMG/M metagenome (GOLD analysis project Ga0194127, IMG submission 148624) | Freshwater microbial communities from Lake Tanganyika, Tanzania - TA2015036 Kigoma Deep Cast 100m | ecosystem: Environmental > Aquatic > Freshwater > Lake | place: Tanzania: Lake...
GGGGCGGTAAGGTGTGCGGCAACAAGGTGAAGGTAATGGAAGCCGGCGGGGGAGTGTTGGTCTGCGGCGGCGTTCCCATGAAGCTGGAAGGCGCCTCATAGGTCGAAGGGGCGGCGGGCGCCGGCCGCCGGCCGCCGGCCGCTTTTCCTCCCCCTCACGGCCGGCTTAATCTCCCACCACCTTAGTCGGGGGCGCGGTCCTTATCAGGGGCAGCGCCGTCGCCCGGCAAGATCTCCAGGGCCCGGCGGGCGGCTCGCTGCTCCGCCTCTTTCTTGGTGCGGCCTTCCCCCTGAGCCAGGGGCAAGTCTTGGAGGCGCACCTCCACCTGAAAATGTCGGGCGTGGCCGGGGCCGCTTTCGGCCATCAGATGATATGAGGGCGGGGTCTTGTAGTGGGCATGGGCGAACTCCTGGAGCGAGGTCTTGAAGTCCTGTCCCGGCAAGGCGGTGGAAATCAGCGGGCTGAACCAGCGTTCCGTCAGGCGCGCCGCCGCCTCCAGGCCGCCGTCCAGATAGACCGCCCCCAGCAGCGCCTCCAGGGCATTAGCCAGGAGGGAGGGCTTTTCCCGGCCCGCCTGCCCTTCTTCCCCCCGCCCCAGCAAGAGGTGGGCTCCCAGACCCAGGCGCCGGGCCAGGCCCGCCAGTTGTCTGGCATTAACCAAAGCGGCCCGCCCCCGGGACATCTCCCCTTCGGAACTCTCCGGAAATCGAGCCAGCAGCAGCGCGCTGACGTTGAGGGCCAGGACCGCGTCCCCCAGGAACTCCAACCGTTCATTGCTGGGGCCGCTCCCCGGGTTATCATGGGCATACGAACTATGGCGCAGGGCCTGGTCCAGCAGCCCCAGATTCTGGAAGCGATGCTCCAGTCGCTGGGCCAGGCTCTCCAACTCCTGCTGCCGGGCGGGGGGCAGGTCTGTCGGTTCAGGCGCCATCAGCCCCTGGTCCCCGGCCACCGGCAGGGGAGTGCGCTTTTCTCCCGGAGTGCCATCTGTTTGCCTCTATTCCCGGAAAAATGAGGGTTTCCGAGAAGAGAAATCAGGAAAATCCTGATTGCCGGGGTCAGGGATCGCCTGTAGCTTAGGGGTAACCTCACCGGCCCAAGGTTTCTGCGGCTGACGACCTGCCGGCTGGCGGGGTGAAACTCTGGCAGGAAAGGAGAAGTCATGGAGGCCCTCTTGCAGGTTCTGGAGTCCACGATGGCGGTCCGGGACCCATATACTGTTGGTCATCAGCGGCGGGTAAGCCAGATAGCCTGTACCATCGGCAGGGAAATGGGACTTTCCGAGGATCGCCTGCGTGATCTTCGGATAGCCGGAGCGCTCCACGACCTGGGCAAGTTCGCCATCCCCTCGGACCTTCTTTCCAAGCCGGGGAAACTCACTCCCCCGGAGTTCGCCCTGATTAAAACCCACCCCCAGGTGGCGTATAACATCCTTTCGCCTATCACCCTCCCCGGCAACACTGCCCAGATTATCCTCCAACATCACGAGAGGATGAACGGCTCCGGCTATCCTCAGGGCCTGAAAGGGGAGGAAATCCTCCTGGAAGCCAGAATCCTGGGTGTGGCCGATGTGATGGAGGCCATGTGCTCCCACCGTCCTTACCGCGCCTCCCGGGGGCTGACCGAAGCCCTGGATGAACTCACCAGGAACAACGGGATTCTCTACGATGCGGCCGTGGTGGAAACCTGCCTGCAACTCTATGGCCAAGACCTGCCGGCTCCCTGGCAGGTGAGCGCCGGCCCGCCATCCCTGCGTGTGGTTACGCCTCTTTCTCCGGATTCCCCGGGGGACGGGGTCCGACCCCATGAAATTTTCTCCGGGGTACGCGCCTTGTCTCAAGCCGTAGCAGGCAAATCACGCCCCTGGGCCAAATTGGGTTCCAAGGGGCCTCGCTCCTGGCTGCACCTCGGCTCAGCCTCCATCATGGGATGGCTGATCATGGCGTCTTTCAGAGGCTGGTAGGCTCGAGATCGGCTAAGACCAAACGCCCCTCCCCTTAATTCTTCCTCCGGCCGGCCGTCATGGCGCGCCGGCCTTGTACCAGGTCCGGCCGACGGTTCACGCCAAGATGTCCCCTCCACCGGGCTGCCTCCAACCAGGTTAACCGGTGGCGCCGACGCGCCGAAAGCCTCTCCGGCTAGCCGGAACGCTGGTCGGTAAGGAGGGGGACCACGGGTTCGGCCAGGATCTTCTGGCTGATGCCCCGTCCCAGGGCCACCCGGCCACCGTTGATGCCCACGATAATGAGGCCGCGATTATTTTGGATAACTTCCACTTCCCGTCCCAGGTTGAGGCCCATGGCCAGCAACCGGGCCCGAAGCATCCGGCCGCCCCGATGCCCGGTAATCCTGACCCTCTGGCCGGCCGGGGTCTCGGCCAGGGAGTGTTCCAAGGGTCCGACTGCATCCGCCATGACCTTCTCGTCCTTTTCTAACCCAGCCACGTTACTCCGCCTCCTGGCAGGTGGCGCAAAACCCGTGCACCTGCAACTGGTGGCCTTTAATGCGATAGCCGAATTCCTGAGCCAGGTGCGCTTCCAGGCATCCCAGTCCCGGTTGCTCGAACTCCAGCACTTCGCCGCACCCCAGGCATCGCAGGTGACTGTGGTGGGCGTGGCCGTAGACATGCTCATAGTGCCAGTGGCCGTCGCTGAAATCCACCTCCCGGACCAGGCCGCAATCAATGAATAACGGCAGGGCCCGGTAGATGGAGGCCTTGGACACCTTGGAGGCCTTGTCCCTGAGCCTCAGGTGGAGTTCGTCCACATCGAAATGCCCGTGTATCTCAAAAATTTCTTGCAGTATCTGCTCCCTCTCCGGGGTGCGCCTCAACCGGCGCCCGCGGATATATTCCCGGAATACCTGGATCTCCGATTTCATCACCGTGCCCGGACTAATGAGTCGATGTAATTGAGAATCAATTACAATAATACCGTATTTCGGCAAGAAGTCAAGCAAATTCTGGGGTAACAGAGGCGCTCACCGGAAATTACCCGGAGGGAGAGTTCGATAAAAAAACCCTGGGAAGAGAGGGGATGGTCATCTGGCGGGTAGTGGGTCATTCGCCCGGATTCATCGGATGCTAAAAGTGGCCCCGGCGATGGAAGCTGACGTTTCGGATAATGTATGGTCTTCAGAAAAACTTTCGGCTTTAGTCCAGGACTTATTGCGGTTTTGAAAGTTTAAATTTATGTTCTCTTTCGATTCTTCGCTGGCTTGTTCCATAAACAAAGGTCCCTACTAATGATCCAAGGGTAACGCCACCCAGTGCTGCTCCTGGCCAACCCTGACCAGCATAGATACAGATTCCAGGGGCAGAAAGGCCAACCAATCCTAAGAGTAGTCCACTGATAATTCCCAATAGGCTATTGCGAGATTCTGTTCCGAGGTATTTTGACTCTAGAGCCTGACGGTGGTTTGATTGGCTCTCAGCCATAGTCAGAATTCTCTCAGCCGCTCCTGGCAGAACCCGATCATACTCTGCTAATATTGAAGGGTGTGGCAGAGGGCCTGAATGAATGGCTAACTGTGCACTGAGTTGTTGGCTGGAGGATTGGTTTGCATCTGGCACCTTGGGGGCGTTAATTTTATCTAATGCCTTTCCGCTCTTAGGCTTTTTCAAGCTCTTGCTCATATTTTTCGATGGCAGTTTCTATGTCCTGGCCAACTGTCATCCAATCTGATAAGAGAGCACTGGCATCAGCTTCTTTCGGAGAGAGAGATTCATTGGCACCAACCATAGTTCCTCTTAAATCTAGGGTTCTGCCCATCCCCTCAAAAAAACCCAGAGTTGCAAACAGCATTAAATTGGTCATATGACTACCTGCGATTTTCTTCGGCAACTGCCTTTGTTAATATTTACACAATCTGAACGCCTTGTGTCAATTCAAATTTAAGGAAACAAATGATCTTAGTCAATCCCTATGTCCTTAGTTTTGATATGAGCGCTTTTTATATAGCTAATCGATCAAAAAGTCCAGAGCAAAAGTCACAGCATCTTCTATCATTAATGATTATCAATTGCAATACCAAGATGACCCAATCCCCGTCTGCCGATTCCCCCCGACGGACCGGGGCAGCCCGTTTATGATGAATTCTCAACCCTCGCCTAATCTGGGCCTTTCCGGTTCCCAGGATGGCAAGGTCAGTTCGGGGCGCCGGCGATTATCTCTGAGCTGAGAAGCTCGGCTCACGGTCAGACTGCCTCAGGGGGCGCCAAAGCGCCTGCCGACGGCCCTGAATCGGACTAACTTCCAGGATTTTGCGGCGGCGCCTTGGCACAAATAAAACCTCCCTTAGCCCCGGACCTGACCTCCCACCCTCTTGCGACCCTGGAGGGGACGGTGGAGCGCCTCACCTTCGCCGACGCGGAGAGCCACTACGCCGTGGTGCGCCTGAAGGTCAGGGGCCGCCGCCAGCCCGCCACCGTGGTGGGCCCTTTGGCCGCGGTCAAGGAAGGGGAACAGCTCCACCTCAAGGGCCGCTACGAGGTGCATCCCAAGTGGGGGGAGCAGTTCCGGGTGGTGTGGTGGTACGCGGTGCTCCCCGCCACCGTGGCCGGCATCGAAAAATATCTGGCCTCGGGGCTTATCAAGGGCATCGGCCCCGAACTGGCCCAGCGCCTGGTGGCCCATTTCGGGGGCGAGACCCTGACGGTGATCGACGACCACCCGGAGCGCCTGGCGGAGGTGTCCGGGATCGGGCCGAAAAAGATGGCCCAGATTCGCCGGGACTGGCAAACCCAGAAAGCGGCCCGGGAGGTCCTGGTGGCCTTGCAAGGTCTGGGCGTGGGCATGGCCATGGCCACCAAGATCTATCAGCAGTACGGCGCCGGGGCGGTGGAAGTGGTGACCACCAACCCCTATCAACTGGCCCTGGATATCCGCGGCCTGGGGTTTCTCACCGCCGACCGCCTGGCCGGCCGCCTCAACCTGGACCCCCTGGCCCCGGCCCGCCTGGCCGCGGGACTGCTGCACCTTCTGGACACCATGGCCGGGGAAGGCCACGTCTATGTCCCGGAAGACCTGCTCCTCAGCCGGACTGAGGAATTGCTTCAGGTTCCCCGCCCGCCCCTGTTGGGGACCCTGGAGGACCTGGCTCGGGCCGGGCGGGTGGTGCTGCCGGAGTTGCCGGCCGGCCGGGCCGTGTACAAAAAGCCCGCCTGGCTGGCGGAAACCGGGGTGGCCCAGTCCCTGGGACGCCTGCTCACTGCCGTGGGGAGCCACCCGCCGCTCCATCTCGAGGACCTCATCGCCCGGGTCCAAGAGCCGCGCGGTTTGACCCTGGCCCCGGAGCAGGCTGCGGCGGTGGCCGCGGCCCTCAAGGACAAGGTGCTCATCATTACCGGCGGCCCCGGCACCGGCAAGACCACCATTGTCAGCTGCATCCTGGACCTTTACCAGGGGCTGGGCGCCCGGGTCCTGCTCATGGCCCCCACCGGCCGGGCCGCCAAGCGCCTGAGCGAGACCACCGGCATGACCGCCACCACCATCCACCGGGCCCTGGAATTTTCCCCCCAGACCGGCGGCTTCCGCCGCAGTCCGGCGGAGCCTTTGAAGGCGGAAGTGGTGGTGGTGGATGAGACCTCCATGGTGGACACGTTCCTGATGTACCACCTGCTCCGGGCCGTGCCCGACGCCGCCCGCCTCATCCTGGTGGGGGACGCCCATCAGCTCCCGGCGGTGGGTCCGGGCAACATTCTTAAAGACCTGATCGATTCCGGGGTCGTCAGGGTGGCCCTCCTCACTCAGATCTACCGCCAGGCCAAAGAGAGCCTCATCGTGGTGAACGCCCACCGCATCAATCAGGGGGAATACCCCGTTCTGCCCCAGAAGTTCGGCAAAGACGACTTCGTCTTCCTGGAACTGGATGACCCCGAGGCCATCAAGGCCAGGCTCCTGGACCTGGTGGCCGAGGAACTGCCCCGGCGCTACGGGTTTGACCCTTTGCGAGACCTCCAGGTGATCACGCCCATGCACCGGGGCCCGGTTGGCATCCAGACCCTCAACCACGAGCTGCAGCAGCGTCTCAACCCCGAGAGCGACCACTGGTCCTGGGGAGGCCGGGTTTACCGCCGCCATGACAAGGTCATGCAACTCCGGAATAATTACTACAAAGAAGTATTTAACGGCGATATCGGCCAGGTTTGCGGGTTTTTGGGCGCCACCGGCCAGCTCCAGGTGGATTTTGACGGCCGGGTGATCACCTATGATCCCGGGGAACGGGAGGATCTCACCCTCGCTTACGCGGTAACGGTGCACAAGGCCCAGGGCAGTGAGTTTCCCGCCGTAGTGCTGGTGCTCACCACCCACCACTATATGATGCTGCAGCGGAACCTCTTGTACACCGCCCTCACCCGGGGGCGCCGCCTGGTGGTTATCCTGGGCAGCAAACGGGCCCTGGGCATGGCCATCAGGAATGACCGGCCCGTCCGGCGGTACACCCACCTGGCGGCCCGCCTGCGGGAAACCCTGGTCCCGCCAACGGGGTAAAAATGCTTGACAATTACGCCTTGCAAGAGCACAATCAATAATTGATGGGGGATACGCGTGGTAACTGATCTGTTTAACACCCTGGAACAGAAACTGGAACTGGTCTTGAGCAAGGTAAACACCTTGCAGGAGGCCAACGCGGCGCTGTTAAAGACCCTGGGCGAAAAGGAACAGGCCCTCAAGGAATCCGAGGCGGCGCTGGCCCGGGTCTCCCGGGAACGGGAGACGGTCCGGGAGCGGATCGATAAGATCCTCAACCGCTTAAAAATTATCGATACGGGAGAATCGGCATAGATCCGGTCCAGGAGCCCACGCCGGTGATCGTGGAAATATTGGGCCACGCCTTCACCTTGAAGGGGACCATGTCTTCGGAGAGCCTGCAGGCCGTGGCGCGGGAGGTGGATGCCCATCTCCGCGAATTGCAGCGGGCCTTTCCCGCCAGACCCTTGAGTGACCTGGCAATCCTGGCGGCACTGAACCTGGCATATGAATGCCTGGAGAGTAAGGAAGACCATCAACTCCTCCAAACCGAAATCGAGACGCGGTCCAAACAATTAATCCAAATACTGGAGGCAAGCGACTCAGCTTTTCTCCCCGGCCCGTGACGCCGCCCGGGAACCTTCCGGCTCAAAGGGGTGTTGGAGTCCTGGCAGAAAAGACCTGGGTAGAGGAAAAGGACGAGGACGACAGGAAAGTATTCCGGGCGGCAGTAAAACGACGTTCCGGTCAGAAATAATGCCCCTGGCGGGGAAAAGGCCAGCAGCCCCCATATCCTTGAATATTTAGTGGGATATCAATCAGATATGAGTGGGGCAGCGTCAAGGTATACCCGAGCGTTGTTAAGATCTATGGCTGTATTAGGGTAAATTATGATCCATCGTGCTGGTGAGAAATCACCGGCATCGCCGTCAATCATCTTCCGCCCTCGAAGAATCCACCGTGGCCCGCCCAGCCGCCGCCCGCCGTCTTGACCCCTCCCGGGTTTATCCGCTCGAAATTTGATCCGTTCCGACCATGGCCGGGACTTGCGCCGTTGGCAGGGGAGTAATCTCGCCTAAGGAATTTACATGACCATTTTGCATTTTGTCGTTGAAATTATTCTTCTGGCCCTCGGTTTTTTTGGTGGTTTTTTCTATCGCAAGTACGTGATGGATAGACACCAGCAGTCCCTGGAGGCGCTGGGCAAGAAGATCCTGGATGAAGCCCGCAAAGAAGCCGACAGCCTCAGGAAAGAGGCCAAGCTCCAGGCCAAGGATCAGCTCTTGCAGATGAAGATGGACTTTGAAAAGGAGACCCACGAACGGCGCCACGAAACCAACCAGTTGGAGCGGCGCCTTCTCCAGAAAGAGGAACACCTGGAGAAGAAAGGGGCGCTCCTGGACGAACGGGACACCGAACTGATCAAGCAGCATAAGCTGACGGCCAGGCAGGAAGAGGAACTTAAGGTCCAGACCGAGCGCTACCAGCACCTGGTGGCGGAGCAGAACGCCCGCCTGGAGCAACTGGCCGGGATGAGCGCCACCGAGGCCAAAGAACATCTCCTCCAGTCCATGGAGCGGGAGATCCGGGCCGACGCCGCCCGACTAGTGAAGCGCATCGAAGCCGAGGCCCGGGAGCACGGCGACCGCAAGGCCAAGGATATCATCGCCCTGGCCATCAAACGCTATGCTTCGGACTATGTGGCCGAGCAGACGGTCTCGGTGGTGGCCCTGCCCAACGAAGAGATGAAAGGGCGCATCATCGGCCGGGAAGGCCGCAACATCCGCGCCCTGGAAGCCGCCACCGGGGTTGACATCATTATCGACGATACCCCGGAAGCGGTCATCTTGAGCGCCTTCAACCCGGTGCGGCGGGAGGTGGCCCGGCGCAGCCTGGAGCGCCTCATCTCCGACGGCCGCATTCATCCCGGGCGCATCGAAGAGATCGTGGAGAAGGTCACCCTGGAACTGGAGGTGAGTATCCGGGAGGCCGGCGAGGAGGCCGCCTTCGACGCCGGGGTGCACGGGATCCACCCGGAGTTGGTCAAGCTCCTGGGCAAGCTGAAGTTCCGCACCAGCTATGCCCAGAACGTCCTGCAACATTCGGTGGAGGTCTGCTACCTCTGCGGCATCATGGCCGCCGAACTGGGTCTCAACGTCAAGCACGCCAAGCGGGCCGGATTGCTCCATGACATCGGCAAGGCCGTGGACCAGGAATCCGAGGGCGTGCATGCCCTGATCGGCGCCGATCTGGCCAAGCGCCACGGCGAGTCTCCCAAGGTGGTGCACGCCATCGCCGCGCACCACGAAGACGTGCCGCCCGAGAACATCCTCGCGGTCCTGGTGCAGGCCGCCGACACCCTGTCGGGGGCTCGCCCGGGCGCCCGGCGGGAGATGCTGGAGACCTACGTCAAGCGCCTGGAAGACCTGGAAAGGGTGGCCCTGTCGTTCGGCGGCATCAGCAAAACTTACGCCATCCAGGCCGGCCGGGAAATCCGCCTCATCGTGGAGAGCGAGAAGGTCAACGACGAAGAAGCCGCCCTCCTCAGCCGGGAGGTGGCCAAGAAGATCGAGGCCGACCTCACCTATCCCGGGCAGATCAAGGTCACCGTCATCCGGGAGACCCGGTCGGTGGAATATGCCCGATAGGGTTTGGTGAGTCCATGAATATCCTGTTCATCGGCGATATCGTCGGGGCCCCGGGACGGCGGGTGGTGGAAGAACTCCTGCCCCGGGCGGTGGACCGCTATTTTATCGACCTGGTGGTGGCCAACGGCGAAAACGCCTCCGGCGGCATCGGCATTACCCCCCAGGTGGCCGACTTCCTCCTGAACCAGGGGGTGGATGTCCTCACCAGCGGCAACCACATCTGGAAACACAAAGAAATCCTGCCCTACCTGGAGGACACCGACCGCCTGCTGCGCCCGGCCAATTACCCCCCGGAGACCCCGGGGCGGGGCCTGGCCGTGGTGGAGACCGCCAATGGTTCGCCCGTGGCCATCATTAACCTGGAAGGCCGGGTCTTCATGAGCGCCATCGAGTGCCCCTTTCGCACCGTGGACCGGCTCCTTTCGACCCTCGCCCCGGAGGTGAAGGTCATCCTGGTGGACATGCACGCCGAGGCCACCAGCGAAAAGCAGGCCATGGGCTGGCACCTGGACGGCCGGGTGAGCGCGGTGGTGGGCACCCACACCCACGTCCAGACCGCGGATGAACGCATCCTGCCGGGCGGCGCCGGCTATATCAGCGACGCGGGCATGACCGGCCCGGTGGACTCGGTCATCGGCATGAAACGGGAGATCATCCTGGAGCGCTTCCTGACCCAGCGCCCCCAGCCCTTCAGGGTGGCTACCCAGAATATGCAACTCCAGGGCGTGGTGCTGAAAATCGACGCGCAGGGCCGCTGCCAGGAAGTCCGCCGGGTGCAACTGCCGCTGAAATCGGCCTGAAATTCTGTTCCATAAAGTTCATAGTGGCACCGGCATCTTGCCGGTGCTGATGCACAGGCTGGAAGCCTGTGCCACCAAAATCGGCGGGCACGGAGGCCCGCCCCACTGGACTTTTCATGCGTTACGGGTGGGCCAAAGGCCCATGAATGACTGTTCCGAAAAGTCTTCCGTAGGGTGCGTCTTACGCACCATTAGTTGTAAATAGCTCGGTGGGGCGGGCCTCCGTGCAGTGGGGCGGGCGTCCCCGCCCGCCAACCGATATGGCGGCCAGGGACGGCCGCCCCGCCAACACCAGCCATTTTTCATCTTTCGTTGTGTCCGTAAGGAAATGCTCGTTGGTATGAAAAGGTCTCCCCAGGCCGCGGGTCTCACCCTCTCCCCTCAGCCTTATCATTACCCACAAGTTTTTTATTGGTAGCACAGCCTTTCCAGGCTGTGCCAAAAATCCCGCACAGGCTAGAAAGCCTGTGCTACTGAAACTGAGTTTCTTGTTTTCTCAATAAGATTTTGCCTGTATGCTGTTGATTTTACAAAGTAATCAGGTCATTTTTCGGTTTAGTTGCGGCCATAGGCCGCGATGTGCCGCCAAAGGCTGCTGTTACGGAAAGTTTTGCAAGGGTGCGTCTTACGCACCATGAGCTTATGGCGGCATCGCGCCCGGAGACCAGGCCTACCGACGGTTTTTTCTCGTTCCCAAGTTGCACTTGGGAACGAGCAAACTTAACGAGAAAACGCCTTACGAGAAGTCCCGCCGCGGTTAACCGGCGCCGGGGCCACCCCATCGAGCCCAAGGCCTCGGGGTGAAAACGGGGATCTCTCCGGCGAAGCTCGGGCTATTTTTTAGCCGGCGCCGCCCTTGGCCGCGTATATGAGCATTTCGAAATAATTAATCATATTTATGCAAATTTATACAATCCACGCATTTTTTTCTTGACATCCTGACGCCGCGCCGCTATTATACGCTTAACTTCACAAGCAGTAATCTCAGCTAAGGCCAAACCCATCGCGAGGCGGGGACGGAAAGCCACGGGTCTTTAAGGAAGACAGCCGGGTTGCCTGAAAAGGTGGCCCGGTTTTTTTTACGGTCCCCCAAGGCAGATGTCAGAGATATTAAACATGATGTTTCAAAGCTTAAACTTATAATTAACCAAATTGACAAATTGCCTTAAATGCCTATTGACTTAGCTCATAAAGATTTCTGGGTTGTCAGTTGATGATATGTGACAGTTTCAGTTGATATACAAGCCTTGACCAGGCGATCAAAAAGCTCATTTTCCCAAAAG
>Ga0194127_10008282_pt1 | contig 11194 bp, 12 predicted proteins | sample TA2KigC100mmetaG_FD_148624 | JGI IMG/M metagenome (GOLD analysis project Ga0194127, IMG submission 148624) | Freshwater microbial communities from Lake Tanganyika, Tanzania - TA2015036 Kigoma Deep Cast 100m | ecosystem: Environmental > Aquatic > Freshwater > Lake | place: Tanzania: Lake...
GGGAAGCCGCAGGAGCGGGTTGTCCTTGTCAACCGGCTCGCGGCTGAAGCAATCCAGAGCCGCGCCTTGCACGCGCCCACTTTCCAAAGCAGATACCAGCGCTCCCTCATCTATCAGGTCTCCGCGCGCCGTATTGATCAAGAATGCGCCTTCTTTCATGCGACCCAAGAACTCCTTATTCACCATGCCGGTGTTCAGGTCAGTCGCAGGAGCATGAAGGGAAACAAAGTCCGCTTCGGAAAGCAATTCTTCGAGCGGAACGAGGCTGACGCCATACCCCTTGGCAACGTCTGGACCCACATAAGGATCGAAAGCAAGAATACAGCAATCGAAGCACTTGAGACGCTTGGCGACCTCATGCCCCACCGCGCCGAATCCGATGAGCCCCACGATTTTCCCTCGGATTCCTATGCCGTCCAGCACAGGCCATTCCCCGCGCCGAAGCGCTGCATCGGCGGTAATGAGGTTGCGCGCCAGGCACAACATGAAAGCTATGGTGAGTTCGGCAACCGCCCCGGAATTTGTGCTTGGAGTGTTAGTGACCGCAATGCCGCGGGCCGTTGCCGCGGCGACATCCACTCGGTCGATTCCCACACCATAGCGCGCGATGATCCTGAGCCGGTCGGCCGCGGCGATCACGGAGGCGTCTATCTCATCAAGGCCTGCGATGTACCCGTCCACGGCCTGCACAAGAGGTCGAGCCTCGGCTGCTTTCAGAGCCCTGCCAAAGGGATTGTAGATAACGTCTTCTACGGTTGCTTCTAGGGTAGATTTCAGGGAAGGATCTCGCCTTCCAAAGGTTGAGGGAGTGCAAAGCACCCTACATTCGTTAAGCGGTTTAGAGCCTGACATACTACTGTCGATCCTCCAATCGGCTCTCCCTTTCCTCTCCCGCCAGGGGAGAGGGTTTTGTGCCCCTCCCTTGATGGGAGGGAGAAGGGGGAGGGTGACCTTTCGCGCAAATCGCAATGCCGTTCACTATAACTATTTCCGGGACAGAACACTAGGATCGTCGTAACGCGGACTGCTATGGGCTCGAGTATTGCCGCGACGTGAAGAGATATATTGTCCGGCAGGTGGTGGAGCAACTTTGCAGGTCCTGCTGCGTATTTCGCCTACGCACAGTTGATTCCTATGCCGTATGCTCTCTTCTGTTCGCAGAGCTAAGGAAAGCCGCTCTGACAGATATAGCATGAGCCGCACGCGCCGGTCCTTGTCTCGCTCACTACCCTATCCCCGACCTTCCAGCCTTTCAACGCTTGCCCGACCTGCAAAGCGCCCCTGAGAACTCGTGGCCCAGCGTGACAGGAGGCCAATAGGGGTGGCTGTCATGAAAGATGTGGAGGTCACTTCCGCGAACTGCGGCCGCCTTCACCTCGATCAGGACTTCGTCAGGCCCTATCGTACGTTCCGGGGCTTCCCGCATCTCAATCAACTCTTTTCCTTTTGCATATTTGTCCACTGCTTCCATCCGGTCTCCTTCGAGCGCGAATTGTTATTGTCCCGCTGTTTGAATGACCGGAAGCGCCTCGCTACCCCGCTGAAGAACAGCAACTTTTTCGTGACGGCCGCATAATGAAATGACGATATCCAGAGCATCTCGAGACTCTTGGTCATGGAGGAACCCCAGCTTCACAGCATCCGTCTTGGGTATTCCCCGGCCCGCCGATATCCCCCTGGCCCTTTCCTTGATTACCCGTCCCACATGAACCAGGTGGGCCCCGACCGTCAGTTTGGTCATCGTGCCTTTCCGAACTTGCCGATCGACCTCTTCGAAGGTCCCGTACACGGCTTCGAGCGCCTCAAAGTGACTCGGGGAAACTCCAGGTCCCACAACAATTGACACCAAAAAATGGGAATGTTATGCTCTCCAGCATTGGCATACGCGCCAGCGGTTTTGACATTTTGTTTTTGGGATGATGGAGAAAGGACGCCTTTCAAGGGGTCAAAATCCAGGCTGACCGACAAGCAAAAGGCGGAGCTGACGCGCATCATTGCAGCCGGACCGCAGCAAGCGGGTCTGGACACCGGTGTCTGGACTACTCCGATTATCGTCAAGTTGGTAAGAGATCTATTCGGAGTCTCATACGATCCCGACCATATGGGCAAAATCCTTCATTGCTCGGGCTTGTCCGCGCAGTGTCCGGGAAGGAACTCGTCGAAAGCCGATGAAAAAGCCCAGCAGACGTGGAGACTCGAGAAACTCCCGGTCAACAAAAAAACTGAAAAGGAGCGAGGCGTAACCCTCTACCAGGACGAAGCGGTGTTTCAGCTAGCCGGAACCGTTATCAGGACATGGGCGCCTGTCGGCGCTTGAGTCCGGGCGCTGAGCCCTCCTGTTCGCGAGAGCATAGAAATGATAGGCGCAGTCAGAATCGGCGCCAACCCCCAATGGCATTCCCGATTCGTGAAGGTACTCAACGCCGAGACCTTCATTGAGTTCCTGGACCGGCTCGTCCGATACTACCCGGGGGACCAAGATCCGCCTGATCATGGACAACGCTCCGTATCACAAGGCGCCGGAGGTCCATGAGTGGCTCAAAGGCAAGGAGCATTCCATTCAGCTCCATTTCCTGTCACCCTACTCACCCAAGCTCAATGCTGCGGAATACGTCTGGAGGAAAACCAAGAGGGCCATCACCCACGACAAGCTCTTTTCAAGGTTGCAGGATCTCAGGCAAGCGTTGGCTCGTCGATTCAACCGATTCCAGGGCAACCCCGCTTCTCTCAGAAGCACCATCCCCCATTTCGCTTAAGCGCCAACGTCAATGCAGAGATCTATAGAACTCGACGGTCAGATAGGCATTGGTTCCGTATTCGTCACAAATGCCCTCCCGCCAAGTAAGCGTAGTGCGTCAGGCGATACGGGTCTGGTTATTGACAAGAGGACTGAGTGGGACTCCGGGAGAGTTTCATGACTGAGAGATATTACCGGGTATTGCGCATCAAACTGATAATCATGGCGCTCTGTTTTTCGTTGATACCGCTTCTTGCGCTCGGCGTAACGATATATTATTTGTTCAGCGCCGCGTACAGCGAAAGAATCCTGGGGGCCTTGAGGACCTTGGCGCAGAATCGAGCACGGGCCGTTGAGCTGTTTTTGGACGAGCGCTGTTCCCAACTTGTCACCGTCGCTCATTCCCACCCTTTGAGTCATCTAAGCGACGAGTCACACCTGGCTAGAATATTTACGGTGATGCAGTCGCGGTCGACATCACTTATCGACATAGGGGTCATCGATGACCGGGGTAACCACTTGGCCTATGTCGGACCTTATTACGACAAACTCAAAGGGGTTAACTACGCCCATGAAGGATGGTTTCTAGCCGTGATGTCTACCGGTTTGTACGTGAGCGACGTCTTCCTTGGGTTCCGTGGCGTTCCTCACTTTGTTATCGCGGTCGCGGCCCAAGAAGGAACTCGGACCTGGATTCTGAGAGCCACTATTAACTCGGAAGTGGTTGAAAACATTGTGAGGGGGGGCATGGTGGGCAAAACGGGCGACGCATTCATTATCAATACGAGCAACGTGCTTCAAACCGCCCCTCGATTCTCCGGCCACTTGCTCGGGCGCCCCGCCGCCCCGAACTTCTCTTCGTCGGTTGATACCCGCGTGGAAGAGGTAGATTACCGGGGCGTGAAAAGCCTGTATGCGACGGCAAGGGTCAAGCAACCGAAATGGATTCTCGTCATCAAAGAGGACCCCAAAGAAGGGATGGCCTCTCTCTTCAGGGCGCGCCATGTGGGGGGGGGGATCCTGGCTATTGGCGCCCTGCTAGTGATAGCTGGGGCAATTCTGACCACTCGCTCGATAACCGGTGAGATGATCCGTGTGGAGAGAGAAAGAGCCAAGAGCGACCAACTGATGGTGCAGTCGAGCAAGATGACAGCTCTTGGAAAGATGGCGGCGGGTGTTGCCCATGAGATAAACAACCCATTGCAAGTAATCAGTGAGCAGGCCGGATGGATGAAAGACCTGCTCTCGAAGTCAGACGAAGCCTCCTTCTCTAATTTAGGTGAATTTCAAGAGTGCATCGGAACAATCGAGCGACATGTCGACCGGTGCCGCACCATTACGCACAGATTGTTGAGGTTCGGGCGCCGTATGGAGCCCACCCAGGAGCTTTCCGACGTAAATCAACTTCTGGCCGAGACGATTACGTTTCTTGAGAACGAAGCCCTTTCTAGAGAGATTCGTATCGAAACCAGCTACAGCGATCGGTTGCCTCGAATTACTTCCGATCCGGCGCAGCTTCAGCAGATCTTTCTCAACATCATGATCAACGCTATAGATGCTATCGGGAAATCGGGGTCCATTAGGGTCGCGACACGATGCGATAGCAATAGGCCGCGTGAAATCGTAATAGAGGTCTCCGACACGGGTCCGGGAATTCCAAGAGACCTAGTTGGGAGGATATTCGATCCGTTCTTCACCACAAAGGCCCCGGACCAGGGTGTCGGATTGGGCCTTGCCATCTGTCACAGTATTGTCGAAAAACTGGGAGGACAGATCTCTGTTGCCAGCACGGAACAAACAGGCGCTGTATTTACCATTCGACTACCGGTCGTATGAATCTCATGGACCGTCCGGCCGGCATCTTGAGCGCATCAGCGGCACTCCCTGACGATACGCCACTTGGCCCACCGTGTGCAACGGCAGCTTTGATTCCTTAGAGCCGGTTGCAAAACTTACTTTTCGGAGCATAACCCCCTGATATCACGAGATCGCAAATGTGGATATTGAGGTTTTACAACCATCTGTAGGTCCTTATTCAGCAAGGTTGGTGATGTGCGGGTGTGTACGGCAAAGTAAGAGGCGACCAGTTGGGGTCCTAACGGCCATGAAAAAGAGGGCCACCGTGAACCGCCTTTTGGTATGGAGAGCGCCGCCGAGTTGCCGATCATCTTTTTTCTTGACAAGGGCACTCGTGGTCCATAGACTTACTTTTCTTAGTGAACGCCTGTAAATATCCGATGAAAGGCTGATAATAGGTCAGGTCGTTAAGAAGAGCTTGCTTGCTTCATTCGCCTTAATAGCAGGCTTCCAGCTTCTCGGCTGTTCTTAGTGCTTTGTCCCGCGAGCAACGAGTGGCTTGGCTCCCGCTATCTACCTGTAAGTACAGGAGAGAGATAGTCCGGGTAATTTGGGGGACAGAGCATAAGCCTCCCTTGCAGAGTCCAAAGTCCTAGAAGTGGGTGCAAGACCCGTATTTGAGCCTAACCGCGGAACATTGCGGGTTAAATAAGGCATTGTGCTTTCTATGTGTTTCGCATATGCGACTCATCGGATAGGTTAGATAACTTCGTGGTGGTCGAGTTCGGAACTCCTTGCTGAAAAGGTGCTGTTATGAGAGACATTCTGGTTAAGGAAGTAATGGTGTCCATATCAGATTACCCCTGCGTTGACGAGGATTCTACCCTCGGCGAAGCAGTTGTGGCTATGGACAATGCTCCACAGGTGGTTGGCCGAGGGCTCTTCCCCCCGCGAGCTGTTCTGGTATTAGACAAGAGGGGGAGCTTCCTCGGCAAAATAGGGTACTTAGACTTATTACAATCCCTCGAGCCTCGATATGGAGAGCTTGAGGCACCGATTGCGCCATCCAATTTTACCCCCGAGTTCATAAGGTCGCAGCTTCGAAAACTCGACCTATGGCAGAAACCCTTGGAGAACATGTGTCAAAAAGCGGCCAAAATCCGAGTGCGAGACATCGTCCCCAAATTGAAGGATGCTGAAATAATTGAGGAAGGTGCCACTCTGGACGAAGCGATTCACAGGATGATCATTGAAAAACTCCAGTCACTGCTGGTCAGGAAAGGCGGGGAATTTGTCGGTATTCTGCGGTTGGTTGATGTGGTGGAAAGAATACGCAATATGATCAAGGCCTGTGAGCTACCCACTCCGTAAGGTTCGGGGAGAAAGGAGCAAGAGCAGGATGTGATTATAGGCAGCCGCAGATGAGGCCCAGAAGCTTCTGGAGGCTTTCCGGGTGGGCGGCTCCGGAGGATATTCCCCCCGGTGTGGCCGTCTGGGAGATCGGCAGTCATCTTGGACGTGGCATCGAAGAAAGCGAAGTTTCGGTATTTCCTAGAGTCGAAGCCGGTGGCGCTGACGACGGAAGAAGCGATATCGCTGGAAAGTGAATATATAAACGAGGAGTTCATTCATGTCTCATGGAGTTCCGACAGGGTATGATGGTGAGAAGCCCTTTTCATGGTGGGGAGAACCCGGGTTCAAACCGATTCTACTCATCATTGGCTTGAGCCTGTTTTGTCTAGCGGTCTACCTACCGCCACCTCAGACGCTGCTTGACCTGGTGACACAAAAGAACCCAACTGGATATAAGTTGGATCGCGGAACGGAGACCATTGTCGAGACGGTCAACAGGAAACTTAGACCGGAGGCTTACAAGGAGTACGAAGCCAAGAAAACCGGAAAGGCCGTCGTTCAGGAGAAGAAGCAGGTCTCGGAAGAGGAAGGTCATGAAGAAGCAAAACCTCTCTTGACCGCGGACGAAGTGGCCCGAATGGCCAAGATCATGGTCGCGCTCCTGTTGTTCTGCGCGTTCCTCTGGGGCACGGAAGCCCTATCTCTGGGGGCCACGGACCTGCTCGTGGCCGTCATGCTCTATGTGTTCGCGATACTACCCCTGAACGACATTGCGAAGGCGTTCGGACAGGATGCGGTGTTCTTTATATTCGGCATCCTGGCTGTCGCAGTGGGGGTTAGTAAGACGGGACTGGATAAACGAATCGGTTTGATTCTGCTCAGCCGGATCAGGGGGCCCAAGAGTTTCGCGTTTGTATTTTATCCCGCGATTGCAATTGCTGCGGCCTTTCTTTCAGAACATGCCTTGGTCGCGTTGCTCTGCCCGGTGCTCATGGGCGTTTACAAGGTCACCTGCAAGATGTATGGAGTCGAGAAAGACCGCGCCCTAGCCTTGTTCTTGATCTTGGGCATGTGCTTTGCCGCGAATCACGGCGGACCGGGCTCCCCCGCGGCAGGTGGTCGTAACGCTATCATGGTCGGCTATCTCGCCGCACAGGGAACTCCAATTCCATTCGTAGAATGGATGAAATTAGGTATGCCGTTCGTCCCGCTGACCGCTATCCTCATTGGGTTGTATATGTATTTGCGTCTTTCGCCAAAATTCAAGGTCAAGACCTTTGACCCCGGGCAAATTGTCAAGGCGGAAGTGGCCAAGATGGGTAAACTTCGTGGGCGGGAAGCCTTAATGGCGCTGATCCTGGTCTGCCTGGTTGCGGCCTGGGTAATCTTGGGCGAGCATTCGGGCTTGGGCGGGCCTACCATCTATGCGGTGATGGCGATGTTCCTTTGCCGCATCGTTACTTACTCGGACATTCAGAACGGTGTCGCCTTTGACGTGGTCGGCCTCTATGCGGCTGCTTGCGCCATTGGAGTGGGGTTGAGCTTTACCGGTGGCGCGATCTGGATGGCCCATGCCTTTGTAGGCTCCCTGCCGGACTTCCTGACCAAAGGGGACAACTTGGCGGTAGGCGTGAGTCTCCTTGCCGGTACCATCACTAACTTCATGAGCGATGGCGCCACAGTGGCAGCGCTAGGTCCTATCGTGTTGCCCATGGGCGCGCTGGCCGACGTACATCCGTGGAAGGTCGGGCTGGCTTGCGCGTTTGCCTCGTCATTTGCCAACGCGCTGGTCGTCGGAACGCCCAACAACGCGATTGCGTTCAGCATGTGTAAAGACCCGGAAACCGGCGAGCGACTCATGGATATATTGGATTTCGCCAGGTATGGAATCGTGGTATGCTTTATTGGATGGGGAGTGCTCTGGTTCTGGGCTATTTTTGGGTACTGGCGATTCTACACATGGCCTACCTTTTAGGCCGCATCCAAGAATCCTTAGAAAGGGCCTGGCAGACGGCCGTCTGTGCGGCAATGACAAGAGGCTTCTCCTCATTACAAGCGTATCGGCTTCTTTCATGCGGACAGACGGCTTCGGCCCGCCTCGACACACAGATTCGGCGCTCTCTTCTGAAGTGAAATGTCCGCAAGGGTTTGACCGTGGGCGGTCTTTGCACTCACTTCAGGTATCGGGGCGCAAATGTTCATGCAGGTGAGGGAGTCTCCTGGCTGCTGCGCCGGGGCGGAGAATAGGTTCGCAAGTGAAGTTCTTGAAGGGCGAATCCTTTGACGACTGCGAATGATAAGTACTGGAAGTTACGCCGGTTTGCCGTCATCTCGGTGAGTTTGGCGGCTCTGGTGCCGCTCACGTTATTTTGGGGGGTCTACTATGAATATCGCCTGTCCACAATCGAGAAGATAAACTCGGTAATCACATTGACCGTGATGAATCACAAGGAGTTCATCGACAGATTCCTTCAGGAGACCATTACAGCGATGAAGTTGGTTACCAACCTGGAGTCGCGGGATGATCTCAAGCAAACGGAAAACCTGCAACGGATTTTTAACACACTGCAAAAGGAATTTGATCACGCTTTTGAGGACTTGGGGGTGATCGATTCCCAAGGTGACCACCTCGCGTATGTCGGTCCTTATGATTTGGCGGGCAAGAATTACAAGGAGGCGCCATGGTTCACTCAGACCATGGCAGATGCCGTTTATGTAAGCGACGTATTTATGGGCTTTCGTGGAGTTCCGCACTGCATAGTAGCCGTCAGGCGTGGTGAGGGAAGAGAGGCTTGGATTTTGAGGGCCACCATCAACGCGGCCAAGTTCGCTTATGTGGTGGAAAGCGTGCGTCTCGGGCGCACGGGACAAGCCTTTATTGTCAGCAAGAACGGAATCTGCCAGACTCATTCGCGGATCTGCGGCAAGATCATGGAGAGGGCCTCGCCTGATGTGGTGGAACTTGCGCCTTTTGAAGGCGTCCGTTACAGAAAGACGGAAAAGGCCGGTCGTGAAGTTCTTGTAGCTAAGACCTGGATGAATGAAAACAGGTGGCTGCTGGTAGTCCAGCAGGATGCCGATGACGCATACGGGGAACTTGGCACGGTCTGGCACAGAACGTTAGTCGTGTTCTTGCTCGGTGTCCTTTCGGTAATTGGAGTGGCTTTTGTCATAGCAGGCCGATTGGTCCGTAGGATCGAGAAAGGTGACGAGGAGAGAAGTCTTCTTGACGACCAGCTCATTCAGTCCCAAAAACTAGCGTCCATCGGCGAATTGGCCGCGGGAATCGCGCATGAGGTCAACAATCCATTGCAAATTATTCTTATGGAAGTCGGCTGGATGAAAGATCTCATGAAGCGCGAAAGCCTGAAAGAAGTTAAGGAAGTGAGTGAACTCGCGGAATCAATCCGTGAGATCGGAATTCAGACCGGTCGATGCAGGGACATTACGAGCAAGCTGCTCAGTTTCTCGCGTAAGATGGAGTCTGTGGTTAAAGGAGTGGACATTAACAAGCTTCTCGAAGACATCATAAGTATACGAGAACATGAGGCGTATCTTGAAAATATTACGTTCACGCGAGACTATGAGGCGAACTTACCCTTGGTACACAGCGACCCCTCGCTTTTAAGACAGGTGGTGTTCAATTTGATCAACAACGCCATAGACGCCATTGCAAAAGGGGGTGAAATTACAGTGCGCTCGCGCCTCAAGAGCGGCACGGCTGCGTCGAGCACAGCACCGGGCTCTCCCGGTGACTCGGTGCTCATAACAGTAGCGGATACAGGCTGCGGGATAGCCGAGGAAAATCTGAGCAAGGTATTTGTCCCGTTCTTCACCACCAAACCGGTTGGAAAGGGAACGGGACTTGGGCTTTCTATTTGTCACGGGATCATTCAAAGATTGGGAGGGGCGATTTCGTTCGAAAGCCAAGTAGGCAAGGGGACGACATTCATCGTTGAAGTCCCCGTGGAACACAAACGAGCACAAGGAGGAGCGGAGCCATGATATTACCGCCAAGAGTACTGATCGTGGATGATGAAGAAAGGTTTCGGATAACCCTCAGCAAGCTTCTCGCGGAGCGAGATTTGGATGTTCACCATGCTGGAAGCGGCATGGAGGCAGTCCAAGAAGTGCAACACAGACTCTATGACGTGATAATCCTGGATGTAAAGATGCCGGGAATGGACGGTATCGAGGCATTGAGGGAAGTCAAACGAGTGAGCCCCGGCACCGAGGTAATCCTACTTTCCGGACACGCAACAGTGGAGTCCGCGATTGAGGGAATGCGGTTGGGAGCCTACGACTATGTAACCAAGCCGTGCGAGATTGATGTCCTCATGGAGAAGATAAACGGAGCTGTCGAGGTCAAATCAGCCAGGGACGAACGGTTGAGACAGGCAGAAATCAGAAGTCTGGTTGACCGCAGGCCGACGTGAAGCCGAGACCGTAGCCGGCAACTGGGGAGCGCATCTGATGGATACCCCGAGAGAGCCCTTTGAATCGGCGTAGGTTGCCGGTCTTTGATCTGATCATGTGACGGGAACTCGACAAGCGGGATTACGCTGAAAGGGTCTACGCGGCGGAAACATGATCGTGTGGGCGGAGGCAGGGGGTCATTGCTGCGGAGGATCTGAAATGGGCGACAATTTGGATAAATTCAGTCTCTTGGTTGTGGATGACGAGGTCGAATTCGTCGACACCATCATCAAACGTCTCAGGGCCCGGGGCTTAGATGTCCAAGGTGTCGAGAGCGGTAAGGAAGCTCTGGAGCTCATGCGGACAAAGTCCTTCGACCTGTGCGTCCTGGACATCAAGATGCCGGGCATGGACGGCATTGAGACCCTTCAAGAAATGAAGAGAATTGACCCCTCGATGGAGGTCATCACACTAACGGGCCACGGCTCGGAGGAATTGGCGCTGAGAAGCATCGAAACGGGGGCTTCCGCTCACATCTTGAAACCTGTGACTCTCGATGAGCTGCTTGAGCGTATGCGCGAAGTCTATGAGAAGAGCTTGCGCAACCGTCCATGAGTTGTGGTGGCGCAGGGGTAAGGCAACGGCTCCTACGGGCGAGCCTTGCTTCTTTTCTGTAGCCGTTGCGAAAAGTATCGTGCCATTCACGGTTTCCTGAAACCGTTATTCAGGCGAAAGCAGGAACCCGTTCACGCTAAATGCCTGATTCAATCACGCGTTGCGCGCGGGACTGGACCCCGGATCAATGCCTGCCCCGGACGGCGATCCGGGGGCCGGGGTGTGCTCGACGTCAACTACATTTGTGCAGTGACGACAATTACACTTGTGCATGGT
>Ga0194127_10008283_pt1 | contig 11193 bp, 9 predicted proteins | sample TA2KigC100mmetaG_FD_148624 | JGI IMG/M metagenome (GOLD analysis project Ga0194127, IMG submission 148624) | Freshwater microbial communities from Lake Tanganyika, Tanzania - TA2015036 Kigoma Deep Cast 100m | ecosystem: Environmental > Aquatic > Freshwater > Lake | place: Tanzania: Lake...
TCGGCCTGCGCCGGGCGGCCGTGGCGCCGGCGTTCGCCGGGCTCGCGCTGCTCGCCGCCGCGGCGGCGCGCGGCCTCTGAGCGCGCGGGCCCCGCGGCTCACCGTTCCTGGCGCAGCGCCGCCCAGCGCTCGCGCAGCGGGTCGTCGGCCGGCGCCTGCTCCAGCAGCCAGTCGAGCTGTGCGTCGCGGCGCTCGAGCCACGGCGCGCGCTCCGCGCTGCCCGCCGCGTGGCCGAGCGCGCAGGCGTGGAACACCACTGCCGCGGCCCAGCGGATCTCGGCGACCCCCGGCGCGCGCAGCAGTGCCGGTTCCACCACGGCGACCGCGCCGGCGAGGTCGCCCTGCTGCAGCACGACCAGCGCGAGCCGCGCGTCGATCTCGACCGGCGGCGTCGCGAACAGCTTGCGCAGCGCGTCGAGGTCGCCGCGCGGCATGTCGAGGCGTGCGTCGCGCAGCGCCCGCGCCAGCCGGCCACCCGGCGACGACGCGTGCCCGGCGTCCAGCTGCTCGGCGAGCTGCGCGGCCCGCTCGCGCTCGGGCAGCCGCAGCGCCGCGAGCCAGGCGGTCGTCAGGTCCGCTGCGTCCTGGCCTTCGGCGTAGGCCTGCTGCGCGAACCCCAGGGCCCGCTGCAGCGTGGTCGCCGCCGCGCCGCGGTCGGGCAGCCCTGCCTCGTGCTGGCGCAGCAGCAGCGTGGCCCCGAACCGCTGGTCGGCCGCCGAGGCGCCGGGCTGCGCGGCGAACGGCAGGAACATGGCGGCGGCGCGGTCGACGCGGCCGCGCGCGAACTCGATGCGCGCCATCGCGGCGACCAGGTCGCGGTCGGTCGCGTGGCCCTCGATCTTCTGCAGCCGCGCGGCGAGGCGCGACAGTTCGTCGCCGTCGGGCGGCTGGTTGCCGGTGGCGGCCTCGACGTCGAGCAGCAGCTGCGCGCGCTGCGCCGCCGCGGCGGCGACCGCGCGGATCGCCTGGATGCCGAACACCACGGCCGCGCCGAGCGCGAGCAGGATCGGCACGACGACGGCGGGACGGCGCAACGCGGCGGGCTTCTTCACGGCAGTTTGACGGCGATCATCGTGAAATCGTCCTCGAACGTGCCCGCGCCGACGTGCTCGCGCAGCTGCGCCTCGACGCGCGCGAGCACCCCCTCGGCGTGGTCCTGCCGCAGCTGCGCGAGCAGCGCCACGAGCCGCCAGGTGCCGAACACCGCGCGCTGCGGCGTCAGCGCCTCGTCGACGCCGTCGGTGTGCAGGAACAGCAGGTCGCCGGGCGCCAGCGGGACGGTCGGGCTGACCCGGTAGGCCTGGTCGCCGACCACGCCGAGCACCATGCCGGTCTTCTCGAGCACGCGGACGCCCCCGGCCTGCACGTGGATCAGGCCCGGGTGGCCGGCGTTCACGTACTGCAGCGTGCGCGCCCGCGGGTCGACGATCGCCAGCACCAGCGACATGAAGTTGCCGGTCTCGACGCCGGCGACCAGCCGCTGGTTGACGCGCGTGATGACCTCGTCGGGGTCGTCGAGCAGTTCCAGGTAGCTGCGCATCGCCGCCTGCACGGCGTGCGTCAGCAGCGCCGCGCCGACGCCGTGGCCGGTGACGTCGCCGATCATCACGGCGATGCGGCCGTCGCGCAGCGGCACGAAGTCGTAGGTGTCGCCGGACGCCTTGTCGGCCGCCACGTAGCGCAGCGCGAGCTGCAGGCCCGCGTGGTCCTTCGGCACCGGCGCCAGCATGTGGTGCTGGATGCGCCGCGCGATCTCGATGTCCTTCTGCAGCCGCGCCTTCTCGAGCGAGTCGGCGTGCAGGCGCGCGTTCTCGACCGAGATCGCGAGCTGCGCCGAGATCGCGCCGAACAGCGCGAGGTCGCGCGCCGAGAACTCGCGGCGCACGGCGCGCGAGTCGACGTAGATCACGCCGACCGTGCGGTTCCGCGAGCGCATCGGCGCGCACATCACGGCGCGCAGCTTCAGGTCGTAGACGGACCGGCCGATCTCGAGCGCCTCCTGGTCGGAGTGCACGACCGAGCGCACGGCCATGCCCTCCTCGAGGCAGCGCCGCACGAGGCTCCTGCTCCACTGCAGTTCGCCGGCGAGCGACCGGCCGTCCTTGTCCTGCGCGACGCGCACGGCGAGGTCGTCCGGCGCGCTGCCGAGCAGCAGGATCGCGCGCTCGGCCCGGGTCACCTGCAGCGACCGGTCGACGATGTCGCGCAGCACCGTGTCGAGGTCGATGTTCCCGGTCACCGCGGCGATCGTGTCGAGCAGGATCTCGAGCGAGCGGGCGTCCTCGGTCGGGTCGCCCGTCAGCAGGGCGGAGTCGCCGCGGCCGTCCCGGGGCGGGGCGGGCGGCGGGGCCTTCGGCTTCCGGAACCACTTCATGCGGCGCCGCCACTCTAGCCCGCTCCAGCGCCGCGCGCACCAGCCCACAACCCGACGCGCTCGTTGCGCGGCCGCCGCCGCCGCGCCAGAATCCCGTGCTCCCGCTTCCCCCGCCCGGCGCCGGCCCGCGCGCCCCCCGCCATGAAGATCGACAAGACCCTGAACGACGACTACGGCATCCTCACCCTGAAGGGCGAGTTCGACACCTTCTACTGCCCGACCCTGATGCAGGAGGTCGAAGACCTCGTCGAGCGCGGCGTCAACCACCTCGTGATCGACATGCGGCTCGTGAAGTTCATCAACTCGACGGCGCTCGGCGCGGTGATCAAGGCGCACAAGCGCTGCCGCGCCGAAGGCGGCGACCTCGTGATCGCGCAGCCGTCGCCGTTCGTGCGCGACGTGATCACGAAGGTCGGCATCGACAAGCTGATCGACATGCACGACGCCGAGGACGGCGCCGTGAAGGCGATCATCAAGCGCCTGAACCAGAAGGAACTCGCCGGCGACGCGCCGGTCGACCAGGAGAAGGTGCTGATCACGTTCGCCGACGACACGCGCAACAAGATGCTCGGCGGCAAGAAGCCGCTGCTCGGCACGATGGCGAACGTCGACGGCCACAAGGCCCAGTTCACCTGGAACGGCAGCAAGGCCGGCGTCAGCGCCGACCAGGCCCGGCAGTTGTTCTTCGCCGGCGGCGAGGTGCGCCTGAAGTTCCAGGTCAAGATGATCAAGAAGAGCTACTTCGAGCTCGTCGCGGTCGTCGACAAGTCGGAGCCCAGCGGGGACGGCGGTGTGCGCGTCACCGCCAGGTTCACGAAGATCAGCGACAGCGACCGCGGTGCGCTCGCGCAGTTCGCGGACGACATGGCGTTCCTGAAGCGCCAGCTCCCGGGCAAGTAGCGGGGCCGCCGGGCCACGACGCCGGCGGACGCGATCCGCGGCAGCCTGCCGTCCGCTCCCGCCCCGGCCCGCGGTCTAGCCGACCCGGAACTTGCCCGATCGTTTGATCTTCCGCTTGATGACCTTGCGGCCACCGGCGGTCTTGCTGCGGGTGCGGAAGCCGACCTTCTTGAGGCGCTTCGCCTTGGAACGACGGACCTTGAGCTTCATGGGGGTTCGGGGTGCGTCCCGGCGCGCCGGCTGGCGCACCGCGGCCGCAATGAGGGGCGGGGAGTCTAGCTACGGGCTGCGGCACGGTCAAACGCCGATCCGCCCGACCCGGCCCGCCCGCCCGCATTGACCACAGTGCCGCAGAACGGCACTGTTCGGCGATGCGCATCCTGCTGCTCTGCCACGGCCTGCCCCCCGACAGCGTCGGCGGCGTCGAACAGCACGTCGCGGGGCTCGCCGGAGCGCTCGTCGCCGCCGGCCACGCGGTGCACCTCTACGCGCGCGCACCGCTGCCCGGCCGAGCGCAGGGCACGCTGGTCGCCACGCCGGCGGCGCCGTTCCCGACCACGCGCGTCGCCTACCGCTGGGAAGGTCTCGACTCGCTCGCGGGGATCTACTCGTGCCGGCCGTTGGCCGAGGCGCTGCGCGGCTTCCTCGCCGCCGCCGCCGCGCGCGGCGAAGGCTTCGACGTCGCGCACGTGCACCACCTGACCGGCATGTCGACCGACTCGCTGCGCGTGCTCGCCGAAGCGGGGCTGCCCACGGTGATGACGCTGCACGACTACTGGCTCTTCTGCCCGCGCGGGCAGATGTTCCACCACCGCGAGGAGGTCTGTGCCGCGGCCGAACCCGCGCGCTGCGGCGAGTGCCTGCAGGCCACGTTCCCCTGGTGGCTCACGGCGCAGAACCGCGAGGCCGAGGTCGCCGCCCTGCTGCGGCGCGCGCGCGACGACCTCGCCCTGCCGGCCCGCCTCGTCGTGCCGAGCGCGCGCGCGATCGAGCCGTTCGTGCAGCTCGGCGTGGCCCGCGAACGGTTCCTCGTCGTCGAGAACGGCGTCGACGTGCGGGCGCTGGCCTCGCTGCCCGGGCCCGCCGCCGGGCCGGGCCCGCTGCGCCTGGGCTACTTCGGCACGCTGCTGCCGAGCAAGGGCCTGCACGTGCTGCTCGACGCGCTGCTCGCGCTGCCGCCGGGCACCGCCTCGCTCGACGTGCACGGCAACGCCGCGGCCTACCACGGCGACCCGTCCTACCTGACGCGCTGCTTCCAGCGCCTGCCGCCGGGGGCCCGGGTCACCTACCACGGCCCCTACTCGCTGTCCGACCTGGCCCGGCTCTACGCGTCGATCGACGTGCTCGCGGCGCCGGCGCTGTGGCACGAGGCCTACGGGCTGACGGTGCGCGAAGCGCTGGCGGCGGGCCGCCCCGTGCTGGTCAGCCGCGCCGGCGGCCTGCAGGACGCCGTCGCCGACGGCGAGCAGGGCTTCGTGCTGCCGCCCGGCGACGTCGGAGCCTGGACCGCGGCGATCGCGCGCCTCGCCGGCGACCGCGGGCTGGTCGCGCGGCTGTCGCGAACCGCGCGCGGCCGCGCGCGGGGTTTCGCCGAGATGGCCGCCGACCTGCTCCGGGTCTACGCGCAAGTGGCAGGAGTCGTACCGGCCGCTTGACCCGGGCACCCGGCACACCCTACTCTTCTCGCCCCTTTGTGCGGCCCGATCCGGCCCCGGCGGCGGCCGGGCGCGGGCCCTGCGCCTCCAGGAGCATCGATGACGGACACGGTCACGAACGAACCCCTTCCTTCGCTCGACCCCGCGGCGCTGTTGGCCGGGGACCTCACGCCGGCCAAGCTCGCCGCGTTCCGGGACGCCGTGTTCCACACGGTCGATCGCGTCGAGCAGCTGCGCGACTGGCTCGCCGGCCCGCAGGCCAAGGGCACGGCGCGCGGCGTGGCGCTGTGGGCGCTCGGCCGGCACGCCGACGCGGTGCCGCTGCTGCAGGGCGACCGCGCCAATCCCGTCGTCGCGGCCTGCCTCGCCGGCAGCCATGCCGCGCTCGGCAACCTCGACGAGGCGCAGAAGGTGCTCAAGAACCGCGAGACCGACGCGGCACAGGCGCTCGCCTGGCTGCGCGCGCTCGACGTGGCCGGCGACGGCGGCCGCCTCGCCGCCGACTTCGCCAGGATGCAGGGCCTGCTCGGCGAGCCCGACCGCAAGTACTTCGCGGGGCGCGTGCGCGAACTGCAGCACGAGACCGAGGCCGCGATCGCCTGCTACGACGACGTGCTGGCGCTCGAACCGAACCACAAGCAGGCGCTGTTCCGGCTCGCGGTCAACGTCGACCTGCGCGGCGAGGACGAGGAAGCCCGCGAACTCTACGAGCGCGCGCTGATGTCGCCGCCGGTCAACGTCGCGTGCGTGGTGAACCTCGGCGTGCTCTACGAGGACATGGGCAACTACCGCCGCGCGATGCAGTGCTTCGACCTGGCGCTGCAGGCCAACCCCGACAACGCGCGCGCGCGGCTCTACCGGCGCGACGCGGCCGCCGCGCTGAACATGTACTACGACGAGGACCAGGAGCGCCGCGACGACAAGCGCAACAAGCTGCTGCGCACGCCGATCAACGACTTCGAGCTGTCGGTGCGCAGCCGCAACTGCCTCGCGAAGATGAACATCAAGACGCTCGGCGACCTGGTCAAGAAGACCGAGGCCGAGCTGCTCAGCTACAAGAACTTCGGCGAGACTTCGCTGACCGAGATCAAGGAGATCCTGAAGAACAAGGGCCTGCGCCTGGGCATGACCGCCGACGAACCCCTGAGCAAGGACCTCGGCGAGACGGTCGAACCGGTCGCGCGGCTCGAGGAGCAGCCCGACCCGAACAGCCCGGATCCGTCGCGCCGCCCGATCAGCGAGCTCGACCTGTCGGTGCGCAGCCGCCGCATCGTCGATCTGCTGAAGATCCGCACCATCGGCGACCTCGCCAGCAAGACCGAGGCGGAGCTGCTCGCGTGCCCGAACTTCGGCCAGACCTCGCTGAACGAGATCAAGACCAAGCTCGACGAGTTCGGCCTGTCGCTGCGCGGCTGATCCCGCGCGGCGCGAGCGCGCGATGTACGACCACCTGTCCGGCGAAGTCGTCGAGAAGAGCACCGCGCGCGCGGTGCTGCGCTGCGGCGGTGTCGGCTACGAGTGCCGCGTGTCGCTGTCGACCGCGGCCGCGCTGCAGGTCGGCGCCACGCGCCAGCTGTTCACGATCCTGCACGTCGTCGACGGCACGCCGTCCTTGCTCGGTTTCGCGACGCGCGCCGAACGCGAACTCGCGAAGAAGGTGATGTCGGTGTCCGGCGTCGGCCCGGCGATCGCGCTGGCGCTGCTGAGCGTCTACGCGCCGGGAGAGCTCGCGGCCGCGATCGCCGCCGGCGACGCCGCGGCGCTGCGGCGCGTCAAGGGTGTCGGCCAGAAGACCTCGGAGCGGCTGTGCCTCGAACTGCGCGAGGTGGTGCAGAAGCTCGACCTCGGGCCCGGCGAGGCGGGCGCACGCCCGGCGCCGCACCGCGCCGCGGACGACGCGATCGCCGCGCTGGTCACGCTCGGCTTCGCCGAGAAGGACGCGCGCGACAAGGTCGAGAAGGCGCGGCGCGGTGCGGTCGCGGCCGACACCGAGGCGCTGGTCAAGGCCGTGCTGCAGATGTGAGGCGGGCTCAGCGGGCCAACGCCACCAGCAGCAGCTGCACGTCCGCCTGCCGCACGCCGGCCACGCGCGAGGCCTCCCCGACCGTCAGCGGCCGCCGCTGCAGGAGCCGCGCGCGCGCCTCGTTGCTGAGCCCCGGCAGGGCCGCGTAGTCGAAGCCCGCCGGGATGCGCTTGTGCTCGAGCCGCACGAGCCGTTCGACCTCCATCGCCTGCCGCTCGACGTAGCCCGCGTACTTGACCTCGGCCTCGACCCCGGCGAGTTCCGCCGGCGACAGCGCCAGCGCCGCGAAGGTCGGGTTCCACGCGCACAGCTCCGCCGTCGTCACCTCGGGCCGCCGCAGCCACTCCTCGAGCGTGCGGCCGTCGCGGCGCACGACCGCGCACAGCTGCCGGGCCGCCCGGATGCGCCGTTCCTTCTCCCGCACCGCGTCGGCCTGCGCGGGCTCGACGAGCCCGAGCCGTTCACCGATCGGGGTCAGCCGGCGGTCGGCGTTGTCGCTGCGCAGCAGCAGGCGGAACTCGGCGCGGCTGGTGAACATCCGGTACGGCTCGGTCGGGTTCACGCGGCACAGGTCGTCGACCAGCACGCCGAGGTAGGCGGTCGCGCGGTCGAACACGACCGGCTCCTCGCCGCGCGCGAAGCGCGCCGCGTTGAGCCCGGCGACGAGGCCCTGCCCGGCCGCCTCCTCGTAGCCGCTGGTGCCGTTGATCTGGCCCGCCGCGAACAGCCCGCGCCGCGCCGCCACCTGCAGGTCGCCGCGCAGCTGGTCCGTGCGGACGTGGTCGTACTCGACCGCGTAGCCGGGCCGCAGCACCTCGACCTGCTCGAGCCCCGGGATCGTGCGCAGGAACTCGACCTGCACCTCGGCGGGCAGGCTCGTGCTGACGCCGTTCGGGTAGACCTCGGGCGAGTCGCGGCCCTCGGGCTCGAGGAACACCGGGTGGCTCGGCTGGTCGGCGAACCGCACGACCTTGTCCTCGACGCTCGGGCAGTAGCGAGGGCCCTGGCCGCGGATGCGGCCAGAGAACATCGGCGAGTGGTGCGCGTTGCCGCGGATGATCGCGTGCGTGCGCTCCGTGGTGCGCGTGAGCCAGCACGGCAGCTGCTCGACCTGGAGCCGCGCGGTGCGGAACGAGAACGGCTGCGGCGGGTCGTCGCCGGGCTGGACCTCGAGCGAGGAGAAGTCGATCGAGTCGCGATGCAGGCGCGGCGGCGTGCCGGTCTTGAGCCGCCCGAGCGCGATGCCGAGCGCGCGCAGCGAGTCGGCGATCCTCGTCGCCGGCGCCTCGCCGTAGCGGCCGCCGGGCGCTTCCCAGCTGCCCGCGAACAACCTGCCGCCGAGGAAGGTGCCCGTCGTCAACACCACCGCCGGGGCCAGCAGCCGCCGGCCGTCCGCGAGTTCGACGCCGTCGATGCGTTCGCCGCCCGGCCCGTCGAGCAGCGCGACCGCCTCACCGGCGATCACGCCGAGGCCCTGGCGCCCGAGCACGCGCGCCACCATCGTGCGGTTGTAGGCGGCGCGGTCGCACTGCGCGCGCAGCGAGCGCACCGCGGGGCCCTTGCTCGTGTTCAGCGTGCGGAACTGGATGCCGGTCGCGTCGGTGCACAGCGCCATCTCGCCGCCGAGCGCGTCGACCTCGCGCACCAGCTGGCCCTTGGCGAGCCCGCCGATCGCCGGGTTGCACGACATGCGGCCGATCGCCTCGGGATCGAGCACGACCATCGCCGTGCGGCAGCCGAGCCGGGCCGAGGCAGTCGCGGCCTCGACGCCGGCGTGGCCGCCGCCGATCACGATCACGTCGAAGTCGCGCACCATCGCGCGGCATCGAACCGCGCCCGGCCGCCGGCGCAAGGGCCGGCCCGCCCGCTGCCACCGCCCGTCAGGCCGGCGCGGAGCGCGCGTAGATCGCCCGCAGCAGCAGCCGGTAGCGCAGCACGTAGTTCCACATGGCCCATGGATCGGCATCCGCCGCCGGCCGGCTCCAGCCCGGCCCGACGTGCGGCTGCCAAACCGGGCCGCCGTGGCCTAGGATTCCGCCATGCTCGCACGGTTGCTGCTGCCCGCCCTGCTCGGATCGCTGCTGCCCGCCCAGGTCGCGCTCGGCGACCTGCCGAAGCTCGCGCGCGAACGCGCCGAGCGGGCGCGCCCGGCCCAGGAGAAGGCGCTCGAGCCGTTCTGGGCCGACCTCGCGCTCGACTACCGGAACAACCACCAGCACCTCGACGCGCGCATCGCGCAGGTCGCTGCCCTCGGCGACAGCGTCGTGCCGCTGCTGCTCGAGAAGCTGCAGCCCACGTCGGGCGGCGAGCAGGCGCGTCACCTCGCCGGCAACTGCCGCCGCGTGCTCGAGCGGCTGGACCCCGGCTCGTTCGTCGAGGCGCTCGTCGAACTCGTCAACGGCAGGAGCGAGACCGCGCGCGAGGAGGCGATCCGCCTGCTCGGCCACGCGAACTCGCCGCAGGCCGTGCAGCTGCTGACCGACCTGCTGGAGCGCAGCGCCGGCGACGAGCGCCGGCTCGTGCTGCGTTCGCTGCGGCAGCAGAAGGCCCCGGCGGCGGCGGCGCTGGCCGCTGGCATGCTCGGGTCCGGCGACCGGCAATTGCGCGAGGAGGTGCTGAACTACCTGATCGCGGCGCGGCCGGCCCACGTCGCCGACACGGTCGTGCAGGCCCTGCAGGCCGAGAAGGACAAGCGGCTGCTGGCGAGCTACGTCGAGTACTTCGCGGTCGCCGTGCGCGCGCACGACGGCGCCGCCCGCGCGCTGCTGCAGTTGATCGGCGAACCGCTCGACTGGCGGGACACGCTGCGGCTGCTGCAGGCGCTCGGCACCGTGGCGCCGAAGGACCACGAGCCGACCTGCCGGCGGCTGCACGAACTGCTCGAGGCCGGCGAGGCCAGCGCGCTCGCCGTACAGGCCGCCGTGACGCTGCGCAACCTCGGCGACAAGCAGGGCGTGGTCAAGCTCAAGCGCACGCTCGACGACCTGCTGCGCAAGCCGCAGCGCAAGAAGGAGGCCGCGCTCTACGAGCAGCGGGCCAACCTCGCGTACGCGATCGAGGACTACGCCGAGGCGGTGGCCGACTACGAGAAGATCCTCGAGAACAGCGAAGGCCTGGCGATGACCCGGCGCGCCTACGAGGGGCTGATCCGCTGCGAAGTGCACCGGCGTCGCTGGCAGAACGTCGTCAAGCACATGAAGAACTCCACCATGACGGTCGCCGAGATCGAGGCGATGGCCTACGACGACCCGCTGATGCAGGAGGCGCTGGCCCAGGAACGGGTGCGTTCGTTCCTGCAGGCGCTCGCGAAGGAACTGGCGCCGAAGTAGGCCGCGGGCGGCGATCCGCTTCCTTGACCGGATCCGGTGCTGCCGCCAAGATGCTCCCCCTTTTTCCCCCGCAGCCGGATCCCCCTGCCAGCGGTCCGGCGCCCCCCACGCAACGATCCGCAACGCCATGGAAGTCCAGGTAGCCGAGACCGGCCCCTGCAGCCGCACCCTGACCATCACGGTCCCGTCGAGTCTCGTCGACGAGCACCTGGGCAAGCTCTACGCGTCGGCGCAGCAGCAGGTGCAGATGAAGGGCTTCCGCCCCGGCAAGGTGCCGAAGGACCTGCTGCAGAAGCGCCTGGGGCCGAGTGTGCTCTCCGAGGCCAAGGAGCAGTTGCTGAACAAGTACTTCGGCGAGGCCTGCCGCGAGCAGTCCCTGTCGCCGATCGGCCGCATCGCGATCGACGAGTTCGAGAAGCTGCAGGTGCAGCCCGGCACGCAGCTGCAGTTCGTCGCGCGCATCGACGTGCGGCCGGTGTTCGAACTCGGCGACACGAAGGGCCTCGAGGTCGAGGCCTACGAGGCCGCGGCCTCCGAGCAGGACGTCGACAACGCGCTCAAGGAGATCGCGCACCAGAAACGGTCGATCAAGACGACCGCGGAGCCGGCGCAGGACGGCGACTTCGTGAAGGCGGACACCGTGTTCGTCGCCGCGGACGGCAAGCCCGTGCACGAGCGCAAGGGCGTGCAGTTGAACACGCGCAATCCGATCCACGGCTGCGCCGAGGCCGCCTACACCGCGGCACTGGTCGGCGCGGTCGCCGGGGCCACGATCGAGATCCCGATCGTCTTCCCCGACACGTTCGAGAAGGAGGCCGAGCGCGGCAAGTCGGGCACGGTGCGCGTGCTGGCGCAGGAGATCCTGCGCGTGTTGCCCGCGCCGGTCGACGACGCGCTGGCCCGGGGCCTTCT
>Ga0194127_10008288_pt1 | contig 11191 bp, 7 predicted proteins | sample TA2KigC100mmetaG_FD_148624 | JGI IMG/M metagenome (GOLD analysis project Ga0194127, IMG submission 148624) | Freshwater microbial communities from Lake Tanganyika, Tanzania - TA2015036 Kigoma Deep Cast 100m | ecosystem: Environmental > Aquatic > Freshwater > Lake | place: Tanzania: Lake...
GACGACGAGCAGCTTCTCGCCCGAACGCAGGAACTCGCGCAGCAGGTCGCGGCTGTCGGCATCGAACTTGTGCGCGCGGCCACGGTCTTCGAAGGTCGTGGCGGCTGCCGTCTGCACGGCGACCTCGAGCAGCGTCTCGACCTTCTGCAGGAACGCCTTCGCCTCGCGGATGCGCACGAACTGGTAGCCGCACAGGATGCCCTTGGGATCCGTGAACAGGCCGCCGGTCTCGATCTCGTAGTGCGGCAGCAGGGCCGTGCCGGGGCCGTCGTCGTGGACCGGATCGACCTTGAAGGGCCAGTTGCACCAGAAGCAGAACACGCCGTCGCGCATCGCCGCATCGAGGTCCGCGAGCGCCTTCGGCAGCGGCTCCTTGTTGCCGCCGCCCTCGACGAACAGGCCGCGGTAGACGACGAGCGCGTCGATGCGGTCCTTGTCCGGGTCGTGGCGGAACGTGATCTCCTGCGCGTCGAACTCGAGGCAGGCGGTCAGCAGCAGGAGCAGGAACAGCGGCACGCAACGGAGGCAACGGGGCATCGGCTTCTCCTCGTCGCGGTGGGCGCAAGGCCGCCCACAGCGCGCCGCGTGCCGGCGCGCTGCACCTCGGGCGGAACTCCGCGCGGCGCGCGGTCAGTAGCCGCGCTCGCCGGTCAGGATGCGGGCGTCGTTCGACATCGACACGCCGAAGGCGTTGTTCGTCGGGTCGAGCTGCAGCGACTGCGTGAAGATCGGCAGGCCGCGCAGGTTCAGGATCGGCGGCATCACGTAGTCGATGTAGCCGACGCCGCTGCTGTCGCAGATCACCAGCGTCGTGATCAGGGGGTCGACGCGGACCATGCACTTCTTGAAGGGGTCCGGCTCGAGCGGCGTGAGGTCGTAGGGCAGCGGCACCGTGCCGCCGTTCGCGAACTGGCGCGAGAAGCCGAAGAACGGCACCGCGACGGCGTTCGGCAGCGCGTTCTGCAGGCGCACGACGAACGTCGAGCCGAGCTGCGGGCTCTCCGTCGAGGCGACGGTCAGCGCCGGCCGCAGCGCGTTGCTGCCCGGGCACGCGTTGGTCGACGGCGGTTGCGCGTTCCACGCGGCGGCGACGAACATCGGGTCGCAGCCGCCCGTGTGGACGACGTAGTCGCCGGTCAACGCGAAGGCGCCGCCGTAGGCCGCGAGGTAGTAGACGCCGGCCTGCGGCACCGTGTAGATCAGCCGCGCGTGGCTGCCGGGACCGCCGCTGCTGACCGACGTGAGCAGGGTCCCCGACGAGTCGTAGAGCTTGAGGTCCTCGTTGGTCATCGGCGTCGGGGTCGCGGCGGCGTCGCACATCGCGGCGATCGTCGTCGGGCCGGCGGCGACGAACGCCCACCAATCCTCCTCGTTGCTGCCGCTGCAGTAGCCGGTCAGCGTGTCGCCGAGCACGAAGAACGGCACGTTCGCGCTGCCGGGCACGTTGTTCGGCTCCGCGCCCTCGGGCACCGTGTTCCAGCCCGGCATGTCGATCAGCCGCGTGCGCAGCGCGTACTTGCCGGTCTTCGTGTAGACGAACGGCGCCGTGCCGGCAGCCGCCGTGCCCGCCGCGACCTGGATCGCGTAGTTGCCCGCGGCGAGGGTCGTCGGGTGGCCGAGCGTGAACGCGCGGTGGCTCGTCGACAGCGTGCTCGTGGTGCCGAAGGCCGTGTAGACGCCGGGCGAGGTCTCCTGGAAGAACGCGAGCTGCGTGTTGTCGAGCTGCGGGATGCCGCCGTCGTCGTAGCAGATCCCCTGCACGATCGCGCGGCCGGCCACCGTGAACGTGTACCAGTCGACGTCGGTCGGCGAGGACAGGTCGCCCGCGACGGTGTCGCCGAGCGTGATCGGCGTCGGCACGCCGCCGCTGCCGGGATTGTGGTTGGGCTCGGGGCCCTCGTTGGTCTGGATCACCGAGGCCGGCAGCACGACGAAGTCGAGGCCGTAGTCGCCCGCCGTCGTCGCGAGCTTGCCGACGACCATCGCCGTGTAGCTGCCCGCGGGCAGGTTGACGCCGCAGTCGCTCATCGTGCCCGTCGCGTTGTCGTTCCAGGCGAGCCGCACGGTGCCGGTCGCGTCGTAGAGGAACACGCCCGTGTCCACGCTCGGGCTGACGGTGAAGTTGCCCGACGTGCGCAGGTGGATCTCGGCCGGGGCCGCCAGCGTGAAGGCGAACCAGTCCTGCTCGCCGGCGGCGAGGTTGGCGGTCACCTGGGTGCCCGGCACCAGGGTCTGGGCCTGGGCGACGCTGTTGTTGGGCTCGAGTTCGGGAAGACGCTGGGCCGCAAGGCTCGCGGCGAGTGCCAGCGCGCACGTGGAGAAAGCAAGGGTGGAGTTCATCGCGGCGACAAGGCGCCGTTTCGGGCCGTGCGGCCAACGGAATCCGAACCCGGTCGCCCGGCTGTGCCGAGACCCGGCCCGTGGTTACCATCGGCAGCGCAGGCGAGTGCCACCACGGCTCCGGAGGGGCCGCCATCGAATGCTGCGTTCGTTGCGACCGTCGTCCAGGATCGTGTCGGCAGGTGCGATCGGCTTCGTGTTCCTCGTGCTCGGACCGCCGCTCCCGGCCCAGCGGGAGCCGGACACGAGGGCGCCGAGTGCCCAGGCCGCCGAGCCGTCGCAGGCCGAGTTCGTGAAGTTGCGCGACGAGAAGAAGACCCTGCCGGCATTCCGCGCCGCGCCGTGGCTCTTCGACTACGACGCTGCGCTCGCCGAGGCGAAGCGGACCGACCGGCCCGTGTTCCTCTACCTGACGCGGTCCTACCGGCCGAGCCCACTGGCCAAGTCCCTCGAGCAGGGGACCTTCCTCGAGCCCGCGTTCGCGCGCTTCGCTCGGCAGGTGGTGCTGTGCTGCGCCATCACCTCGCAGGTGCGGGGCGATCCGCATCAGGACCTGCTGCAGCGCATGGGCCTCACGATCCACCCGGCGGTGGCGATCGTGGACGGCGACGGCCGGCGGCTGGCGCGCCACCACGGCGAGCGCACGCTCGCGTCCTTCGAACGCCTGCTGGCGGCCTGCCTCGACTGCCGCGCGCTCGAGCGCCGGTTCCTCGGGGGTGAGAAGGACCTCGCCCACGACCTGCTGGTGAAGCAGCTCGAGCTCGAGCAGGTGGAACTCGAGGCGGCGCGGGCGCGCCGGACCGAACTCGGCACGCTCGACGCGGAACGCGCGCGCAGGCTCGACGAACTGCTGCTGAACCTCGAGGTCGAGACGACCTTCGCGCCCGCGAAGCTCGTGTCCGAGGTCGTCGAGGTCGGCCGCAGGTTCGAGACGATGCGCCAGGCGGGCCGCATGCCCACCGGCCGCGCGGCTCTCGACTTCTGCGCGGCGATCCTGGAGGCGAAGGACGCCGACGGAGACGCCGCCGGTTTCGCCGAGATCCTGGAGATCTATCGCAAGCTGGTCGGCGACTCGGGCGGGGCGCGGCGCGTGATCGCGCGGTTCGAGGACCGGCTCGAGCGCCTGCAAAAGGCGGCGCAGAAGCCGGACGGCAAGGACAAACAACCGCGCTGAGGCCGACCGGGCTCCGCGCGGCCCGCCCGCGCTACCGCTCGACCACCATCTCCAGCAGCGCGAGCCCGTGCGTCTTGCCCTGCGCGTCGGTCTTGAGGCTCTCGCTGCCGCCGCCGCCGAGGCTGTCGCGCAGGAGGAAGTTCAGCGCCAGCAGGTTCGCCGCCTCGTAGCGCGTGACCTCGCCCTTGCAGATGGCGTGGAAGTGCTGCTTCACGCGCTCGACGGTGAGCTCGCGCCTGATGAGCTCGTAGTCCGCGGCATTGGTGACGAACACGCCGACGTTGCTGCCGTCGCCCTTGTCGCCGCTGCGCGCGAACGCGAACGAACCGAGCTTGACCCTGACCATCACGACACCTCCACGCGCACGCGCGTCTGCACCTGCGTCTTGTCGAGCAGCGCCGGCCAGTAGCCGACGATGTCGGTCGCCTTCGGGCGGCCGCCGGCGAAGCCGGTGACGCCGGGCGGGCCGCTGGTCACGAGCGGAACGATCTCCATGCCGAAGCGGTCGACCTTGTCCTCGTCGTCGCATTTCACGCCGAGCCGCAGCACGACCTCGGGCGGGTCGCGCGACTCGGTGATGCCCGCGTGGCAGACGCCCGCGCCGACGATCTCGACGAGTTTCTCGTGCGCGGCGAACGTGCAGCCGTCGAGCGCCAACCGGCCCCAGACGATGTCGGCGCACAGCTTCGCCTTGGCCGCCGCGTCGGGGCCGCTGACGGTCAACTGGCCCGTGGTCTTGAAGCCGTTGTGGTAGCTCAGCGAGACCTTGTAGGTGGGGGTCGCCGGGCCGCCGCGGATGCCGGACAGGCGCACGCGGTCGGGCCCTGCTTCCTCGACCTTCGCACTCGTGAAGTCCGCCGTGCAGTCGGGGCCGAGGTAGCGCTTGGGGTCGCCCATCTCGTAGAGCAGCTGCGAGACCACCGTGTTGCGGTTCACGAGGCCGCCGGTGCCCTCGTGTTTGGTCACGACGAACGTGCCGTCGGGCGAGGCCTCGATGATCGGATAGCCGATGCGCACGAAGTCCTTCACTTCGCGCCAGCCCGTGTAGTTGCCGCCCGTGCACTGGGCGCCGCACTCGGCGATGTGGCCGGCCATCGTGCCCGCGGCGAGGTTGTCCCAGTCCGTCCTGCCCCAGCCGAACTCGTGGATCATCGGGCCCGCGACCAGCGCAGGGTCGGTCAGGCGGCCGCCGATCACGATCTGCGCGCCCGCGGCGAGGCACTCGGCGACGGCGAAGCCGCCGACGTAGACGTTCGCGGAGAGCAGGCGGTCCTGCACCGCCGACAGCGGGCGGCCGTCGTCCATGTTCGCCAGCGGGTGGCCGTTCCGCAGCAGCTCGGGCACGCGCGCGAGAACGTCGTCGCCCTCGACGATGCCGACCCTGAGGCCCCTGATGCCCTGCTTCTTCGCGAGGTCGAGCACGGCTTCGAGGCAGGCCTCTGGATTCACGCCGCCGGCGTTGGCGATCACCTTGATGCCCTTCCTGGTGATGTCGGGCAGCGTGCGCTGCAGCATCGCCACGAAGTCGGTCGCGTAGCCGGCCCTCGGGTTCCGCCCCTTGAGCTTCTGCATGATGCTCATGGTGACTTCGGCGAGGTAGTCGAGGGCGAGGTAGTCGAGCGGACCTTCGCGCACGAGCCGGACGGGGCCGAGGATCGAGTCGCCCCAGAAACCCTGGCCGTAACCGATGAGGACCTTGTCGCGCATGCTTGGTGGTGGGGAAAGGCGCGCAGGATAGCGGCGCGGCCGCGCCGCTGCTCCGGCGGAAATCGGTGGGCGGAGATCGGTCCCCGGACGCCTCGGGACGGGCTACCGCGCTGGCGTCAGCTGCAGCGCGAACGTGCCGCCTTCGTCGCCGATCACCAGTTCGGCAGGGGCGACCGCAAGCGGGCTCGTCGTGCCATCGGCAGCGCGCAACTCGGCGGTGACGCGGTGGCGGCCGCGAGCAGGCAACCGCAGCGAGATCGCTCCAGCGGCCGATTCGCCGGCCATCACCATGCGTCGGTAGCCGGGGATCGCGCCACCCGCGGCTGCCGAGTAGATCTGGGGCTTGTCGCGCGCGATCACGTCGTCGAGCGCCGCCAGGCCGAGCCGCAGCGTGTGCCCCGCGGGCACCGCGTAGCCCTCGGTGCGCAGCGTCACGGAGATGCCGGGCTGCATCTCGATCGTCTGGTTGCCGACGAGTCCTCGCACGATGCGGTCGCGGAACCCGTGCAACCGGACGAGCACGTCCAGCGGCTGCACGGTGGCGAAGTGGGCCGTCTGGTCGTCGACCTGCCAACACAGGCTTCCGGGCAGGTCGCCGTCGAGCACGGCGATGACGCCGACGCCGAGGCTCTGCGGCAATCGCTGCGCTTCGCCGGCCTGCGGCAGGGTCAGCGTGATCGTGCGCAGCCCGGGCACGGCGAGCTTCTGCAGGCGCGGATCCTCGTTGCGTTGGCCATCGACCACGACGACGCCGGGAACCGCGTGCAGCGGCCGGTGCAGGCCGCGGGCCCAGATCTCGAGCCGATAGCGCCCTGGCGCCACCGCGGGCCACACGTGCGCCATCTCCAGCGGGGCATCGCCGACGAACGACGAGTCGCGTGCCATGCGTGGGTCGAGGCCGGGATCGAAGGGGGAGCGGCCCGCCAGCACGCTCGCAGCGTCCATCGGTACCAGCAACGGCACCTGGCAGAATGCGGCGAGTTGCGTGTCGGCGAGCACTGTTGCGCGCACCGAACCACCACGATGCAACTCGACGCGCAGCTCCCGCGCGCCGGCGACGAACGGCATCGGTGGCACCGGCACGAAGTGGTTCCCCGTCACCACGACGAGCCGCAGCGCAGCGTTCGACGCGGTGCCGAACAGCGCGAACTGGCCGTCCGGTTGGCGGCGTGCGCGCAGCGACAGCCATCGCCATGGCTCGTCGAGTTCGCCCGTCGCGACCTCGACGCCGACCCGCAGAGCCTCCGGCAAGGTCGCGCCATCTGGCAGCACCAGCCGACCTGCGGCGACGACGGGTTCGGGCTCCAGCGCCAGCGCCCCCAGATCGCAGGGGCCGACCGACAGCAGGAGATCGCCGCGCCAGACCGCGCGCGTGCCGTCGTAGCCACCCGCGGGCGAGTACGGTTGCACGAGCAACTCGGTGAGGTGCCGGTCCCGCCAGGCCGGCGCCACGGCGATGCGGAACCTGCCCTCGGCATCGGTGGCGACCGCACTGCGGGTGAGATCTCGCCCAGGCGTGGCGACTGCCAACGACGTGTTCACGACCGGCGCTCCGTCGCGCAGCAGCCGACCCAGCAGCACCGGCGCCGGCTCGGGCTGCCGCAGCACGCGCACGACCTCACCCGCGACCTTCGGCCCGACCACGATCTGCATGCGATCGGGCGGCAGGTGTTCGCGGTCGAGCCGCCACGATCGGTCGAGCCCGACCCATCGGAAGCGCGCGATGCCGGCGACGTCCGTCGTGGCCGAGTGGGCGGACGCGTCGTGCCGGCCGTCCTCGCGCAGTTCGATCCGTTCGCCGACGGCGGGCTCGCCGAACGCATCGCGCACCGTGACCTCGAACGCACCCAGCGGCGGCAGGAACAGCGTGATCGGTTCCGTCGGCAGGGCGTTCGCGTCGAACTCGCGGGCGACGTCGAGGCCGGGCAGATCGAGCCGCAGCGTGGCGGGCAAGGTCTCCCCGCGCGGAGCGATGCGCTCGCACCACACCTGCACGTGCCGCGCCCGCACGCAACCATCGTCGTCGGTAGGGCCGAAGTCCTGGCGTCCCGTGGAGTCCAAGTCACCGCGCCGCACGAAGGTCGCTGCGACCGGCACGCCGGACACCGGACTCTGCCGCGAGTCGAGGATCTTCACGACGAACTCGCGGTCCGGCTGCAGCCGCAGTTCGTGCACCTCGGTCGCTGGCGCCGTCTTCGCGACCCAGAGTTCGCCATACGCGTCGCCGTGCTGCAGCGCGCACCACCAAGCCGTACTGCGGCCTTCCGCAGCGAGCCAAGGCCAGCGCGCGATGCCGAGCCCATCGGTCTCCGCACGCGCCCCGAACCGGTGCAACCAGCCGACGCTGTCCCACTGCAGCAACCGGCGTTCCGCTTCGTCGAGCCCCTGCGCCGCCGCCGAGGCCTGCTGCGGATCCGTGTAGAGCACCACGACACCCGGCACGACCGCACCGCTCGCCGCGACGACGCGCACCTGCACACAGGGGCCGGTTGCGGCAGGCAGCACGGCTTCCCGCTGCAGCGGCGTTTCGACCGCAGTGGACCTCCGCGGCGCCGAGGGCGGACCAGTCGAGGCGCCGACGTCGCTGCCCGTCCCTGAACTTGCCGCCGCCGACACCCTGTCGACCGGCGCAGCCGGTTCGGTTCGCGGCCAGAAGACGGCGACGCCGAGCACCAGCACCGCAGCGAGGAACCCACCGACCAGCTCGAGAAGCGTCAGTGCACCGCTGCCACCGGCGGCCAGCGCGCCGCCTGCCACGACCTGCGGTTGCAGCAGCGGCAGGATCGCGGCCAACCAACGTTCGCGTCCGCCCGCCCGATCGTCGAGCTTGCTGCGCAGCAACTGCAACGCCCGCCCCAGCCGCGTCTTGACCGTCTTGACCGGGTCACCCTGCCGGGCCGCGATCTCGGTCGGGGTCAGGCCTTCGTAGTAGCGCAGCCAGATCGCCGTCGTGTACGGCTCGCCGAGCCCGCGCACTGCCGCACTGATCGCCTCCTGCAGCTCGAGCCGTTCGGCGGTCTGGTCGGGCCCGATGGTCGCCTTCGCGGCGATCTCCTGCTCGCGGCGCCGCCGGCGGCCCTCGGCGCGCAGCAGGTCGAGGGAGCACGTGCGAACGACCGCACGCAGCCAGCCGCCGACCGCCTCCGGCTGGCGAGGCGGGCGCTGCAGCGCCGTGATGTAGGCCTGCTGCACGGCGTCGTCGGCAAGCGCCGCATCGGCGACCAGGTCGCGGGCCAGGCGGCGCATGGCGTCGGCGTGCTGGAACAGATCGTCGCCGGAGAATGCGGTCATGACGGCAAGACGTCACCAACGAGCGCGGAGACCTCGGCATTCTGCCGGATTCACACGGGCGGCGTGGCAGGGCCCTCGCTGCTGCCCGAGGATTCCGATGGCGAACTGCCGAGGGAAGGCACCTCCGGCAGCACGGTCACCTGATCATGTCGGCACGCCTGCGCGACCTGTTCTTCCGCGAGACGCCAGAATACCCGACGTTCGCGTGGCAGGAGGCCATCGTCAACGCGGTCGCGCATCGCGACTACCGCATCCATGGACACGGTGTCGAAGTCTGGCTGTACGACGACCGCCTCGAGGTGCACAGTCCTGGAGGGCTCCTGCCGAGTGTGACCCTGCTGGCCCTGAGGCGGCGCGAACTCGTGCACGAGAGCCGCAACCCGCGCATGGCCCGCGTGCTCGCGGAGCTCGGTTTGATGCGTGAACAGGGTGAGGGCATCCCCAGGATGTTCGAGGAGATGGAACGTTCGCTGCTGCGGCTGCCTGAGTTCGCAGCCAGCGAGCATCGCTTCTCGGTGACCTTGCACAACCAGCCGATCTTCACGTCGTCCGATCCGGACTGGGTGAGCCACGTCGGCGGTCTGCCCATCGGCGACCGTCAACGGCGTGCGCTGGTCGCGTTCCAGGGACGCGCGTTCACGAGCGCCGAGTATCAAGCGATCAACCAGGTCGATCGGGATCAGTCATACCGCGAGCTGCGGGAGTTGGTCGAACTCGACCTGCTGGCGTCCTCGGAGAAAAGGGGTCGGGGCGCCAGCTACCGGGTCGTCGCACCCATCGCCGATGGCGAGGGCCCGCCCCGGGCCAGAGTGCTTGCTCGGCGCATGGTCGAACGGGGGCATATCCGGAATGCCGACTACCGGGAGGTCTTCGGCGTCGATCGCACGGGAGCCAAGTCCGAACTCAGGACGCTGGTCGCGAGCAGTGTACTGGTTCGGACAGGTGAACGGCGAGGGACAAAGTACCTGCCGGGCACGGGTTTCGAGTCCTGGCTGGCAGGAGGGGCAAAACGCCCATGAATGAATGGGCGTTATGGTTGCACCATGGCCGCATGGCGCGTTGCTGTCGCAGGTTGCGCATCGCGCATTCAACGCGGCTTTTTGGCAGCAAGAGGAGTTTCGAAGTGCCCGTTTGCCACACCCGCCTCTGGACCTCGTCCTCGGCGATCCGACCCTCGGCGATCCGACCGCAAGAGTAGCCCAGCGGACCGGTTGACCATGAAGCTCCAGGTCGACGGCCAGCCACGGATCGAGCCATCGTCTTCGCCGCTGCACCTGCAGAACTCCGCGCATTGTCCGCCGGTCAGGTGCAGACCGAGCGCGGCCTCGGCGATCACCTGATCCTGGACGGGGAGCGGCTGCGGGGAACGTCCGCGCCGTGCAGCAGCACAACGGTACTGAGGTCGGCGACGAATCGGCGCCGCGCGGAGCCAGCATGGCGGGGTGCGGGCCGGTTGGCGAGCGGCGGACGGCCGCGTGCATGCGATGCCCCATCGGTGACGTTGGTAGGCTGGAGGCGCCCGATGACCCCGATTCCGTCCGACCTCGAACTGCTCCGGCACGGCACGGCGCTGCGGCAACTCGCGGCCGACCGGCCGCGGACAGTGCGACGTGCGCACCGACGCGCAGGGCCGGTTCGAGCACCGCGGACGCCCGGGCACCTACACGCTGACGCTCGTGAAACCCAGGCAGACGGTGTTGCGCCTGCGCGCGCCCGGCACGGCCACGATCGAACGCGATTTTACGACGCACCACGGCTCCGCGATCGTCTCGGGCCGCATCGAACTCACACTGCTCGACGCGTCGGGGCAGCCGGCGATCGTGGGACAGGTGAACGTGCACGACGGCGGCACCGCACCGGCAGCGGGTCTCGTTCGCGACGACGCGAGCGGACCGTTCCGCGCCGAGGTCGAGCCCGGCGAGTACGGGATCTACGTGCTGCCGTCGCCCAAGGCGATGGGACGCCGCATGCAGCACCTTGATCCGACGGTGCCGTTCGACCCGAACGAACTCATGCGTCGCCTGCGCGTCGAGGTGGGCCGCGTGACCGTCGTCGCGGGCCAGACCACCGTGGTCGAGGCGCGGCTGCTCGGGGAGCCGCCACGGCAGCCTGTATAAAACGTTCTAAATAGACAACGCAGGCGACGCGAACTTCCTGTCCACAGCAGGTTACATCCGTTCCGGCGCCGGGATCCCGAGCAGCCCGAGCCCCGTCGTCAGCACCCGCCGCGCCGCCTCGACGAGCACGAGCCGCGCGTCCCGCACGGCCGGCTCGGCGCCGATCACGTAGTGGTCGCGCAGGTAGCTGTGGATCTCGCCGGCGAGCGCGATCGCGTGCCCCGTCACGTGGCTCGGTTCGCTCTGCTCCGCCGCGCGCTGCACCGCGGCGCCGAACTCCATCATCACGAGCAGCACGCGCTCGGCGTCGGCGAGCTGGCCGAAGTCGACCGCCGCCGGGGCGGGCACCGGCACGCCGACCTTGCGCAGGATCGACGACAACCGCGCGCACGCGTACTGCACGTAGGGCCCCGTCTCGCCCTCGAAGTTCAGCATCGCCTCCCAGTCGAACTTCACGTCCTTGATGCGCGAGTTCTTGAGGTCGTTGAACACGATCGCGGACACGCCGACCTGCTCGGCGACCTGTTCGGCACCGGGCAGATCCGGGTTCTTCTCGCGGGGG
>Ga0194127_10008293_pt1 | contig 11186 bp, 11 predicted proteins | sample TA2KigC100mmetaG_FD_148624 | JGI IMG/M metagenome (GOLD analysis project Ga0194127, IMG submission 148624) | Freshwater microbial communities from Lake Tanganyika, Tanzania - TA2015036 Kigoma Deep Cast 100m | ecosystem: Environmental > Aquatic > Freshwater > Lake | place: Tanzania: Lake...
ACCACTTCGCCCGCGTCGCGGCCGGCAGAGTGGCGGTCGATCACTGCGACGATCGCGTAGCGGCTCGGCCCGCGCACGAGGCCGTGCGCGGTCTTGGCGTCCGACGTATGGAAGCACGCGTCGGTGAAGATCGCGGCGGTGGGGCGGTGGGCCATGGCAAGCGCTGTCCCGGACAAGAGTAGTCGCATCCGCGCCGGCCGGCCATCGCGGTTCGCGGCGCGCCGGCGGATGCTGCGTGCGCGCACCCCGCTGCCGCCGAAGGCCTCGCCGCGCCCGCGCCGGTGTCCAGCAACGGAACGGGTCGTCCCTCGTTGCCGTGACCGATGACCGCTCCGAGTAGCTGCTGCCCCTTGTCGGCGCACTGCGCCGCGAGGTCGGGCCCCACGAGGGTCCGGCCGCGAACTGCAGGCCGCGCTCGAGACCGCGGCGTGGACGTTGCTCCCGGCAGCCGGTACTCTCGAAGCCTGCGTGCCCGGTGCTGCGGCAGGGACCGCTCGATCCGTCTGGGTTCCGCATCACGGCCACCGACATCTTGCGCCAGCCACCCCGGCCCGCGGCGGCCCCGCCGGCCCAGCGGGCAACCCGATCCGGAGACCCAGCCATGCCCGTCACCGTCGGAGTGAACTTCCTGAGCGTCGTGCACGCCGCCAGCAACGGCGTCACCGTCGCCTTCCCGGACGTGTGCAAGACGCCCTCGCCGGCCGGGCCGATCCCGATCCCCTATCCCAACATCGCCCAGTCGTCGGACACCGCGCAGGGGACCACGAAGGTCAAGTGCGACGGCCAGTCGACCTGCGTCCAGGACAGCAACTTCAAGATGAGCACCGGCGACGAGGCCGGGTCGGCCGGCGGCGGCGTGGCGTCGAGCAAGATCAAGGGCAAGGCCGAGTTCGTGAACTTCTCGTTCGACGTGAAGTTCGAGGGCAAGAACGTGCCGCGCGCGTTCGACCTCATGCTGCACAACGACAAGAACACGCCGCCGTTCCCGGTGCTGCAGGGGCCGGTCGTGGCGATTCCGGGGATCGCGGGCCCGATCACGTGCGCCTGCTGCGGCAAGTCCAAGAGCTGAACCCACATGAGCAACGCGCAGCACACCTGGGACCTCGAGCACTTCCCCCACAAGCACAAGCCGGCCTGTCTCAATCGCCATGTCAGCCACTTCGCGAAGGGCAACACCTGCAGCCACCGGGGCCAGGCGTACCTGAAGGCGCTCGACGACGAGTCCCGCTACAAGTGGCCGGCGGACGTGACGGGACCGAAGAAGCCCGGCGACTGGGACGTCACCGCGCCCGGCAACTACCAACGCTCGGCGTCCAAGCCGTTTCGCCACGAGGCGCACCATCTCGTGCCCAATTCCGATCTGCGTGCGGCCATCGACGACGTGGGGGCAGAAACGCCTCTCGCCGCCGAACTCACCCTGCTGATCCGCGGCGGATTGCTCGACGAGGGCTACAACCTCAACGACAAGATCAACATGGTGATCCTGCCGATGTGCCGGAAGGCGAGCAAGGCGTTGAAGCTGCCCAGACACAGGAGGACCCCTGAGCACCGGAGCCACCGCGCCTACAGCGCACTTATCAAGGAACTGCTCGACAAGGCATTCACAGTTCTGAAGCCGACGACCACGCAGTGCGAGACCAAGAAGATCGCCTACAGGAAGACGAGATCGAGGATCGAGAACATCTCCAAGACCACGTGTCCGAAGGTCCTTGCGGCCGGCGCCATCGCCCTCGACGACGTGAAACTCTAGGTTGCAGCCATGACGACGACCAAAGAGCGTTTCTTCCTCCTGGCGACCCTCGGTGACGCCAACGACGACGACAACTGCATTCTGGAGAACTTCGTCGACGGCATCCGGCCGGAGTCCTGGCGCGTCCACAAGGGCGAGCCACTCGCTTCCGTGTATCCCGAGCGGGCCCGCGTCTCCATGTCGGCAACCGACAGCGGGACGCGGCTCGGCTCCCTGGTCGGCAACACCAGGAGCATGCTGATCGCCTCGGGCCCGTTCCGGGACATCATCGAGGCGCACGTCGGGAAGAAGAAGATCGAGTACCTGCCGCTGGCCATCCACGACCACCGCAAGCGGCTCGTCGGAGCGGACTACTGGCTCGTGAACCCGCTCGGCGCCTGGGACTGCATCGACCTCGCGAAGAGCGATGTGCTGCGGGACGAGGACGATCCGAAGGAGGTCCTCGAGGTGAACGAGATGGTCCTGGATCGTGCCAGGGCACTGAAGGCTCCGCAGCTGTTCCGCCCGGAGCACAATCGTTCGTATTACATCCTCAGGTCCGAACTGGTCGCCGACCTCGAGAAGGCGAAGCTGACGAACCTCGTGTTGAAGGAACTGGTGGTCGCTTCCTGACCCGGCCGATCGCCATGGGTTGTCGTGTTGCAGCCACCGGGATGGTCACGTCCGTCGGTCGAACCGCGGCCGGGACCTGCGCCGCGATTCGCGCCGGGATCAGTCGGGCCCGGCCGACCCGGGAACTGGCTGCCCTGGACCCGGAGACGCAGGACCTGGTGCCGTCGGTGGCCCACACGGTGTCGACGCTGACCGAGGGCTTCCGCGGCATCGGCCGCTGGGTGCGGCTGGGCCGGCTGTGTCTCGAGTCCCTGGTGACCTCACGATCCGACTGGCGGCAGACCGGTTTGTCCGTGGTGACCCGGCCGATCTCCGGCGAGTTCCTCCTTCTCGAGGACGAGGACGTGCCGCTGGCGGCAGTCACACAGAGCCTCGTGGGTCCGCTCTGCAAGGACCTCGGATTGGCGGCCGTGCCGAGTCATGGCCGCCTCGTCTGCGAGGGCGTCGCTGGCCTGGCCACCGCCCTGCGCGAGGCGAGGACCGCGCTGGAGCAACGGCGCCTGGAGCGGTTCCTCGTCGTCGCCGTCGATTCGTGGATCGATCCGACCCTGCTCGGCATGGCCGCCGAGAGCGGCAGGCTGCGCGACGCGGACAACCCGGTGGGTTTCCAGCCGGGGGAAGCCGGGGTCGCCCTGCTGCTCGAGCCGTCCGCCGGCAACTCGGGCGGCGTCGTGGTCGAGGACGCCAGGACCTTTGCGGCCGCCGAGCATGCCATCGCGGACCCGGAGGCGGCGGGGCGCGAACTCGCGGCCACGGTCCAGGCCGTCCTGGCAACGGTCCCCCAGGACAGCGTGCGCGACCTCGTCCTCGACTTGAATGGTGAGGAGTGGCGGGCCAGGCTGTGGGGAGCTGCCGCCCAACGACTCGGCAACCGGCTCGCCGGCATGCGTGTGCACCTGCCGGCTGCATCGATGGGCGACGTGGGTGCTGCAAGTGGCGCGGTCGGCGTCTGCCTGGCGGTCCAGGCCTTCGAGCGCGGCTGGGCGCGGGGGCAACGCGCGCTGGTGATGTGCACCTCGGAATCGAAGCTGCAAGGCTGCATCCTGATAGGAGGGGGCGCCGCATGATCTCCGAACTGCTGCCAGCCTACGTCCTCGCGGCCCTCGAGGAGAACGAGGAGCGATTGCCCGACCTCCTGCGATCGCCGAGGCGCCTGCGCGTGGTCCTGGCGGCCTGCGAGCGATTCCGCGTTGCGGCGATCGGCCAGCTGTTCCTCGCCGGGACGTCCCGGCTGTTCCTGCGACGCCTGCACCAGAGCGCCCGGTTGTTCGCCGAGGCACTGCCGCTGTTGCCCGAGGAACAGCGCTACACCGGCCGCGCGCGGCCCTTCCTCGACGCGATCGCGGCCTGCGACGAGGATGCAGCACGATGCATCGCGCAGTGCTGCCGGCGGACGTGGGCAAAGGGCGAGGAGTTCGAAGAGGACTTCCTGTTCCACGAACTCCTGATGCAGCTCACGCAGTTCGGGGCCTCGCAGACAGACTGTCTGGCGATCCTGAGCCGCTACGAGGCTGCGCTGGCGGACACGCCCGACGCGCGCCTGGCCGTGCTCCGGTCCCTCGTGGGGTCGGATGCCGGCGCGTTCGACGAGACGATCCGCGCCTTCCTCGCGGAGCGGATTGCCGCGCTGGATGCTCGCGAGCAGGCGGGCAGCGTGCCAGGAGAACTGCTCGCCACGGAGTGGCATCTGTCGGTCGAAGGAGTGGCGCTCGTACGGATCGCTCGAGCCCGGGGCATGGATACGGACCGGGACTACCCGCACGTTCCATCGGTAGCGCTGGAGACCCCGGAATCGGCCTGGGATCCATCCGGATGGCGTCTGGTCGATCCGACCGCAGGCTGAGCAGGGCCGGGCCGGCGCCTGCGGCTACCCCCGATTCGCGGCTGAACCACCTGCGTCGGCGCGGCGTGGGCGCCGGCGGCGCGCCGCGACACCTTGTGCCGGACGTCACGAGCGAACCGCCCCACGCGAAGGTCGCCGGCAAGGCACCGTGACTCGGGCCGGGCTTCGCGCGGCTGCCATGCACGGCCGGCAACCTCTCGCACGATCACGTCTCCGGCCGCGACTCCCGGGCCTGCGTCCGCGGACGGCCCCTTCCGGCAGCACCCCGTTCCACGCAATACTTGCCGCGCGCGACGCGTTGCGCACCTCGGCCCCATCGTGGAACGAGGGGTTCGCGCCGCGCCGACGCCCCGACCGAGCAGACCTTGCACGAACTCAGCATCGCCACCGAACTGTTCGCCGCGTGCGAGCGCAATCTGCCGCCCGGGGCCGCCCTGCGCTCGGCCCGCATCGCGATCGGCGAACTCTCCAGCGTCGAGCCCGAACTGCTGCAATTCGCGTTCGAGGCGGTGGTTCACGGTACCGTGCACGCCGGCGCCCGGCTCGTGATCGACCGTTGTCCGGCGGTGCAGCGTTGTGGACAGTGCGGCACCATCGCCGAACGGCAGCCGGGCACCTGGCTGCGGCAGTGCCCGCGCTGCCAGTCGCAGCTGCAGATCGAGGGTGGCGACGAACTCGACCTGCTCGAGCTCGACGTCGACGAGGCACCACGAACCGACACCACGGAACGACACCCATGACCATCACCGACGCTCGCCAGCAGCTGCTCGCCGCCAACGCCGCCGCCGCCGAGGCCCTGCGCCAGCGTTTCCGGCGCGCCGGCACGCTCGTCGTCAACCTGATCTCCTCGCCCGGCTCGGGCAAGACCACGCTGCTCGCGGCCACCGCGAAGGCACTCGCCGGCAAGCTGCGCATGGCCGGCATCGTCGGCGACATCGCGACCGAGCACGACGCCGACAAACTGCGCGCGGCGGGCCTGCCCGCGCACCAGATCGTGACCGGCGGCTCGTGCCACCTCGATGCGCGAATGGTCCAGAAGGCGCTCGGCGAGACGGCGTTCGGCGAACTCGACCTGCTGTTCCTCGAGAACGTCGGCAACCTCGTCTGCCCGGCGAACTACGACCTCGGCGAGCAGTTCAAGATCGTGCTGCTGTCGGTCACCGAAGGCGCCGACAAGCCGTTCAAGTACCCGGGCATCTTCAGCAAGGCCGACGTCGCCGTGCTGACCAAGTGGGACCTGCTGCCCCACGTGCCGTTCGACGCGGCGGCGGTGCGGCAGCAGATCGCCACGCTGCGGCCGGGCGGCGTGATCCTGCAGCTCTCGGCGACGACCGGCGAAGGGCTGCAGGGCTTCTTCGACCTGCTGCAGGAACGGGTGGCCCGGTGCAAGGCGACGGCGCGTTGATCCGGCGCCGGCTCGCCTGCCGCGGCGTGGTGCAGGGCGTCGGGTTCCGGCCCGCGGTGTTCCGGCTCGCGCAGGAGTTCGCGCTGCACGGTTTCGTGCGCAACGACCCGAACGGCGCCTGCATCGAGGTGCAGGGACCGGAGGCGGCGGTCGCGGCGTTCGTCGCGCGGCTGCGCGGCGCGCTGCCGCCGCTCGCGCGGCTCCACCGGCTCGAGGTCACCGAGGCCGACGTGCTCGCAGAGACGGGCTTCACGGTCGCCGGCACCGCCGCGGGCCCGCGCGGCGACGCGCTCGTGCCGCCCGACGCGGCGCTGTGCGCGGCCTGCCGGCGCGAACTCGACGACCCGCGCGACCGCCGCCACCAACATCCGTTCGCGACCTGCACCGACTGTGGCCCGCGGTTCTCGCTCGTGCGCGAACTGCCCTACGACCGCGCACGCACCGCGATGGGCTGCTTCCCGCTCTGTCCGGCCTGCGCCGCCGAGTACGGCGATCCGGGCAGTCGCCGCTTCCACGCCGAGCCGATCTGCTGCCCGCAGTGCGGGCCACGGCTGTGGTTCGCGGGTGCGGACGGCGAGCGTCTCGCCGGTCCCGACGACGCGATCGCGGCGGCGCAACAGGCGCTGGCGCAGGGCCTGGTCGTCGCTTTGAAGGGGCTCGGTGGCTTCCAGCTCGGATGCCGCGCCGACGACGAAGCGGTGGTCGCCGAGCTGCGGCGGCGCAAACACCGGCCGAGCAAGCCGCTCGCGCTGATGGTGCGCGACCTCGCGACCGCGCAGTGCCTCGTCGAACTCGCGGCTCGCGACGAAGCGCTGCTGCAGGGCGCTGCGGGGCCGATCGTGCTGGCTCCAGCGCGGCGCGGCCACGGCATCGCCGCCGGCATCGCGCCCGGCGTCGGCGACCTCGGCGTGATGTTGCCGACGGCGCCGTTGCACGTGGAGCTGTTCCGCGCGGCCCCGTTCGACGTGCTCGTCATGACCTCGGGCAACCGCAGCGACGAGCCGATCTGCCTCGGCAACCGCGAAGCGCTCGCGCGCCTGCGCGGCATCGCCGACCGGTTCCTGCTGCACGACCGCGACGTGGTGCGGCGCGTCGACGACAGCGTCGTGCGCAGTGCGCCCGTGGGCCCGGTCGTCGTGCGCCGTTCGCGCGGCTACGTGCCCGCACCGCTGGGCATGCCGGTGCCGGCACCCGCGCCCGTGCTCGCGCTCGGCGGGCACCTGCAGAACACGGTCTGCCTCGGGCTCGGCGCAGAGGCATTCGTCTCGCAGCACGTCGGCGACCTCGACACCGAGGGCGCGCGCGCCTTCCAGCGCGAGGTTGCCGCGGGCCTCGAGCAGTTCCTCGACGTGACCGCCGCGGCGATCGCCTGCGACACGCATCCCGACTACCCGAGCACGTGGTTCGGCGAAGAGCTCGCGCGCGCGCGCGCGGCGCGGCTGCTGCGCGTTCCGCACCACCTCGCGCACGCGGCGGCGGTGCTCGGCGAACACGGCGCCATGCCGGGCGAAGGCGCGACCGCGGCGGCGCTGGTGCTCGACGGCACGGGGCACGGGCCGACCGCGGCGGCCTGGGGCGCCGAACTGCTCGTGCTCGACGGCCGGCTGCGCTGGGCGCGCGCGGCCTGCGGCGAAGCGCTGCCGCTGGTCGGCGGCGAGGCGGCCGTGCGCGAACCGTGGCGGCTCGTCGCGGCGGTGCTCGGCCGCGCGGGGCGCGCGGACCGGCTCGCGGCGCTGCCGGTGGCGCGGCTCGTGCCGCCGGACCGGTTGCACTCGATGGCGGCGCTCGCGCGGAGCGGCGACTGGCCGCTCGCGCACGGCGCCGGGCGGCTGTTCGAGGCGCTGGGCGCGCTGCTGGGTCTGCTCGCGTGCAACGACTACGAAGGCGAAGCGGCGGCGCGCGGCGAAGCGCTCGCGGCGCAGTGGACCGGCGAGCCGCCGGAGCCCTGGCCCGAGGTGCCGTGCCCGCCGCGCGAGCCCGGCACCACACGATCCGTGGCGCAGGCGGGCCTCCTGCTCGCGGCGGCCGACCGGCTGCTGCAGGGCGAGCCGCCGGCCCGCGTCGCGCGCGGGCTGCACCGCACCTACGCGCACGCGTGGGCCGCCTGTGTCTCGTCCTGCCTGCCCGGCCTGCGCGAACTCGCGCTCGGCGGCGGCTGCTGCGTGAACCGGTTCCTGGGCCAGGACCTCGACGCGGACCTTGCCGCCGCCGGCATCCGCGTGCTGGCGGCAGGTTCGCTGCCTCCCGGCGACGGCGGCCTCGCGTATGGTCAGGCGGTCGTCGCGGCCACCGCGCTCGCGCGCGGCGCCGAGCCCACGTTCGTCTCCCGTCTGCCCGAAGGCTGAACCATGTGTCTTGCGATCCCGATGCAGTTGACCTCTCGCACCGAACAGGAGGGCACCTGCGAACTCCACGGTGTGCGCCGCACCGTGAGCCTGGCCTTGTGCCCCGAGGCCGAGGTCGGCGACCACGTGCTCGTGCACGCCGGCTACGCGATCGGTCGCCTCGACCGCGAAGAGGCCGAAGCGACGCTGGCGCTGCTCGACGAGGTGCTGCGGCAGGAACTGCCTCCCGGCGAACCCGGCACGGGCCCGGGCGGGTCTGGGGCCGGACCCGCGGGCGGGTCCGCGGGCGGAGGTGCGCCGTGACCGGCCCGGACCCGTTCCACGACCGTGCGCGCACGCAGGCGCTCGGCGAACGCATCCGCGCGCTGGCGGCCGGCCTGCCGCGGCCCGTCACGTTCATGGAGGTCTGCGGCACGCACACGCACGCGATCGCGGCCGCCGGCCTGCGCCGCACGCTGCCGCCGAACGTGCGCCTCGTCGCCGGTCCCGGCTGCCCGGTCTGCGTGACGCCGGTCGACTACCTCGACCACGCGCTGGCGCTCGCGGCGCGTCCCGAGGTCACGATCGCGACCTTCGGCGATCTGCTGCGCGTGCCGGCGAGCCGCCGCGACAGCCTCGAGCGCGCCAGCGCGCGCGGCGCCGACGTGCGCATCGTCTACTCGCCGCGCGACGCGCTGCAGTTCGCGCGCGCGCACCCGCAGCGCAAAGTGGTGTTCCTCGCGGTCGGCTTCGAGACGACGATGCCGACGATCGCGGCCGCCCTGGCCGAGGCCGAGGCCACCGGCCTGCCGAACTTCCTGATCCTGTCGGGCAGCAAGATCATCGAGCCGCCGCTGCGCGCGCTGGTGCAGGATCCCGAACTGCGCCTCGACGGTTTCATCCTGCCGGGCCACGTGTCGGTGATCCTCGGCGCCGACTTCTACCGCTTCCTGACCGAAGACTGCCGCGTCGCCGCCGCGATCGTCGGCTTCGCGCCGGTCGACGTGCAGCAGGGCCTCGTCGAACTGCTCGAGCAGGTGCGGAACGGCGCGCCGCGCGTCGCGAACCTCTACGCGCGCGTCGTCACCGCCGCCGGCAACCGCACGGCGCAGGCGCTGCTCGACCGCTTCTTCGTGCCCGCCGACACGCGCTGGCGCGGGCTCGGCGCGATCCCGCGTTCGGGCCTCGTGCTGCGGCCGGCATGGGCGCACCGCGACGCCGCGCGCCTGCCGGTCGAACTGCCGTCCCCGCTGGAGCCGCAGGGCTGCCGCTGCGGCGAGGTGCTGCGCGGCACGATCGTGCCGCCCGAGTGCCCGCTGTTCGACCGCCTCTGCACGCCCGAGCACCCGGTCGGCGCGTGCATGGTCTCCAGCGAGGGCAGCTGTGCGGCCTGGCACCGGCACGAACGGCACGCCGCCGAGGTGGGCCGGTGAACCCGCGCGACCCGATCCTGCTCGCGCACGGTGCCGGCGGCCGCGCGACCGACGACCTCGTCAGCGGCCGTTTCCTGCCCGCGTTCGACAACCCGTTCCTGCGCACGCTGACCGACAGCGCCGTGCTCGAGCCGCTGCCGCCGGGCCGGCCCGCGCTGACGACCGATGGTTTCGTGGTCGATCCGCCGGTGTTCCCCGGCGGCGACCTCGGCTACCTGTCGATCTGCGGCACCGTGAACGACCTCGCCGTGGTGGGCGCCGAGCCGCGCTGGCTCACGTGGGCGCTGATCCTCGAGGAAGGGCTCGACCAGGCGCTGCTGCAGCAGATCGTCGATGGCGCGGCGCGGGCGGCGCGCGAGGCGGGGGTGCTGGTGGTCGCCGGCGACACCAAGGTCGTGCCGCGCGGCAAGGGCGACAAGGTGTTCGCGACCAGCAGCGGGCTCGGCGTCGTGCCCCCGCACGTCGACGTCGGCGACCACCGCGTGCGGCCCGGCGACGTGATCGTGGCGAGCGGCACGCTCGGCGACCACGGCGCGGTGATCCTCGGCAGCCGCCACGGGCTGCAGAGCGAACTGCGTTCGTGCTGCGCGCCGCTCGGCGGGCTCGTGCGTGTGCTGCTCGGCAGCGGCGCCGAGGTGCACGCGATGCACGACCCGACGCGCGGCGGTGTGGCGACCGTCTGCCACGAGGTCGCGGGGCGCGCGCGCTGCCGCATCGAACTCGACGAGGCGGCTTTGCCGTTCCGGCCCGAGGCGCTCGCGGTCTGCGAACTGCTCGGGCTCGAGCCGCTGTACCTCGCGAGCGAGGGCCGGTTGCTCGCGTGGGTGCGCGGGGAGCATGCCGACGTGGCGCTGGCCGCGCTGCGCGCGCATCCGCTGGGTCGCGACGCCGCGGTGATCGGCCGCGTGGTGGAGCGCACGGCGGCCGCGCTGCCGCTCGTGCTGCGCACGCAGAGTGGGGGGTCGCGGCCGCTCGATCGGCTCACGGGGATCGACCTGCCGCGGATCTGCTGACCGGGGCCGGGGGGGCGCTTGCACTCGGCGGCCTCGCCGTGGCGAACCCGTGCTTCGAACTTCAATCGCCGCTGCGGCGCGTGCCGCTGCTCGGCCCGTCGGCCGCGTTCCCTTCCGCCGCGCCGTTGCCGGGTCTGCTGGGAGTGCGGGCGGGCACTGGCCGGGGGGCAGTCCGACTCGCCGGTTGCCACCGGCAGCCCCCGGTCACCGCGGCAGGCGTTGACGCAGCCAGGTGACGAGCATCTCCGGGTAGCCGGCGACGAAGGGACTGTCGGGCTCGCCGACCGTCAGCACGTGGCTCGCCCCCGGCAGGATGCGGATCGTCACGTCGCGTCCCTTTTCGCTGCCGAGGCAGGCGCGCAGTCCCGCCGCACTGCGGTGCGGTGGCACGAAGCGGTCTTCGCTGCCCCACACGGCGATCACCGGGCAGCGAACGGCCGCGAACCCGCCGTACTCGCGCCAGCTCGCGTACCAGTCGCCCGCCGCGAGGGGATTGCCGCGCAGCCAGGCGAGCACCGCGGCCGCGTCCGCCGACAGGATGCGGTCGAACTTCTGCGGATCCGGGACCACGGCCGGGAACCACCGTGCGCCGCGCCACGCGCCGAGGGCGCGCCCCAGCGAAGCGACCAGCGCCTCCTGTCCCGTGCGGTCGAGCTCGGCGCGGCTGTTCTGGACTGCGGCCACCAGATCGTGCCACGGTTCGTCCGGCCACCATGCCGCCTTGCTGGTCACCAGCGGCCACTCGACGAGTTCGGGCCCGCCGGCCATGGCGAACAGGATCTCCTCGAGCAGCAGCGCCTTCTGCA
>Ga0194127_10008294_pt1 | contig 11186 bp, 10 predicted proteins | sample TA2KigC100mmetaG_FD_148624 | JGI IMG/M metagenome (GOLD analysis project Ga0194127, IMG submission 148624) | Freshwater microbial communities from Lake Tanganyika, Tanzania - TA2015036 Kigoma Deep Cast 100m | ecosystem: Environmental > Aquatic > Freshwater > Lake | place: Tanzania: Lake...
GCCCCTTCATTAGCCTCAACCGCCTATTTTCCCGCGCTTTAGCACTCATCCAGACGCCGTTTTCCCGAGCGAGTCAGCAAGCTGGGGCTCCCCCCCTCTCGCTCGGAAACTGCGGACTGAGGACTGCGGACTGAGCACTGAGGACTATCAAACTACCAGTACAGGTTCTTCTTTAACCACTTCCTGCCCGGCTGTCGTCTCTATCTTCCCCTGGCAGGCGGCGCACAGGTAGTAGTAGCGCACGTGGTCCAGCCGCGGCTTGATCACCCGCGTTACCGCCCGCTTCATCCTTGCCAGGCCCTTCTCATCCAGCAGGCACTCAAAGACGCTGTACTGTACCGGCGTGCCGTAGTCCAGCAGGGCGTTGTGTAGCTTCTCCCGCCGCCGGTCATCAGGAATGTCGTAGGCCACCACCATGAATTGTTTGGTCATTGGTCCTTCGTCCTTGGTCTTTCGTCCTTTGGCTATTTGGCCAGGAATGGCTTGTACGTTTCGGCCTGGCCCTCAATTACCTTGCGCAGCAGACGGGCCTGCACCTCAAAGCACTTCTGATAGCTCAAGGGCCGCCCGGCCAGGGGATGGATGACCTCGGTGTTCAGCCGGGCGGTGTACTGTTGAAAGAAGACCCTCATGCGCGGCGGCTTCAGGTAGACGCCGCCCCCTGCGCCAGGCTGAAAATCATCCTCCTGCAGCATCTCCCGGTTGACCAGGTTCAAGACCACGGAGTCGACAATGATCCCCCGAAACTCCTCCACCAGGTCCAGGGCCAGGGACGGCCGCCCATACTTGTCGCCGTGGAAAAAGCCATCGTAAGGGTCCAGCCCCACCACCTCACAGGCCGTGACCAGATTATCCGTCAGCAGGGTGTACCCCAGGCTGAGCAGGGCGTTAACGGCGTCCCGGGGCGGGCGCCGCGTCCGCCGGGCAAAGCCCAGGCTGTGCTGCAGGGCCTGGCGATAGAGGGCAAAGTAGGCCCGGGAACCCTCTCCTTCCAGGCCGCGCAGGGTCGCCAGATCGGCGACGTCGGCCAGCCGCCGCAGGCACTCCGTGATCCGGGCGATGGGGGCCTGATCCATCTCCGGCCGCTGGCGGACCAGGCGGCGAGCCAGGGTGCGGTAGTTGCCCAGCTTACCAGCGACAAAGGCCCGGCTCACGGCCAGGCAGAAGGCCGCATCCTGGGCACGGGCATACTGCTGGTGGCGCAAGGGGATGTTCTTGCCCGTGGGCGGTGTCAGATGCCCCCGCAGTTCCCCGCGCGAGTTCACCAGGGAAAGGCCCACGCCGGCCTCCAGCAGGGCGACGAGGGCCGGGGTGGTCACCCCCACGTTGCCCACCAGCACCACGTGATCCACCCGCTCGGCCGGCACGGCCAGGAGCACCTTGTCTTCCAGGGTGACCACAAAGCGGCGATATTCTTTTTCCACGCGCGAGCCTGGCTCGGTGACGTATAACGTGGGCATAGCCGTATGGGCTTGGGCCACGGAAAGACACGGAAGAGCACGGAAAACATCTTTAGCCACGGAAAGGCACGGAAGAACACGGAAATTAGGTGTTCACATAACCAGTCTCTTGTATTCGCACTTCTTCTCGCCAAAATTCAGCAGAATGCCCACTCTGATGCCGGTAGCTTTGAGGTAATGGAGCAGTTGGGCCTCGTGCTTGGGGTTGTACTCCTTCTCCACTTTGATCTCGACGATTACCTTGTCTGCTACCAGGAGGTCCGCCTGGTAGTCACCAACGAGCACACCCTTGTAGTAGACCTTGATCGGATACTCCGGGACGGCATGAGTGCCCCGTCGTTGTAGTTCCTCCACCATGGCATTCTTGTAAACCTTCTCCAGAAAACCATAGCCTAGCTCTCGTTGAACCTCAAAGGCCGCCCCGATAATCTCCTTCGTGACCTCCTCAAACAAAAGGGTTGTCATATTGCTCCTTTCCGTGTAACCCTTTCGTGCCTTTCCGTGCTTTTCCGTGGCTAAACTTTCGTGCCTTTCCGTGCCTTTCCGTGGCTACTCGTAATCTGCGGGCAGGTAGCCCCAGAGCCAGCGCGGCGTGGGCCCTTCCACGGCAAAACGCTTTTCCTTGTAGAGGAAGGAGTACTCTTGCCCCTGGAAGCGCACGCCCAGGTACTCAAAGCCGTCCCGGAAGCTGGCGATCTGCGTCTTCTGCGGCTCCAACCGTAGATGCAGCTCGGCCAGGATTTCGGCCACCACCTCCCGTGCCTGCTCGGCCTGGCGCTGGCTGGTGCAGAAGACCACAAAATCGTCGGCGTAGCGCACCACGGCCCAGCGCCCGCGCCGCAGGGCTTCATCCAGTCGATGCAGGTAGATGTTGCAAAACAGGGGTGAGATGGGCATGCCCAAAGGAATCCCCCGGTCGGGGTCACGGTAGCGCCGCCCCAGCTTCAGCCAGGTTCGCAGCAGCCCCATGACCAGCGGGTCGTCCACCTTCTCCGCCAGGAAACCTAGCAGCAGGGCATGATCAAGACTATCAAAGCACTCGTCAATGTCCGCATCCAGCACCCACTCCAGACCCTGGTCGCGATAGCGCAGGATGGCGGCCACGGCGTCCTTCAGACTGCGCCCCATCCGGTAGCCGTAGCTGCAATCCAGAAAGTGGCGATCAAAGGTATCGTCCAGGACGTTGAGCACGGCGCGCTGCAGCACCCGGTCGCCCACGGTAGGGATGCTGAGCAGGCGCTGGCCGCCGCCCGGTTTGAGGACGGCGAGGCGGCGCAGCTTGGCCGGCTGGTAACGGTTGGCGCGTACCAGTTCCCGCAGCCGGCGCAGGTTCTCCTCCCAGTGGCGGGCAAAGCGCTGGATGCTCACGCTGTCCACCCCTGGCGCGCCGCGATTATCGGCCACCAGGAGCCAGGCGTCACAGCAGTTTTCCCAGGCCAGCACTTGCTCAAGCATCCCAGTCCTCAGTCCGCACAGGCGTTCCAGGTTTCAAGTTCCACGTTCCAAGTTCAGCCAACGTGGAACTTGGAACGTGGAACAGGGAACATCACTGCACTGCGACGCGCACCCAGCCCAGGGGCTCCGCTGGCCGCCCCTCCCGCAGCACCAGGTGCCGGCTCTTGGGAAACGGATCGCCCGGCTTGTGCGTGCCGGTGCGGGTCAGGCGATAGCGGCTGACCAGGCTGTCAAAGGTTCGCTGATCCTGCTTCAGATAGCGGTTGAGCGTCTTGGTGTGCCAGCCACCACCCCAACCCAGCACCAACAGAAACTCATTGGGCGGGAGCCTGTCCAGCATGGCTATTGTCTGCTGATAGAATCGCCGCGCCTCTGGCACGTCGACGCGCTGGGCGAAGAAACGCTGTTCCTCTTCCAGCAACAGCCTGGCGTTCTGGCGTCCGGCGGCTGCCAACTGCTCGAGCCAGACCGACTGCCGCTCCCAGCGTGCTAGTTCCTCCTGACGCCGCCGGTCGAACGCAGTATGGCGATTGGTCAGCAGCTCTGTGGGCACGTGGATGGGCAGCTCCAGCACAGTCCCCTGGGCCAGGGTCTCCACGTCCACATCTAGCCCCCGGCTGCGGCCCCCGTAGCCTGCGCCGGCCGTCGGGTAGATGTGCGCCCGGCGGAGCCGCAACTGTTCCGCCGCAACGGGCGCACTATCACCCACCTGCAGCGCCCGCAGGAGATCGTGGTTGGGGTCCCGGCCAAACAGGTCTCTTTCAATGGGCTGCCCGGCCCAGGAGCGGCTGTAGCCCAACTTTTTCAGGTCGGGCTGGAGTTCGTTGGCCGCGGCCACCGCCAGCACGGTGCGCAGCGCCCCTTTCAGGGACGAGCCGGGCAGGTAGGGGCGTCCGTACACGTCCTTGATCTGCTCGCGGATGTAGGCCGTGGCCGGGCTGCCCGGCAGCCGGTAGCGGGGGAGGGGGTGTTTCTCCCCAAAGTCCGCGGCCGTCAGCCAGCCCATCTGGCGCAGGCCGGAGAGGGTGCTGCCGGCCATGATCTTGGCCACCTCGTGTATCTCTTTGCCGTCGGCCTCCGCCTGGGCAAACACCGTCTCCAGCAGGCGATTGCTATCGGCGAAGTAGACCCATTGATCGCCCGGGGCAATCCAGTCAATGTCACGCACCAACTCCGTGCCGGTGCCGATGTGCACGTCGGTTAGCAATTCTACGCGGGCTACGCTGTTACGCTCCACCATCTTGCACCTCCGTCCCGCCCATGGCGGCATCGGCCACCCGCACCGGGAAGGCCAGCCCATAGCGATAGATCGTCGGCCTGCTTTCTCCCTTGAGCGGGTCCGGCGTCACCTCGGCCAGGTCGCCCATCGGTTCGCCCTGCGGCGGCCAGCGCAGCACGCTGCCTTCGGCGATCATGCGCACAGAGGCACGGCGCAGGTTCTGATGGCCGGGCAGACTGAGCCACCCACGACGCAGGCTGATCTCGTAGCGTGCCCCTGTCCCCAGGACTGCCGATTCTGTCGCCTGGGGATGATACGGGGACAGGGTGACGAAGTAGCTGCCCTGCGGCGCACCCACCGACCATTCCGCCAACTCCTCGAATTGTGGCGCAAACTGGCCGTAGCCGCTGCTACGCTCCCCGCCGATGCCGGCCTCCCCCAATCGCTGGAAAGCGTTCAGGATCAGGGCGCGGGTCGCCTCGTCGGCGGCCAGCCATTCGATCACCGTGTAGAGGCCCGCCGTCTGCTCCTCGGCGCGGCTGAACTGGACGTAGCCAATGGCGTAGATGGCGCTGGCGGAGCTCTGGCGATCCACGGTGACGCGGGGCCGGTTATCGCTACTCCACAGCAGGGGGCGCGGTGTAGCGGCGGAGCGAGGAGCAAAGGCGCTCAGGTCGGCCTGCTCCTGGGCAGTCAGCCAGATTTTCTCGCTCTGGTCGGTCAGCGGCTCATGGTTGGCGTTCAGGGCGCTGGCCGGCACCTCGTGGCTCACCAACAGGCGGAAGACCGTCTCCGAGACCCACTTGATGTTCTTGAAGAGTTTACGCTTGCTCAGGTCGGTAGCGCCAGGCACCGGCAGCCGGCCGATCAGCGGATAGGGCAACAGGTAGACATGGGCCGCGTAAGGCAGTAGTGACGTCAGCCGGAAGGGAGGCTGCCCGCTGGCGTTTGGGGGGCCGGGAAAGCGGTTCAGCAGCTTATCCAGGGCGCCTACCTCCGCCAGCATCATGCAGAGGGCCGAGAAGAGGCCATCTGCGGGCAGACCCACATCGCTGTGCTCCATGCCCACCCCGCGCCCACCGAAGTGGAAGGGCCCGCGTGGCACCAGGCGCACGCGTGTATAGCGGGTCATGGCCTCCTCCTACGCTTTGACGTCAGCAAATACCTGCTTCACCCATTCGACGATCTGCGCCACCAGTGCATCGTCAACCCGGTGGGCTTGGAATGGCTCAAAGGGCACCTTGGTGTAGCCCTCACCCAGGCGGGCGTAGACATCCTTCACCTGGAACTCCACCTTGCCGCCGCCGCGCGAGCCGAGTCCGCCCAGGTAGTCCTCTTCCACCAGTTGCAGGGCCTTCAGGACTACCGGGAAGTGATCCCGGCCTACCACGTCGTAGATGCTGTACACCAACTCGAACCCTTCAAAGATCGCCCCGGACGGCACGCGCTCGATCTGTCTGGGCACGGCGGCACTGGTCACCCGGTCAATGGTGGCCTCCCACTTTATTTCTGTGTAGGGGAAGTCGGTCTCCGCCTTCTCCAACTTGTCAGCGCTATCCTTACTAAGGTAGACGTCCCGCACCACCAGGCTGGTGGGGTGGGGCACCGGCTCGTCGCCGGTGGCGCCAAAGACAGAACAGACCGGACACCTGTTGAACATGGTGTGGAAATCGTGCTCGCTCTGCGTTTCCGACTTCCGGCACACGTGCACAAAGACTGCTGGGCCAATGCGCATGTTCTGCACGCTGCCGTGCAGACGCTCGGTCAGGGAGCGCATCTTACCGCGCAGGCTGGAGCCGGGGATGTATGGCTGGTTGGTAACGGGGTGGCGGATCACCGGCGCGTCCACCCCGCCGATCTCCAGGGCGCCGGCGGCACCGCCAATGTGCAGCCCCGTCACCGCCTTGATGTCCCCCTGCACAAACACTCGACCATGGAGTGTTACCTTGCGTTCTTTCACTTGCTGTGTCATCGCTTTCCTCCTCCTATCTACCGCCGGCCGCGGTATGGTATGCCAGAATGGCCTCAAACAGGTCTGCGAAGCGGGCAAACCGCTTGCTTTGCTCTGCCTCCTCCTTGTTTTCCGCCACCAGGTCAATGGCGTGGGTCAGAACTTCGGCTAAGGGCCTGACCTTGGGTTCCCGGCTTCCCTGATAGGCCAGGCGCGGTTTCAGGAGCAGGACTTTGCGCAGGTTCTCCCTGGGCGCCGTCTTGTCCCAGGCGGCATTGATTTGGCGCACCGTGCCAAAGATACCACGGATCTGCGACTTGGTCAGCCCCCACGCCTGCATGGCCTTGCCGAACGTTTCCGCCTCTTTCACCAGGGTTGCTGCATCGCCGTCCACCACGATCTGGCGGATAAGCGGCAGCGCAATGGACGGCCCTCCAGGCCATCTGTCTTGGGTTCTTCTGTCCAACATCTCCTACCTCCAATTAGATTTTTTAGATTATCTGTTGATCATGCACAACTTGCAACGAACTGGTAAACTGGAGCAAGGGACTTGGAAACATTGGCATCCCATGCGATAGAAGATAGTATATCACCGCACAACCTCCAAAATTCTGCTTGCTTTTCGGCGTGACAGAATTCTGATGGCCAATCCACTGTTTGGCCTTGAGCACGAGCGGTTAACGCTATACCTAGCGCATGTTGCGCTGCGAAATACGCTTTCAGCAGTGATGAGGCAAATTTGTAAAGCCCTGTTTCCGGCATGTACTCCAGGATACCCATTTGCCGTGCCCGGAGAACCTCGGCAACACCCAGGACTTCTTCGAGCACAGCCAATGTGACTTCCTCCTGCTGACCATCAAGCTTCCAGGCCAGTTCTGCCAAGGCCTTGCGGCGCCGGTCACGTGCGCTGTCGCGCTGTAAGGAGACGTCCTTAATGCTCTCATGCGCCAGAATAGCTGTCACTATTCTATCAACTATCTTTCCGACCTCATAGGTCGGTCTTCTCGATCGGGATACCTTTGGGGCTGAGCTTTCTGCGTAATCAAAAACCGCACTCATAGCAAGAGGGCAAGTCATCAGCCTTGACAACTCAAGCCTCGATTCAAGCAGTCTAGTAAGAGCTGGCCCTTGAGGCGATTCCAGCTTCTTGAGACTATTCCCAACCTGAGCGTCGGTCAGAGGTAGCAGTTTTAACTCGCACCATCCCCGCGGAAGATCTGCCCAAGGCAAAGTACCAGTTCGCGCAGATAGAATGGCACGTATGTGTCCACCATGTAACTCCACGAACTGGCGAATACTCTGAAATGAACGTTTCCAGGGATGTTCCGCAGAATCTTCCAGTTCGTCTAGACCGTCAAGCATAACGAGAAATCTATAGTCCTGATCATCAAACAGCCGTCGTCGCCACTCGACGGGGACTGGACCAATCTTAAATGATTGGTCTAGGTCTCCATAAAGGTTCAGGTGACGCAAGAGGAAGTCAGCGACTGCGTCAGCATCATCGAAATGTTCTTCGTTGATTTTCACCAGGATTGGAAGCCAAGGGGAGGTGGATTCATGGCGCTGTGCTTGTACGGTCCAGGTCTCAAGCTCATAGAGTAGGAGATCACTGAACTGCTCTAGCAGCGTCGATTTCCCTGAACCAATGCCTCCGTGTAAGAATAGGATAGGAGTGCGCCTTTGCTGCTGCCATGACCTCAAGAACGTCAACGCATCTTCGGTAGTGCTCCCAGATCTCCCACTAACCGGCTGATAGAATTTCAATTCGGGAGGAAGCGGCTGTCCAGAAGCATCAAAAGTTCGAAGTTGCCCAGCAGCGTAGGAATGCCAGGCTTCATTGTCTACGTATGGTGTATCACGGCAGCTAATGAGCAGATTATGCTCCTCTGGTCTCAACTCTTCCCCTTTGCTTGCACCGAATCGTGTCCAGGCGGAATCTCGTCTCAGCTCTTTCCTCTTGCCGTCTTCATCAGTGTATTCAAACCCTTGGCTTACGACATACGGCCCAATCGGCATAAAGCGGAAGATCAAGTATGCCACAATGCCACGATTGTACGCCTCTATCTTTTCAGCATCATCCATGCCAGAAACAGCTTCGGGATCCACGGGCCCCTTGTACGACCCCCAGTGAAATTCAACGTCCATTTGTGGGTCGACATAGCTTTCAAGGCATTGCAGCAATGCACGGCCATTTTGGTCCATCCGGTCGTTAAGTGACTTGACCGCAAGGCCTGGGTAGACGCTTTCCAAAGATTGGTCCCAAACGGTCAGTGCTTCGGTAACACCAAAGGTCAGATAACCAGGCCGACCGATTCGTCTCACGGCGTTACCCATGGCTATAGCATCACGAATGAACTCTGCCTTTTCTGCCGGAACATTGAGATGATATAGCCGGCCCTTCAACTCTAATAACGTTCTCTCTACGGTTGCGCCAGGGCGCAAAGAGTCGAAGATAGAGGCATCGAAAGCATCGTCCACTCTATTCACCTCCCGATATTACGTCTCAATCCGACGCGTCAGCCACTGAGCCCACTTTGCAGCCAGACCCAGGTCGTTGATTCTGCCGCCCAGGAGAGATTTTTCCAGATCCGCTAGTACCTGCTTGGCCTGCGAATAGCTGCTCTTCAGTCGGGCCAGGGCGTAGACCTGTCGCCACATCCAAGGGGCATAGTAGACCTGCACAGATTGTCCATTGGCCATCCGCCAGGGTCCCCAGGTGCCGCGCCGGTTCTCCAGGTCATAGCGATAGCGTCGCTCGATCGCCAGCAGGATGGTCAGCAGGCTGGTGGGCAGGCCAGACTGGACCAGGTTGACCAGGGTCTGTTGCAAAGCTTGCACCTTTTGGAACTCTGCCCAGTGATAGGTCTGGCCCAGGAAGGTGATGGCGTTCTTGGCTTTGGGCAGCACCTGCCGATCCAGGCTCTTGGCCGCTTCCAGGGCCTCGTGCGACTTATCGGCGGCGGCGTACAGAGGGGCTTTTTCGCCCACCACGGCGATGCCCGCCGACAGGTGCATGGCCTGGTGCCCGGCGGTGTAACGCCCAAAATCGGCCTGAACCGCCTGCGCCAACTGTGGCATGTGCGTCCAGGGCCCGATGACGAATAGATCGTCACCGCCGGCAAAGAGGACGTAGAACAGTTCTTCGCTTTTATCCTCCCGCCGGCAGATGCAGTCCAGCCAGCCGGCGAAGAAGCGCTCCAGAGTCTGGCTCAGTTCCGCCGTCTGCGTGGCTGTCCGCCGGGGTAGCCCTTCCACCAGCAGAGCGCCCAGATCGTCTACGTCCATGCGCAGCACACCCAGTCTTCGCAGGCCACTCGTGCAGTCTGCGGCCAGCGCGTCGTTGGGCTTGATGCGCCCGTCTGCCAGCAACGGCGTTGTGCGCGCCAGTAGCCGGAAGCCGTCCACATCCTTTGCCGGGAAGCCGTTCATGTCCAGGGCCAACGTCTCCTGGCCGCTTTCGCCGGGCTTGCCAATGGCGTACCAGCGACCAGCTACGGCGAAGAGAGCGGTTTGCCAGGCCGAGGGGTGATGTGGCATCTGGGGCAGCGTCAGCAGGCGGGCCCCGCGATGGCCCAGGGCGTTGGCCAACTCGTTGAAGCCGGCGCACTCTGGGCATTGTTGGTTGGCGCGGATAGCGAGATCGGCTGGCGCATCGGGGTCCAGGGGCACAAAGGTTTCGTCTTTGCGCCGCTGCCGCCGGCAAACAGCGCAGAAGTCGTCGGTCTCTGCCGGTTCTGGTGCGAAGAGATCTTGCCAACCCTGATCATTGCCCTGCGCCAGGTCACCGAACGGTCGCAGCTTGGCTGCGTCCACAGCATCCTTCGCCTTCTTCTCTGCCCTTTGCCATTTGGATGCCTCGGGGCCGTTCGGGAGCTTCTCCGGTGGCAGGTCCACACGCAGGGCCTCCAGCGGCAATTCCACGGCTGCCAGGGCTACGGAAAGGTCACCGTGAAAGCCGTCAAAGCGAGACGTGCCCTGGCTGAACCCGGTCAGCAGCACCTGGTTGACGGAGTTGGCTACCTCTTGCACGTCGTGCTTCAGGTTATCACTCCAGCCGGTCAAGAGCAAGAAATTGCCGCCTGCATCGTAGACCACGTTGGCCAGCCCAAGATTGAGGGCCTTCAGCAGCCGCTGCACCAGGGAGTGGCCCAGCAGTTGGATGAAGGCTGACCGGCCACGCATGGCTTTGGCTGCTCCCTTCGAGGTGACCAGGCTGATAGTGCGCTGAATGCCGGGGATGTCGCCGCCGACCAAGCCCAAGCGTTGCGGCGGCTGGCCGCTTTCATCGCTGAGTTGCACCAACGCAGCCACCATTTTCCACTGCTCGAAGAGGGACACGCCGGGTTCGCCGTAGGTATTAGGCAGCGTGCTGGCGTACTTGCGCATCAGGTAGAAGAAGCGGTCAAAGCGCTGCTCCGTGCCGCCGCCGTTGTGCAAGAACTGGTTGTACAAATCACGGCGGTCTGCTGCTGTGGCGGTCGCCTGGTCTACAGGCATTAGCAGCCAGTTGTCCAACGGCTTGTCCGGCTCGGGCAGTTCCAGGGGCACCGGCAGGAGATAGGCCGGCGCGGCCGTCTGCGCCCTGAAAGTTATGAGGGTGAAGATGGACTGCAGCGGCTCAGTCGGTGTGGTGTCTGCAGGGCGGTTTGGGGTCAACAGATTCAGGTACGCTCCCACCCAGGGTGGGTCCGGCGTCTGCTCTCCGCCCGCCACGCGGGCCAGGAGAGCGCGGCCATAGGCCATAAGTTCTTCTTGCGTTTTCACATCGCAACCTCCTCATCTTGCCTGTGTAGTTATCTTGACTCACCTACGCCAACCACCTCCTTTCCGCTTCCTATTATACCACTAATCTGCCATCTTGTCACTCATTCCTCGTCGCTCGTTCCTCGTCCCTCGTCCCTCTAGCTCAGGCGCGCCGCCGCTTCCGCTTCGGCCGGGCGGCACGCCGGGCCCGGTTCAGCCGCCGCTCCACTTGCCCCACCTCGTCAACCCCACCCCGGGCGTAGGCCCGCCCCAGTTCCTCGTTCATGGCGTTTTCCTCGGCCGTGAACAGCAGATCGCGCAGGTTCACGCCGTAGGTCTGCTCAAACAGGGCGTAGCT
>Ga0194127_10008295_pt1 | contig 11186 bp, 10 predicted proteins | sample TA2KigC100mmetaG_FD_148624 | JGI IMG/M metagenome (GOLD analysis project Ga0194127, IMG submission 148624) | Freshwater microbial communities from Lake Tanganyika, Tanzania - TA2015036 Kigoma Deep Cast 100m | ecosystem: Environmental > Aquatic > Freshwater > Lake | place: Tanzania: Lake...
TGTCCCTTTCCCACTCCCTCGTACCGGGATCCTCGGGATGCCCTCTGCCCCAGAGCGGGAAGCATGGACCGGTGGATCACGCTCCTACGCGAGAGCCGACAGGCGGGAAGCGGCCGGGAAGCGGCGGGGAAGCGGCCGGGAAGCGGCGGAGAAGCGGCGGGGAAGCGGCGGGGAAGCGTCACCGCGCGCGACGCGCGTCGAGGTACAGGTACACGCAGAGCGCCAGGAACACGCCCAGGCCAAGCCAGTTCCCCGCGGCGCCGTCGTTGGCGAAGTCGCGAAGGCCGCCGACGCCGAAGTAGAGGTCGCGCGCGCCGGTCTGGAGCGTGCCCAGGAACCCGGACGGCGCAAGGGTCGCGGTCGCCGCCGATACCGCGGTGTCCTCCCAGAACCTCACCATGGCGGCGGCCACCCCGATCAGCGCGCCGCCCGCGATCAGGCCCGAGGCGATCAGGATGCCGCGGTCGTTCCGCGCCTTGGATACGGCGGGGTCGCGCGACGACCTCTGGACCAGCCACGCCACGATCGCGCCCAGCAGGATCGGCGAGTTCAGGCTCATGGGCAGGTACATCCCGAGCGCGAACGCGAGCCCGCTCACGCCCAGCAGTTCGACGACGATGGCCAGGGTCGCGCCGACCACGTACAGCGCCCACGGGGCGTCGCCGCCGCCCATGATGCCCTTCACGACGTCCGCCATCGCGTTCGGCTGCGGCGCGGGCAGCGGGTCGGGATGCGCCGCGTCCGCCTTGAAGCCGTAGACGTGGGCCAGCAGGACCATGACCGCGGTCGTCGTGATCGCGGCCACGATCGACCCGAGGATGTTGCTCCACTGGATCGTCCGCGGCGTGGACCCGAGCCAGTAGCCGACCTTGAACTGCGTCACCAGCGACCCGGTCATGGACAGCGCGGTGCAGACCACGCCGCCGATCAGCAGCGTCGCCACCATCCCCGCCTCGCCGGTCAGGCCCAGGTTGACCAGCAGGAACGACGAGATGATCAGCGTGGTCAGCGTCATGCCCGAGATCGGCGTCACGCTGATCATCGCGACCGCCCACGACGACACCGCCGCGAACAGGAACGACACGAGCAGCGCGATCAGCACCGCCAGCGCGGACAGCCACGTCGCGCCTCCGAACCCCGGCAGCAGCGAGAAGCGGAAGTAGAGGAACAGGAAGATCGCGATCGCCGCGATCCCCGCGAGCACCCACGGCATGGTCACGTCGCGCTCGGTCCGGATCGCGTCGCCGCCCCCGCCGCCCGCGCCGATCCTGCGGACCTGCGCCAGCACCTGCCCGAGCGCCGTCCGGATCACGCCCGACATCCTGACGATGCTGATGATGCCGGCCGCGAAGATGCCCCCGATCCCGATGTAGCGCACGTAGTCGTAGAACAACGTCTCGTGGTCGAGGTCGGCCAGCGCCGCGGTGCCCTCCGGCGGCCCGAACCCGAGGTACCCCCCCACGTACGGGAAGAGCGGCACCAGGACCAGGAACGACAGCACCGACCCCGCCATGATGTAGGCCGCGTATCGCACGCCGATCAGGTACCCGAGCCCCAGCACCGCCGCGGTCGTGTTCAGCGTGAAGACCAGCTTCGCCTTGTCCGCGACCTTGTCCAGCACCGGCACGAGCGCGGTCGTGAACTCCTCGCGCCACGCCCGCATCGCCGGTCCCGCGAAGTCGAACGCGGCGCCGATCCCCATCGAGTACAGCAGCGTCCGCGCCTGCGCCCCCCCGGCCTCGCCGGTCATCAGGACCTCGGTCGTCGCGGTCCCCTCCGGGAACGGCAGCTTCCCGTGCATCTCCGCAACGAAGTACCGCCGGAACGGGATCAGGAACAGGACGCCCAGGATCGCCCCCAGCAGCGGCACGACTGCGAGCTGGAAGAAGGACGAGTGCCCCTCCAGGTGCAGGATGTAGATCGCGGGCATCACGAAGATGGAGCCGCCGACCACGATCCCCGACGTCGCCCCGAACGCGAGCACGTTGACGTTCTCGACGAGCGTGCTCTTGCGGCGCGCCATCGCGGACCACCCGATCGCCAGGATCGCGATCGGGATCGCCGTCTCGATCCCCTGTCCGAGCTTCAGCGCGATATACGCGGCCGCGCCCGAGAACAGGAACGACATGAAGAGCCCGAACGTGACCGACCGGAACGTGACCTCCGGGACGCGCTCCGACGCCCCGATCACCGGGACGTAGCGCTCGCCGGGCGCCAGCTCGCGGTGCGCGTTCCCGGGCAGCTCGCGCGCCGGCGGGGGAGGGGGATCCGGCGGCGGCGGTCCGGGTTCGATGCTGTCGTTCACGCCGGCGCTCCGGGGCGAGGGACGCCCGACGCTACCGCGAGTTCCATGCGCGGATCAATTCTTTGCAGCCCGCCCTCGCAGGGACTACACTCCGCCCATGACGTTGAAGCGCATCGCCCTGACCGGCTCGGCAATCCTCGGCGCGCTCCTCCTGGGGGCGATCGTCGTGGTGGACGTCTCCCCCTCCGCATCCCTCGAGGCCGAGCGCCTCCAGGTCGAGCTGGACAAGCTCGAGAAGGTCAACGCGGGCATCCGCGCGCGGAACGACTCGCTCGATCACCGCGCCGCGGCGCTCCGCTCCAACCCGGACCTGATCGAGCACGCCGCCCGCGAGGACCTCGGGTTCATCCGCGAGGGCGAGGTGGTGGTAGTCCTTCCGAAGTAGGGGCCCCCGCCGCCAGTCCCGAGGTCACCGGAGCCGCGACAGCAGCCCCCCGGCCCACCCGTGCAGCGGCCCGTTCGTCACCACGAGCCCGCGCACCGTCGTGTCCGCCCGGTTGAAGGCGAGGTCGTCGCCGCGCGCGTCCGTGACCCGTCCCCCCGCCTCGGCCACGATCAGCGTCCCGGCCGCGACGTCCCACTCGTGTCGCGGGTGCGCCGTGACCGTCGCCTCCGCCTCGCCGGCCGCCACCAGGGCCATCTTCCACGCGATCGACCCCACGGGCGTGTAGTGCGCGACGCCGTCCAGTCCGCGCAGCAGGCCGCGGTCGTGCTCGTGCACCGACATGACCAGGCGCGCCTCAGCGGGCGCCGCGAGGACCGACGTGCGGATCGGCCGCCCCCCGCGAGTCGCTCCCCCGCCGCGCACGGCGGTGAACACGTCGGCCGTGAACGGGTTGAACACGCAGCCCCACTCGATCTCCCCGTCCCGCCAGAGCGCCACCGACACCGCCGCCTCCGGTCGCCCGAGCAGCAGGCTGCGCGTCCCGTCGATCGGGTCCACGATCAGCAAGGTCCTAGCCCGCAGCCGCGCGGGGTCGTCGGCCCGCTCCTCCGACAGGTACCCGACTTCCTCGGTGCCCGCGAACGCCGCCAGCAGTCGCCCGTGCAGGAACGCGTCCACCCGCCGGTCCAGGTCGGTGGTCGGATTGCCGGGGTCCGCGCAGCCCGGAATCACCGCGGCGCGAGCCGCCCCCGCCAGCACCACCGCGCCCGCGTCCGTCACCGCCGACTCGAGCCGCGCGAGAAGGTCGCGATCCGCTTCGCTCACGATCTTGCGGTCCCGTTCAAGCCCGGGATATCATACGTCCGACCGGCCGGACGAAGGAGGCCCGATGATCGCTCACGACAAGGTTCTCGCTGCGATGGGGACCCGTTTCGACTACTACTCGGCGCGCGCCGTCCTGGGCGACGCGCTCCGCAAGGCCGGGATTGCCACCGGCAAGGACGCGTACTCCGCGGACGACGTGCGGGCGCTCTCGTCGGCGGTGGCCGCGCTCCACCCGCGCACCGACGGCGTGGTCGCCGCCCTGAAGGGGCTCGCCGACTCGGAGCCCGCGGGCAAGGCCAAGGCCGCCCACGCGCCCGCCCCCGAGCCGGCCCCCGAGCCCGAGCCCGTGGCCGTGGCCGCCGCCGAAGCCCCCGCGGAGGCGCCCGCCGAGGGCGGCGACGAGGGCGCGGCCGACAAGCCCAAGAAGAAGAAGAAGTAGCGCCCGGCACCGTTCTGGCGGGCCCTCTTCGATCAGTCTCGCGAGCGGTTTCACGCCCCGAGCATCCCTTGAATCCTACCGGCGACTTCGTATGATTCCCCGCGGGCTCCCCCCGTTCATGGGGCCCCTGCGACCTTCGAAGGAGGACCCATGCGACTGCGAACGACCGTCCTCGTGACGACGCTCCTCCTGGCTCCGGTCGCCTGGACCGCGGCCCGCGCCACGACGATCCTGCGGCTCCCGGTCGAGGAGATGGCTGCGCAAGCGGACCTCGTGGTGCGTGCGGACGTGACGCGCGTCGCCGTGGTGGCTGACCCGGACGACGAGCGCAGGATCAGCACCCGCGTGTCGCTCCGCGTGCGCCAGGTCTTCAAGGGACACGCGACCGCGCCCACCGTCACGATCACGCTGCTCGGCGGCAGCACGGGCCGCTGGACGCTCGCGGTCCCCGGCACCCCGCGCTTCACCGAGGGCGAGGACGTCGTCCTGTTCCTTCACGCCACCGAGCGCGGCTTCAAGCCGTCCGGCCTCTGGCTCGGCAAGTACGCGGTGCGGCGCGACGCCGCCACCGGCAGGGCCCGGGTCTCGCGCGTGCCCGCGGGCGGCGCGCTGCTCTCGAAGGAGGCGGGCGTGCTCGTCGAGGAGGAGGCGGTCTCCCACGCGGACGACGACCTCGACCTGGACGACCTGGTCCGGCGCGTGCGTGCCGGCGCGACCGCGGGAGGTGCCCGATGAAGCGCCTCGCCGCGATCGCCGCCCTCGCCGCCCTCGTCCCCGCGGGGGCCCTCGCCTACAGCATCTCCATGACGCCTTACGGGAACGTGGTCCGCTGGGACCACGCCGACCTGACGTACTACCTGGACCCGAACGGCGCGCCGGGGGCCGGCACCGCCGCGATCCAGGAGATGCACGACTCGTTCACCGACTGGGCCGCGGTGAGCTGCACCGCGCTGTCGTTCAAGTACCTCGGCGCCACCTCGAACAAGTCCGTCGTCCCGATCAGCGGCCAGACCAACGGCAAGAACGAGCTGGTCTTCATCAACAACTCGGCCTGGGACTTCGGCCAGCAGGTGCTCGGCGTGACGTCGCCGGTCTACAACTACTCCGGCGAGATCCACGAGGCCGACATCGCGTTCAACGGCTACTTCTACGAGTGGAACACGGAAGGCAAGATCGGGATGTGGGGCAACACCATGGACGTGAAGAGCGTGGCCATCCACGAGATCGGCCACTTCTTCGGCGTCCAGCACGTCCTGTACGGGTACAACGAGTGGGACCCCCCCACCATGGCCCCGGCCGTGGACCCGAACGGGAACAGCGCCACCCTGCACGCCGACGATCAGAAGGCGGTCTGCTTCCTGTACCCGGCGAACGGGTACTTCACGTGCGGCGGCGACGCGGACTGCCCGAAGATCGTGGACGACGACTACAGCGGGAACGAGAAGTACACCGGCCAGCTCAAGTGCCAGGGGGGGTACTGCTCGGGTGTCGCCGGCATCTCGCCCGGGTCCGTCGCGTTCGGCGGGGTGTGCCAGAAGGCGAGCGACTGCCAGAGCCCCGACACCTGCCAGACGCTCGACGCCGGGTCCACCATCTGCACCCACTCGTGCGACACCGCCAACGACACCTGCCCGGCGAACTACTACTGCAACGTGCTCGTTCGCAGCGGCAAGGCCGCGTGCGTTCCGGGGAACAAGAAGGGGGGCGAGGGCGAGCCGTGCAAGTACTCGTCCGATTGCGCGACCAGCTACTGCACCCTCAACCCCGACAAGAAGGCGATGTACTGCCGCGTGCCCTGCAAGAAGGACGGACCTGCGTGCGCTGACGGAAAGGTCTGCTACGTCGCGGGGTTCGGCACGGTCGGCGGGTGCCTGGACCCGTCGCTGATCCCGGTCGAGAAGAAGCCGCTCGGGTCGGAGTGCGGGTTCGACGCCGAGTGCAAGTCCGACCTGTGCTTCTCGCTGCCCGGCGAGGTCGCCCGCTGCCGCCAGGCGTGCGACCCGTCCGCCCCGGCGTGCTACGGGGGATACTGGTGCTACGACCTGGGCGGCGGCCGCGGCGCGTGCCTCGACGGCGAGCCCCCGGTGCCGCTCACGAAGACCGGCGAGGCCTGCGGCGCGAACGAGGAGTGCGAGACCGGCTGGTGCGTGAACCTCCTCGGCACCGACGAGAGCTACTGCCGCACGTCGTGCAACCTGGACGACTGGGCGTGCGTGTGGGGCACGGTCTGCGTTTCCTACGGCACGTCCGAGTACGGCGTGTGCATGCCGAGCCTCGGCAGGCTGGACGTCGGGGCCGCGTGCCAGGGCCGGGACGACTGCATCACCGCTTTGTGCTGGGCCGCGCCGGACGAGGGCCAGGCCTACTGCACGCAGAGCTGCTTCGAGGAGTGGTGCCCGGAGCCGATGATCTGCACCGGCGACGCGACGCTCGGCCGCGTCTGCCGCATGCCCGACGGGACCGAGCCCGAGGTCGTCGAGAAGCCCCCGATGCCCGAGGAGGAAGGTGTCCCGGAAGAGGAGGGAGAGGGGGCCGAGGAGACGCCGGTCGGACCGCCGTCGAAGAAGGGGAGCTGCACGGCGGGTGCGGCCGGCGGGGCCCCGGTGCCGTTCCTGCTGATCCCGCTGCTCGGGCTGGCCCGGAGGCGCGTCAGGACCCCTTGAACCCGGGTGCCCGCTTCTCCACGAAGGCCTTCATCCCCTCCTTCTGATCCGCGGTGTCGAAGAGGTTCGCGAACACCACGGCCTCGGTCCGGAGCGCGGCGTCGAGCGGCAGGGACAGCCCGTCGTGGACCAGGCGCTTCGCGGCCTGCACGGCGAGCGGCCCCCGCGCGGCCACGGCGCGAGCGAGCCTGTCCGCCTCCGCGAGCAGCTCCCCCGGCTCCACCACGCGGTTGACGAGCCCGACCCGGTGCGCCTCGGCCGCCGGCCAGGTGCCGCCCGCGAGGATCCACTCCATGGCGGCGCGCTTGCCGATCGCGCGGGGCAGGCGTGCGGTGCCCCCGAACCCCGGGATGATCCCGAGCTTCACCTCGGGCTGGCCGAAGACCGCGTTGGTCGAGGCGAGGATCACGTCGCACGCGAGCGCCAGCTCGGTCCCGCCGCCGAGCGCGAACCCGTTCACGGCCGCGATGACCACGCGGGGCATGCGCTCCATCAGGCCGCACACGGTGTGGCCCAGCTCCGCGAACGCGGTCGCGCCCGACGGGCTCAGCCCCGACATCTCCGCGATGTCCGCCCCGGCCACGAACGCCTTCTCGCCGGCGCCGGTCAGGACGACCGCGGCGCACCCCGGCTGGTTCCACGCGGTCCACAGGGCGGCCTTCAGGTCCTCCAGGGTCGCGCGGTTCAGCCGCTTCAGGACCTTCGGCCGGTTCACGGTGAGACGGGCGACCGGCCCGTCGAACTCGAGCAGCACGTTCTCCCACGACATCGTGCACCCCTCGCGGAAAGCCGGGGCGCACTGTAGCCCGCCCGCGTCGCACCGGCAACCGGAGTTGCGATCGCCATTCCCAGCGGCGATAATCTGCGGTCAGTAGGGGAGGGTGGCCGGAATGGGCACCTGGTCCAGGATGACCGAATCGGACTTCCAGAAGGTGTGGAAGTCCGCCGACGAGGCGCGCCAACGGTACGAGGACCACGACACGAGCACGGCCCAGCACAGCGTCCGGGTGGCGCACTGGGCGGTGCTCCTCGCGTCGCGGCTCCCGAACTTCCCGCAGGCGCGCCTGAGGCGTCTCGAGATCACGGCGCTGCTGCACGACTACGGCAAGACGTTCCTCGATCCGGCCGTCATCCGGAAGACCGGGCCGCTCGACGAGGCCGAGTGGGTCGAGATGAAGCGCCACCCCGAGCTGGGCCTCCAGAACCTCCCGGTCCCGGAGACCGTGGTCGAGCCCGACGGGATCCTGTGGCACCACAAGCGGTTCGACGGGAGCGGCTACCCCGAGGGGGACATCGCCGGGATCCGGCTCGCCCTGGAGGCGCGGATCATCTCGGTCGCCGACGTGTTCGACGCGCTGACGAGCCAGCGCCCCTACCGCACGACGAAGCCCGCCTACGAGCCGCCCGAGGCGCTCGGAATCATGCGCGAGATCGCGGGGAAGCAGCTCGATCCGAGCCTCGTGCCCCTGTTCGACGCGGTCTACAGGCTCGAGTGCGAGCGCGTGGGCGGCCAGGCCGGGGCGCGCACGCTCCAGGTGCGGAGCGCGATCGGCATGGAGCTCGAGCGCGCGCAGGACCTGCTCCGCACCATCATCGGCGGCCCGATCGACGTGGACGACCCGTTGCAGGGCATCCCGGCCGACAACCCGGTGCTCGGTCGCCTCGTGGCCGGGCTGCTGCGATCGACCCTCGACCTGCGCTCCGCCGAGAACGTCGCCCGGACCGTGCTGAAGATGCCGCTCTCCGACACGTTCCGTGCCGAGGACATCCTCGACTCGGACTACAAGAGCAAGTCCGTCGCCGTGCAGCGCGGCGTCACCGAGTTCCCCAAGCACCACCGCGAGGTCGTGCTCCGCCTGAAGCGGATGCCCCCCAACGTCGCCTACATGCGCATCGTCGTCTACCAGGGCGATCTGTGGATCTGCGTGGGCGAGCGGGAGGGGGACGTCATCGAGGTGCAGCTGGCGCGTTGACCGCCTCGATCGGCGTCACCTGGAGGAGCATCACGGCGGGGACCCAGGCGGTCCGCTCGATCGTCAGCTCCCCCCCCGTGACCGGGGCCCGGGAGTCCTCCTGCCACGCGAACGCCTCGGTGCTCTCGTCCACCGTGACGCGCAGGACCTTCGCGGACGCGGCGTTCGCGGGGAGGCCGGTGACGTCGAAGCGGACGCGGACCCACGCCCCGATCCGCCCCGGGTCCGCGAGCGCGGCCAGCAGGAACAGCGTCCCGTCCTTCCCGACCGCGGCCAGGGCCGCGACCCCCTTGCCGTCCGAGGCCTTCCCGTCCGCCAGCGCCGCCGGGACCCGCACCGCGGCCGCGGACTCCATCAGGTAGAAGGCGATCATCGACTCGAGCGCGGGCAGCGACGTGCGGTCCGGCCGAACGAACAGGTCCTCCGGGGTGCCGCCGGCGTCCGGCGGGCCCGCCCACCGGGCCGCCGCGAACGACTCGACGCGGTCCTGGAGCAGGACCCTCGCCGCCGCGAGGTGCGCGGCCAGGAACGCGCTGCGCCGCGCCGGCGTCGTCAGCAGGCCCGCAAGCTCCGTCCACAAGGCCTCGGGCGGCCGGGCGCCCCCGTCCGCGAGGGGCAGGGCGGCGAGGCCCCATCGCACCGCGGCCAGGCGTGCCTCCTCCGCGATCGCGAGGTGGTCCTCGGGCATCCAGGCGACGCTCGCGAACGACAGGGCATCCGGCGCGTCGGCAGGCGTCGTGGCGAGGTGGTTCCCGAACGTCGCGAAGGCGTGGTCCGCATCGGTGAAGGCGCCCGCCGCCTCGATCGGGATGCCGGGCGCGGCGATCTGGAACCCGGGCGAGCCGGAGGCGGCGGGGAACGCGGCCCTGAGCGCCTCGCGGAGCCGTGCCCACGCGTTGACGTGCTGGAACGCCTGGCCCTTCGAGTAGCCGCCCGCCCCGAACGGGTCCGGGTAGAACTCGACGATCGGCGCGACCAGGCCCGAGGACCGCATGTGCTGGAGGGTCTGCACCACGGCGGTCGCCCAGACGTCCGGGTCGGCGATGCCGCTCCCCTCCTCCAGGTCGCCCCTGCGGGAGCAGGCGCCCTTGCCCACGTCGTACATCGCGCCCCAGATCGGGGGCATCCCCGACGCGAGCGCGTTCTTGAGCACCTCGTCGAGCGTCGCGTAGTCGGGCGCACCGGGCTCGCCCGCCGCGAGGTTCGGTGCGGGGAAGACCGCGTCGAGCGCGACGTCGCAGCCCGACCCGCGCGACAGCCGGACCTGCCGCACCCCGTGCGACTGGTAGAGCGCCGTCAGGTCGGTCTCCGTGGCCGCGTCGGCCTTGCCGGGCAGCGGGTTCCCGTCGAGCCCGCCGAACGCCCGGATCGGCTTTCCGCGCTTCGTCACGTCTACGTGGAAGGTGCGCAGGTCCTCGGACGTCGCGCCCGGCGGCAGCTCTCCTCCGCCCGAGTCGCAGCCCGCGCAGGCCGCCGTCGCGATCACGAGCACGAACGCGTGCCGAACGCTCAAGCGTCGTCCTCCGGGACACCCCGAAGGAAGGTACGAGTTCACCCCCCTCGCGTCAACCACCCGTCCCCGAACCCGAGCCCGAGCCCGAGCCCGAACCCGAACCCGTCCCCGAGCCCGAGCCCGAGCCCGAACCCGAACCCGAACCCGCCCTCGCCCCGCCGGCTGCCGGGCCGAAGACGCCGCCCTGTTGCACGTTGCCGGGGAATGGCGGCGATTCGCGCGGGCGACGTCTTCTACCTGTATGAATCGGCAGCCGGCGGGGGGGGCCCCAAAGGAAGTCTCCCGAAAGGGATGGCCCGAGGGGGCTGCGCTTTGTGCTAGTCTTCGCCCCATGCTGGACTCCGCCGTGGTGGCCGTGGTCGTGCTGTTCGCCGTGCTCGGGGCCCTCACCGGCCTCCTCCTCCAGGTGCTCCGGCTGATCGCCGCGGCGGCCGCGGCGGTGGCGGCGCTGGAGTTGGCGGAGCCCGCGCTCGCGGCGTTCCCGGGCCTGCTCGCGGCGTACCCCGCGGTCCGACCGATCGCGTTCCAGGTCGGGATCTTCACGATCGCGTACCTGGCGCTGTCCATCCTCGCGCGCGTGATCAAGGGAATGGTCCACGGAGGCGACGGCGGCCTGTCCGTCGCGGACCGCCTGACCGGCGCGATCGCGGGGGCGGCGAAGGGCGCGGTGCTCGCGTGGTTCGTGGTCTCGGTCCTGATCGCGGCCGAGGAGCGGATGGGGCGGCCGGTGCCCCGCCTGGAGACCGAGGGCAGCACCGCGGCCGAGGTCGTCAAGCGCATCCCCTTCGGAGTGTCGGCCGGCGATGAGCAGCCAGGGGCCTGAGACGAGCCCGCCGGCGTCTGGCGGCTCCCTTCCCGGCGCGCCCGCGCGCGCCTGGCGGGAGGTTCTCGCGCTGTGGGTCGGGGGCCTGGCCGTGCTGCTCGGGGCCGACCTGCTGGGGGGCCTCGGCGGCTTCATCGGCCGCAACCAGGGCGCCCTGACCGCCGCGTACTTCCTGCTCGCGCCGGTGGTCCTGCTGCGGCGGCGCGGCACGGACCCGGCCGACCTCGGGATCTCCACGGACCGCCCGGTCCGGGCGCTCA
>Ga0194127_10008296_pt1 | contig 11185 bp, 10 predicted proteins | sample TA2KigC100mmetaG_FD_148624 | JGI IMG/M metagenome (GOLD analysis project Ga0194127, IMG submission 148624) | Freshwater microbial communities from Lake Tanganyika, Tanzania - TA2015036 Kigoma Deep Cast 100m | ecosystem: Environmental > Aquatic > Freshwater > Lake | place: Tanzania: Lake...
AATTCAAGTTGACTGGGCTATAATGCTACGATTATACAGAACTCATCACTCAGTCTCCCCACCTGCAATCCTGTTGCATTCATCCCGATTATCCGCCCGGCGGACTCCTTTCTCCTCACTGGCCAACATTCCATGAAATTACTGGTCGATTTCTTCCCGATCGTATTGTTTTTCGCCGCCTACAAGCTGGCCGACATTTACGTCGCCACGCTGGCCGCCATTGCCGGCGCGGTGATTCAGGTGGCTTATACCTGGATACGGACCCGCAAGGTCGAAACCATGCACCTGGTCTCGCTGGTGCTGATCCTGGTCTTCGGCGGCGCGACCTGGTTCCTGCGCGATCCCACCTTCATCAAATGGAAACCCACCGTGCTGAACTGGCTGTTCGGCCTGGTGTTTCTGGGCAGTCAGTTTGTCGGCGACAAGCCGGTCATAACCTTAACCTGGCCTGGGTCACCTTCTTCCTGACGATCGGCGCCGTGAATCTTTACGTGGCCTACCGTTATGAGGAAAGCGTCTGGGTCAATTTCAAGCTGTTCGGGATGTTGGGGCTGACAGTGGTCTTCGTGCTGCTGCAATCGGTTTATTTGTCCCGCCACATGCCCGAGGCGACCGCGGAGGAAGAATAAGCCATGCTCTACGCCATCATGTGTGAAGACGTCCCGGACAGTCTTCCGTTGAGAAAAGCCACGCGCCCGGCGCATCTGGAGCGCTTGCAGGCTTTACAGGATGAGGGTCGTCTGGTGCTGGCCGGGCCTTTTCCCGCCGTGGAAAGCGAGGATCCGGGGCCGGCCGGCTTCACCGGCCCCATTCGAGAACCGGGAAGCCGCCCGTCGCTGGGCGGACGCGGACCCCTACCAGTTGGCGGGCGTCTTTGCCCAAGTCACCATCAAGCCCTTCAAGCAGGTATTCTTTACATGATCGATCGCGTTGAAAAAATCCGGGCGTCGCTGCAAGCCGCCCTGAATCCCGTGCAACTGGATATCGTCGATGACAGCGCGGCCCATGCCGGGCATGCTGGCGCGATCCAGAGTGGCGGCGGGCATTTCTCGGTCTTCATCGTCGCCGAGGCGTTCGGCGGCAAGACCATGGTCCAGCGTCATCAGATGGTTTACCGAGCCCTCGGCGATCTGATGAAAACCGATATCCACGCCCTCATGATCAAGGCGTTGATCCCTGGTGAATCCACATAAACCCCAACCCAAAAGGAAACCGCATGAAGAAAACTTCCCTCGCTTTCGCCATTTCGGCCGCCCTGCTGGCCGCCGGATGCGACAAACAGTCCGATCAGTCCGCGGGCGGACCTCAGGTCGTTGCGGTCGGTGAAACGATCGCGATGGTCAATGGCAAGCCCATCAGCAAGGCGGCCTTCGAGATACTGGCTAACGAAGTCAATGAACGGCGTGGCGAAAACAAGGTGCCCGATGAAAAGATCGTCGAGGAACTGATCAAGCGCGAGCTGCTGAGTCAGGAAATGTCCACCTCGGAAAAGCTCAAGGATCCCAAGCTGGCCGCCAAGATCGAGAATGCCCAGCGGATGATGCTGTCCCAGGCCGCCGCCGAAGCGTTCATCGAGAGCGTTCAGGTCAACGACGCGGACCTGAAGAAGGAATATGACGAGCGCGTGGGCCCGATGAAGAATGCCGAATTCCGGGCCAAGCATATCCTGGTCGAGACCGAGCAGGCCGCCAAGGACGTCATCGCCAAGCTGGCCAAGGGTGAGAAATTCGAAGCCCTGGCCAAGAAAAACTCCAAGGATCCGGGCTCCAAGGACAAGGGCGGTGAACTGGGCTGGTTCAGTCCGCAGCAGATGGTGCAGCCCTTCTCGGATGCCGTCATGAAGCTCAAGAATGGCGAAACCACGCAGACGCCGGTACAAAGCCAGTTCGGCTGGCACGTGATCGTCCGCGAGGAATCGCGGCGCGAGCAGGCGCCGCCTCCCTTCGATGCGGTCAAGGATCAGTTGAAGAGCATGGTGCAGACCAAGAAGCTGCAAGAGCACATCACCCAGTTGCAGGCCAAGGCGAAGGTTGAGAACAAGCTGCCGGCCAAACCGGCGGCGCCCGCCAAGGATGCCCCTCCCGCCAAGCCAGCCGCGGCTCCCGCGCCCGCCCCCGCCCCCGCGGGGACCAAACCCGCCGCGCCGGCTCCCGCGGCCAAGCCCTGATTCGGGCGCTTCATGGAAAAAGCCGGGGGCTTGCCCCGGCTTTTTTGTCAGCACTTCTCATTATGGGTCGGACCCCTGGCTCCTCCCCGTCATTCCGGCAGGGAACGCCGGAATCCAGTCACAGGGACGTGAACTTGAACCGGCCAAAATACCCGAATCAGGCGTCCATCACGCCCACTCGTCGGGCTGTGAAGACTTGCCGGGTCACCGCGAAGAACCGGCGTCAACCGGGCGCCGACAATGAACTACCCCACGGGGTCCGTGTCATAACCGCCGGTTCTTCCTCTCCTTTGACGACCCGCCGCAAGGCGGGTCTTTTTTTGTGCGGCAGGACACGGTTGCAAAGACCACACTATTTCACTATAAAGCCCGGGCGGATGATGCCTGACTCTCAACCATTATGTTTTATCGTCGCATCCTTAAGGAGGTAAGTTTCATGTTCAATATCAATCAGGTTCTTGCGGCCGTCTCCCTGGCCGTCGCGTCCCTCTCCGTCTCGGCCGTGGAATGGCAGGCGCTGCCCACCAAGGCTCCCGAACCCGCCGGCAACCCCTCGACACCCGCCAAGGTGGAACTGGGCAAGATGCTTTTCCACGATGTACGTCTGTCATCCAATGGCGTCCTGTCCTGCAACTCCTGCCACAATGTCATGGGCGCCGGCGATGACAACCGCGCCGGTTCCATCGGCGTCAAGAATCAGGTCGGCGGCCGCGGCGCGCCTACTGTCTACAACTCGGCCTTCGCTTCCGTACAGTTCTGGGACGGACGTGCGCCCAGCCTGGAAGAGCAGGCGCGGGGCCCCGTGACCAATCCGGCGGAAATGGGCATGAAGAGCTGGGATGACGTGGTCGTCCGCCTCAAGGCGATGCCTGAGTACGTCAAAGCGTTCTCCGCCGCGTTTGGCGGCGAGGCCAGCGTCTCAGCCGACAATGCCGTCAAGGCCATCGCGGCGTATGAGCGCACCCTGATCACGCCGAACAGCGCTTATGACCAATACGTCAAGGGCGACAAGGCCGCGCTCACCGAGCAGCAGGTTCGGGGCATGAACACCTTTGCCGAGGTGGGCTGTGTCGGTTGCCACTCCGGTCCGGCGTTCAATGGACCCACCCTGCCCGAAGGCACTGGCTTCTATCAGAAGTTCCCTACCATGGAAAACGGCGTGCTGGAAGCCAAGTACGGGTTCACCGCCGATCTGGGACGCTATGAAGCCACCAAGAACGATGCCGACAAGCATTTCTTCAAGGTGCCCACCCTGCGTAACGTCGCTCTGACCGCGCCCTATTTCCACAATGGCAAGGTGCAGACCCTGGAAGACGCTGTCCGGGTCATGAGCAAGCTGCAACTCAACAAGGACCCCCGACCCCCGAGCAGTCGGCCGACATCGTGGCCTTCCTGAACGGACTCACCGGGGAATTCCCGAAGATCGAGATGCCGCGCCTGCCGGCCCATGCCAATCAGGCTTTCGGCTCCGAGTAAACCGCCCGCCGAGTTCCACCCCGACACCCGTCGGGGTGGAACGCCCCCAATGTTTTTGAAATGAGCCCTATGGATAAATGAGCAGGTAAAGATACCTCAACTCCCTCTCCGCCTCCGGGGAGAGGGCTGGGGTGAGGGGATTTCAAATGAACCTTTATCTGCTCATCCATCGATATAAGCGTATGCCGCCACTACACGGCCGCATCCAGTTAAAGTTCCAAAGAGAAAGCGAGTTGAGAAAATATGGCCAAGCCAGGGACTGAGAAAAAACCAATCATTGTGCGGGTGCAAACGGAAGCCAGAGGGCGATACATCGCGGAAAAATGTACGGAACATGGGTGGCATTACATCATCGGTCTTGAGCCCGATAAGCCAGAAGACCTTTCCGATCTGGAAAAGGCGTTGAATCCACCCTTACCGATTCGGTCCGAAAAGTTTGGACGTAATGATCCCTGTCCTTGTGGCAGCGGGAAGAAATACAAGAAGTGCTGTGGTGTGAGTGGTGTGCTCGAAGCCTGAATCGAGCCGGCCTTGCCTGGATGGAGCATTGCGGAATCCGGGACGAGCGCGGCGTTGGACACCCCCCGTGAACGCATGCGGCGGGTCACGAACCGCATCGAGCCGGTAAACCAAGACCGGAGGAGTTACCGCCTTCAGGCTATCAGTTTTCCATCTAAACTGACTTTGACGCCCATAGAGTATAAGAATCCAGCGTCCAGTTCTTCAGCCATGTCGGGAATCAAGATATCCAGGTTATGCTTATACGCGCCGTGCCAGAGTTTTTTCAACAAAGTGCGCGCCTCTTCGTTGATATGGACGTTATCAACTTGATCGATGAGCAGCATGGCTACTTCATTGGTATGTTCAGTGATAGCGAAGAAAAAATAATCTCTATCGGCCCGCTTCGATTGGATATACTCATCAATGTGCTCTTCCAATTCGTATTCAAACAAATCCTGACTCAAGGGTCCCTGGTTAAGCAACGCTTTTCTAAGATTCTTCTCGATAGTCTTTTGGCGCATCCCATACCCATTTGGTGCTAATGATTCATCCAACAGTATGACACACTGGAAATCATGCCTCATGGATCGAGACATCGCAATGAGCGGCACTGATTCCAGTCGGGTGGGCATGTACTCATGCCCACCATGCGATATCGGAATATCACAGCGAGGTAGCCCGGATGCAGCGCAGCGGAATCCGGGGAACCGTGCCACGCTCATCCCGTATTCCGCTATGCTTCATACGGGCTACTTGCTGTTGTGGGTGATTTGAAGGACAGCAAGGCGCGGCTCTGATGTTAGGTATTTCATATATCAGGATTTTATAAGGAGTTATTATATATGACCCAAGTTGAAGAACTTCAAGTACGCATTCGTAGCTTGCCTATTGAAGAATTCTCAAAGCTTCGAGACTGGTTCCTTCAGCTTGAAGACGAGATATGGGATCAAAAAATCAGCGAAGATTTTAAAACTGGAAAATTTAATAAACTTATTGAAAAAGCAAGAGCTGAATTTTCCCAAGGCAAGGCCCGTGAACTGTGAGACATTATACGTCATCAGATTTTTGGGAAATGTACTGGAAACTTCCCACTGAGATTCGAGAACTGGCTGACAAGAACTATGAATTACTAAAGGAAAATCCACGCCATCGCTCATTACAGCTTAAACGAATTGAAGAGTTATGGTCAGTACGGGTAGGGAAACATTATCGTACGGGTAGGGAAACATTATCGAGCAATTGGTATAGATGCCTTGGACGGAATACAGTGGATTTGGATAGGTAGCCATGCCGAATATGAAATTTATCGCCTGACCAATCAGCCAGGTAGCCCGGTGGGCATGAGCGAGGTAGCCCGGATGCAGCGCAGCGGAATCCGGGGAACCGTGCCACGCTCATCCCGTATTCCGCTATGCTTCACACGGGCTACTTGCTGTGCGTACCATTAACAGCGTTCAACGCCCAACCACAAAAGGGAAGTGGGTTTAATTGATTGTGCCTGGGAGCGTTGGCCAGAAGCCCGCGCCAACATAAGAGCGGCCAATCACAGCGGCCCACCTCCATCAACAGGTACGCACAGCGTACCCTACCGAACTTGACAAGTTCCCCGAGGCAGCGTACACGTCCTCAAATCAACCGTCGTGCCAGCGGTTGAAGTCCAATCAGGTTTATCCGCCGCGTTCGACGCCGGCCCTTCGACTCAAACGCACAGGCGCGGCGGATAAACGCTATTCGTTGGGCATATGTTATTAACTGCGGAGAACTACGATGTTTTGCAAGTTAAATCCTAAACCACACTTTTTACGCGTTAATCTTTCAGTAATCATTTTTTGTCTCTTTGTTATTGCATTTAGTAATTTCGCAAACGCCGCTATATATGCAGATTCAGTCGCTGAGTTTTCTGGTGTACAGGGTAAAAATGATTGGTATTACGGTTATTATAATAAACCCGGAGATGCCAATTCCTTTACAAAAATGACAGTCTACAATGCAACCAATAGCAGATGGAGTGAAACACCAAATCAACCGCCTTGGACATACATAGAAAAAGAAGTTCAACATCCAAATGGCACGAATAGTGGTTCTGAACATTGGTCTGTCAGGCGTTGGGTAAGCGACATTTCTGGCCCTGTTATGATTCAAGGCCTCATTGGGCGTCAAAGCACTGGCAACACAATTGCTAACATTTTCATAAATGGAGTTTTGCGATATTCATACGGAACCCTGTCTTTATCAAAAGATGGGCAACATCCTTATGCCCTATTAGTAGAGGTGAGTGTTGGCGATAATATCGATTTTTCAGTTGGCCCAAACGGTGTAGACTTCTCTGATCAAACTTTATTTACGGCTAAAATATTAACCGTGCCAGAATCGGCTCATCCCGTCATAGGTGTTAGCTCCATTAATTTTACTGGTGTTATCAACGTAACTTGTTTTAATAACAGCACAAAACAAAAAGTTACCTTTAAAAAGAAAGCAGGCTTGCTAGATTGTAAAACCGGAGGGTTGATTATTAATGACGGTGACAATGTAACCGTTACGAGCACAGGTGTAACTGTACCTTTCGCACATCATCGATATGAAACAATAGCCGACTGTGGAAGTTGGTTTGCATGCAAGGCTTCTGCGGAGTCACTTGGAGGTTATTTAGCAACTATTGGCTCCAAAGCAGAACAGGACTTTTTATACTCCCAATTACGAATCAAATATAAAGGTCTCGACACTTTATGGATTGGATTAGCTGATTACCTAAATGAAGGAACCTTTGTTTGGGAAAAAGGTGAACCCTTAAATTTTAAAAATTGGGCATCTGGCCAACCTGACAATAAAGGAGGAGCTCAAGATTGCGCTGGCATTTTAATTTCTGGTAACGGGAAGTGGGATGATTTAAATTGCGACTCTTCATACTCAGCAATTGTAGAATATGACTAATCTGTAGCCAGGTAGCCATGTAGGTAGGGTACGCATCGCGTACCTTATCAGGCTACGAATATATCCAACTGGTCGGGCAACGGCTTTATCGTTGCCCGATATCTGCAAGCCAGGTAGGTACGCTGTGCGTACCATTAACAGCGTTCGACGCCCAACCACAAAAGGGAAGTAGGTTTAATTGATTGTACTGGGGAGCGCGGACGAGAGCCCGCGCCAACATAAGAGCGGCCAATCACAGCGGCCCACCTCCATCAACAGGTACGCACAGCGTACCGGGCTCGATTTCATGCTGCGCGGCTGGTCATCGCCTCCGCCTAAACCTGGCACCGGGTAGATTTGCCTCAAAATGAGAATTGCTGGTTCCTCTTGGGAGTAGGCTTCCATTGCTTCGAGCATGGACAGGAAAACCCAAAGGCCTGCCAGCAGTGCCGGATAGGTAAATTCGGTCTTATGCCGCATCTGCCTGCCGCTGAGCCTGATCAGGAAGCGCCGCGGCCTCTGAAATCGGGTTGGATGAGGATGCATTCCCGGAAATGTGCCCTTATGCGTGGACGGATATCATGGATGCCAACGTTCTACCGAATTGACGAATACCGCGTCCAACCGCCGGCGGTGAATCTGAATCTCGCGAGCCCGGTAACGCATCGGACCGATCGCTGGGCCGTGGATTATCCCGAGGCGGCGCAAACCTGCGGGAACCCGCCCATCGCCGCACTCGGGTGGGCCCTTCGACTATCCCTTCGACGCCGCTCAGGGCTCAAAATCAACCGTGTGATACGCCAAGGTAAAACGCGAATTGCCGTGGTAACGGCCTGTTTCGCGCCGTGCCACGCGAATTCACCTAAAATGTTGATTCCTCCCGGGTGGTAACGGCCTGTTTCGCGCCGTGCCACGCGAATTCACCTAAAATGTTGATTCCTCCCGGGGTGTCGATGTGGCCGGCCAAACTCTCGATGAGGTGGCGGGTGGATCGATCAACCCCGTAGTCCCTGGCAATCCCCGTCCCGCACCGCCGCCGGTGGCCGCCTCCCGTCCACCCGTGTGCCGTGTTGTGCCGGGAATCCAGGACCTAATCAACGTCCATTCCAATCGGCAGGAGCAACGCACGATGACTCAGATTTCCGAATATGTTGACGGTATACCCAATCTCTGTGGCCAGGAGGCGGCCGTCGAGCAGGCCATCGCCGAAGCGCGGGGCCGCCCCGTATACCTGGGGCAGGGCGGCATCGACTTTACCCGCTTCAAGAGCGCCTTCGCCAACGCCCTGCACATGCATCAGCCGCTGATTCCGGCGGGGGGCGGCGAGATGCGCACGGCCGAGGTCATCAGCATCAGCAATCTCCAGCACATGATGGAGAATCAGGGGTTTGGCGATAACCACAACGCGCCGGTCTTCCACTGGTGCTACAAACGCATCGGCGAGTTCGTGCCGCAACTGGTGCACGAGGGTAAACAGCCGCGCATCATGCTGGAGTATTCCGGAACCCTGTTCCACGGTCTGCGCAAGATGGGGCTGCATGATGTCTTCGACGCCCTGCGTCCGGTGACCTGCGACCCGACCTATCGGCATTGCGTGGAATGGCTAGGCGCGCCCTGGGGCCATGCCGTCGCGCCGTCGACGCCGGTGCAGGATTTCAAGCTGCACGTCCGCGCCTGGCAGCATCATTTCGCCGCCATCTTCGGGCTGGAGGCGCTGGCCCGGGTGCGCGGCTTCTCGCCCTCCGAAATGGCTCTGCCCAACCACCCCGATGTCGCCTACGAATTCGTCAAGACCTTGGTCGATGCCGGTTACCAGTGGGTGCTGGTGCAGGAGCACACGGTCGAACAGCCGGAGGATGGCTGGCATCCGCGCCGTCCGCACCTGCCGCACCGGCTGGTCTGCACCAATTCCAAAGGCGAGACGGCCAGCATCATCGCCATCGTCAAAACCCAGGGTTCCGACACCAAGCTGGTGGCGCAAATGCAGCCCTATTACGAGGCGCGCGGTCTGGGACGGCTGGAGCTGGCCGGCAAGCAGGCGCCGCCGCTGGTGACGCAGGTCGCCGACGGTGAGAACGGCGGGGTGATGATGAACGAGTTCCCCGGCAAGTTCATGGATGCCATGCGCGAGGCCAGCCATTCGGACACTCCGGCCATGAACGCCACCGAATATCTGGAGCATCTGTTCGCCATGGGCATCACCGAGGCGGACTTGCCGGTGGTCCAGCCCCTGTTCCAGCGCATGATCTGGGAACGGATGCAGCCCGGCGACGGCCCCGACAAACTCGCCCAGGTCATCGAGGAACTCGGCAAGAGCGGCCAGCGCTTCCACATGGAAGGCGGCAGTTGGACCAGCGACCTCTCCTGGGTGCGCGGTTACGACCACGTCCTCAAGCCCATGGAGGAGGCCAGCGCCAAGTTCTTCGACACCGTCATCAAGCCCGGCGTCCCGACCTCGGACCCGCGCTACCGCAACGCGCTGTTCCATCTGCTGTCCGCCGAGACCAGTTGCTATCGCTACTGGGGCGAGGGGTTGTGGACCGAATACGGCCGCGAGCTGTGCCGCCGCACCCAGGAGATTCTGGCCGGGGATTTTTGAATCATGACCCCGGGTGGTTGAGGTGATGCGGCGGTCCTGGCGGTATCGCATCCTCCTGGTAAGCCTGCTGTTCTTCCTCTTTGTGCTGGACGGATGCAGCCGGGCGGCGGATCGCCTGCGCGGGGTCAGGGATACCTGCGCCTGTCATGGGGAGTGATCCCGGTGGGCGAAAATCCGCTTGCGGATCGAGTGGCCGGTTACAGTATCTCGCGTTGGTGAGTCGCCGCCGGTCAGGGGTTTCCCGTTGACCCGGTCATGACGGGGGCTCGATGGGGCGTAAGCCGTGGTGTTTATCGATGAAAGGGAGCTGACATGAATTTACTGCTCAACCTGCTCTGGGCCATCCTGGGCGGCGGTTTGATCACGGCGCTGGAGTATGTGCTGGCCGGGTTGGTGTGCTGTCTCACCGTGGTGGGGCTGCCCTTCGGTCTGCAATGTTTCAAGATCGCCGGCCTGGCGCTGGCCCCCTTCGGCAAGGATTTCGAGGATTCGGGACCCGATGCGCTGGGTCTGCTGGGGAATGTCGTCTGGATTCTGTTCGCGGGTGTGTGGATTTTCGTGAGCCACATCGCCCTGGCGCTATCGCTGGCCGTCACGATCATCGGCCTGCCCTTCGCCTACCAGCATTGACGATCATCGGCCTGCCCTTCGCCTACCAGCATGTGAAACTGGCCATGATGGCGCTGGCGCCCTTCGGGGTGGTGATCAGGCCGGCGGAGTAAGCGAGAGCCGTCTGGCCAACCGCGACGCCGTGTCCGGCCAACGCCGGGTGGTGTCGGCGGGTTGAAGAGGAGATACGGGTCGGAGCGCGGGTGCGGGATAATTCGTCCCGCACCCCTGTGCGCACCGGCTCTATGGTCGGCGTTGACTAGGGCTTCGGCGAGGCGGCCGCCAGGCGCTGGCGGAGGGCTTCGTGCTGCGCCCACAGCGCGTCGGGCATGCGCGGGCCGAATTGTTCGAAGAATTCGCTGATGGCAGTCAACTCGGCGTCCCAAGCTTCGCTGTTGATCGCCAGCAGTTTCCGCATCGCGCTGTCCGCCACGTCCAGTCCCGTCATGTCGATGTCTCGCGGATCGGGTACATAGCCGATCGGCGTGGGAATGCCGGCGACCTCGTCGCGGCAGCGGGCGAGTATCCATTCGATGATGCGGAGATTTTCGCCGAAACCCGGCCAGAGGTAGCTGCCATCTTCGTCGGTGCGGAACCAGTTGACGCTGAAGATTTTGGGTGGACGGGTGAGGCGGGTTCCCATGTCCAGCCAGTGACCGAAGTAATCGGCCATGTTGTAGCCGCAGAATGGCAGCATGGCCATGGGATCGCGGCGGATTTCGCCGACGGCGCCGATCTGCGCCGCGGTGCGTTCGCTGGCCAGCGTCGCGCCGAGGTAGACGCCGTGGTCCCAGCTCAGCGCTTCATGCACCAGCGGGCTCAGCGTCGGCCGCCGGCCGCCGAAGATGATGGCCGAGATCGGTACGCCATGGTGCTCGTCATAACGGAAGGAATGCGTGGGGCAGTTGGTGAACGGCGCGGGG
>Ga0194127_10008297_pt1 | contig 11185 bp, 12 predicted proteins | sample TA2KigC100mmetaG_FD_148624 | JGI IMG/M metagenome (GOLD analysis project Ga0194127, IMG submission 148624) | Freshwater microbial communities from Lake Tanganyika, Tanzania - TA2015036 Kigoma Deep Cast 100m | ecosystem: Environmental > Aquatic > Freshwater > Lake | place: Tanzania: Lake...
CGGGAACCTCCCACAGCGTGGTATAACTCATTGGACACTCCTTGCAGGTTGTTTGGGTTGCACCTGCAATTCTGCACCAGGAGTGTCTTTTTGTTAATGTTCGTCCCTATTTACGGATAGGCTGTTAAGCAAATCGTAATCTTCTCCAGGTAACATGTTCGACCTGAACCGAGTCAGAGACCGTACCGGGCATGAGACTTACAAGAATCGAGGTGAAGGATGTTCAATTTTGAAGGCGCCGATCGCCGCAAGGAGGAGGAACGCGTCCGCTCCGAGGGGCGGCTGCCTCCCGGCCAATCCCTGACGTTGAAGTTCCCGGTCCTGCATTACGGACCGGTCCCCCCATTCAGCCCGGCCACCTGGGATTTTCGCGTATGGGGAGAGGTGGAGCAGGAGAAGCGGTGGACCTGGAACGAGTTCAATCAACTGCCGCGATCGAAAATTCAAATGGATATTCACTGTGTGACCCGCTGGAGTAAATTCGACACGCTTTGGGAGGGGGTATCTGTGAAGGCATTGGTCGAGCAGGGATTCTTCAAGATCAGATCAACCGCCACGCATGTGATGCAGCACGCCGAGTACGGATTCACGGTGAACCTTCCGCTGGACGTCCTGCTGCAGGAGAACTTCCTGCTGGCCACACATTTCAATGGCGAACCTATCACGCCGGACCATGGGTATCCGCTGCGCGGAGTGGTGGGGTTTATTCCCGGCCGCGAAGAGATGGAGACGCCCTATTTTTGGAAGGGAGCCAAGTGGCTGCGTTCGCTGGAATTCATGCCGGCGGATAAGCGCGGTTTCTGGGAGCAGGCCGGTTATCACAACCGGGCAGATGTATGGCGAGAAGAACGGTTTGGGTAGTAGAAGACCTCCGAGTTCCATGAACTCGGAGGTCCGCATTTATGGTCGTTTGCCGAGGGTAACACTCAGGTCCAAAGTCTGATCCCCGCGCAGGACGGTCAGGATTACGGTATCCCCCGGACCGTGGTTGGTGATCAGGTACGCCAGCAGCTCGTCGAACGTGCGGATCTCGCGGCCGTTGATGGCGGTCACCAGATCCCCGCCGCCCAGCAGGCCGGGCAGGTTGGTCCTGGTGGTACCGGCTTTCAAACCGGCATTGTCGGCCGGCCCGCCGGGGGTCACATTCGTAATGTATGCACCCGTGTAGGATTGCAACCCGAGCGCGTTGACCATTTCGAGTGTCAGCGAATCCATTGAGGACACCCCAAGATATGGGTAGTCATACCTGCCGTTCGCGATCAATCCCGGAGCCACGCGCTTGATCATGTTGATCGAGACGGCAAAACCGATGCCGGAATTGGTGGGCTGCCCGGCCGAGGTGAAATTGTTGCTGATGATGGCGCGGTTCACACCGATCACCTCGCCGTTGATGTTGAACAGCGGACCGCCGGAATTGCCCGGGTTGATCGCCGCGTCGGTCTGGATGATGTCGCCGGCGGTGTAATAATTGCCGTCCGGGCTTTCGTGAATCCCCTCCAGCGTGCGTCCCAGCGCCGAGATGATACCCAGAGTCATGGTGCTGTTCAAACCGAAAGGATTGCCGATGGCGATCACGGTCTGCCCCACTTTAAGCGTGCTTGAATCACCGAGCGGGAGCGGATACAGTTCATTTGCCGGGACATCCACCTTGACGATGGCCAGGTCGGAATCCAGGTCGGTTCCGATCACGGTTCCATAGGACATGAATCCCGAATTGAACCGCACCTCCACGGTCTTTGCGCCTTCGATCACGTGGTAGTTGGTGACGATGTGTCCCTGTCCGTCATACACAAAACCAGACCCCTGGCCACTATTGGTTATGATCGCAACCGTGCCAGGACTGACGCGTTCGAACAAAGCCACCATCAGGTCGTTCTGTGCCACCGGGTTTTCAGCGTTGACGATCACCGGAGGTACAGATTGAACAGGGCTTCGCGGCTGTTCAGCCTCGATAGTTGCGATGGAAGGCAGGGTGGGTATCTGGCAGGCAAGTACGGCAAGCACTAGGGCAGCCGTCGCTAAGCTTTGTTGTCTAAATCTCATGTACGCTCCAATTCTAAAATTTGACGCGGGAGGCTTCTTCGAGCAATTCCCTTTGTTTGGACGACAGGTATTTGGGAATTTGCACCTTAAGTTTCACATATAAATCCCCCTTCGAGGAGGGATGCTTGATTTGCGGCATGCCGCGGCCTGCCAGGCGGAAGATCTGTTCCGGCTGCGTACCGGCCGGGATGCTCAATTTGACCTTTCCCGCCGGGGTTTCCACATCGGTTTCGCCCCCGAGGATCAGCGTAAATACATCCACGACGGAGGTTGTGGTCAGATTCTGCCCGTCCCGTTCGAAACGCGGATCGTCCTCCACCTCGATCACAAGATAAAGATCGGTCCCCTCGGGTCCGGCCCCCGCCACGCGAACCTGCGAACCGGTGCGGACGCCGGCCGGGATGCGTACCTGAAGTTTTCGTCCGTTGGTATGCAGCTGGCGCGTGGTCCCTTCATACGCTTCCGGAAAGCTGATTTGAGCCTGCTGCTGATAGCCTCCCGCTGGAGTGTAATTCCTGCCGGAGGAGCGCATGGCCTCCCCAAAGATCATGCGGAAGAAATCGGAGAATCCACCTGCACCCCCGAAGGTGTCCTCGTTGCTGAAGCCTCCGCTGAACCAGTCCTCCCATTGAAAGTCGCCAGGGCGTCCGCCGCGTGTGCGGAAGTTGGAATAGGCACTGCCCAGTTGATCGTAGCGCGACCGCTTTTCCGGGTCACTCAGGACCTGGTAGGCCTCATTGATCTCTTTGAATTTTTCCTCGGCCTTCTTGTCGCCCGGGTTTTTATCCGGGTGGTGCCTCATGGCCAGTTTTCGGTAGGCGGAACGAATTTCATCTTCGCCGGCCTTGCGATCCACGCCGAGGATCTTGTAGTAATCCTTGTAATCCATGACGCTATTGTGACACTGCGCAGGATGGGCGTCAAGCGCCCCACCGTTGCACTAACATAACTCTAACCTGGCGGAATTCCATGGTACATTTGCGGGATGAAATCCGTGTGTGTGTTTTGCGGGTCGTCGGATTCGGTCCATGCGGAATACAAAGCTGCTGCATTTCAAATGGGTCAGGCGCTTGCCCGGCGGAACGTGCGTTTGGTGTTTGGGGGAGGGAAAACCGGCCTGATGGGGGAGGTGGCAAATGGTGCCCTCTCCGAAGGCGGTGCGGTGATCGGCGTGATCATCCCTTCGATGAATACACCCGCACTGGCGCATACCGGGTTGACACGCCTGGAAGTTGCAACGGATATGCATGCACGCAAGGCGCGCATGCACGAATTGGCGGATGGCTACATCGCCCTGCCCGGAGGATTCGGCACCTGGGATGAACTTTTCGAAACCCTCACCTGGGCGCAGACCGGTGCACATGAAAAGCCGGTAGGTTTGTTGAACGTCAGGAATTATTACAGCCCCCTCCTTGCAGCTATGGATCACGCCGTGGCCGAGGGATTCATCTTTGCCGAACACCGCCGGGCGGTTTTCTGTGAAACAAATCCGGATACACTGTTGAATGCGATGGCGGCGTATGAGCATCCCCATGAAGCGGTGAAGAGGTGGTTGAGGGAGGAGTAACACCCGCCTCCACGAAACTCCACCATCTTAATCCCCTAGTGGTCAGGAGCGCGATTTACGATTTCAAGGATTTCTCAATAGTAAGCCGGTGTTCGGCGAAATGCTCGGTGGTATCGCCCAGAACCCATAGTACAAGAGGGCGCTTTTCCGGATCGTCCGCGTGCCGCGGCTTCATGAGCTCCTCAAAGGGCATGTTCTCAAGTTTGGCTGCCAGTTGCTGGTAAACAGTCTTTGACTCGTTCAGGATCTCCCGGGTGGAACGAGCCCGGCTTCGCTCGAGGAGAATCGGATTGATGACCTCCATATCCCACTCGTTCGCGATCGCTTCCGACACATTCAGAACCTCGTGGGCGGGACTTTTATCCATGTGATGATCCGTCAGGATCTTCATCCAATCGGTGAGGTGGGCAATATTGTCCTTGGGTGACCAGCCACCCTCGTCAGGCGCGGTCATCTGGACCTCAGTAAGGAGTTTGACAACTGCCATCAGTAAATTCCATTCTTGTTCGATGGCCGCCATAAGTTCGGTTTTACTTCCGGGAATCCATTGTTCGGTCATGATTGCTGCAGCCTCTCCAGGATGACCCTTCTCAAACCGGCTTGAACCTCGTTCCACTCCCGATTCGCATCCACAACAACCCATCGCGCGGGCTCCTGTTTCACCATCTCCAGATACCCGGCGCGCACGCGCTGATGGAACTCCACGGTATAACCGTCGAGGCGGTTCCACTCATTGTCTTTCTTCTTTCTTTTCAATCCCACCTCGACATCGACATCGAGCAGGATGGTCAGATCGGGCATTAATCCGCCGGTGGCGTACTTTACCAACGCGCGCACCTGCTCCAGATCCTGCTGGTGACCGTAGCCCTGATAGGCGATGGTCGAGTCGAAGTAACGGTCAGAGATGACGATCGCGCCGTCCGCCAGCCGCGGCTGGATCACCTGTTCCACGATCTGCGCCCGCGCGGCCTGGTAGAGCAGTGTCTCCGTGCGCGCGTGCATCTCCACGTTCTTCAGATCGTGGATCACCTCGCGGATCTGCTCGCCGATGGAGGTGCCGCCGGGTTCGCGCGTGGGGAATACGATATATCCCTTTTCGCGCAGGTATTCCACCAGATAGGGAATATGCGAGGTCTTGCCGGAACCTTCCGGGCCTTCAAGGGTGATGAACATGGGGGAAGTATAAAGTGGATGGTGAAACAAGTAAACAGGCAGACGGGAAACTGCAGACAAAAGCCCAAAACAGTAATAAAGTAATACATGTTGCCACTTGACTTACATATTCAATTAAAGTAGTATTAGCGCATCCAATGGAGATTTTTAGAATGGAAACTTACGCAACGGTAAAAGGTCAAATAGTCATCCCCGCGGCCTTGCGCAGGAAATACGGGATCAAGAACGGCACCAAGATCATCGTCACAGATGGCGGGGATGCAATTGTCTTGAAGCCCGTCACCGAGCAATATCTTAGAAACCTGCAAGGTTCGCTTAAAGGGAAGGGTGCGCTGAAAGTACTGATGGAAGAACGCCGCAAAGACAGGGAAAGAGGAAAATAGCCATGGCGGCCAAGGTGCTTGACTCGTACACCTTGATGACGTTTTTTCAGGATGACCCGGGCGCTGACTTTGTGAGGGGTTTGATTCACAAGGCCATGGAAAGTGGCACATCCCTTTTGATGAGCATCGTCAACCTGGGAGAGGTTTGGTATTCCATAGCCCGTACCAATTCTCCCGAGGTTGCAGACCAGTATATTCACGAAATCAAAGGAATGGGGGTTGAAATCGTGGAAGCCGATTGGGCACTCACCCGCCAAGCCGCCGTATTCAAATCGAGTGGGAATATTTCCTATGCCGATTGTTTTGCGGCGGCATTGGCGAAGTTGAAGAAGGCGGAGTTGGTCACTGGCGATAAGGAGTTTAAGACTCTGGAAGGTGAGATTAAGATTGCGTGGTTATAAGCGGAGGAATATGACAACGCAAGCCGCTCGCGGCACAAAGGATAGACTATAGAAATTATGAGTCAACCCATCTACAAGTGTATGGGTGCGAAGACTTTCCATAATGTGTGAAGACTCTATTTTCAGGTCTGCCTCCCCACAGCATCATTCCCTGAAAATTCTCACATGCCTTCTGGGTTCTTTCCCGTAGGAATGGCTGACCAGTTCCGCGCCGCGCGCCATTTCGTGCTGTAGCCTGCGCACCAGGGACGGGCCGGGCGGCAGGTCCACCCAGCGCTCGCCGTTGAGTACCGCCGCGATCGCCTGCTGGGTCTGGTGGCGGACGTCCTCCAGCGTGTCGCGTTGAGGCTGTTGTTCGGTGAGATTGTACAAGTCACCCAGGAACTGCTCCACCTGCGCCACGGTGTTGGCTCGAAGTACATGGATGGGCAGGCCGCGCTGTTCCGCGTCGACCACGGTCTTCTCGCGGTTGCGATAGTACGTCCGCAGTGTGACAAGCACGTTTGCCTCGCTCACGTCCTGTACCACCATGGCCGGCACTCCCATCCGCTTGGCGGCCTGTGTCAACCGGTTGCGCGCCACACCATAGGCGAAAATACGCACGGTTTGAAGTTTGGCGCCCGACTGTATGGCAGGTGTGAAAGGAACAGGCTTTTGTTCCTTGGCTTGCGGAGTCCTGCGTCCGCGCTGGGGAAGGATTCCATTCACCCTGGTGGTAACCTTCATCTCCATCTTTTCGACCTGAATCTTCCCAGTCTCATCGCGCGTGCGGATCTCCGGCGGAAGGGGGATGTCGCGCAGGCGTGAATCCACCGAAGTCATGATGTCGAAGTGAATCGCAAAGCGGTTGCGATTTTGGATCTCGATCAGCACATCGAAGGTGGGAGGGGCGCGTCGTTCGAGGACCGTTTTCTGCGTCCCGCGGCGTCGGGCTTCCTCATCCGAGAGTGTGACCGCCTCGATGCCTCCGACGAGGTCGCTGAGCGTGGGGTTGAGCAGCAGGTTTTCCAGGGTTTTGCCGTGCGCCGTCCCGATTAATTGCACGCCGCGCTCCGCGATGGTGCGCGCCGCGAGCGCCTCCAGTTCACGCCCGATCTCGTCGATGACGATCACCTCGGGATTGTGATTTTCGACGGCTTCGATCATCACCTCGTGCTGGAGCATGGGTTCGCGCACCTGCATGCGGCGCGCCTTGCCGACTGCCGGATGGGGCACGTCCCCGTCTCCGCCGATTTCGTTGGAGGTATCCACGATAACGACGCGTTTGGTTTCGGCCAGGATGCGCGCCGCTTCGCGCAGCAGGGTGGTCTTGCCTATGCCCGGCCTGCCAAGGATAAGCACCGATTTTCCGGATTCGATGATGTCCTGGATGATATCCACCGTGCCATAGACGGCGCGGCCGACGCGCAATGTGAGCCCCACCACGACGCCCAGGCGGTTGCGAATGGCGGAGATGCGGTGAAGCGTGCGTTCCATGCCGGCGCGGTTGTCGGCGTCGAAGCTTCCGATGCGTTCGGTGATATGATCGATCTCGGCGCGGGTGATCTCCCTCTCGGAAAGCACGATCTCATCCTCGACGAAGCGCGCGGTAGGCACCCGCCCCAGGTCGACCACGATCTCCAGCAGTTTGTCGCTGTTGTTCGCCTGTTCCACGGCGTGACGGATGTTGGCTGGGAGGACGTCCAGCAGGACGTCAAGGTCATCTGTGATTCGTTGTTGAGTCATGGGTACTTGAGATTCAGATTTCATGTGCCGGGGGTCAAGCGGTACGGGATGGTTGATGGAAGGAATCAAGCAGAATGCCGACGGATCACACGGCAGGGCCTATTATAGCAGTGTCCCCATCTACCCATGATAAAATTAACTCATGCAGCCTTCCCTGGAGAAATTGCGCAAGTTCTTTCGGTTGGAACACGAAAATAAATATCAAAACACCGCCATCATCGGCGGATTGGCGAAAATGCTCGATTATTGGGAGGGGGAAGCCCGCATCGAAGGCGTCACCGAAGAGGTGATCCAGGCTGTCGCGGGTCGTTTGCGGTCCTATGAAAAGCTCAGCCCGGATGGCCGGGCTGAGTCGCTTAAAGGATTATGGAAGCGGATTGCCGAGACATATCCCGAAGCCGGACAAAAATCGTCTCAACCTCCTCGACCACAGCCTGCGGACCGGAAACCCGAGTTGGAATCACCCTCCCCTCCAGGTCCGCCGGATACCCAAAGACAAAGACCAAGGTCGGTACCCACCCCGCGTTCGGAGACGGTGGCCGGCGCCAAACACAGCCAGACCCCGGCAGCGCTCGATGCCCGTTTGACTGTCCTGCAAGGCGTGGGCCCAAAGAGCGCGGAATCGCTCGAACGCCTCGGATTGCAAACGCTCGGGGACATGTTGTATTACTTCCCGCGTCGGTATGAGGATTACAGCCAACTCAAGCCGATCCAGTCGCTCATGTATAACGACTTGGTAACCGTGCTGGGCACGATCCAGAGCGTAAGTTCGCGTCCGATCCGCGGCGGAAAGGCCACGTTGATCGAGGTGATCATCAGCGATGGCACTGGATCCCTGCGATTGTCGTATTTCAACCAGCCGTGGCTGGCCAACCGAATGAAGCCGGGTGAGGCTGTCTCGGTTTCCGGGCGCATCGATCAGTATCTCGGTCGCATCGTCATGAACAACCCGGATTGGGAGCCGGTGGAATTCGAGAATCTGCACACCAACCGCATCGTCCCCATCTATTCGCTCACGGAACGCATCACACAGAAATGGCTGCGCAATCTGATGAATCAGGTTGTCACGTACTGGGCGCCGGCAGTCGTGGATGCGCTGCCCGAAGGCATCCGCTCCTCTTCAGGGATCATGCCTCTGGGCGAAGCCCTGTTTCAAATTCATTTTCCGGATTCGCAGGAGAAACTCAAGTCCGCGCGGACTCGGCTGGGATTCGATGAGATCTTTTACCTGCAAATGGGTGTGCTGCGTCAGAAGCGGGATTGGAAATCGGTGGAGGGACGCCGTTTTTCCGCCTCCGATGATTGGCTGGCCGCGCGCCTGGCAAGCCTGCCCTTCGATCTAACAACGGCGCAAAAAAAAGCGCTGGAAGATATCGGCGCGGACCTTGACTCCGGCAAGCCCATGAACCGCCTGATACAGGGGGATGTGGGTTCCGGTAAAACCGTGGTCGCCGCGCTGGGCGCAAGCATCGTTGTCAACGCCGGAGCGCAGGCCGCGATCATGGCTCCGACCTCGATCCTCGCGGAGCAGCACTACCGGAACTTCATTCAATTGCTGACCGGAGATCGGGGTTTTCTGCAGGAAGGGGAAATTCGCCTACTTATCGGCGATACTGCGGAGGGTGAGAAGGAGGCGATCCGTCAGGGATTGGTGGATGGATCGGTGAAGATCGTCATCGGCACCCATGCCATCATCGAAGCCCCGGTTCTGTTCAAGGACCTGCAATTTGTCGTGATCGATGAACAGCATCGCTTCGGCGTGGAGCAGCGCGCCGAACTGCGCAGCAAGGGCACCCAACCGCATCTGCTGGTGATGACGGCTACGCCCATCCCACGATCGCTCGCCCTCACGGTGTTTGGCGACCTCGACATCTCGGTGATCGATGAAATGCCGGCCGGGCGACAGCCGATCAACACGCATGTTCTGCGGCCGCAGGAGCGCGAGCGGGCGTACACCCTGGTGCGCGGTCAGATCAAGAGCGGCAACCAGGCGTTCATCGTCTATCCCCTGATCGATGAGAGCGAGAAACTGGAGGCCCGCGCCGCCGTGGATGATTTTGAAAAACTATCCACCGAGATCTTCCCGGACCTGCGGCTGGCTCTGCTGCACGGCCGTATGCGGCCATCGGAAAAGGACGAGGTGATGTTGAAATTCCGCGACCGGCAGCATGACATCCTCGTTTCCACGACGGTCGTCGAGGTGGGCGTGGATGTGCCCAATTCCACGGTCATGCTGATCGAAGGGGCGGACCGGTTTGGATTGGCGCAGCTCCACCAGCTGCGCGGCCGCGTGGGACGCGGTTCGGTACAATCGACCTGTCTGTTGATCCCCACCCATGAGGATGCGACGGAGAATGAGCGGTTGCAGGCGATGGTAAACTCGACAAACGGATTCGAACTTGCGGATCTGGACCTGAAGATCCGCGGGCCCGGTGAATTCCTCGGCACGCGCCAATCGGGTTTTGCCTCCGCGTTGAAAATGGCCAGCATCACCGATATTGGTTTGATCGAAAAGGCGCGGGCACAGGCGCAGTTGTTGTTCGAGCGCGATCCGGATCTGGGTCAACCGGAACATGCCCTGCTGGCGGAAGCCTTCGCGCGCTTTTGGGGCGGCGGCAAGGGTGATGTCAGTTGAGGTATTGATGTCATGACGAGGGTGGGTTATTCTGCTCCCGCCATGGCTTGAGGAGAAATATGGTCAGAGCAATGTTTCCCGGCACGTTCGATCCGATTCATTACGGCCACATCGACATCGCCACCCGCGCTGCGCGACTGTTCGATGAGCTGGTGGTGGCGGTCTACGACCGGCCGTTGAAGACCCTGATGTTCGATCCCGAGGAGCGCATGTCCCTGGTGCGGGAGGCGGTGCGCGACAATCCCAAGATCCGAGTCACCGGCTACAGCGGTTTGACGGTCGAGTTCGCGCGCAAGATCGATGCGCATGTCATCGTGCGCGGCCTGCGTGTGTTCTCGGACTTCGAATTCGAGTTTCGTATGGCTTTGGCGAACCAGCGAATGGCAAAATCGGAGGTGGAAACCGTGGCCCTGATCACAGCGGAGGAACACACATTCCTCTCCTCCTCCACCGTGCGCGAGATTGCCCTGCTGCGGGGCGATGTGTCCAGCATGGTGCCCGGCTTTGTGGAACAGGCATTGAAGGCCAAGGCGGCTGCCTCCAAAGGGGACCAGCCCCCTCCGAATGCACTCAGGGATTGATTTCCTGAACTGCGAGGTGGGTAATAATCGGGTAGGGGAATCTGGGTAAAAAGTGGATGGGAGAAAATCCGCTTTATGCAATTCGGAGATTTTGAATTTGTGCTAGAATTGTGACAGGTAAGCAAGCAACCAAGCCGCCGAGTCGCTCATGGACATCCTGCAACTGATTGACCGTCTGGAAGAATTGTTCAACGAAAGCAAGGCCATTCCACTAACCCACAATGCGCTGGTGGATGAGGACCGCATGCTGGAGTTGATCGATCAGATGCGCATCGCCATTCCGGAGGAAGTGAAGAAGGCGCAACAGGTGATTGCGCAGCGCGATCGCGTCATGGCCCAGGCGCAGGAGGAGGCCAACCGCACGCTGCAGCTCTCACGCGACAAGGCCGAGCAGTTGATCCAAAAGGACATGATCGTGCAGGATGCCCAGCGCCGCGCGGACCAGATCATCAACCAGGCACGCGCCGAGGCCGAGGCCACCCGTGCCGATGCGGATAATTATGTGATCGAAACCCTGATGCAGTTGCAGGATCAGATCGCCAGGCTGGGTAATCAGGTGAGCAACGGCATCCGTGTCGTGCAGGACGACCAGATGCGCAAGGCGACCAGTTCGCCCTCTGCCATTTCGGCCAATGTGCCGGAAAAAGTGGAAAAATAGCGTTGGATCAAGGACCCCC
>Ga0194127_10008298_pt1 | contig 11184 bp, 7 predicted proteins | sample TA2KigC100mmetaG_FD_148624 | JGI IMG/M metagenome (GOLD analysis project Ga0194127, IMG submission 148624) | Freshwater microbial communities from Lake Tanganyika, Tanzania - TA2015036 Kigoma Deep Cast 100m | ecosystem: Environmental > Aquatic > Freshwater > Lake | place: Tanzania: Lake...
GACACCGGCAACAAACGGATTCTGGTGTTCGACCGCGAGGGCAACCCACTGCGGCAGATCGGGTCGGGCGGGGCGCTCGACGGCGAGCTCGATGAGCCGGTGGGTGTGGCTGTGTCGAACGATGGCCGACTGTTCGTGGCCGATACGTGGAATCAGCGCGTGCAGGTGTTCACCACCGACGGCGCATTTCTCGGCAAGTGGGATGTGTCGGGCTGGGAGGGGCAGTCGCTCGACAACAAACCGTACATCGCTATCGACAATCAAAACCGTGTGTACATCACCGGGGCCAAAGGCTACCGGGTGATCGTGTTCGCCGACAATGGATTGTTCCAACACACCTTCGGCGATTTTGGCGGCGACAGCACGACGTTCGATCTGCCTTCGGGCTTGGCTGTGGGAGACGGATGGCTGTATGTGGCGGACACGAACAACAGCCGGGTGATGCGCTTTGCGGTGGAGGCCGACGGCCCCTCCGTCCCGTAGCGCCGATTCTGCGGATGGTATAATCGCTCCAACTCCAACTCTCAACTCCATTCTTTCCGGAGGCCCTTTTGAAACTTCACGAATATCAGTCAAAGCAACTGTTTGCCCAGCGAGGCATTCCGATTCTCAAAGGCAAAGTCGCGTCCACTGCCGCCGAGGCGCGTGACATTGCGGTGGAACTCGGCGGGCGGGCGGTGATCAAAGCCCAAGTGCTGGTGGGCGGACGCGGCAAGGCCGGCGGCGTGAAAGTGGCCAAAGATGCGCAGCAGGCCGAAGAATACGCGGCGCAGATTTTGGCGATGAACATCAAAGGCCTGCCGGTGCGAAAAGTGCTGGTGGATCAGGCCGCCGAGATCAAAACCGAAATTTATCTCGGCATCACCAACGACCGCGCCGCCAAATGCCCGGTGGTGATCGCCTCGATGGCCGGAGGCGTCGAGATCGAGCAAGTCGCCAAGGAGTCTCCCGAAAAAGTCATTCGCGAACACGTCAACCCGTTTCTCAGATTGCGCGATTATCAAGTGCGAAATGTGGCGGCGGGCATTGGCTTGCCTCACGAACATTGGAAAGCCTTTGGGGAAATCGCCGCCGCGCTCTACCAAACCTATTGGGACACCGACGCCACGCTGGCCGAAATCAACCCGCTGGTGATCAACGGCGCCAATCAGTTGCTCGCGCTCGACGGCAAAATCGTGCTCGACGACAATGCGCTGTTCGAGCATCCCGATCTGGCCGAGATGCGCGATCTCGACGAAGAGGCCGCCGCCGAAACCGAAGCGCGAAAGTACGGGCTCTCGTACGTGAAACTAGATGGCGAGATCGGTTGTATGGTGAACGGCGCGGGGCTGGCGATGGCGACGATGGACATCATCAGCCACTTCGGCGGAACCCCGGCCAATTTCCTCGATGTGGGCGGCGGAGCCAGTTCGGAGAAAGTGGCGGCGGCCCTGAGAATCATCCTCTCGGATAAAAACGTCAAAGCGGTGCTGTTCAATATCTTCGGCGGCATCACTCGTTGCGACGAAGTGGCGCGAGGCATTCTGAAGGCGCTCGATGAGGTGCCGACCGGCGTGCCCATGGTGGTGCGGTTGGTGGGCACCAACGAAGCCGAAGGCCGCAAACTGTTGGCCGAGGCCAAGATGATCACGGCGACTTCATTGGCCGACGCGGCGCAAAAAGCAGTGGCGGCGGCAAAAAACAAATAGAAACTCCAGACTTCAGACTCCAAATTTCAAATCCGCCGATTTGAGGTTTGGAGTTTGAGATTTGAGATTTGGAATTGCTCATGAGCATTCTTGTAAACAAAGACACTCGCGTAATGGTGCAGGGCATCACGGGCCGCGAAGGCACGTTCCATGCCACGCAGATGCTGGCCTATGGCACGAAGGTTGTGGCCGGAATGACTCCGGGCAAAGGCGGCGAGTGGGCGTGCGAAGGCAAAGTGCCAGTGTTCGACACCTGCAAATCGGCGGTCGATTCCACTGGCGCGAACTGCGCGCTCATTTACGTTCCGGCGCGATTCGCCGCCGATGCCATGTTCGAGGCCGCCGATGCCGGAGTCCCGCTCATTGTGTGCATCACCGAAGGCGTTCCGGTGCAGGACATGATGCGCGTGAGAAATTATCTCGATCAAAAGGGCGCGAAGTTGATCGGCCCCAACTGCCCCGGACTGCTCACGCCGGACGAAGCTAAAGTGGGAATCATCCCCGGTTACATTGCCCGGCCGGGCAGTGTGGGCATTGTGGCTCGCAGCGGCACGCTCACGTACGAAGTGATCTATGCGCTCACCCAAAGCGGCATGGGGCAATCCACATGCGTGGGCATCGGCGGCGACCCGGTGAAGGGGCTCAACTTCATCGACGTGCTGGCGATGTTCGAGGAAGACCCGCAGACCGATCGCATTGTGATGATCGGTGAGATCGGCGGCAACGACGAAGAGAAGGCGGCCGAGTTCATTGCCGATCATCTCACCAAGCCGGTGGTGGCTTTCATCGCCGGGCAGACGGCCCCGCCCGGCAAGCGAATGGGGCACGCCGGAGCGATTGTGGAGGGCGGATCGGGCCTGGCCTCCGACAAAGTCAAAGCCCTCGAGCAGGCCCGAGTCAAAGTCGCCCAATACCCCGAACAGATTCCGGGCCTGCTGGCATAGGCCACACGCCGCATTTGCGATTCCAATCAAGCCGGAAGTTCCCTGAGAACGACGGGGGCTTCTGGCTTGACTCTTGTTATCACGATGTCTTTCCTTCGACGCTATTCTGATCCGGGTTTGCTGGTCGCGGCGCTGATCGCCGCGCTGGGCGCGTGGCCCCTGCTCACGCGCCCCAGTATGCCCACCATGACCGACGCGGAGATGCACATCTATCGCGTCGCCGAAATCGCTTCGTCAATTCGGCAGGGCGTGCTCTATCCCCGTTGGGCGCCCGATTTCTATTTTGGCTACGGTTACCCCGTCTTCAATTTCTATTCGCCGTTGGCCTATCATGTGGCGGCGTACTATGGCCTGCTTACCGACACGGGGCCGGTGGCCGGAACAAAATTCGCGCTGGTGCTGGCGGCCGGCATCGGTTCGGTTGGCATGTATCTCTTTGGCCGCGACCGATGGGGCGCAGTGCCGGGCATCGTCTCGGCGGCGGCGTTCGTTTTTTCGCCTTACGTTTTGTATATCGATCCGCACGCCCGAGGCGATGTGCCCCAGTCGCTGGCGCTCTCGCTTGCGCCGCTCATCCTGTGGACGTTCGACCGACTCCGGCGCACCGGCTCATTGCTTCATTTAGCCTTCTCCGGCCTCACACTCGCCGCGCTGATTCTTTCGCACCCCCTCATGGCGCTGGTAGTGTATGCCTTGCTGTTGGCTTTCGTGGGATGGGAAACACTGATCTCGCCGTTGGCGCCGCAAACCTATCTCGGCCCCGATCCGCGGCGGCACGTTCCGCATCTCGCGGCGGCCATTGGGCTCGGACTCGGGCTGGCGGCCTTCTACTGGCTCCCGGCCGGCATCGATCGGAGCGCCGTGCAGCTGCACAACGTCGCCGGGCCGGGCTACTTCGATTTCCACAACTACTTCGTCACCCTGCGCGAACTGTTCTCCCCAACACGCTACCTCGATCTCGGCGCGACCGCGCCTCTCGTTCAATTCAACATCGGCCTCGTTCAATGGATACTCGCGCTGGCCGGAGCGCTCACCGTCTTCTCGCGCCGCCTCCGCCGCACCGACACATTTTTCTTCGTCTTCGCCGCCGTCGGCTTCATCTATCTCATCACCCAAGCCTCGGTCAACTTTTGGGAAGCGATTCCCATCATGTCGTTCTTTCAGTTCCCTACGCGCTTCCTCGCGCCTGCGGCGCTGGCCTTCGCCGCGCTGGCCGGGCTTTCGGTGCGATGGGTGGAGCGATTCGACAAAACTGGAATGAAAGTCGCCGCCGCAACCGGACTCGTTTTGGTAGCCGCCACCATTGTGGCCGCCATGCCCTTGCTTTACCCGCCGGAGTGGGGCGAGTTCGGCAAAGTGGATGCCCTGCGCATGATCAGCGTCGAACAGCAGGGGCGCGCGCTCGGCACAACGTCGGCCAACGACTTTCTGCCAGTGGGCGTGACCGTTCTGCCCGGGTCCCAGCAGAGCCTCCTCGGGGCGTACAAAGCCGGCGGCTCGATTGACCGGCTGAATCGCGCCACCCTGCCCGACGGCGCTTATGTGCTTCGATGGGAACAGCGCCCCTTCGCCGACAAATACGAAATCTCATCCGACACTGATTTCGTCTTTCGCGTTTTTCTTTTCTATTTTCCCGGTTGGACTGCTCGTGTGGATGGGCAAGAGGTTCCCATTGAAGTGGCTCAGCCCGATGGCTTCATCACCTTTCCGGTTCCGGCCGGCGAGCACACGGTGGAAGTGATCTTCGAGGACACATTGCCGCGCCGACTCGCGTGGGGCATTTCATTGCTGGCGTTGTTCGGATGGATCGCCGCCACCGCGTTGGCGGTCGCCCGGCCGATGAGCGGCGAAGAGACGATCGCGTTGCCAATGAAGCCGGCGATCGCCATCGGAGTCGTGGTGTTGTTGGGCTTCGGCCTCAAATTGAATGCTGATCGTGCCGGATGGTTTCGCTGCAATTCCAGCGGCACGACAGTGGCGGTGGCCCAACGCCCATACTTTGTTCAAATGGAGCGCGGCCTTCAACTGCTCGCCTACGATCTCAGCGCCGATACGATCCGGAGCGGCGAACCGTTGACGACAACGCTGTATTGGAAGACGCAGGCCCCCGTGCCGATGAACTTTCAAGTGTATGCTCACCTCATCGGCGCCGACGATCAACTCTATGCCCAATCCGACAAGCTGAACCCGGCCGACTTTCCGACCACGCGCTGGCCCACCACTCGCTACGTTCGCGACGATCACAAATTGGTGTTTCAATCCGGCGCTCTGCCGCCCGGCGAATACCGGGTGGTCGTGGGGTTGTGGAACGCCGGAACGGGTGAGAGGCTTCGACCCCTGGTCCCTGTGGAGATGTTTGCCGACGGGATCGTTCTGCCGGCTCGCGTCACTGTTCAGCCATAGTTTCGGAGCGAAACGCAAGCATGATAGAGCCTCAACGTGTCGTCGTCACTGGCATGGGTGTTCTCGCCCGTGGGACTCACCGTGCCCGAAGCATGGCGCAATGTGGCGAGTGGATGCTCGGGTATCCGCCGCATTACGTTGTTCGACGCGAGCGATGAGGCGTGGAAGGTAAAGATTGCCGGCGAGGCATGGGGATTCGACCCGCTCAACTATATGTCGGCAAAAGAGGCTCGCCGCGCCGACCGAACCGCGCAATTCTCGCTGGCCGCCGCCGTTGAGGCCGTTGCCCATGCCCAACTCGACATCACACCCGCCATTGCCGATGATGTGGGTGTGATCATCGGTTGCGGCTCCGGCGGAATCTGGACATACGCGGCTCAGCACGAGATCATGCTGACCAAAGGGGCGCAACGCATGAATCCGCTCCTCGTTCCGATGGAAGTGGTGGATACGTCGGGCGTGCAGGTTGGGATTCGCTTCGGCGCGCATGGCCCGAACTTCGGCATCGCCTCGGCCTGCGCTACGGGCGCCGACTCCATTGGCATGGCAGTCGAGACTATCAAGCGTGGGGATGCCCGGGTGATGATCGCCGGCGGCACTGAAGCGGCGGTGCATCCGTTGGGTATTGCCGGGTTCGACAACCTTGGCGCGCTTTCGCGCAGGAACGATTCTCCGATGGAAGCCAGCCGCCCCTTCGACGCCGACCGCGACGGATTCGTAGTGAGCGAGGGCGCGGCGATTCTGATTCTAGAGTCGCTCGACTTTGCGCTGGCGCGCGGAGCGGAGCCACTGGTGGAGATTCTGTCGTATGCGGGCACGTCGGATGGGCTGCACTTCACCGCCCCGGACGAGTCGGCCACACAATCGGCGCGGGCGATGAGGCACGCGCTGGCGAAGGCGGGCGTCCGGCCCGAAGAAGTGGATTACGCCAATGCCCATGCCGCCGGCACGCCGGTTGGCGACCCGCTCGAGGTGCGGGCGTATCGGCAGATGTTTGGTGCGCGCCTCCCGCCGACGATCAACTATCACACTCCCGATCCGAACTGCGCGATGGATTGTGTGCCCAACGCGGCGCGGCCTGCCGAAGTGAATGTGGCGCTGTCGGCCGCGTTTGGGTTTGGCGGGCACAATACGGTATTAGTTTTTAGAAAATACGATAGGCTTCTTCGGGAATTGTAATTTTACGGCGCAGGCGGCGGCAACGCCGCCGCCTGCTCGTTTACGACACCCTCTTCAGCCTATCGTAACCTCGCTGCCAACTTCGATCTCGACTCTTTGGCTTCGGCCAATTTCCCTCGCTCCTTCTCCACCACCGCCGCGGGCGCCTTGTTGGCAAAGTCGGAGCCGAGCAGCGCTTCGAGTTTGGCGATCTGCTTGTCGAGCGCCCGCAGTTCATTCGTCAGTCGCTCGCGTTCGGCGTCGGCGTCCACCATTCCGGCCATCGGCAAATACACTTCGGTTGAGCCGATCACCAGCGTTACCGCCTCCGTCGGTTTCTCGGCGAGGCTGGCTGAGATATGGAACTGCGCCGGGTCGATATTTGCCAACCGCTCGATCACTGCCCGTTGACTGCCGATCACCTCCTCTTTCTCTCCGGCCACAATCACCGCTGCGATCTTTTTGCCCAATTCAACTTTGTTTTCGGCGCGGGCGTTGCGCACGGCGCGAACGATGTCCATGATGTGCGCGAAGCCGCCGCCTTCGCTTGTTTGAGAAGTTGTTCCATCGGGGGCAGGGGTCGGCCACTTCGCCACAATCAGCGCGTCGGCCCAACCTTCGGTCGGAGCGGGGCGGCCCGGCGCGGCGAGGCAAGCCGTTCGCAAGTGCTGCCATATCTCTTCGGTGACGTACGGCGTGAATGGATGCAGGAGTCTCATGCACTGATCGAGCACGGCCACGAGGGTGTTGAGTGTGTGCCGCGCTCGGTTGCCGCCGCCGGCAAGTTGCAGTTTAGCGATCTCGATATACCAATCGGCGAACTCGCTCCAAAAGAATTCGTACACCTGCCTGCCTGCTTCGCCGTATTGGAAATTCTCGAACAGCCGATTCACGTCGGCGATCACTTGCGCCATCCGCGAGCGGATCCATTGATCGGCGAGAGTGCCCCTCACCCCCAGCCCCTCTCCCGCAGGGAGAGGCGAATCAGGAGTGAAGGGATACTTCTCAAGGTTGGCGATGATGAACCGCGCCGCGTTCCACAGTTTGTTGGCGAAGTTGCGGTTGCCCTCCACGCGCTGAAGGCTGAGGTTCATATCGTTGCCGGGTGTGGCGCCGGTGAGCAGGGTGAAGCGCAGAGCGTCGGTGCCGAACTGATCCATCACTTCGAGCGGATCGATCACGTTGCCCAGCGTTTTGCTCATCTTGCGGCCATGCTCATCGCGCACGAGACCGTGCAAATACACCGTGTCGAACGGCGCTTGCCCGGTGAACTCCAGCCCCATCATGATCATCCGCGCCACCCAGAAAAACAAAATGTCGTACCCGGTTTCGAGCGTCGAGGTTGGATAGAAGCGGCGCAGGTCGTCGGTGTCGTCGGGCCAGCCGAGCGTGCTGAACGGCCACAAGCCCGAAGAGAACCAAGTGTCGAGCACATCGGCATCCTGCTCGATGTTTTTGCTTCCGCAGTGTTCGCAGGCAGTCGGATCGATCTCGGCGCACGTTTGTTTGCCGCAGTCGGCGCAATACCACACCGGGATTCGGTGCCCCCACCACAACTGCCGCGAGATGCACCAATCTTTGATACGCTCCGCGTCCAGCCAGTTGTAATACACCTTCTCGAATCGCTCCGGCACGATTTTGATTCGGCCATCTTTCACGGCGGCAATCGCCGCATCGGCCAGCGGCTTGATGGCGACGAACCACTGTGTGGAGATCAGCGGCTCGATGATCTCGCCGCCGCGTTGCGAGCGCGGCACGTTGAGGGTGTGCGGCTCGGTTTTCAGCGTCAGTCCGGCGGCCTGCATGTCCTTCCAAAGATTCTCGCGGCAGGCAAAACGATCCTGCCCGGCATACGGCCCGGCATTTTCGTTCATCGTCGCATCGCGATTCATGATGCTGATGATGGGCAGGTTGTGCCGCAGGCCGATGGCGTAATCGGTGGCGTCGTGGCCGGGCGTCACCTTCACCGCGCCGGTGCCGAATTCTCGATCCACCACGTCGTCGGCGATCACGGGAATCTCGCGATTGAGAATCGGCGCCATCACGGCTTTGCCGACGAAGGCGCGATAGCGATCGTCGTCGGGGTGAACGGCCACGGCGGTGTCGCCCAGAATCGTTTCGGGGCGGGTGGTCACCACCGGGATGTGCTCATCCGATCCCTTCACGACGTATTTGAAGAAATAGAGCGAGCCTTGTTCCTCGCTGTACTCCACTTCGAGATCGGACACCGCCGTTTTGAGGCCGGGCGACCAATTGACGAGATAGGTGCCACGATAGATGGCGCCCTTTTTGTAGAGGGCCACGAAGGCGCGGCGCACGGCGCGCGAGAGACCGGGGTCGAGCGTGAAGCGTTCGCGATCCCAATCGCACGAGGCGCCGAGCCGGCGCAGTTGGTTGTAGATGATGCCGCCGTATTTTTCTTTCCACTGCCATGCGCGCTTCACGAATTCTTCGCGGCCCAACTCTTCGCGGGTCACTTCCTCTTCGCGCAGGAGCATCTTCTCCACTTGCAGCTGGGTGGCGATGCCGGCGTGGTCGGAGCCGGGCACCCACAGCGTGGGCTCGCCTTTCATGCGGTGGTAGCGAATCATCAAATCTTCCACCGCCACGAACATGGCGTGGCCCAAGTGCAGTTCGCCGGTGACGTTGGGCGGGGGGATGGCAATGACGAATGGCTTTTGCGCCGGATCGATCTTCGGCTTGAAGCAACCGTTCTTTTCCCACCACGCATAGAGGCGTTTTTCGGTGGAGGCGAAGTCGTAAGTTTTGGGCAGTGTGCCGGTCATGGTTTGCTCCTAGCGTTTAACGGTTGGCGATTAGCAATGGCTGGCTAACCGCTAATGGCCAATTGCTGATCGCTAAAATGAAAAGTCCCATTCATCCTCAAGGACGAAAGGGACTCTTCCGTGGTGCCACCTTGCTTCGGCGTTGTTGCCGCGCTCTGAGGCTGTAACGGGCCGACCCGGATGGCTTTACTAATTACTACTTTACTAATCACTGATTACCGTTATGGGTAATTAGTAAGTGGTAATTCTCTTTCATCAACTCCCAAGCGACGTTCGGCGCTCTCGACTGCGGGGGCTTTCAGCCTGTGGCCGCCCTTCTCTATCAGCCTGCCGCGCCTACTCCTCTTGTTCGGCGTTGTTGGGTGTGCGATTGGGCGGCATTATAGCATATCTGGTTCCCATCCCCCGGTGATTTGGGGCAAGGCATCTTGTCCACAGGGGCACTCCGCGAAACGAGGCGGCGCACCCTTCGACTTCGTGCCGGTTTCGCGGCCAGCACCCATTTCGCTCAGAGTGCTCCCGAAAGGGCCGCGAAGTCGAACGCGAAGCGTGCCGTGCGTCAATCAGGAATTCGCTATAAAACCGCGTCGGCCTCATGAGACTGAATCACAAACGGCGCACCGAGTGTTCAGGTGCGCCGTTTGTGATTGGCTGAAAGTCAGCGGTCGCTACTCATCCGAAGGGGGCGATGACGTTGAGGCGCTGTCCGAAGATTTGCTTTCGCTCTTCTCGGCCTTCTCCGTCTTGTCGCTCTTCTTGCTTTTGCCGCCGGGGATGCTGGCGCTCGACGAGGATCGACTGTCGGTTTTGTACCAGCCGGAGCCTTTGAAGATGATGCCGGCGGGCTGAATGATTCGCTTGACGGAATTCTTGCTGCATTCCGGACAGCGCTTGATGGGCTTGTCGGCGAATTTTTGCATGCGCTCGAACTGCACGCCGCAGTTGCCGCATTCGTAACTGTAGAGGGGCATGGGTCAAACTCCTGTGCTGATAGTGCCGGGCGAAATTATAGCAGACTTTGACGACTGTGATGATAACTCGCCAAAATTAGAATCGCATCAGCGGCTCACTCTTCCCGGCTCTGCTCGTCGATCTCCAAATCGCCGCGCCCGGCGTAGAGCGAGCGCCCCAGCAAACGGTCATAGGGAGTCCACGGCTCCCCTTCGGGTCGGTTGGCGAGCAATCCGCGAAAACGGTTGACCTGCGCATCCAGCTCTTCGATTTGGTGGAGCGCCATCGCTTCCAATGTTTGCGGGCGGCGGGGCGAGCCCCATTCGTAGCGGCCATGGTGGCTGAGGATCATGTGCCGCACACGCATCGCCAATTCTTCGGGGAAGCCGGGCAGGGCGGCGATGGCGGCGGACACCATTTCATCGCCGATGGTGATGTGGCCGATCAACTGCCCTTCGTCGGTGTACTCGATGTCGGCTTGCCAATCGTACTCACGCACTTTGCCGATGTCGTGCAGTAACGCCCCGGTCATCAGCAGTTCCGAATCAATTTCAGGATACAGCGCCAGCACCGTGCCGCACAGCGCCAACACTTCAGCGGTGTGTTCGAGCAAGCCGCCAATGTAGGCGTGATGCACGCGGCGGGCCGCCGGGGCGCGGGTGAACAAACGGAGAAACGCCGGGTCGTGGTAGAAGCGGCGAACGAGCGCGGCAAGGTGCGGGTCCTGAATCCGGTCCACGGCGCGGCGGACGACCTCCGTCAGTTCGTCGATGCTCTTTTCGGTGGTCGGCTGAAAGTCGCGCAGGTCGTATTCGTCGGCGTTGGCCGGCCGCAATTTCTGGACGATGATCTGCGCCCGATCCATGTACATCTCGACATCGCCCTGCACCTTCACCGTGCTGCCCTGCTCGAACGTCTCGGCCAGTTCGGGCGCGCCCTCCCACACGCGAGCCAGCACACTGCCGGTGCGGTCGCTGAGCATGAGGGTGAGGAACTGCCCGCGCGTGCGATCGCGAAAGGATTCGAGTTGCTTGTAGCGCACGAGAAAGAATCCGGTGATGCGCTCGCCCGGTTTCAGTTCACGAACGTAGGGGCCTTTGTGGGGATGGAAGGTGGGCATAATTGTTCAGGACTTACGCAAAAGCCATTTGAATAGCTGGAGACCTGAGTTGTTGCCGGAGGTAGTCAGACAACAACCCGCGTTTGATGCGATAGACAGTCTGCTTGGTTTCATTGGCCACTTGTTTAAGACGC
>Ga0194127_10008299_pt1 | contig 11182 bp, 10 predicted proteins | sample TA2KigC100mmetaG_FD_148624 | JGI IMG/M metagenome (GOLD analysis project Ga0194127, IMG submission 148624) | Freshwater microbial communities from Lake Tanganyika, Tanzania - TA2015036 Kigoma Deep Cast 100m | ecosystem: Environmental > Aquatic > Freshwater > Lake | place: Tanzania: Lake...
ATCATCTTTAAGATGCTTTCAATATACACAAGCATCGTATCATAATAATCAATCTTCAAGCAAACTGTAGATAACTTTTCATCAGCATCTAAGTATTTCTGCATCGTATCTTTGTCACGAATCTTTTTAGGGAATGGATCCTCCACATAAACATCAGGATCTGCTTTTCCAGAATAATACTCATATCTTTCGTGACGAATATTTTTTCTCTGTTGCTCTGCTTTCTTTCTTAGAAGAAAAATGGTATTATATAAATCAAAGTATTTTGAATGAAGAACTGGGATATTTGTTGATTCTGTATGGAGATTATCCATATCTATTTTTGAATCTTTTTCCCACATTTCTTGAATAGTATCAAGATCAAGACTCATAGTGGATCGCCATTTAGATCAGTTATATTGTAGATAGTATACTTGAAACTTACGTCTGCTGTAAAGTATTGAATATCATCTGCAGTTGCATCAAAATTTAATGTTGACAAACTATATGGCCATAAATCTTTAAATTTTATTTTAAAATTGGGGACTTGACTGCTTGTAAGAATAGTTAAAGTTCCATCAGAGTAAATATTCATCAATTTGGAATCAGTAGTATCAACATACTTTTTTTGATTCTGCCAATCATAAATTTCTTTTAAACTTTCTGGATATCCAAGTCCACGAATCCAATTTTGAATCTCCATATAGTTTTCAAGATTTTCATCTACCAAAAATCTGAGGGTAAAATCATCAAATTGAATTTTATCTCCCGGAGTATCAATATCTTTTAGATATGATGGTTGCACAGCAACTCCCAAAGTCATTCCTGGGATATTTGCAGCATTACTGAAAAATGCAACTTTAGGAGCTCGATTCAAAGTAAATTTAAATCCTACAGGAGATAGAAAATTTCTATTCTGTATTTGATTTGCAAAGGCGTTTGATACCGACATCTTTTTTTAAATATTTAGAATAAAAAAGGGACCCTTTTGGGGCCCCTGAAAACTTTGTGAGATAACTCACATGAGGTTCTTAACAGCAACTCTTCTGTAATAACGGTTGTTATTAACAGTGAGTCTACCTTGACCCTGAGTGGTTCCTTCGGCAAATGGGTTTGCGACCATGCCGTAGCGGGTCTTAAATCCAATCTTGGGTTGGAAGCTGTTCTCACCAACGGCACGAACCATTTGGAGAGGAACATATGGGCAGTAGAAGAGACCTGCATCATAAGGTGAAGAACCCTTATAACCAACAACATAGTACTGGTTACCTGGAGTAGCGTTACCCGCAGTCAGGTTAGCAGCATATGGGTCGATGTAGACGCGGAACTTGCCCATCAGAGTACCAGCAAAGGTGTTGCCAGTATCATCAACATTCAGGTTTGCGTTGAGTGCAGGGGTGTAATCCAGAACACCAGCCATGGTCAGTGCTGAAGCAACGTCAGCAGAGCACATGATGATGTTGCCCTTGCCACGACGAGTTCTCTGAGCGATTGCGTTTGCATCACGCTCAATCTGGAACAGAAGACCCTTGAATTTCTCAACTGACCAACGACCATTGGAGTCAACGTCAAGGTCAAAGATACCTGCGGTTGCAGTGTTTTGAACTGCACCTTGCTCAGCAACCTTATAGATGGTTCTGATAACTTCGCGGTTGATTTCAGCAAGAATCTCAGTTGAGAGAATATTTGCTAATTCCGCTTCAGCATTCAGACCGTGGATTGCCTTGAGGTCTTGTGCGAGCTCAAGTGAGTACTCGGCTTTCAGAGCGCGTGACTTTGCAGTAACAGTGACTTTCTCGATTGAGAATGCCATCTGATTGAAAGCATCAGCACCTGTACCATCAAGGTTTTCTGCATCACCGGTTACCATTCCCTGACCTACATTGTAGCCAATGGAAGAAGCGGATGAAACAGGGTTTAGAACTGAAGGGTTAGAACCTGCTTGAGTGGTAGTACCCATACCAGAAACAGCATTGGTGAATCCTGCTGCTTCATCTAAACCTGCATCTTGACCTGAGAAGGTAGTATCTACTTCGTTGAAGAATGCCTCAGTTCCACTCTGATTGGTGTAACGTGAGCGCATTGCGAAGATGAGTCCAGTAGGACCACTCATTGGTTGAACGCCAGCCAGGTCATAAGCAACCAGGTTAGGCATTGAACGACGAATGAGTGAAATCAGAACAGGGTCGAAACCTGCGGTTGGACCAGTTGCGGTTGAATCAGCACCGAAACCACCTGAACCACCAGCAGCGTTACCACTGTTGGTTGGTGACTCCATGAGCAGGCTCATGGAACCGTGATCGAAAGCAGATTGCTCTCTTAAAAATCTTTCTTGGTTTTCTAACAGGACGGCGGTTACCGCTCTACGATGTGAATCTTTGATTGAATCAAGACCCTCATAGTTGAGGAGAGGTGCCCACTTTTCCTGCAGATGCTCGTTTTGGAACATTTGCGTTTACCTTTGTAGTGTGACTGTTTGCGTTTGAATTATATTAAATTCAATTATTTGCTAAATTTTGAAAGAGTGTTTAGATAAGTAGCCATTGAACCAGAAATTTCTTCTGGTGAACTGTCTACTTGCTCTGAGAGAGACTCTGATTTAGCTTTTGGAGCACTTGTCTTTGAAGGGAAATATGCTTCTCTTAAAGTCTCCAGTTTTTCACGATATTCTTCCTCACTTTCAAACTCAACACTTTCGGCAAGTGAAGCGAGCTTGTCTTTCTGAGTGGCAGCTAGACCCTCAGAAACCTGATCTAAGATTCCATCAGCAACCGACTCTGCGAGACGCTTGTTGAGTGAAACATTTTTCTCAATTTGCTCGTTGAGTTTTGTTTCCATATCATCAAGTTTTTCTACCATACTCTCAAGGACATCGTATTTATCTTCAGGGATTGATACATAATGTGCTTCAAAAAGTTCCTTCATGCCAGCCATAAAGGATTGAGTCAACTCTTCCTTCAGACCGCTTTCAATTGCGAGTGTATTCTCAGTGAACCACTCGTCAGCAACATATTCAAGGTAAGAGTCAACACGAGAAGCAAGTGCTTCCTTAATTTCCTCTACTTCCTCTAGAAGAGCTTGTGCATATTGCTGCTCTAGGCCTTCTTTAATTTGAGCAACCTTCGATCTGATTGCTGTCTCAAAAATAACTTTTGCTTTTTCTTGAAACTCTTCAGAAAGATCTTCACCCTCAAGGAGAGCATTAACATCTTCTTCAATATCAAACTCTTCCTCTACAACTTCTTCTTCCTCTTCGTCCTCTTCCTCATCTTCTTCGACTTCTTCAGTCTCTTCTACTTCCTCCTCTTCATCTTCTTCTTCAGAGATAAGTTCCTCATCGTCGAGTTCTTCTTCTTCTTTCATTGCATCAGCAGCCGCCGCACCCTTGTTTACAACATCCTTAACTTGCTTAAGGGTTGTGCCAGGTGTTTTCAGTTTTGCTGAATCATCATCTGGTTTATAGTTTTCTGGTGTAGGACCGCCAAGATCTTCATATGATCCAGCAACTGAGGTGTCCATTGGATCTGCTGCTTTTGCGCTAGCATTTACAGCGGTCCTGGATTGCTTAGTGCCTGCTTCCATTTCTTGTAATTGTTTGCCACGAGACATTTGAACTCTCCGATTTTCCTGTATGAAATCTATATTTATTTATAATTTAATAAATTACAATGAATTTAAGAATTCATTGAATAAGTTTAATTTATTTTCTTCTAGACGCCTTTGGTCTACAAGAGTATTAATACTACTTCTAGCGTTTTCTGCTGCTTTTTCTTTCAAAATACCACCATCCCATACCCATTCTTTACCTTCCATAATTCCCTGAACAAAAGCGTCAGGTGCAGATGGATCAGCGACAATATCAGCAGCAGTTGCTAGCATAAAATCTTCACCAACTTCACTATATCCTTCTTTTGTTGGTCTTAGTGAACCAATACCACGAGAAGAAACGCCAAGAGTGACTCCTTCTTTAAGAAGTGACTCTGCAATTTTTCCCATTGGAGTAGAAAGAATTTGTGCTTTACCAATAAAGTTATTTCCTTCTCTTTGAAGAGAAACAATTTTATGGGAAACTCTATCCAGGTTTACAGTTGGTCCATCGGGGTGACCGAGTTCTCCAAGAGCACGTCCTTTTTGAACATACTGCTCACTGTAACGCTTAACTTCTCTTTCCATAATAGAAAGGGGATACATTCTCCCGTTTCTATTGACACATTCTGATTGTAGAAATGGTCCTTGAATGTAGAGAGTTTTTTTACCGTTCTTTTCTTCGGTAATAACCTCTACTGATTCAATTTCTTCGGTAATAAGTTTCATTATGCTTGACCTGAAATTTGAACTTGTTGGAAATAAAGAATTCCTGATCCAGAACCATAAGCTGAGACTTTATTTGATGCAGATATTGATGCATCTGCTGAACTAAATGCTGTTACAATTCCAGCACTGTTGTAATCAATTACCATTCTTGTTTGATAATATCCACTAACATTTGATGAGGTATCAACAGAAATTACCCTTTGGTGCGTGAAATTATAATATGATTGACCTGCTGCAGTCAGTGAAACATAATCACCAACACCAAATGGAACTTGAGTTCCTTCTGGTACATTAACTGTTGTTGTCGCACCTGTAGTAACACCAACAACTCTGTTTGATGCTTTGGTTAAAGCAAGAGTTTCTGTTCCACCTGAAGGCACATAGTAATCTGCTGATGTTGCAGATGGAGTTGCTCCAACAGAAATAAAAGCAGCACCACTAACAGCAACTACTCTCAGAACACTTGACTGAACAGTAAATGCTGATGAAGTTGTTGCAGTGCCTGTTGTGAATGTAAATGAGGATCCAGCCCCAACTGGTCTATGGGTCATTATTTTTAATAATACACTTTTAGTTATTTATTAAATTTATTCTTCTTCATTCTCTACTTCTTCACCATCAAAAACATCTGATGCTACAACAGGACGAAAAGCATCAATTTTTTCTGCTGACTTTGCAAAAAGAAGTTCTTTGATCTTATCACTGATCTGCGAAGGTGATTCGTCCGTAGCGATCATATCCAAAAGGTCATCCATTGTTAATACCTAAGTAATTTCCTTTATTTATATCTCACCACCCTTGGGCATTTCTGCTGCTTTGCCGTCTGCTTCAGTTGCAGCACCCTGAGCATCAAGATTTGGTTCCATCACTGGTTTCCCCAAATCCATACCTGCAGGTTGTTGTCCAGGTGCTAATGGAGCACCGGTCATTGGATCAACAGGTGCATTTGGATCAGGAATGGTGCCATCTTTGATTTCTTTTTTGATAATTTTATCCTGCTCAAGAATTTCTTCATCAGTTTGACGAAGAATCTTACGTCTTACATAGTCCTGCGAGAAATACTTACCAATATAAGGTTCTGCAACTTGAACTATACTGAGTCTTTCATTTAACAGTTCTGCATCTTTGAGTTCTGCAAAATGATTATCATAAAGGAAATCGTATTGAATATGTTCCTCCATAATCTCCCAGTCTTCTGGAGTAATAATATTTTTAAGAATTAGTTGAGTTCTGAGCATATCATTGAACATGTAAGAGAATCTTTTTCTCAAACGTGCAACAAACTTACTAAACTTAACTTCATCACGAAGAATTTCAGATGAACGTCCTAGATTAAATCCACCCTCTCCATCCATTCTTGATGGTGGAACATTCAGAGAACGATATAGTTTTTTCTTAAAGTATTCAATATCAGTGATTTCTCCAAGGTTTTGCCCGCCAGGAAGAGTAGAAATTTCAGTTCCTCTACCACCTTCACGGCGAGGAAGCCAAAAATCCTCAAGCATTGCCATGAACTTTTTATCATCACGAATTTCACCCGTGTTCGCATCATACACAAGTTTATTACGATAACGCATCATAACATCACGAAGATATTGTTCTGCCTTTACCTTAGGGAGATTGCCCACATCAATATAGAAGATTCTTCTTTCTGGGGCACGAGACAAACGATAGATAACCAAAGAATCCTCAATCATACGAAGTTGATTAAGAGATTTAATTGCTTTGTGAAGATATGAAAGGGTCGATCCTTTATTTCTATCAACAAGTCCAGATGTGCAATATGTGATAGAATCTTTACTCATTTTAATTCCACCAAGTCCTCCAAGAGAGGATGGATTGGTGGTTGGATAAGTTATTTTTGGATTATAAACAAAATATTCTTCAATCTCAGGAAATTCATATTCCATGGGATTGTCATTATTCATATTTGCAAGTCTATATCCGTCTTTCCCTTTCTTTTTAGCTTGACGAACATAACGCATTTTCATTGCGTCAATGTATCTTAATTCCTGAATACCTTCTTGAGGATTTTTAAGATCGATAACCTTATTATAATAAAGTCTACCATCAATATACCAATTTCTATAAATTTCGTGAGATTTTCTATCAAAATCTAATAACTCTAAAATATGTTTAAACTCTGCTCTAATTTTATTTTTGATTCCGTCGCTAGCATTTAAATTTGAAAGTTCAATTGAGACCGGACTATCATTACTATCGGATACAATTGCCTCGTTTACAATATCTTCAATTGCACTATCACATTCTGGATGAAGCGCCATCTCACGATATCTTTTAATTAGATCAAATTCAGTTCTATAAATTCCTTCAATATCAACATATGAACCAAAAAATCCACTTGACAGATAATGATCAACCCCGTCCTCATTGTTAGGAGGAACGGGGGAAACTACCGATGGTGATACTGGTTCAGTATTCTCAATAGAGAATCCAAATAATTTTGCCATAATTTATTGTACTAGCGAATAGTTTTCTAGTATTTATGGTAATAAATCAGGCGAGATCTCTAGTATATGCTCCAGGTTCCCAGTATTGAATTTGGAATTCAACAGTATATTCCTCAATAGCATCTGAAGAATCATATGAAAGATCAATTGCAGATATATTAGTTGGGAAAATATCGTAGAAAGTATATGTTTTTAAGGGAGTGATAGCAGTTCCATCAGCTGCAGGAGAATTTGTAGTTGATTCAATTCCTCTATCAGCACCTCTTCCAAGTTGATGAACAAGAGCATATGTCATGTAGGAACCAGGATTTGTAGCACCGGTGTTGTTGCTATTCTTGCTAATTCCTTGCATCCAAACTTCAAACGCATTTCTGAGTAGGAAGTTTTCGTCATTAATGACGGTAACGGTCCAAGTATCAAACGTTCTATCACCAGCAACTTTTAGAATTCTTCCTCTAAAAGGAACATCAATTGGAGCAATGTTTGATGCTGGAAGTTGTGCTGCCTTGCATAAGAACTTAAAGGTATCAGCTTCTTGATCTGAACCTGTTCTCCAAACATTTGCCCCAGCAGCAACTGGGAATGATGGAATTTCAACTTCAAATAAATTAGGTCTTGCGCCGCCACCTGCAAGTTTTGATTTAAAAGCGGTGATTGTTCTGAGAGTAGACATTTTGAGTTCCTCCTTCGTTAATTAGTTATGTAAATTAAACTCTGCCAGCCACTTCTTCAAAACTTACACCAGTTCTTGTGGCAACAAATGTAAGGGTGATGTAATTAATTGACTTGGTTGGTTTTAAGAAAATATCAGCTCTAAATTCATTATTATCAATTACATCAGGAGTGTTATTAGTTTCATCGCAAATGACTAAGAAGTCATAAATTCCTCTCTTTGCTTGAACATCACGTAGGTAAGGTTCAACAATATTAACAAAGTTTGATCTAGTCGTCTGGTCGTTAATTTCAAAGAGTTGAGCTTCAGCTGATCTTTGTAGTGCTTGTTCAATTGTGAGGAACAGTCTACGTACATTGATTCTGTCAAAGGCAGATGCATAGGAAAGTGCTGTTTTGTCACCAAAGAGAAGAACGCCAATTCCTGGTTGATTTACAACAGCATTTACTCTTGCAGTGTAAAGAAGATCTCTCTGTGCTTTTGATGGGTTGTATGCAAGTTTTGTCGCATTGTTTAGAACACCTCTTTGTTGACCAGCAGGAGAGAACCAAGGGAATGCATCAATATTAGTTCTAGTCATCAGTCCAGCAATATCACCATTGCAAGGAATATATCTGAAAGTATTATTAAAACGGTCATAAGTGTACTTGTAACCACTATCAAAGATTCCATATGAAGATGAAGTGATTGCACTGAAGAATCTGATTACATTATTTGTTTGTGTGGTCGTGTTAGTAATGTCAACAACTTCAGCTCTGTGTGGAGAAATTACTGCAACACAGTCTTTTCTGCTTTCTGCAACTGCAATCAATTTATTTGCCTTTGCTTGAGAATCTGCTTCTAGAGTTAGACCAGGGCCATTTAAGAGATAATCGACTTGAATTTCATCTTTATTTGAGAACAAATCATAAGCAGTCATCAGATTGCCCAGAGATGCTCCAAATCCACCAGCAGCAGAATAATCGACGCCACCTCCAAGATTGTAAGTTTTATTACCCAATGCACTAAAGGTAACTCCTTGTGCATTTTGACCCCAAAGTCCAGCTCCAGTTGAAATTGGTGTAAATGAAGCAGCCGCAACACCAGAATAAGTTGAGAATCCTGTTGCTATTGGACTTGTTCCATTGTAACCATCAACAGCAGATGATGGATTTTGACCTGCATAAATGTAGTTTGAAACATCTGCAAGATAATTTTTGTACCAAACTTTTTGTGGCGAATTGACTTGAGAAATAGCATCTAGTGCTTTAGAAACAGAAAAATGTTTTTCAAGAATGTTTCCTTGAATTCCTGTTACTGATCCAGTGTCATCAACAACAACAACGTGCATTGCGTCGTTTTTGCCGTTTCTATCAAGTGAATATGAATTAGTAGATGGTTTTGGTGCTATGGATTTCCAGTAAATTGTTGAGTTTGTGAGACCAAGAGTTTGTTGATCGTACCAATCATTAACTGCACCAAGAGAGACTCCAGCATTTGCATTGAGTCCAGTATTAACACCTACATTGTTAACAAAGAACATTGTATCTGCTTGCTCAAATGATGCTACAGAATTTCCGTTAGCATATGTGATTTGAGTTTCAGTTCCTGCAGAAGAAACTCTGGAAACAATCTTTACGTCAATTGTGCTATTTCCATTTGTAGTATCTGTAGAAACTCCAGTAATGATACCTTTTAGATATCCTGTAAATGATGTTGTTGTTCCTACACCAGCAATTGCAGTGCTAGTGATCGCAGTTGTTACACCAAATCCAATTTGAGCGCCAACTGTTCTTAAGTTTGTTGTTGTAATTCCAATTCTTTGATCTGCAAGATCGTCAATAAAACAAACTTTTAAATTGTTTGCCCAAGTTCCTGGATTCTTTGCAGCATATACAAATTGTACGCTATCACTAGACCAAGAATTATTGTAGTTATCGTAGTTTTTAATTTTTGCGTTGGTAGTATATGCGTAACCTACAGCAGCGTTTGCGTTATTAAGAGTGGTTCCATCTACTCTTGCTACCTTAAGAACTCCGCCGTAGGATAGGAAAGAGGATGCGGTCATCCAATACTCATACTGAGCGTCGGTAGAAATTGGTTTACCGAATGTATTGATGAGTTGTTGCTCAGTTTGAATATCAATTGCTTCCTCAACTGGTCCAATTGCAAAAGGTCCGGCAATAGCACCAATGTTATCTAAAACATTATCAGCTCTCCCAACAGTTAAATCAACTTCCCTAGTAAGTACACCGGGAGATAATTGAGGAGTCGCCATTTTTTTCTCCGTGATCTCAGTTTATCTAAAAATTATTTATTAAAAACTTACTTTACGAAGGGAAAACGTGACGTGAACTACCAATCGGGATATGTCCAATCTATAAATGGAAGTTTCTTTTTTCTAGACTCTATAATTCTTTTTATTGAACACTCCTTACATTCATACGCATAAGAAGATGCAACAGGTCCTCTATTTTTATGTGTTCTATAAAAACTGTCTATAAGATTTTTTGTTTCTCTACAAACTCTACATGTTCTGTCGTTAAGCAATAAATGACCTAATTTTATTTGTTTATCAATATCCATTACATATATTCCCACATATAAGATCGATCTCCATATTCATCGACAAACCACCTATCACCTTCAGCATCAACAAAACTATTACTATCTAATCCATCTGATACAAATCCAAATGGAGACATGTCTTGTTCAATTTGATTTTTTTGTTCTTCATATAATCTCTTTCTTACGTCTTGATCTGTAAGTTCCTTAAAATAGTCTTGTGCTACTAACCACGCATAAATGACTAAGCACATTGCAAGGTCGTCATTACAACCTTCTTCTGCTTCAAATGAGTTATGTTTCTGAATGAATGTTGTAAGTTCGGATATAATTTCATAATCATTTAAAAATAATTTATTTTCCTCAATCATTGTTTTAAGATTGAGACATCCAACTTTTTTAACTGTCTTGGACATCTTTACTCCCAGTTGAGTTTTTTTTCCAGAAAATCCTTGCCCAACACTTTGTCCTGCTCTACCTCTCATTGAACACATGAGCAAGTTTTTATATTCCAAATCATATTGAAGAATACTTGCTACCTGATCTCCGACATCATTAACTTCACAAAGAATATATGCTTCGTTATAACTTTTTCCAATCTCCTCTATTATACTTGGAAAAAGCATGGGTTTTATTTCATTATTCCTATATTTGGCAACAACTTTATGTGGAAACTCTGTAATATCTACAACAGTAAATGCTGAATAATCGTTCCCTACACCTCTAGCAACGTCCACAGTGATGAGATAGTCATGTTCTTCAATTGGGTCCACATATACATCTAAACCGCCACTACGGGTCTTAGGATGGTCATACACGAGGGTTCTAAGTTTAGATGCAGCAATCAATGTATCAACAGAACCTAAGAACTCGCATTCAAATTCAACCTTGAATTGTTGTTCGGAAGTGTTGGCAATTGTTTGTGCTTTCCATTCACTGTCTCTTCCTGGAACTTCGGACCAGTGAACGTCTGTGAAAACATACTCATTTTTACCACGCTCTGCATCATGCCACATACGGTAGAAATGGTTCATACCGTGTGGTGTAGAAACTATGATGACTTTTGTGCTTTTACCAGAAGTAATAGTAGGATAAACAGATGCAAAGAACGAGTCTGCAATATGGTTTGGAACGAAAGCGAATTCGTCGAGGAAGAGGATATTAAACGACATGCCTCGGACAGCACTTGCAGATGTAGAAG
>Ga0194127_10008301_pt1 | contig 11180 bp, 9 predicted proteins | sample TA2KigC100mmetaG_FD_148624 | JGI IMG/M metagenome (GOLD analysis project Ga0194127, IMG submission 148624) | Freshwater microbial communities from Lake Tanganyika, Tanzania - TA2015036 Kigoma Deep Cast 100m | ecosystem: Environmental > Aquatic > Freshwater > Lake | place: Tanzania: Lake...
TTTTGGCGATGACGATGGAGCTAACGGACAGTGAGACGACGCGTGCGGTGTATCCGTTCGCGTTCGCGCACCGCGTGACCTACCGGCTGGACGGCGGGCGGCTGCACTTCGAGCAGACGGTGGAAAACCGCAGCGCGGAGCCGATGCCCTTTAGCACGGGGATTCATCCCTACTTTCAAGTCCCGCTCACCCCACGCGGCGAGCGGAACCGTTGCTTTGTGAAAATCCTTGCCTGCGAACGGCTCACACCGGATGCGCGATTCGAGCATTTCACGGTGGCGGCTCAACCGGCGTCCCAACTCAGCGTCGCGGACGATGTGGCGCACACGTTGTTCTTTGGCAGCTTTTCCAAGCCTGAACTCACGCTTGTTGACCCGAGTAGTGAACTAGAGATCGTCCTTAACTGGGAGGGGGCATCGCAACACCGTTACTGTGCCATTTGGTCACGCACACCGGACGCGCCCTTCTACTGCCTCGAACCATGGACCGCGCTGCCAAACTCCTTCACCCGCGCGCAGCCCGGTGAAGTGACTGTGCTCGCGCCGGGCCAAACCTTCCGCGCAGCAATGTGGGTAGAGGTGCGCAGGCAGACTTGACGGGTTTAAGTCTAACCGAAAACGGGGCTTGACGATCACCCCGAGCGCGCAGCCCGGCGAAGTGACTGTGCTCGCGCCGGGCCAAACCTTCCGCGCAGCAATGTGGATAGAGGTGCGCAGGCAGACTTGACGGGTTTAAGTCTAACCGAAAACGGGGCTTGACGATCACCCCGAGATTCCCTAGTTTGGGAGTGTAATACGAGTTGCTGGTTCGCCAGCGTGTGAAGTCGGAAATTTTTCCGACTTTTTTTTGCCCCTAATGGGGCGCAGGCATGGGTCAACTTATGAATGCTGATTTTCTAGCTATCTTAGACTTCTGGGAAAAAGAAAAGGGCATCAGCAAGGACATCCTGCTTGCTGCCCCCCTAGCTATCTTAGACTTCTGGGAAAAAGAAAAGGGCATCAGCAAGGAAATCCTGCTTGCTGCCGTGCAGGAATCCCTTATTTCCGCCGCCAAGAAGGCCGTTGGCCCAGCCCGCGAACTGCGCTGCTCAATTGACTCTAAGTCTGGTGATATTAAGGCTTTCGCTAAGCTTATCGTCGCCGAAAAAGTCATTTCCAGGCACGATCAGATTTCACTAGCTGAGGCCCGGAAGAAGAAGCCCGACGCACAGGTAGGCGAGGAGTTTGAAGTCGAGGTCACCCCTACCGGCTTCGGGCGTATCGCGGCCCAATATGCCAAGCAGGCATTACTCTCGCAGGTGCGCCGAGCGGAGAAAGCGCTCATCTTCGAGGAGTTCAAGGATCGCGTCGGCGATATCGTTAGCGGAACAGTGCGGCGCTTTGAGCGCTCGGACGTCATTATGGATCTCGGGCGTTACGAGGCGCTCCTGCCCAACCGCGAGCGCGTACCGACCGAGGAGTATCAAATTGGCGAACGCATTCGCTGCTTCGTTAAAGCGGTCGAGAACGGTCCGCACGGCCCAGAGATCATCCTTAGCCGCGCCGCGCCGGAGTTCGTGCTGAAACTTTTTCGCCTCGAAGTCTCTGAAATCGCCAACGGCATGGTCGAGGTCAAGGGCGTCGCTCGCGAGCCGGGTTTTCGCACCAAACTCGCTGTCTATTCGCGCGACTCAAAGGTGGATCCCGTCGGCGCGTGCGTCGGTCTCCGCGGTCAACGCGTGAAGAACATTGTCCGCGAGTTGAACAACGAGAAAATGGACATCATTAAGTGGGATCCGAACATCAAGACCTACATTACCAACGCGCTCGCGCCAGCCGTCCTCAAGACCATCTCCTTGGACGAGGCCAGCCACGCGATCAAGATCCTCGTGGATGAAAGCCAGCTCTCTCTCGCCATCGGCAAGCGCGGCCAGAATGCCCGCCTCGCTTCGCGGCTCACCGGCTGGGCCGTGAACATTGACGCCGAGGCCGTCAGCGCCGTCGGCATCGAGGACAAGGTTAAGCACGCCATCGAGATTTTCGCGGCCGTGCCGGGGGTAACCCGCGAGATGGCCGAGGCACTGGTCAACACAGGTTTCCACGCCCTCGAAGACGTAGTGACGCAGGCTGAGGAAGCCGATTTAAGGGAAATTCCGCAGATTGGTGAGTCGGCTGGCGCGGTGCTGGCCGCCATTAAAGAAGCTGCCAAAAACAATCCGTTGGCCGGAGTGCTCGCGTAGTTCGGTTTATTTGAGCGCGCCCGCGCGGTTCGCCGCCCGGGCGCGCAAGCATTATGCCCGTCCGCATTTACGACATCGCAAAAAAGCTTGGGCTCGAGAGCAAACAGGTGCTCGCGGTCGCCAAAGAATTGGGCATCAAGGAGGCCAAGGTGCCGTCCAGTTCGCTGGACAAGATCACCGCTGAGTTCCTTGAGGCGAAGTTTGGGCCGCTCAAACCCGTCGAGCCTGCGCCGGTGGTCGAGGCCCCCGCCCCCATCGTTCTCATCAAAGCTCCCGAGCCAGAACCGCCGCCGCCCGCGCCGGAAGCTGCTCCGTCAGCCCCTGTTATAGCCGAGGCTCCCGCGCCGCCGCCGCCACCACCTGAGCCGCCCAAGCCTCAGACCGGCGCATTGCTCGGTCGCATTGATATCTCCAAATTCGGCCCACGCCGTGAACCCGGGCGCGAGGAACGTCGTGACGACCGCCGAGGCCCCGCCAGTGCACAGCCCAGCGTACGTTTGCCCGATGGCCGCTCCGCAGGTCGTCCCGGTCCAAGCCAGCTGCCGCGCGTAGCCGCAGCCCCCGCGCCCGTACCCAAACCTGCTGATCCACGCGCCGCGTTGCCCGCCGACGCGCAGATCATCACGATGAAGTCGCCCATCGTCGTCCGCGATCTCGCGGATCAGATGAAGCGCAAACCCTTCCAGCTCATTGCCGATCTGATGCAGATGGGCATCTTCGCCAACGTCAACCAAGCGGTGGACGAGCCCATCGCCATCAAGCTCTGCGCCAAGCACGGCTTCAAGTTCGAGATTGAGAAGCGCGCCAAGGGCGAGGGCCAAGTTCACGCCCCGGTTAAAAAGGTTGAAGCTGAAGACGAGGACAAGCCTGACCAACTCAAACTTCGACCGCCCGTCGTCACCATCATGGGCCACGTGGACCACGGTAAGACGTCGCTCCTGGACGTCATTCGCAAGGCTGACGTCGCTGCCGGTGAGGCCGGTGGCATCACACAGCACATCGGCGCATACACCATTGCCGTGCCGCATCCGGAGAAGAAGAGCGAACTGGCGCAGATCACTTTCCTCGACACGCCGGGCCACGCGGCCTTCTCTGCCATGCGCGCGCGTGCCGCATCCGGAGAAGAAGAGCGAACTGGCGCAGATCACTTTCCTCGACACGCCGGGCCACGCGGCCTTCTCTGCCATGCGCGCGCGCGGTGCAAACGTCACGGACATCGTCGTGCTCGTCGTTGCCGCGAACGACGGCGTTATGCCCCAGACGCTCGAGGCGCTATCCCACGCACAGGCCGCCAAAGTCCCCATCCTTGTTGCGGTTAATAAGTGCGATCACCCGAATGCCAACCCGACCCGCGTCCGCCAGCAGCTTCAAGAAAAAGGTTTAACCCCGGACGAGTGGGGTGGCACGACACTGTTCGTGGATTGCTCAGCGCTCACCAAGCAGGGTATTGATAAGCTGCTCGAGATGGTCGTCTTCCAGGCCGACCTCCTCGAACTAAAGGCCAATCCCGACCGCAAGGCCAAAGGCAACGTCATCGAGTCCGGCCTTCAGGCTGGCGGCCCTACCGCCACGGTGCTCGTGCGTAAGGGCACACTCAACCTCGGAGACATTATTCTTTGCGGCTCGCACTTCGGTCGCGTTCGCGCGCTCATCAACGAGGAGGGTGACCGTCTCAAGGAGGCCACGCCGTCCGTCGCCGTCCGCGTGTTGGGTCTCAACGGCGTGCCCGAGGCCGGTCAGGAGTTCATTATCGTCGAGAATGAGAAGACGGCCCGCGACATTGCGGAAGAGCGCGCCCTAGCCGAGAAGGCTGCCGAGGCTGAGGCCCGCCAGCCGCGTGTTACCTTGGAGAATTTATTCGCGAAGATTGCCGAGAACCAGCAACTGGTGCTCAAGGTAGTCGTGAAAGCGGACACGCAAGGCTCCGTCGAGGCTATCGTCGAAGCGCTTAGGAAGATCGAGACCACCAAAGTTACCCTCGATATCGTTCACCACGCCGTCGGAACCGTCACCGAGTCGGATGTGGACTTAGCCGGCGCTTCCAAATGCGTCGTGCTTGGATTCCATACACGCATTGATTCTGGCGCAAACGAAAAGGCGAAACAGTACGGCATTCAGATCAAACTCTATGCCATCATTTACGAGCTGATTGATGAGGTGAAGGACGCGATGGCCGGCTTGCTCCCGCCCATCCTTAAGGACGTGGTCGTTGGCAGCGCTGAGGTTCGTCAACTCTTCGAGCTGTCCAAGGGCGGGGTGGTCGCCGGCTGCGCTGTCTCCATGGGCCGAATCGTTAAGGGCAAGGTTCGCGTCATGCGCAAGAAGAACCTGGTTTACGAAGGTGTGACCCTGTCGCTGCGCCGCTTTCAGGATGAGGTTAACGAGGTCCGCTCGGGTCTGGAATGCGGCATCCGCATCGACGGTTTCAACGAGTTTCAGACCGGTGACGCCATCGAGTGTTACACGCTCGAAAAGGTAAAGCAGACGCTCTAGTCTGACCGTGGGTAAAGAGCAATAGCAGGCTCACGATAAAGCAATCGCGCCTAACTATCCCTGTAAATCCAAACTTAAACTCTTACCTCACGCGCTCAACATCATGAAAGTACGCCTAGAACGCGTCCGCGAGATGCTAAAGCGCACCTTAGGTGAGATTGTCCGGCGTGACTTTCCGCCTACCCCGGATACAGGCCTCATCACCATCAACGAAGTCGTTGTCTCTGCTGATTTAAAGGAGGCAAAGGTTTATGTCGGCGTCGTCGGCAAAGCCGACGCCAAGAAACGTGCGATGAAACTGCTGGCCGAGCAGCGCAGCCAAGTGCAATACGAATTAGGTCGCGCCATTGTGTTACGCTGGACGCCTGTCATCTCTTTTCACATCGACGAAAGCGTAGAGCGCGGCAACCGAGTCCTATCCATCTTGGAAGAGTTGGAAAAGCAGGAGGCCCCGAAGTGAGCTATAGGTTTTCAAGCAAACATCGTTTTTCCTCCCTCGCTGCCCCCGGGTTAGAGGGCTGGGGAGACGTGGCCGCCGCATTTTAGCCGCTAGCCTCCGCATCGCTTACAAGTGACCGGTCACACTCACATCCTCGACGAAATTCTCGACTGCATCCGCCGCGCGAAATCTATCTGCGTCGTCGGCACATCCTCGACGAAATTCTCGACTGCATCCGCCGCGCGAAATCTATCTGCGTCGTCGGCCACGTCCGGCCTGACGGCGATTGCATCGGCTCGCAGGTCGGCCTCGCCCTCGCGCTCCAAAACCAAGGCAAGGAAGTGACTGTCTGGAATCAGGACGCCGTCCCACAGAAGCTACGGTTCCTGGTCCCTGCCGATCTCGTGCAGCGGCCCAAGCTGGGCCACAAGTTCGACCTCGTTATCGCCACTGATTGTGCGAGCTTCGAGCGCCTCGGCACCGTTGGAAAAGCCACCGAGGAACATTGCGACTTTGTTAACATTGATCATCACGAAAGCAACACCCGCTACGCTAAGCTCAACTGGGTCTCTGCCCGCGTGCCCGCGACAGGTGAGCTAATTTACGAGCTGATCAAGCACGCCGGCTGGCCGGTCACGCCAGCGATTGCCGACTGCCTCTACACCGCGATTTCCACCGACACCGGCAGCTTCGGTTACCCCAGCACCACGCCCGGCACTTATCACGTCGCCGCCGAGCTTGTGCGCAATGGCGCCAACTTAGCCCGCATCTGCAATGAGGTTTATCAGAGCTACCCGCTCTCTCGCGCTAAACTGTTGCGCCACGTCTTCAACAGTTTCCGCACCACGCATGACGACCAGATTGCGTGGTTTTGGCTGCGCCAACGCGACTATACCCGCACCGGTGCGGACACCAACGACAGCGAAGGTCTCATTGACCATATTCGTGACATCGAGCCTGTCGTCGTCGCCTGCGTCTTCGAGGAAATGGAACCTGAACTGACTCGCATCAGCCTGCGCTCCAAGAGCGACCGAGTAAATGTGAATCAAATCGCGGGCCTGTTCGGTGGTGGCGGCCACTCGGCGGCGGCTGGCGCGCGGATTGCCGGTAAGCCGCTTGCGATTCAGCGAAAAGTCATCGCCGCGATCAAGAAAGCCCTTAAAGCATCTAAGTAACCAGCCTTGCCCTAGCTCAGCGATTTCTCATGCTCCAGTTTGATCCCCTTGACGGCGCCCTGCTCGTGGACAAGCCCGTTGGCTGCACCTCGCACGACGTGGTAGACCGCATTCGCCGCAAGTTCGGCATCAAGAAGGTTGGCCATTGCGGCACGCTCGACCCTAACGCCACCGGCCTGCTAATCATTGTGCTCGGGCGGGGTACTAAGCTCTCCGAGAAACTAATGTCTGATGACAAAGTTTATGAGGGCGACATTAAGTTCGGGGAGACGACTGATAGTTATGACGCCGACGGAGAAGTCACCGCTACCGCGCCCGTTCCGCCGCTTACGCTCGAACAGTTGAATGACGCCACCAGCACGTTTATCGGCGATCTTCAACAGATCCCGCCGATGGTCTCTGCTAAGAAGCAAGGCGGCGTGCCGCTCTACAAGCTCGCACGCAAGGGTGTGACTGTGGAGCGCGAGCCGCGCCTGGTGCACATCTACAACTTCCGCTGCACGGAGTATCATGAGCCGATCGGAAAGTTCCGCGTCGCTTGCACCAAGGGCACCTACGTTCGTTCGCTTGCGCATGACCTTGGCGTGAAGCTTGGCAGTGGTGCGCACCTCGCCACGCTCCGCCGCGTCACCTCTGGCAAGTGGGACGTGGCGGACGCACTTCCCCTTGATGCCATCCTCGCGTTGTCTTTAACGGAACTAGAGAAACGCGTAATTCCCTTCCTGCAACTTGCCCGTTGATGCGCGTTCTAACCGCCGCCACCGAACTTGAGCCCGGCCCACGCAAGGTCTGCGTGGCTATCGGCGTCTTCGATGGCGTGCACCTCGGGCACCAGCAAGTCATTCGCCAGTCGCTTGCCGACGCCCGCCAGCACGAGGGCGTCTCGGTTGTCATCACCTTCGACCGCCACCCTAATGCCGTCGTCGCTCCCGACCGGGTGCCGCTGATGCTTTATTCGCTGCCTCAAAAAATCCGCGCTATCGCGACGCTGGGTGTCCCAAATACGCTCCTCCTTCACTTTGACCGCCTATTCAGCGAGCAGACTGGTGAGCAGTTCATCCGTAGCCTTGCGCATGAGTTCGGTCACCTGCACAGCGTTTGCGTCGGCGCGGAGTTCAGCTTCGGCCACCAGCGCAGCGGCAACGTAGCCTTGCTTAAGCAACTTGGCGCTGAACTCAATTTTGTCGTCCACGGCCTTGCTGCTGTCTCGCTTGATGGTGACCCGGTCAGCAGTACGCGTATTCGCGAGGCCGTACGAACTGCCAATCTGAGTGCTGCCAGCCAGATGTTAGGTCGTGAGTACTCCATCGCTGGCAACGTGGTTCGCGGTGACCGGCTCGGACGCCAGCTCGGCTTCCCCACTGCGAACCCCCTCGTGAGTACTCCATCGCTGGCAACGTGGTTCGCGGTGACCGGCTCGGACGCCAGCTCGGCTTCCCCACTGCGAACCTCGATGTGTCCGGCCTAGCGCTCCCACCCAACGGGGTTTATGCCGTGCACGTCCGCCGCCGCGGGCACACGCATCGCGGTGCTTTAAATCTCGGCGTCCGCCCCACGCTTGCCAACCCGACACCCTGTCTCCAATGCGAAGTTCACCTCCTCGACTTTGCGGAGGAAATTTACGGTGAGGAGCTGGAACTCACCTTCGTTACCAAGCTGCGCGACGAACAAAAGTTTCCCAATCTCGAGGCATTAAAAGCTCAAATCACCCGCGATCTCGCCGCCACGCGCCAAATTTTCGCATAAAAGGGGACGTGCAAATCTCTACCTGAGTGTTGGAGCGCAGTGCGGCGTTTTTCTTGTGCCCAATGTGAGCGGCTCAACACCGCCGTTGAATAATCCCTCTGCCGCGCCCATCTCCACTTCACTCTTTGCTCGCATGAAACCACGCTCCCCTCAACTTGGTCGGCGGCAGTTTCTCCAAGCCTCAGCCACTGCCGCCGCTCTGGTGGCCTGTGAGGCTCAGGCCCAACAAAAGTCCGGCCTAAGCCCTCGCCGCACGCTCATCGCCGAGGAAAATGCCAAGCCAGGTTCGCTCGACTGGCAACTCACCCGCGTGCGCCTCGACAAGACCGGCGGCACTCGCGCGCCCGCCATTGAGGGTTACTGCTCGCGCCAAAGCGTAAAAGCAGGAGAGACGCTCGATTTCATGGTCAGCACCAGCCCGAGCGCGCGGTTCATAGTGGAAATTTTCCGCACTGGTTACTACGGCGGACGCGGTGCGCGGTTGATGCAGACCGAAGGTCCGCTGCGCGGGACAAAACAGCCCGATCCGCCCGTTGGCGAGAATCGCCTCCGCGAATGTAAGTGGCAGTCCTCCCTCTCCCTCAAGATTCCTGCGAACTGGGTTAGCGGCGTCTATCTTGCGCGCCTCACGACGGTGCCCGATCAAGCTGGGGAACCTTACTGGCAGAGCTATTGCATTTTTATTGTCCGCGACGATCGCCCGGCGGACCTCCTTTTCCAATGCAGCGATAATACCTGGCAAGCTTACAACAAATGGCCGGACAGCTTCTCCCTCTATACCGACCCGCGCGGTGCGCACGCTGTGGGCACCGAAGTGAGCTTTGATCGGCCTTATGGCAAATATGGGCAGATTTACGAGCACCCACTATCCATTGGCTCCGGCGAGTATTTGCTGTGGGAGTTTCCGCTGGCTTACTGGCTCGAGCAGCACGGCTACGATGTGACCTATTGCGCGAACTTGGATTGTCTCACGGCCGCGCAAATCACGCGCTGCAAAACCTTCCTCAGTGTCGGCCATGACGAGTATTGGGACGTGCGGCAATACGACGCGGTAAAAAGTGCCATCGCCTCCGGCACGCACGCGCTGTGGCTTTGCGGCAATTCCGTCTTCGGGCGAACTCCGTTTCTGCCAGCCTCTAACGGTCAAGCCAACCGCATCCTAAAACGCACCGGCATCTACGCCGGCCTGACGGACAAGGAAATCGAGGACGCCATCAGCGTCTTCACCAAGGACTGGCAGCGCGACTCTCGCAACGAGGCGGATCTCATGGGCGCGCGTAGCATTGTCCCTTTCAACGGTGGCGGTGACTGGGTTTGCGCGAAGCCAGAGCACTGGATTTTTGAAGGGACCGGAATGAAAAAGGGTGACTCCGTGCGCGGCCTCGTTGGCTGGGAACATCATGGCGCCCCGGCCAACCTCCCCGGCCTCGAGGTCGTCGCCGAGGGCACCGTCTGGCGCGGTGGCACCACGCCCGCGCGTTGGACGGCGACCATTTTCTCCGGTCCGAAGAACAACCTCATCTTCAATGCCGCAACCATTTGGTGGGCACAAGGGCTCAGCTCGCCGCCGGGCCACATCCTGCCGTGGAGCCATTGGAGCCGCCCGCACGGCCCAGACGAACGCGTGCAACGGATTACACAGAACCTGCTCAAGCGCTGCGGCGCGTGAGCCAAAACGTATTCAGTAATCCAAGTTAAGTTCTCAGCAGGGCAGTAACGTCGAGCATCCGTGGATCTTAAAAGCTGAATGTTTCTTGCGATCTCACGGCGTTGACTCGACTTTTTCCTTAGTTCGAAGCGAAACTCCCCGCATGGCTATTCGCGCCCCACGTAAGCTGATCCGCCCGCTAATCCAGCGGTTACAAGCCTATGTGCCTGGCGAGCAGCCAAAGATTCCCGGCCTCATCAAGCTCAACACCAACGAAAACCCTTATCCACCTTCACCCAAAGTCCTCGCGGCGGTGCGGGCGGCCGTGGACGGACGACTCCGGCTCTACCCGAACCCGTCCGCCTCAGCGCTGCGCGAGCGGCTCGCGAAGCTTCACGGCTGCGCGCCCGAGAACCTTATCATCGGTAACGGTTCAGATGAGTTGCTGGCGCTGGCGACGCGTGCGTTTGTTGAGCCCGCGGCCAAGTTGAAGTCTCAGATCAGTGCGACGCAGATTCAGTTCTTCAGCCCGAGTTACTCGCTCTATCCCGTACTCGCAAAAATTGCCGGAGCACAGTGCAACGCCATTCCACTTAACGCTGATTTCACCTTGCCTGCGCTGGCCTCGCTGCCGCAACGAGGCTGGAACTTTAAGGCCGCGCTTTCGTTCATCACCACGCCAAACGCTCCAAGCGGGTGCGGCTTCAGTGTGACAGAACTCGACGCGCTTTGCGCCAAGTCGCGCGGGGTCGTGGTGCTCGACGAGGCGTACGTAGAATTTGCCCGGGAGAACGCGCTTGCACTCGCGCTGAAGTATCCACACGTCATCATCTCTCGGACGTTCTCAAAAGCTTATTCGTTGTGCTTCCAGCGCATTGGTTACTTCGTAGGGCACTCCACCCTCATCGCCGCACTCGACAAGGTGCGCGACAGTTACAACGTCAATGGCCTTGGCCAAGTGGCTGCCCTCGCAACGCTCGATGATCTACCTCATTACCAGCGTAATTTCCGCCGCATTGTCGCCACGCGTGAGCAAGTCACGCGCGAGTTGACCGGCCTTGGTTGGCGCGTGCTGCCGAGCCAAACAAACTTTATCCTCGCTCGTCCGCCGCGTTTTTCCGCCAAGAATTGGCTCGCGAAGCTGCGCGCTAAGCAGTTGCTCGTCCGCTGGTTCAAATATCCCAAGGTGCGTAACTATCTGCGCATCAGCATCGGATCCGAACCGGAGATGAAGCAATTTGTGAAGGCCGCGCGGCAAATTGGGGCCAAGTGATGACCAAGTGCCCGCGATAGGATTTTAGAAAAATCGATGCCCCGCACTCTAACCAAGCCAGCCTGTGTGCTTGTTACTGTCAGTCGGGATCAAGGCGAATAAGGCAGCGAGGAATGGTGAAGAACGATGCGCAACGTTCCCTTCTTGTCTTTCTTATAGCCCCAGCTTTTGTCGACTCTTGTAACTTT
>Ga0194127_10008303_pt1 | contig 11179 bp, 8 predicted proteins | sample TA2KigC100mmetaG_FD_148624 | JGI IMG/M metagenome (GOLD analysis project Ga0194127, IMG submission 148624) | Freshwater microbial communities from Lake Tanganyika, Tanzania - TA2015036 Kigoma Deep Cast 100m | ecosystem: Environmental > Aquatic > Freshwater > Lake | place: Tanzania: Lake...
GCAGAATTCAAAATCTGGCTGAATTCATATAATGCTTCGAATTCATCCTTAGATAAATTTTTTATGTGGTTAATATTTTCTTGAAAAAAATTATTCATTGATTATCTCACAGAAAAAGTAACAACTTTAGATCTTGCTCTATTCTGAAAATCGTCAATGCACCAAATAACCCAGAAATAATTTCCAAGCGGAAGTGATTGATCTACAATTTTTTCGATATCATCTTTTGAAATATTATCTTTTTGCCAAACTAGTATTGGCGAAATCTGGTCCGAATAAATTTGGATCATATACTTAAAATTAAATCCGGGCAAATAACGAATCCATCTAAGTGTTGGCTGATTTCCAACAGCTTGTCCATTCACTGGCGATTCCGGAAATACTTCTTGTTTAATAATTCTTTTTATCGTAGTTGTATGCACTAAATACTTTTTGCCGCTCCTATCTTTTACAACAATATCAAATTCTTTACCTATTGCTTCATCCATTGAGATTATATTTAAACTTACAGATGAAAATGAATTTTCATAGAATCTTGAAACCGGATTATAGTTGAGTATACTTTTAAATTTTAATGCATTACATTCAACATGAACCGAATCAATATCGCCCTCTGCATCAGTTACAGTTGTCTGAATTACCAATTGATATATCTGGTTGTTGGGATATTCATTCAGAACAATGGTATAAAGATTTAAGCTTGTTGAAATTGGATCAGCATTAAGCAGTACATCTTCATTTCTTTTTGTCGGTTGATTATCGAATTTAACCTGGATAGAATCTTTACCATACCCAGATTTTTCAAATACCAGCCAGCCATCAACCTTGGGTATATTGCTGAAAGAATAATAACCCGATGAATTAGTTGTAACTAGAATATTTTGATTCATCCAAAAAACCTTGGCACCGGTTATTGCGCTTCGCGGCAGCGCTTCAGTTTTTACAAACCCATCAAAACTTACTACTGTATAATTTAGTATTCTATCGCCAACTCTCTTACTCTTTTGATTATTCCATATAATTAAAACAGAATCCTTAGCAAAACCGTCTTTTTCAAAATAGAGAGTCCCGTCTTTCATTTGCAAATCTTCTATCTTGAAATATCCAGCTTCGTTTGTTTCAGCAATTGCATTTTGATTTTTCCAAATTACTTTTACTTTTGAAAGAGGCTCTTTCGGAAATGAAAAAACAAAACCATCTAATTGACCAAGTTTATTGTCCGGATTTAGTGGATCCAATGGATTAATTCTTGGAGCATCACAAGAATTTACACCAATTGAAAGAGTTCCTACTAACAATATTAAAAACAGCTTTTTCATCAATTAATTAAATATTTACACTCAAAGATAGAAGTTTTGCGCAAATTTTTCGTAGTGCGCAAAATTTTATGGGTATAAATATGCAGATAATTTTGCGAATTAAAAATTCAAAAGAAGATTTCCAGTGAGATAAAGTACCCCTTTTCCTGATATTTTTACTCTATTTCCCAAATCCTCGCAAAAAAGTTCTCCTCCTCTTCCCGAAACTTGCAATGCATTCATTTTCTTCTTACCCAATTTTTCTCCCCAATAAGGTGTTAAAACAGTATGGGCCGAGCCAGTAACCGGATCTTCATCAATCCCGGAATTTGGTGCAAACATTCTTGAAACAAAATCGGCACCGTTTCCTTTTGCAGTTATAATAACAGCATGCTCGTGAAGTTTTTTAATCAAATCTATTTTAGGAACGTATGTGCGAATAAATTCTTCTGATTCAAAAACCACAAACAGAAAAAAACCATTCGTTAAAATTTCGTTTGGCTCAACTCCAAAACATTCTTTTATTCCATCTGGAATATTTGTTTCGTGCGGTTTGTTTGAGGGGAAATTCAACGAGAGCATTTCACCTTCCTTTTCAACAAATAAATCACCGCTCTTAGAATAAAATTTAATCTTGTTTGAACCCTTTTCGAAAAAATTAAAAACAACATATGCTGATGCTAAAGTTGCATGACCGCATAACGGAACCTCAACTGTTGGAGTCATCCATCTAATATGATAATGATCATCTTGCTTTACAAAAAAAGCAGTCTCGGCAAGATTATTTTCTGCTGCAATTTTTTGCATTACACTATCGTCAAGCCATTTATCTAATGGAATTACTGCAGCTGGATTTCCGCCAAACAATTTGTCAGTGAAAGCATCTACTTGATAAATTGGGAGTGTCATAAAATTCCTTTGATTATTTATTTATCCTTTCCAAAAAACATTTTTTTATGAAGGAATGGAATAACAGCAACCTTCAATCCTTCAATGTATAATTCTTTTCTATTCATAACTCCATTTGTAAAATAGCCAATTGCGCCATGTTTTTGCTTTGTATTTTCTTCGTTTTGAATTTCGTCTATCACATCTCCAAGTTCAATCCCACGCAATAGCTTTTCAATAACCTTATCAGGCAGTTCAAAATGAGGAGAAGTTCCAAATCCTTCGTTTCCATTTTCATCAATAACACACATACAGCCAAATGCAAACCATTTGTTAAATTGCTTTGCAATTCCCCCTTCAATTCCAACAAAATAATTTGCACTTAAGTTGTCTGATTTATTTAAATCGTATAAATGAAGTGCTCTGTTTCTTGCGCCAATAAATGTATCTTCGTTTATTGGCTGAACTGAAACTTTAGATTCAGCATCCATTCCAATTACTTTAACATTTTTAAAATAAAGTGAAAATGTTTCTTGAACCGATTGTAATTTTACCGGATTTTTTGAACCGACTAATATTTTCATAAAATACTTAAACTGAATACAAACAATATAAAATTATTTTGCTAATTTAACGACCAATACTATTCTTTATTCATATATGGTTTTTCAATGCAGTCCGGAGGAATAAATGAAAAACTCTCTTTCCTTATTTCTAATTATTGTTGTTTCAATTTTCACATTCAATTTTTGTGACAAACAAAATTTCGAACATGCTGTTGAAAGCATTAAAGTTGATGAAATAAAAAATAAAATTGAAATTTTGTCATCGGATGAATTTTTAGGGAGAGCTCCGGCTTCTTTAGGCGAAGAAAGAACAATTAAATATCTTGAAGAACAATTTCGAAGAATTGGCTTAAACCCCGGCAATGGCAATAGTTATTTCCAAGAAGTACCATTATTCGAAATTGCCTCTCATTCTTGGTCCAAGCTTAATATTTCCAATAAAAAAACAAGTAAATCTTTCGGGTTTATTGATGACTTTGTTTGCGGCACTTCAAGATTTGTAGAAAACATATCAATAAAAAATTCAGAGCTGATTTTTGTCGGTTATGGTATTGTTGCGCCTGAATATAATTGGAATGATTACAAAGGAATTGATGTAAAAGGAAAAACGGTGGTGGTGGTGGTAAACGATCCAGGATTTGTTAATGGTGATAGCACATTTTTTAATGGAAAGAAAATGACTTACTACGGCAGATGGACTTACAAATTTGAAGAAGCGGCTCGGCAAGGAGCAAAATCTGTTTTAATTATTCACGATGACGATGCTGCCGGTTATCCTTGGGGAGTTGTCCAAAATAGCTGGTCAGGAAGAAGATTCTATATCGAAACTCCGGATAACAATATGTCTGATTGCGAAATGAATGGATGGATTTCTAATTCTGTTGCGAATGAATTATTTAATATGGCTGGTTTTGATTTTGGGAAAGAGCTATCATCAGCTGCAAAGACTGACTTTAAAGCAAAAAACATGAAGTTGAGTCTAAGTGTTTCATTCAAAAATAAAATTGAAAAAAAGAAATCGAATAATGTTATAGCAGCATTGCCTGGATCGGAGTTTAAAGATGAATATTTAATTTACTCTGCCCATTGGGATCATTTTGGAGTTAATAATACTCTGGTAGGTGATACAATTCTAAATGGTGCTATTGATAATGCTACCGGAACTGCTGCTTTGCTGGAATTAGCAGAGGCATATAAAAGTCTTGATCGTCCGCAAAAACGTTCCATTATTTTTCTTGCCGTGACTTGTGAAGAGTTTGGATTATTGGGCAGCGAATATTATGCAAAGAATCCAATTTACCCTCTCAATAAAACAATAGCCGCGATCAATATGGATGGACTTAATATTTTCGGTAAAACTAAAGACATTACAATAATTGGATACGGAATGTCTGAAGCAGATCAATTCGCTGAAGAAGTAACAAGAAAATACGGAAGATATATTATACCCGAATCCCAGCCCGAGAAAGGAACATACTTTAGAAGCGATCATTTTAATTACGCTAAAGTTGGACTGCCGGTAATTTATTTTGGAAGTGGGATTGACAACATTGAACATGGCAAGGATTGGACAATTGAACAAACAAATAAATGGACAAGAGAAAATTATCATAAACCATCAGATGAATTTAAACTTGATCTCTGGAAGTTTGACGGAATGATTGAGGATGTTAAAATTTTCTTTGAAACCGGTTACAACTTGTGTAATACAAAAAGCTTTCCGAACTGGAAAGTTGGAACTCCATATAAAACTATAAGAGACTCTATGATGAAATAATTTTTTCTGAACATAAAAATGGAACGTTAAAATGAAACACAAAAAATTCTATTTGATAATTTTGTTTGTCTTATCCTCTTGCTTTTGTTTTTCTCAAGCTCAATACCGAAATAAAATTTTTGTTCCGGATATACTCGGTTACAAAACTTTAAAATGCGATTTTCATATGCACACTGTTTTTTCAGACGGCGATGTATGGCCTACTTTCAGAGTACGAGAAGCCTGGCGCGAAGGATTAGACGCTATAGCATTAACTGACCATTTGGAATATCAGCCTAAAAAAAATTATGTGCCCACCAATCACGATCATGCATTTAATATTGCAAAGGACTTGGCAAATGAACTTGGAATTACATTAATAAAAGGAGCCGAAATTACACGAAGCATGCCTCCCGGTCATCTCAATGCTATTTTTATTAATGATGGCAATTCTCTTATACTTGATAATTGGAAAGACGTAATTAACGAAGTAAAAAAACAAGGCGGCATTATTAATTGGAATCATCCTGGCTGGAGAAGTCAACAATCCGATGGTATACCAAAATGGTATGATGAACATTCATTCCTACATGATAATAAAATGCTAACTGGAATTGAAGTTGTTAACGGAATTGAATTTTATCCTTTAGCGCTTGATTGGTGCCTCGATAAAAATATTACAATACTTAGTAACAGCGATGTACATGACCCGGTAAATTTTGAATATGATTTCGACAAATCCGGCCGTAGAGCCATGACATTTGTTTTTGCAAAAGAAAATTCTTCGGATGCAATTAAAGATGCTTTGCTGAATCAAAGAACGGTTGCATATTTTAATAACAAACTTTACGGCAGAGAAAAATTTCTCAGTGAAATATTTAATAAGTCTGTATTCTTTAAAAGTAATTTTGTTAAAACAACCGGACGAGAAACGGCAATGCTGCAGATTGAAAACAAATCAGATATTACTTTTCAGTTAGAGTTGATAAATGAAGATGATAAAGTTGGATATCCGCTTCATATCGATTTAATGGCGGGGAAAACTGTGCTGTTTAATATTAGAGCTAAGAAAGATGATATAAAAATCAATAAAAACGTAATAGTAAATTATAGAGTAAAGAATTTAATTGTTGGTTCAGACAAAACACTTATTGTTCCGTTAGAATTCAATTTAGATATCAATCCAGCAAAAAAATAACTTTGGTATTAACATTTTTAATAGACCTCGGGTATAAATGTTTGGTCTGACATTGGGGGTCTAACATATCCTTTCGATTTTTCTCGTGGAGGAAGTTTGATTTTTTCCGGAGTTAAATCTTTATAAGGAATTATGCTGAGAAGATGGTGAATTACATTCAGTCTTGCTCGTTTTTTATCATCTGCATTAACAACAAACCATGGAGCTTGTTTAATATCTGTATATCGAAACATTTCATCTTTAGCTTTTGAATATTCTTCCCATCGTGATCGTGATTCTAAATCCATAGGACTTAATTTCCATCTTCTGCGCGGATCATGAATTCTTTTTTGAAATCTTTTCTCTTGTTCCTTATCGCTTATTGAAAACCAATATTTAATTAAAATTACCCCGGAACGAATAATCATTCTTTCGAACTCCGGACAGCTTCTAAAAAATTCTCGGTATTCATCTTCAGAGCAGAATCCCATTACTTTTTCAACACCGGCTCGGTTGTACCATGACCGATCGAATAAAACCATTTCTCCGGCAGCTGGCAAATGAGCAGAGTATCTCTGAAAATACCATTGTGTTTTTTCTTTTTCGGTTGGAACGCCGAGCGCAACTAACCTTACAACACGAGGATTTAACTTATCAATTATTCTTTTTAATGTTCCGCCCTTGCCGGCAGCATCCCTTCCTTCGAATATTACAACAACTTTTAAACCTTTCTTTTTTATCCATTCCTGAAGTTTTACCAACTCTTCTTGTAGCTTTGCAAGTTCCTTTTCGTAAAATTTTGAAGAGAGCTTTCCTTTCTTTACATCTGGCTTCTCGCGTTTCTTAGATTTCTTTTTTTTCATATTATTTCTCTGAATACTACAATAATGTGCAATTTTTTTAATTAGGTAATATTAATTACACTTCCTTTAATTGATTGCCAATCTTTGAATTTTACAAATTTCATTATTCTTTGTGGTTCTTCCAGAGATTTAAAACCATATTTTCTATAAAGTCCGTGTGCATCTTTTGTTGAAAGCATCCATGATTTTATAAATCTCAATTCTGGATGATTGAGAATATATTCCATCAACAGCTTAGATACTCCTTTACCTCTATATTTTTCTATGATGAATACATCACACAAATATCCAAATCCAATATAATCTGTTACAACTCTAGCAAAACCAATCTGAATTTTTTTGTGATAAACTCCAACACAAAATGAATTTTTAATCTGCTTCTTTACTGCATCAATTGTTATCCCTTTTGCCCAATATGATTTTGTCAAAAAGTCATAAATATCGAAGACTTGAAGTGCTCGTTTGTCAGCACTAAAAACTATTTCTTTATCAAGAGCTTCATAATTATTCAATACAAGTTCCTTATTAATTTTTTCAATATCAAAATAAGAAATTAAATTAAAATGCTTTTAAACCAATGTCGTTAGAAAAGAAGTTGTATTGTAAATGTTGGGGTCACATACGCGACCCCAACAATTTTTTGGCTAGTTAAAGAAGTAACGAAGACCAATCTGCAACTGCCATCGAGAGTTAAGACTTAGATCGTCTGTATATGTCTCTCTAGCAGTTCCTTTGAAATTAAATACTGGTTTACCGCTGCCATCGAACTTAACAAGCTGTAAAGGAGAAGTTGCAGCTGAATTCGCAATTCTACGCACTCCTAAATCTGAGCCTAAGAAATTTGGAAAATTCAGGATATCAATACTCAATTGGAAAGTATGCTTAGTTCTGCCCATCATGAAAGAAAAATCTTGGAGTATTCTGAAATCGATATTAAAATACCAAGGATTAACAGCGCCAAATCGTTCTGCAATTTTGCCTCTGTTATTTTTCAAGTAATCATCTTGTTCAATAAATTTGTTTAATGCAGCCCATTGGTCTGCCGCACTAACAGTCATTCCATTTGCAGCAACATAAGGCTCCAAGATAATATCGCTTTGAGTTCTTGGAATATAAATTAAGTCGTTTCCTCCCATACCATCGCCGTTAACATCCCCTGAATAAACAAATGAATACTTATTACCTCCAGCTCCGGCAAATCTATTTCCTTCTGCTAGTTCAACAAATAATCCGAAACTAGTTGTAAATGTTTCATTCCAAACAAGTCTATAAGTAGCTCCGCCAACAAATCTGTGACGTTGACCGAATTCCGAATAACCAAGCTCGGGTTTATTGGGATCGCCTTTAGTTGGATTTTCTGCCCAGAGAACACTAGCAATTTCAGTTGATTTCATTAAACTCTTTGCTTCAGTATAACTATATGATACTGTTGCATTTAATCCAAAGTAAAAGCTTTTTCTTAATTGAGCTGTAATATTAAAATGATAACCTTCATCTGCGTTATCAATTATATAAGCACCGGCACCTTCCCCTGGATAAGCTGCATTGAGTTCATTATTTCCGGCACCGCCATAATATGGTCTGCCATCAGGCAAATACCTAACCGGTTTAACTAAATCTGCATTCCTTACATATATTGCATTTATATCTTTGCCATAAATTATTTCAAGAGTTCCGAGCAAATCATCTGTAAGTTTATGATCAACTGCTAAATTTGTGGTCCAAACTTGAGGCCATTTGAAATCCGGGACCATTGCATTTAAATCAAACGACTGTTGAAGAACCGCATCTCCTTTTGCTGTTACTGGTGGTTTTGCCGGATAAAGATTTGGATTTGACCCAGGATTAGAAATATTATTTCCTACCCATACAAAAGGAATTCTTCCAGTAAAAATTCCAGTACCGCCTCTTAGCTGAAGAGATCGATCTCCATAAACATCCCAATTAAAACCAACTCTAGGCGAAAATAAAAATTGAGCATCTGGCAATTTGCTTTGATCTTCTTGTTCCGGATTATCATTTTCGTCCAATAATTTTAAACCTCGCGAAAATGGGTTATCAACTGGTTCAGTTAAATACATTGGTATGTCTACTCTTAACCCATAAATCAAGCTGAAGGTTTTCGAAATGAGAAATTCATCTTGTGCATAAAAAGCTAATTGACCCACTTCAATGTTTTCGCCTTTGAAAGGACCTTTTCCAACCATTTGATTAAATTTAATTGGATTGTTTGGATTTGTCTGATTAAAGAAATCATTAAGTGAATAGAAAGTGCTTCCGTTAGGAACTCCATCGCCTTCAAAATCTAAGAAGTAAGGCAAGAAAAAGATTCCGTGACGGAAAATATTAAACGAATTAAAAAATGAAAAATATTCATATGTAGCGCCAACAGTTAGAACATGCTTGTCTAAATAATAACTGAAATTGTTTGTGAATTGTAACACATCTTGATCAAGTATATTATGGATAGAGAATGGTTCATGTCCAACTGTTGTATAAGTCACGCCATTTTCACCAATTTCAACTGTGGGGAAAGGTTTGCTAAATGGATCTCTGTAATCTCTAAATCGATTATAACTTGCAAAAAAACGATTCGCAAATCTGCTCGTATTTGTGTTCAATTCAGCAGCAAAAGAATTTAATCTGTTATTAATTCTATAACCAGAATTCTCGAATGGAAGAGTATTTGAATTTGGGCCTCTTCCAGTTCCATTAACGCTTAATACAAATGGGTGTGGGGGTAAATCTCTTCTAGCATCCAATCTGTTGTACCTGAAAGTAAATTTGTTGCTTTCATCAATATTCCAATCAAACTTTAACAGAATTTTTTCATTGTTTGTAGAGTGAGTATAGTTCTCATATCGTCCCGGGTCATAACCATATACCTGAATCATTCTTTGTTTTATTTGATCCATTACAGATGCGCTCACCCTTGATTCGCCAAAAGTTATTACGCCGTCCCTATCTGCAATAAAATTTGAGCCGGGGTCATCTCTTCTCTCAATTTCTCCATTTATGAAGAAGAAAAATTTATTCGGCACTATTGCCCCGCTGGATGTAAACCCAAATTGATTATATGATAAACTTGGATTAGCAATCACTTCTTTTCCATTAATTTTATTTCCAACTAATGATTCGTTTCGTGTAAATGTATAAAGCGATGCTTTATATTGATTTGTGCCGCTTTTTGTAACAGTATTAATTCCAGCGCCAGTGAATCCTCCTTCTCTAACATCAAATGGTGCTATTGAAACTTGAACTTGCTCAACAGCATCGAAAGGCACTGGTTCTGCATTTGTTTGTCCTCCCGGAGCTGGGTCATCAAGTCCAAATGGATTATTAAAATAAGAACCGTCAAGTGAAATATTATTGTATAACCAATTTTTTCCGGCAAAGCTGAAATTGCCGTCACTTCGAGGATCTAATCTGGTGTAGTCTCTCGTGCTTCTTTTTATCGAAGGCATTTGTTGAACTTGAATTGCATCTATATAAGTTGCTGCACCAGTTCGTCCACTATTTAAAACTTTATCTTGCTCTGCTGTAACAAGAACCTCCCCCATTTTTACAGCTTCAGTTTTTAAAATAAAATCAACCCTAAGATTTTGTCCTAACGACAAAAAGATATTCTCTTGTTTTTGAGATGTAAATCCTACATAAGATGCTGTAATAGTATATGGTCCGCCAATTTTCAAATTAGGCAGATGGAACCTACCACTATTTAAAGTCGATACTCCATATTGTGTTCCGCTTGCTTCGTGTAAAACAACAACATTCGCTGCTGGCAAAGGATTTCCATCAGCATCTGTAACAATTCCGTTAAGTGATGCGGTTGTTACTCCTTGCGCAAAAATATTTGCTCCTATCAGAAAAAAGAGACACGATAAAAGTAGAAAAGAAATTTTCCTCATAACCCCTCCTGATTAGTTAAAAAATTTAAAGTGGAAATTGATACTGAAGCAGATTGGTAAAAAAATTTTGACATTGAAAGGCTTTTCAATTAACGAGTGTAAGTTAACTGCCGTTAATGAACAAATCAATAAATATTGTTAAAAATATTAAATCTATTTAGCTTTTATCTAATAAGGTTGAGTTATTATTAGTCTATATTTTGATTGAGAAATACTGTTCCAAAATTTTTCTAAACTCATATCTTGATTGAACAATTTGCTTTGTTTTAAGCTCATTTTCCTTTACAGTTAAAGAACAGTCTGAAAGGGTTATTCTTCAGTTTAATGTGGCAATTGTACACTTCGTTCGAGTTCTAAAATGGGAGGTTGGACTGTCTTGTTGAAAATCACAAATCTCTTTAAAGTCGGAAAATTTCCTTGATATCGTAGTAAATGTATATTGAAGTTTCCATTCTTCATCTTCTTTTCTCTGTAGTTCATATCTATTGCTATCTATATTAAATACTTTGTAATGACCGCTTATGTCTTCAGATTCTCCAGTTGGTATTTCAATCTGTTTTCGAAACGAATCTCCAAAACCGATATCAGCTAAATAATCTTTATCAAGATGTACTAGAAGAGTCATGTGATCAAACTCTGGACTAAGTTCTTTTTTATCATGATTAAAAACGTTTGCCGAGAGCATTTCAACCTTAAAACCAAGTTGTGTTAGTAACCAATGAA
>Ga0194127_10008307_pt1 | contig 11176 bp, 8 predicted proteins | sample TA2KigC100mmetaG_FD_148624 | JGI IMG/M metagenome (GOLD analysis project Ga0194127, IMG submission 148624) | Freshwater microbial communities from Lake Tanganyika, Tanzania - TA2015036 Kigoma Deep Cast 100m | ecosystem: Environmental > Aquatic > Freshwater > Lake | place: Tanzania: Lake...
GGGCCCGGAGCCCCGGCGACGGCCAGGAGCGCTTCGCGCGGGATGCTCGGGTCGAGCTCGACATACCTGCGGAAGGCGTCGCGGACGATGGTCGTCAGCTCTGTCGTGGTGGGGTCGGGAGGCCCTAAGGGTCCGGCGCTCAGACAGTCCTCGCTCGCGCGCGGGCGCGCTCGCTGCAAAACTCGCGGCGGACCCTCAGGGCCACCCGACCCCGACGCTCCGGCAGCCCGGCCCCCGCACGCGCGCGCGCCCCGCGGAACTCGCGGCGGACCCTCAGGGCCACCCGACCCCGACGCTCCGGCAGCCTCGGCGGGCTCCTCGGGCGGGACCTCGGTCAGGGTGAGGCCGGTCTCGGCGGACCGGCTCCCGGCATCCGGCCAGGCGGAGGCGGTGGCCAGCGGGTAGGGCTTGCGCGCCCGCACTCCCGCCACCTGGGCCGCCTCCAGGCCCTCGACCAGGGCGCGCCTCGTCCCGTCCGGCAGACGGAACAGCTGGAGCAGGCGGGCCACGGTCCCCACCCGATACAGCTCCTCGCGACCCGGGTCCGGGGTCTCGGGCCGGCGCTGGGCGACGGCCAGCAGGAGACGATCGCCCCGGGAAGCCGCGTCGAGCGCAGCCACCGACGCGGGCCGGCCGGCGAAGAGCGGCAGCGTCGTGCCCGGGAAGAGGACGGTGTCGCGCAGGGGGAGCAGCGGCAGCTCCGCCGGCAGACGAGGCCGCCGGGCGCGATCGGGCGGGGGGCTGGAGGGCGGCTCGGGCGCCGCCTCAGGCTTCCTTCTTGCTCTCACGGTAGCGGATCTCGGGCGCGGCTCCCTGGGTGACCACCTCCTCGGTGATCACGCAGGTCTCGGCCCCCTTCCAGGCGGGCAGGTCGTACATGATGTCGAGCATCGCGCCCTCGAGCACCGCCCGCAGTCCCCGGGCGCCGGTCTTGCGCAGCGCCGCCAGGCGGGCGACCGCCAGGAGCGCCTGCTCGGTGAACTCGAGGCGCACGTCCTCCATCTCGAAGAATCTCTGATACTGCTTGATGATCGCATTCTTCGGCTTGGTCAGGATGTCGATCAGCGCCTGGTCGTCGAGCTCCTCCAGGCCGACCACGATCGGCAGGCGGCCGACCAGCTCGGGGATGAGCCCGTAGCGCAGCAGGTCGTCGGGCTCGAGCTGCCCGTAGATCTCGGAACGGCCCATGTCCTTGAGGCTGCGCTGCTCGGCGCCGAAGCCGATGACCTTCTTGCCGATCCGCTGCTCGATGATCTTGTCCAGTCCCTCGAAGGCGCCGCCGCAGATGAAGAGGATGTCCTTCGAGTTGATCTCGATGTAGCGCTGCTGGGGGTGCTTGCGCCCGCCCTGCGGGGGGACGTTGGCGACGGTGCCCTCGAGGATCTTCAGCAGCGCCTGCTGCACCCCCTCGCCGGAGACGTCGCGGGTGATCGAGGGGTTCTCGCTCTTGCGGGCGATCTTGTCGATCTCGTCGATGTAGATGATGCCGCGCTGGGCGGCGGCGACGTTGTAGTCGGCCGCCTGGAGCAGGCGCAGGAGGATGTTCTCGACATCCTCGCCCACGTAGCCCGCCTCGGTCAGCGTGGTCGCGTCGGCGATGGCGAAGGGCACCTTCAGGAAGCGCGAGAGCGTCCTGGCCAGCAGCGTCTTGCCGCAGCCCGAGGGGCCGACGAGCAGCAGGTTGCCCTTCTCCAGCTCGACGTCGTTGGGCGCGGGGTTGTCGTAGATGCGCTTGTAGTGGTTGTAGACGGCGACCGAGATGACCCTCTTGGCGCGCTCCTGCCCGATGACGTAGTCGTCGAGCATGGCGTGGATCTCCGCGGGCTTGGCCAGATCGGTGCGCTCGGCCACCCGCGGCGCGCGCACCTCGCCCTCGAGGATCTCGTTGCAGAGCCGCACGCACTCGCTGCAGATGTAGACGCCCGGCCCGGAGATCAGCCGGGCAACCTCGTCCTGGCCGCGCGTGCAGAACGAACAGCGAATGGGTTGCGGGGTCCCGGTGCGCTTCTTCATCCTCTACCCCGTGTCCGGGCCGCCCGTCCCGGCGGCCGCCCCGGGCCCCGACGGGCCCCCCTCAAGGATCGGCCCGCCTCAGACCTTCTTGACGATGACCTCGTCCAGGAGGCCGTACTCCTTCGCCTCCTGGGCGGACATGAAGAAATTGCGGTCGGAGTCCTTGCGGATGCGCTCCAGGGGCTGCCCCGTGTGGGCGGCCAGGATCTGGTTGATCTGCTCGCGGAGGGCGAGGATCTCGCGCGTGTAGATCTCCATGTCGGCCGCCTGGCCCCGGCTGCCCCCCATCGGCTGGTGGATCATGACCCGCGCGTGCGGCAGCGCGCTGCGCTTGCCCCGGGTACCCGCGGCGAGCAGCAGCGCCCCCATGCTCGCCGCCTGGCCCATGCAGATCGTCGCCACGGCGGGCTTGATGAACTGCATCGTGTCGTAGATCGCCAGCCCCGCCGAGACGACGCCGCCCGGCGTGTGGATGTAGAGGTGCACGTCGCGGTCCGGGTCCTCCGCCTCGAGGAAGAGGAGCTGGGCGATGACCAGGTTCGCGGTCACGTCGTCGATGACATTGCCGACGAAGACGATCCGGTCCCGCAGCAGGCGGGAGAAGATGTCGTAGGCGCGCTCGCCGCGGGCCGACTGCTCGACGACGATCGGCACCAGCGACTGCAGCATCTCCCGCTCGCGGCGGCCCTCGGGCGCGAAGGCGCCCGGGGTCCAGCGCTCTCGACTCCGGTCGCGTGACTCCATCGTCTCTCCTTCCGGTGGGCGCTGCCGGGCGGGGGACCGCCGACGGCGATCAGCCTGCGGGGACCTCGATCGTGGGCGTCTCCCGCACCGTGACCTTCTCGAGCAGCGCCGCGAAGATGCGCCGCTCAAAGAGGAACTGCTGGAACCGATCGACATCGCCGATGTCGGCGCGGACCTCCTCGGCCGGACGGCGCTCCTCGCGCGCCATGCGGGCGATCTCGGCGTCGACCTCCTCGGGCGTCACCCGGATCCCCTCCCGCTCCCCGACCTTCTCGAGCAGGAAGTCGCGCCGCTGGAAGCGCTCGACGTGGGGCCGGTAGGCGCTGGCGATCTGCTCGGGATCCGCCGGCTTGCCCTCCTCGCGCAGCTTCTCGGCGATCCGCGCCAGGGCGTTGGCGACCGAGACCTGGGGCAGCTCGAAGGGATTGTCCTGGATCAACCGGTCCACCAGGCGCTCCTCGAGGCGTTCGCGCGCCGCCATCCGCCGCTCGCTCTCCAGCCTCAGCCTGACCCGGGCCCGCAGGCCGTCCAGGTCGAGGTTGGCGTCGAGCCTCCTGGCGAACTCATCGTCGAGCGGCTGCCTCTTCTTCTCCTCTATCCGCATCGCGGTCAGGCGGTAGCGCCGAGTCTGACCCTCCAGCCGGCGATCCCCGTAGCTGTCGGGGTAGCGCACCTCGAGCTCCCGGGACTCCCCGGCGCTCATGCCCAGGGAGGCCTCGCGGAACTCGGGCAGCAGGTGATCGGCCCCGACCTCGATCGTCACCTTCTCCTTCTTCGTGCCCTTGACCCGGGCGCCGGCGGCGTCGATGGTCTCCAACTCCGCGCCGATCAGGTCCCCCGCCCCGGCGGGGCGATCGACCGCCACGCGCTCGGCGTTGCGGTCCATCATGCCCTCCAGGAACGCCTCGACCTCCTCGGCGCGCACCGGTTCGACCGCGTGCTCGATCTCGACGCCCTCGTAGGGCCGTAGCTCGACCTGGGGCCAGACGTGCACGCGCAGCTCGAAGGTCAGCGGCTCGCCCGGGCGGTAGCGGATCCCCGAGACCTCGGGCGGGCTCGCCGGGTGGATGTCATTCTCGGCGAAGGCCCTCCGAATGGCGTCCGGCACCAGCTCGGAGATCACGGCGCGCTCGATGTCCTCCTGGAAGCGGGCCTGGATGACCCGGTCGGGGGCCTTCCCCGGGCGGAACCCGGGCATGGCGTAGCGATTGCGGTAGGTGGCGATCATCCGATCGATGAACCCGTTCACCTCGGCGGCGTCCAGAAGGAGTTGCAGCGACTTCTGGAGCGGGCCGACATCCTGGATCTGAGCCTGCAAGCTTGGCACCTCCCCACCCTGGGCCGCATCCGGCGGCCGCGTGCTGGAATGGCCGGGGGGCGGAGAGGCAGTCTCCCGCCGCTCTCCGGGCCTGTCGATGCGAGAGGGGGGATTCGAACCCCCACGATGTCTCCATCACTGGATCCTAAATCCAGCGCGTCTACCAGTTCCGCCACTCTCGCCCGACGGGGAAGGCCCTCCCCGGTCGGCCGAGGCGCGATTATAGGCGGGCGCGGCGAGCCTGTCCACAGAGCGCCCGAGACCGAACGGCTCGGCAATGGAACGCGGCCGCGCCGGGCCGGCGCCGCAGGGGTGCGAGGCGCCCGAGGGGACGGGCCGCCGCTCGGGGGACGCGCGGCCGCGGACCCGACGGAGCGACGCGGCCGTCGCCCGGGCAACGGCGGCGGGCTCCGCCGAGGCGGCGTCCGTCCGCGGGCCCGGGGTCAGCGTCCCTTGAACTGGGGCCTACGCTTCTCGAGGAACGCGCCGCAGCCCTCGCGCATGTCGTCGGTCGACCAGAGCAGCCCGAAGAGCGCCTGTTCGAGCCGGGCCCCCTCCTCGAGCCCCCCGTCGAGGCCCCGCTGCACCGCTTCGAGGGCGAAGCGCACCGCGATCGGCCCGCGCAGCGCGATCCGCTCGGCGATCGCCAGGCAGGTCGGCAGCAGCTCCTCCCGGGAGACGACGCGATTGACCAGTCCGCAGCGGAGCGCCTCCTGGGCGTCGATCGGGTCTCCGCCGGCGATCATCTCGAGCGCGCGGCCGGGGCCGACCAGCCGGGGCAGGCGCTGCGTGCCGGCGTAGCCGGGGATCACGCCCAGGCTGACCTCGGGGAGTCCCATGCGGGCGTTGTCGCTGGCGATGCGGAAGTGGCAGCAGAGGGCGAGCTCGAGGCCGCCGCCGAGCGCGTAGCCGTTGACGGCGGCGATCAGCGGCTTGCCCAGCCGGGCCATGCCCTCCATCACCGACTGGCCGAGCGCCGAGAGCTCGCGCGCCTCGACCGGCGAGAGCGTCGCCAGCTCGGCGATGTCTGCGCCGGCGGCGAAGGCCTTTTCGCCGCTGCCGGTCAGGATCGCCGCGCGCACGCCGTCGCGAGCGTCGATCTCGGCGAACTGGTCGCGCAGCTCAAAGAACATCTCCCGATTGATGGCGTTGAGCTTGTCGGGGCGGTGGATCGTGACCAGGGCGACCGCGCCCCGCTCCTCGTAGAGGAGATGCTTGCGCTCCATCCGTGGCTCCTTCCGGCTGTCGCGCGCCCGGGGGGCGCGCCGGGGTTCTCGGGGGCGGATCGACGCAGCCTAGGGCGCGGCGCGCGCCCTTGTCAATCGCGCCGCCGGCGGAGCCCGGCCCGCCTCGCCCTCCGGAACCCGTTTGACCCTCCGGCGGCCGCTTCCCTATAGTGTGCGGCTCTACGCCCCGCGCGGCTCCGGCCGCTGCGGGGCCCCCGGCGAGGAATCGGCCCCGACGCGAGCGGGGCGGCCGCGCGGGATCTGCCCCGACGCGGGGTGAACGGCCGCGCGGGACCGCCCCGACGCGAGCGGGGCGGCCGCGCCGGCCACGAAGGAGACGACGGCGGAGGCATGGACCGATGACCGACGACCCGCGCTTTGCCGAAGTGGAGCGCCGCCGGGGCGAGGCCCTCGCCGGCGGGGGCGAGGAGAAGGCCGCCGAGCGCCGCGCCAAGGGGCGCCTCACGGCGCGCGAGCGGCTGGACCTGCTCTTCGATCCCGGCTCGTTCCAGGAGATGGGGACCTTCGTCACCCACCGCTGCCAGGACTTCGGCATGCAGAAGCGCAAGCCGGTCGGCGACGGGGTCGTCGCCGGCGTCGGGCGCCTGCGCGGCCGGACGCTCTACGCCTTCGCCCAGGACTTCACCGTGCTGGGCGGCACCCTCTCCGAGACCAACGCGCGCAAGATCTGCCTCGTCCAGGAGCACGCGCTCAAGAACGGCGCCCCCCTGGTGGGACTCAACGACTCCGGAGGGGCGCGCATCCAGGAGGGCGTGACCAGCCTGGGCGGCTACGCCGACATCTTCCTGCGCAACACGCTCGCCTCGGGCGTGATCCCCCAGATCTCGGCCGTCATGGGACCGGCCGCGGGGGGCGCGGTCTACTCCCCCGCCCTGACCGACTTCATCGTCATGGTGCGCGAGACGAGCCACATGTTCGTCACCGGACCCGACGTGGTCAAGGCGGTCACCCAGGAGGCGGTCACTTTCGAGGAGCTGGGCGGCGCCGCCGTCCACAGCAGCAAGAGCGGGGTCGCCCACTTCGCCGCCCGCGACGACCGCCAGGCGATCGCCCTCATCCAGCGGCTGCTCTCCTACCTGCCGCAGAACAACATGGAGGACCCTCCCTTCGCCGAGAGCGACGACGACCCCGAGCGCGAGGACGCCGAGCTCGACGGTCTCGTGCCCCGCGAGCCCGACAAGCCCTACGACATGCACGAGGTCATCCGCCGCGTGGTCGACCGGGACAGCTTCCTGGAGGTCCACGAGCACTACGCGCCCAACATCATCGTCGGCTTCGCCCGCCTCGGCGGCCGCGTCGTCGGGCTGGTCGCCAACCAGCCCCGCTTCCTCGCCGGCGTGCTCGACATCGAATGCTCGCGCAAGGGGGCGCGCTTCGTCCGCTTCTGCGACTGCTTCAACATCCCCATCGTCACCTTCGAGGATGTCCCCGGGTTCATGCCGGGCACGGCCCAGGAGTGGGGCGGGATCATCACCAACGGGGCCAAGCTCCTCTACGCCTACTGCGAGGCGACGGTGCCGAAGCTGACCGTCATCACCCGCAAGGCCTACGGCGGCGCCTACTGCGTGATGAACTCCAAGCACATCCGGGGCGACCTCAACATCGCCTGGCCGACCGCGGAGATCGCCGTCATGGGCGCCGACGGGGCGGTCAGCATCATCTTCCGCAAGGAGATCGCCGCGGCGGCCGACCCCCGCGCGGAGCAGCAGCGCATCACCGGGGAGTTCCGCGAGGCCTTCGCCAACCCCTACGTCGCGGCCAGCCACGGCTACCTGGACGACGTCATCCCCCCGCGCCGGACGAGGGCCTACCTGATCCGGGCGCTCGGCTTCCTCGAGCACAAGAGGCTGCAGAACCCCCCCAAGAAGCACGGCAACATCCCGCTCTGAGCCGGGCCGCGCCGCGGGACATGCGGGCCGCCGGCGCCGAGAGCCGCGGCGGGCGCCGCCCCCGGCGACGGCGGAGAGCCCCGCGGAGCCCGGCCCGCGGCGACGGAGAAGAGGTGAGCAGGATGAAGAACGGGAGCGAGGGCCCGCGCGCGGCGGGCGCGGCCGGCGCCCCGGGCGCCCCGGGCGACCCGGGGGCGGCGCGGCGCGCCTGGGACGAGGCGGGGCGGGGGCAGAAGCAGCGCAAGGCGCGCTTCCGCGCCTCGTCGGTGGATCTCGAGCCCCTCTACACCGAGGACGACCTGGGCGGGCCGGAGGCGCGCGCGGCGATCGGCTACCCGGGCTTCTACCCCTACACCCGCGGCGTCCAGCCGACGATGTACCGGGGGCGCCTCTGGACGATGCGCCAGTACGCCGGCTTCGGCACCGCCGGGGAGACCAACCGGCGCTTCCGCTATCTCCTCGAGCAGGGCCAGACGGGCCTCTCGGTCGCCTTCGACCTGCCGACGCAGATGGGCTACGACTCCGACGCGCCCCAGGCCCGCGGCGAGGTGGGCCGCGTGGGGGTGGCCATCGACACGCTGGCCGACATGGAGATCCTGCTGAGCGGGATCCCGCTCGAGCGGGTCTCGACCTCGATGACGATCAACTCGCCGGCGGCGATCCTGCTGCTGATGTACCAGGCGGTGGCCGAGGGCCAGGGGGTCGCGCCCGAGAAGCTGACCGGCACGGTCCAGAACGACATCCTCAAGGAGTACGAGGCGCGCGGGACCTTCATCTTCCCCCCGGAGCCGAGTCTCAAGATCGCCACCGACATCTTCGAGTACTGCAAGGCGACCCTGCCGCGCTGGAACACGATCTCGATCAGCGGCTACCACATCCGCGAGGCGGGCTCGACCGCGGTCCAGGAGGTCGCCTTCACCCTGGCCAACGGGATCGCCTACGTCCAGGCGGCGATCGACCGCGGCCTCGGCGTCGACGAGTTCGCGCCCCGCCTCTCCTTCTTCTTCAACGCCCACAATCACCTGCTGGAAGAGGTGGCCAAGTTCCGCGCCGCCCGCCGCCTCTGGGCGCGGATCATGCGCGAGCGCTTCGGCGCGCGCGATCCGAGGAGCCTGCTGCTGCGCTTCCACACCCAGACCGCCGGCTGCACGCTGACCCTGCAGCAGCCGGAGAACAACGCCGTGCGCGTCGCCTACCAGGCGCTCGCCGCCGTCCTCGGCGGCACGCAGTCCCTGCACACGAACAGCCGCGACGAGGCGGGGTGCCTGCCGTCGGAGGCGGCGGCGCTCCTGGCGCTGCGCACGCAGCAGGTGCTCGCCGAGGAGACCGGGGTCGCCGACACGATCGACCCGCTGGCGGGCTCCTACGCGATCGAGAGACTGACCAACGAGATCGAAGGCCAGGCGGTCGGGCTGATCGAGCAGATCGACCGGCTCGGCGGCGTGCTCAAGGCGATCGAGACGGGCTTCATCCAGCGCGCGATCCATCAGAGCGCCTACGCCTATCAGCGCGAGGTGGAGTCGGGCGAGACGGTCGTCGTCGGGGTGAACCGCTACGCGATGGAGGAAGATCCGGTCGAGCCCGAGTTCCGGCTCGACCCGCAGCTCGAGCGGCGTCAGGTCGAGGCCCTGCGCGCCGTGCGCGCGCGGCGCGACGCCGCGGCCGCTGCGCGCGAGCTCGATCGGCTCGAGGCGGCGGCGCGGGCGGGGGCGAATCTCATGCCCCCGCTCTACGACTGCGTCAAGGCCTACGCCGGGATCGGCGAGATCTGCGACCGGCTGCGCCGCGTCTTCGGCGCGTACCGGGATCCCGGGTTCATCTGAGGCGCTGATGGGAGGCTGGGGGGCCGTGTCGGTCCGCCGCTCAGGAGGTCGAAGTGATCCGCAAGATCGACCACATCGGCATCGCCGTCGCCGATGCGGCGGCGGCGCTCAAGGTCTTCCGCGACGCGCTCGGGCTCGAGCTCGTCGGGACCGAGCCGGTCCCGAGCCAGAAGCTCGTCTCCTATCATCTCCGCGTGGGCGAGTCGAACCTGGAGCTGCTCGTGCCGAGTGACCCGGAAAGCGTGATCGCCAGGTTCCTCGAGAAGCGCGGGCCGGGGATCCACCACATCGCGCTGGCCGTCGAGGACATCGCTGCCGAGGTCGAGCGGATGAAGGCGGCGGGGCTTCAGCCGCTGGCCGAGAAGCCCTCCCTCGGGGCGGGCGGCAAGCAGGTGCTCTTCTTCCACCCGCAGACGACCGGGGGGGTGCTCCTGGAGCTCTGCCAGGGGAGCGACGGCGCGGAAGACGGACGATCCGGTCCGCCCGCCTGACCCGGCGACCCCGACCCGTCCCTACTCCCCGCGCAGCACCTGGCGGGCGATCACCAGCCGCTGCATCTCGCTCGTGCCCTCGTAGATCTCGGTCACCCGGGCATCCCGGTAGTAGCGCTCGACGGCGTAGTCCTTCATGTAGCCGTAGCCGCCATGGATCTGCAGCGCCTGGTGCGCAACCCGGGTCGACATCTCCGAGGCGAAGAGCTTGGCCATCGCCGCCTGCTTCGTGTAGGAACGGCCGCGGTCCTTGAGCCAGGCCGCCTGGTGGACGAGCAGGCGCGCCGCCTCGATCTGGACCGCCATGTCCGCCAGCTTGTTCTGGATGGCCTGGAAGTGGGCGAGCGGGCGGCCGAACTGCTGGCGCTCGCGGGCGTAGGCGAGCGCCGCGTCGCAGGCCGCCTGGGCGATGCCGATCGCCTGGGCGCCGACGCCGATGCGCCCGGAGTCGAGGCTCTTCATGGCGATCTTGAAGCCCGCGCCCTCCTCGCCGATCCGGTTCGCCGCCGGCACGCGGCAGTCCTCGAAGAAAACCTCCATCGTGTCGTCGGCGCGAAGCCCCATCTTGTCTTCCTTGCGCCCGATGACGATGCCGGCCGCCTCCCGCTCGACGAGAAACGCGCTGATCCCGCGATGCGGAGGATCCGCCTGCGGGTCGCTGCGCGCCATGACCAGGTAGAGGCTGGCCAGCGAGCCGCTGGAGACGAAGACCTTGGCCCCGTTGAGGACGTAGCCGTCGCCGTCGCGGCGCGCGCTCGTCTTCAGCGACGCGGCGTCGCTGCCGCTCCCCGGCTCGGAGAGGCAGAAGGCGCCGATCTCGCCCGCCGCCAGGCGCGGCAGGAAACGGCGGCGCTGCTCCTCGCCGGCGAAGACCATCAGGGGGTAGGCGGCCACGGAGGCGTGGACGCTGAGCAGGATCGAGACCCCCGCGCAGGCCCGGGCCAGTTCCTCGATGATCGCCGAGTAGGTCACCGTGTCGAGTCCGAGCCCGCCGTAGGCCTCCGGGATCTGCGCCCCGAAGAGGCCCAGCGCGCGCATCTGCTCGATCACCGCGGACGGAATGTAAGCCTCGGCGTCCATCTCCCGGGCGCGCGGCGCGATCTCGCCCCGGGCGAACTCGCGCACGCCCTGGAGGATCATCTCCTGTTCGTCGGTCAGATTCAGGTCCACGCTCGTCCCCCGCTTCCCCGCCCCTGGAGCCCGCCTGCCCGGGCGCGGACTCCCTGCCCCGCCGGGACGCCCGGCCCGGCACGAACGGGACCCGCCCCGGGATCCGCTCGCCCCGCGGCGGCGCTCCGGCCCCTATCCGCGCAGCAGCCGGCGGGCGATGATCAGGCGCTGGATCTCGGATGTCCCCTCGTAGAGCTCGGTGAAAATGGCGTCGCGGAAGTGGCGCTCGACGTGGTACTCCTGCGTGTAGCCATAGCCGCCATGCACCTGGATCGCCGCGTCGGCCGTCTCGACCGCCACCCGGCTGGCGTAGAGCTTGGCCATCGCCGAGGCGGTGACGTAGTCGCCGCCCGTGTCGCGCAGGACGGCCGCGCGCATCGTCAACAGGTGCGCCGCCTCGATCTGCACGGCCATGTCGGCCAGCTTCCACTGGATCGCCTGGAAGTCGCCGATCGGCCGGCCGAACTGCTGGCGCGTCTTC
>Ga0194127_10008313_pt1 | contig 11173 bp, 11 predicted proteins | sample TA2KigC100mmetaG_FD_148624 | JGI IMG/M metagenome (GOLD analysis project Ga0194127, IMG submission 148624) | Freshwater microbial communities from Lake Tanganyika, Tanzania - TA2015036 Kigoma Deep Cast 100m | ecosystem: Environmental > Aquatic > Freshwater > Lake | place: Tanzania: Lake...
AAAAAAGATTTTTCAGCGTTTTTGCTATCCGTGATGTCGCGGAAAATGCCAAAAGCGCCCTGGTAATTGTTGTCGAGCATTTGGGGGGTGGCTGTAATGATCACGATACGACGTTCGCCATCCGGACGGATGATTTCCAGCTCGTAGCTGTTGATTTCCCCTTGACGGCGTTTTTTGGTTTGCTTCTTGATGGCTTTGTACTGCATGGGATCGGTGAATTCCCGGATGTTGCGCCCGACCAATTCACCACGCGACACGCCAAAGATGTGCTCCGCAGCCGGGTTGGCAAAGGTGAAGGTTTCATTTTTGTCGACTATTCCGGTTCCTTCGCCCAGGTTTTCCACCAGCATCCGGAAACGTTCCTCACTTTCCTTGAATGCCAGCGCCACCCGTTTGCGGGCAGTGATATCCCGTCCGATAGCCACGGTGCCGGTGAGTTTCCCTTTTTCATCCTGCATAAATCGAATGGATAGCTCAATCCACAGGTAATTGCCGTCCTTACTTTTCATGCGGCATTCCTGACGCCATGTTTCAGGATTTTCACCCCTCTGACCAGCCCGGATGATGTTGGCGCCCGTGGATGCCATGCTTTGCAGATCATCCGGGTGGATGACATCTATTTCCAGGGCAGATTGGTTTATCATATCATCGGGATGGATTTTTAGCAGCGTCTCAAAGGATGGACTGGCGTATTGGATCACCCCCGATTGATCGGTTTCGATGATCAGGTCAGTCATATTGTCGGTGAGTTTGCGGTAACGGGCTTCATTCTCGCGCAGCGCCTGCTCGATCCGTTTTTGCTCGGTGATATCCATCATGATCCCCTGCCGGAACAAGGCGTTACCTTGTTCATCATAAACGATGGATGCCTCGTCTCGCACCCAAAGAGTGCGCCCATCGCGAGTGATCAGGCGGTATTCTTTAATAAATGGATCACTGTAATCGACCATGATTTCGTCGTAATCATCCGGATGGATCACCTCACGCCAAAACTCCGGGTTATCTCTCCATTCGTCTGGCGCACAGCCAACCAGGTCAGCAATTTGGGGGCTGACATACATGGAAGTGTCACTGTCTTCGATAGGATCCAGATAAATCACAACTGGTACCTGTTCAACCAGCGTACGGTATTTTGTTTCGGCAATTTTGAGCTGCTCTTGCGCTTTTGTTTTCTCGGCGATATCCTCACCCGAAGAAAGTGTGCCAATGATATTGCCGGATGAATCAGTTAATACTGCGTTGCGCCAGGCAACCTGCCGTTCCTGTCCATTTTTGGTCAGGACAACCGATTCCACGTATTCAATGTTCTCGATTTTTCCGCTGATGATCTGCCTGAATATTTTCCTGGTTTTTTCTCTGAGGCGTGGAGGAAGAAAATTTTCCATCCAATTCTGACCAATCATCTCGTCCTGGGAATACCCTAACACATCACAGCCTTTTTGATTGATCAGGCTTACGTTTTCATCTGGGTGTAGCACCAGGACAATAAAAAAAGCAATTTCCAGGTATCTTTGCGCTTTTTCCCTTTCCAGGTTTAAGGCTTTTTCTACCTGGTTACTCTTTCGATTCAGTCGTTGCAGTTCCTGGATTTGCTTTTTAAGCGCCTGGTTTTCCTGGTTCAACTGCTCAAGTTTTTGTTCTGTTTCGTTCATCTTTCCATTCTTCTTCAAGATGTACTGGATAGCTGACTGTACAGGTATAGTATATAATGTGTCAAGGCGTTTGGAGGTTACAATTTGGATAGGTGAAGCCGGTTGACTTTCAGGTGGAAAACCTGTACAGTATACATACAGCCAGAAAAAAGATATATTTAGTAGGAATAAAGCGTAAGGATACGTTTGCAGGAGGTAAAGGCATGAAACACGCGAGGCAACTTTATACTCTCCGGTCTCCAGGGCAACCGCGGTTGCGAAGGCGGTGGCAAGATCGCTGCTTGATCTCGCCTAGCCCGGAGCTGCGCGAGAAACTCAAACATGAAATGGATACAATCCGCAGCGCCTCCAGCGGGTTGATGGCAAATATGCTGCAAGTGCGCGAGGTGCAACCGCCGGGAATGAATGATGGCTTGATTTACCCCGGGGATACGTTTCCGCTGGGCACACCGGTGCGCGTGGTGCGCGAAGCTGCGCTGGAACGCGCCCCGATCCGGGGAACAGTGCGGGTGGTGGTGGCACTGGCTCAATTCAACGACCGGATGTTTGCGCTGGGTCAAGATCATTATGAAAAACTCTTTTTTTCGCTGGGGGTGATGCCCAACGGCAGTGTGCGCGAGTATTTTCGCGAAGTGACCAATGACCTGGTGGATATTGTGGGTGAGGTGGTGGGTCCGTATACGCTGCCCAAAACGATGGTGGAATATGCCAATGGTGCTTCGGGTACTGGCATAATGCAGCCCAATGCGCGCAGCATGGCGCTCCACACTGCCCAGGCAGCCAATGCCCAGGTGGACTTTGCGCCTTATGATAACGATTCAGATGGTTATGTGGATGCCTTTATCATCGTACATGCCGGGCAGGGCGCTGAAAATACCGGTAACCCCAACGATATCTGGTCGCATAAATGGGTGCTATCGGGTGGGGCAATGGATGCAGATGGAACGAAAATCTACGCCTACCTGACCGTACCGGAAGATTCAAAAATTGGGGTATGCTGCCATGAATTGGGTCACTTGTTGTTTGGTTTCCCCGATTTATATGATACAGATTATTTTAGCGAGGGTGTGGGCAACTGGTGTTTAATGGGTGGTGGAAGTTGGAACGGCGGTGGGGATATACCCGCCCATCCTTCTGCCTGGTGCAAAGCCAATCAGAAGTGGGTTACCGTGAATATGGTCAAGAGTAATGCCCTTATGGATATCCAGGATGTAAAAAGCGGCTTTCAAGTTTACCGCTTTTGGAAAGATGGCGCCCAGGGTAGTGAATATTTCCTGGTGGAAAACCGGCAACGCACGCGCTTTGACCGCATGTTGCCGGGGGGTGGCTTGTTGGTCTGGCACATTGACGATACGATTGCTTCCAATGCTGATGAAAACCACCCCAAAGTTGCCCTGGTGCAGGCGGATAGTCGAAATGATCTGGAAGTGGGCAGCAACCGGGGTGATACTGGAGATCCCTTCCCGGGCAGCGCCAACAACACCAGTTTCACCAATCTCACAAATCCACACACGAAATCTTATGCCGATGTGGATACCTGTGTGTCATTGACGGAGATTAGCGCATCGGCTGAAACCATGACCGTGCGGGTTGCAGTGACCTGTAGTGGGAATGGCGCGCAAGAAACAGGCTGGAGCATTGGCAGGTTATTGCGCGACTTTTTCCAACGTTTGAAAACGGCTGTGTTTGGATGATCTCTACTGGGAGAGACTATGGGCGTACAAATTGTGGAGAATTGGAGCCTTATCAGTGGCCTGGTGGCGTATTACCAGGAACAGAGTGAATTACGCGGTTTTGCAAAAGTAGAAATAATGGTTGAAAAAGTTGAACCTGTAGAGGGGTATACCGACCTGTTAAGCAAACGCATTGATACAAATCTGGAGGTTCACATACCGCAAGAACTGGTTCGGGAGTATGCCCTCCAGCCCAGGGCTTTCATCCAATGCCGGGTCAGGTTGGCAACTATTGGCAGGGTATTTGTCCACCGCGAACATCTATTTGTCTTGCCGCCCGGTGAACGCTAATGATTGGATGACTATGAGTACCCAGGAAGGAATTCGTATCCGGATAACTTGTGACATTCGTCACTGGATAGGGGATTGTTCCTGAGTTACCCTGGTTGCATCAGCCTTGTGAGGGTTTTCATCGCAGTTTCACCAACCACCTCGCGAGGCTTGATTTTTTTATCCACATAAACTAGCTCAACTCATCCAGAATCCGCTCAGCTTCCAGCATGGAATGTACTTCGGTGGCAGTGTAGCCAACACTGCGCGAAGTACGCTGGAACTGGTTGGCAGTCACCATGTTTTCATCGGATACGATGCGAATTTCCATTGCCATGCCCATTTCTCGCAAATTTTTTAGTGTGGTTTGAATTTCCAGCCGGCCTTCTTCGACCGCTGGCGCCAGGGTGCGAATATCGGTGATCATCACAAAGCCGGGATGCAGTGAACGGGCATTTTTTATGATGGCTTGGGTGGATTTCTGGATTTCTGGCAGGTCAGATTTGCCACTGCCAGAAATGATCAAAGTGTTTTCGAAAAAATTTGCACGCACGTCGAACATCGATGGATCCTCAAGAATTAATGAAATCTCCTGAATATTGAATAGCTCTAGCAGTTATGATTGTACAGGATACCTGGCGTTCATGCACTTACAAATTCATTAGGTTGAGGCGTCTTTAGTGAATTTAAAGTTATGAGAATCAATCCATGTTAATTTTAGTGGAAAAGAAACTGGTTTGCTGGCTGGCAATGGCATCCGCTAGCTCTCATTGTGGCGCCTGGTGTATTTCTTTGGCTGCATTTAACCCTGATTCGATGGCGCCTTGGATCCAGGCATGCCAGAGGGAGACATGTTCGCCGGCAAAATGAATACGTCCTTCCGGTGCTACAATGTGATCGTGCAACAGCGTCTGTTGGCCCGGATCGAACAAGGCAAACGCTCCACCAGCAAACTCATCATCATGCCACATCTTGGAAGCGCCAGTTTCGAATTCTTTGGTCACTTGTGGATGGATCATGGCTACATTCTCCAGCGCCTGGGCGATGCGGTTGCTGGGTGATAATGACCCCCAGCGCTGTGCATCCTCTGACCAGGTGTAGCTGGCGAGCAACACACCTCTACCGGTTTGCCTGCCGTGTTCCGGATAGTAAAGATTGCGGATTGGCAGATCGGTTATTGTCCCGCCTCCAATTATTCCCTCGTCTTCCTCCCAAAAACGCCGTTTGCACTGGAAGAAAATTTTGGCAGAAGCGTCGTAGTGAAGCTGGCGGATGGCGCGCATTTTTTGGCGGGAGAATGGTTTAAGCGCTTCGATGTGCCTGAGCACCGAAAAAGGCACGGTAATGATGGCATAATCAGCGCTTTCCTGGAATCGCCCCGCAGAGGTTTGATAGTGCAGGGTCACCTGGTCTGGAGATTGGTCTATGGCAATCACCCGCGCGCCAAAGCGGATGTTTTGTTGTAAGGCGGGTAGAAACGCCAGCGGCAAACGATCCATACCCCCTTCTACTTGTACCATATCGCTATAAAAATCGCCAATTTCCTCTCTCAATAGTTCAAGAAGGGCTGAATTCATGATGGATTCCTGGTTGTTGAACAAACCAAACATTTCAATCATGCCTTCTGACCACCCCTTGAGTTCTAGAAATTCGCGCACCGAAAATTCATCATTCTCTGCCACGATCTGGTCCCAGCCTGACTCTCCATCAGCTTGCAAGCGCTGGCGAAAGGGCAGCAGGATTTCATCCCAAAGCTGCCAACAGGTCTTACCACGCTCTGCTTCCGAGGTGTCAAAACCTAAACTATCTGGGTCTGCTGCTGCTTCCTGCATTTGTTTCTTGATTCCACCGACATGGCAATAGGTCAATGGGTTGCTCATCTTGAACGGGAAGGTTGGGAGATTAAATTTTTCCACATATGCCAGGGTAAGTGGATGTGTTTTGGGAATACGCATGGCACCAGCTTCAGCATACAAACCTGGCGCAAAGGGTTCACGCAGGGTCAGTATGCGCCCGCCAACCCGTCCCTGTGCCTCTAAAATGATAGGGTGGTGTCCGGCGCGCTGGAGTTCGTTGGCAGCCACCAAACCTGCCATCCCGGCGCCGACGATCAAGACTTTCTTGGGTTGAAAAGGCTGCGAGTTGACGGGCAGCCCCTGTTGAATGATGGATAATAATGGTTGGATCGAGTTCATCTTGGTGTTCTCCTGATTAATATGTGCCAGGTGATTATCCCGGTGGATTGGCTCCCCCAGTTTCTATTTGTTGGGAGCCGAGATAATTATATCTAATTTTACCTTAATTATCATAATAATACCAGAAAGAAATTTACAACAAGAAAAACCGGTGTGAGAATTTTATGGGTTGATGGTCAATGAATTGATGATGTTCAGCAGTATGGACTGGTATTTGTCCAGTGTGCTGGCATCTTCTTGGGGCACGAAAATAAACCCGGCGCACAGCAACCATCCCACATCCTGCTGCTGCAGCAGGGTGATGTTGAGCCTTTGTTCCGGTTCTTCAATATGGATATAAAGGACTCCCGGTTTGCCTGGCATGTCAATGGTTTGAAAATCCGTTGGGATGAAGATTTCATCTTCGGGCAGAATGGGCGTCTGTGACAGATAAAGCATATCAAATTTTACAAAGACGCTGCCTGGCGCGCTGGAAATCTCGGTCACATTTTGAAGAGTGAAGCGAGTTGGGGATGCGTTGGGCTCCAGCCACCAATCTTGCGGGTATTTCAATTGAAACTCCCGGTTGGATTGGTCAACCGGGTTGGTTAATTCTCCCCGGTGATCTTGCCACTCGATTTCATTGATCCATTTCTGATCGATGTACTCCGCCAGAGATATGGCCTCCTTACCGGGGGTGGGAAACGGCCCCGGTCCTTGCAACGGCATGGCTGCTGTTGCTTGAAATGCTGGCGGCGCCTGGGTGGTGCGTGTGCTGCAACCCGTTTGAATTCCGAGCAAGCACAATACTAACAGGACGAAAAGGAATGATTTATACTTCATTTTTATCTCCTTTGCAGGGTTGTCTGAACTGTATGCCTGGCACACCCCGCGTAGCGCCCATTCACCTCACGATTTCTGCATTCAGATTGCTGAATCGATGGGTGGTTTTACCGAACGGGTGGCGATGAACGAGTCCATGAATTTTGAAAGTGGGTCGTTATTCTTTTCCGGAAACCGGTCCTCGTAAAAGCCATTCAGCCAGAATCCAGCCTTGATTTGTCCAGCGATCTGGTCTTCCAGCGTGTGACCATACTCCAACGGGTAACCCTGGTCGATTAATCCCTGCAGCTCTTCCTGCCCCAGGCTGGTGAGATCGGCGTACGGAATTTTGTGTTTGACTTCAAACAAGCCCTGCTCGTACAAATCGATTTCGAATATATAGCGCACCGGGTTGGTGAAGCCGGAGAGCAGAACACCGCCTGGTTTCAGTACCCGGTAAGCTTCTCGCCATACCGGCAAAATCTCGGCTGAAAAGATATTGGATACCGGATGGACGACCAGATCAAACCAGGACTCGGAGAACATGGAGAGATCCACCATATCTCCGAGAACAGTCTCGATGGAGAGGTTTTCGCGATCAGCCACGAAACGATCTTGAGCGAGTTGTTTGGGCGAGTTATCCAGTACGGTGACCAGGGCTCCGGCGGCTGCCAGGACAGGGGCTTGCTGCCCACCGCCGGAAGCCAGGCATAATACCCGGCAACCGGGTAAGGGAGGAAACCATTCCGGCGGCACAGTTTTACAGGGGGTGAGATAAATCTCCAAAATGCCCTGCCTGGCAGCGGCAATGACCTCCGGGCTTACCGGAATTGTCCAGATATTCCCCTGGTCAACGTTGTTGTCCCATATCTGGCGATTGTATTCCTGTACATTTCCAGGAAGTTGTCTTGGCATATTGCCTGCTTTTATCGTTTTTCGTGCTACTTAATACTCGCTGGCGACCCAGTTCTGATCTTCTCGCAGCAGACTGCAGGGTCTCAATCCATAGGGGTGCTGACAAATATTACGCGCCAGGTTCATTAATTCAATGCGCTGGGGAGTAAATTTTATCAAGGTGTAATCATCGCTATCCGGACCGCCGGGAAAGAAAATGCGCCAATCTTCACGCCAATATTTTCGACGCAATTGTTGATCGTTTTCAATAACCGCAGGCCCGATCAGGGTGACGTAGGCATTTTCGCGCGAGCTGTGGTAGGTCAAGGAGACCTTTGGATTGCTGGTGATTTCACTGATTTTCCTGGATTGAGGACTGGTTCCCAGGTATATGGTCAACTCTTCGTCTGGCTCATAAGGCTGCATCAAGCGGGCATTGGGTTGGCCCGATTCGCTGATGCTGATCAAGAAGCAGTAACTGGTGGATATGATAGCGTCTTTGGCTACGGTGAGTAGCTGCTCTATAGTAAGTTGTTTCATCAGTGTTCCCTCATTTCTCAGGTGATTATGGGTAGAATATTGATTATTTTACCCATATTCTGTAAGGTGTGGTGAAAAGATTTGCTGGATGCCGGCTTTTGGCAGAGATTACTCTCCGATTATTTTTACCAGCACCCGTTTTTTTCTACCGCCATCGAATTCGCCATAGAATATTTGCTCCCACGTGCCAAAATCCAACCGGCCGTTGGTTACAGCCACAACCACTTCGCGTCCCATCACCTGGCGCTTCATGTGAGCGTCGGCGTTATCCTCCCCGGTGCGATTGTGCCGGTAGCTGGCTACCGGTTCGTGGGGGGCAAGTTTCTCCAACCATTGGTCGTAATCGTGGTGCAAGCCGGATTCATCGTCGTTGATAAATACAGAGGCGGTAATATGCATGGCATTTACCAGAATCAATCCTTCGCTTACTCCGCTCTCTCGCAGGCATTCCTGCACTTGTGGGGTAATGTTAAGAAAGGCGCGCCTGCCAGGGATGTTGAACCATAATTCTTTACGATAACTTTTCATACTATTTCACCTCGGATAAATTCTTGCAACAATTCCACCGCATCTCCCACCAGGTGCGGGCATAGGGTATGAAATACACCGGTTTCACGGGCTTGTTGTAGTTGCTGCTGGTCCTTCATATCATACCCAATCAGCTCCCGGCAAAGGGTTGAGCCGTGCTTTTCATTAAAGCGGGCAAGAAATTCTTGCGCCTGTACATACACCTGGTCTTTTGTTTCAGCATCGTAAGGTATGGGGTGGGACTGGCTCAGCCCCAGCACCATCAAAGCGCCGGTCACAGCACCGCACATCTCGCCTGTCCGGGCAATTCCGCCGCCAAAAGGAGCTGACATTTTGTATGCCAGCTCAAGCGGGAGGTTATAGGCAGGCGCAAATGCACACAGAACAGACTGGGCGCAGTTGTATCCAGCATGAAAATATGTCGTGGCAGTTTGTTTATAGGTTGACATCATTACCTCTATGATGGTTGGTTGTTTTTTTGCACTGAATCTCATGTTATGGATAGCTTGATTATACTCGCTCTTTTTTGTTCATGATTGCCAGACCACTCAACCCAAGTTTTTATCATCTGCAAAAAGCAACACCTACACCGGGATGGATGCGATTCTTGGTTAGAACTACCACCTGGGAGAGACGGGGATTTTCCAGTGGTTGGCGATTAAAGCCGGGCGGGGTAACCCGCTGGTCATCATGGTGATTATGGCTGCGATCATGGCAGTTGCCTCAGCCTGATTAGACAACGTGACGGTTGCGGATCGTAGCGGTCACAAACTCGGCTTCTAGGAATTCCTGTGTTATGTTATTCCAACCGTGCTTATCTCCCTGGTGGTATCCACGCTCTGGTTGTTTGTCCGCTTTCTACGCTAATCACGTAGCAACGCTATAGCATGGCTTTGTACATACCTCCATCCACCATCAGCATCGAGCCGGTGATATAGGAGGCAGCCGGTGAGAGCAGGAATACGGCTGGCTTGGCGAATTCATGCGGCTTTGCCATGCGTCCCAGCGGACTTTCCTGGGCTTGGCGGGCAATTTCATCTTCTACACTGGTCGCGTTGACCTGTGCGCGGTGGGTCATCAATTCAACCACGCGCTCGGTTTCGGTCCAGGTGGGTAGGATGGAATTGAAGCGGATGCCTTCAGACCCCAATTCGAGTGCCAAAGATTTAGTCAGGCTCACCGTTGCCGCGCGTATGCTATTGGAAAGCACCAGGTTTGGCAGCGGTTGTTTTACAGAAAACGAGGTGATGGTCAGCACACTGGCCGCCGAGGATTGGCGCAGGTAGGGCAGTGCGGCGCGAATCAAACGCAGGTGAGACCAAAAGCTAAGCTCCAAGGCTCGTTGCCAGGTGGCATCGTCGAAGCTTTCAAATTTTCCAGGGGGTGGACCGCCGGCATTGGTCACCAGCAGGTCTAAGCCGTGCATCTCGTTGGCAGCCTGTTCGATCAAGCTGGCAGGTATTTCGGGTTGAGTGACATCTCCAGCCAGGCTGAATACCTGTGCGCCGGTTTGCTGGGAGATGTTTCGAGCGGCTGGCTGCAGGTTAGCTGGGTTTTGGCTGTTAATGGCAACAGTGCAACCTTCGCGAGCCAGCTCCAGGGCGGTTGCGTAACCGAGACCGCGGCTGGCACCGGTGACCAATGCGCGCAATCCTTTAAGTTGTAAGTCCATGTGTTCTCCTATCTTTTATCGAATTTCCAGGTGGTTTTCCAGGATTTGGATATCATGCCAATGTGTTTCGATCCACCGCAAAATGCCTTGCAGCGCCTGTTGGGTGTGTTGAAGGTCATTGCTCACCAGCGCCAGGGAAATTACTGACTCTTGCCAGGCATCCAGCCGATCGATCTCGGCCACTGAGATGTTGAATTCACGCTGCAAGCGTGCCAGCAAGGGTTTGAGACGGTTGCGTTTCTCTTTGAGCGACAGGCAGCCGGGCAGTTGGATGTGCAGGGTGAGTAGTCCAATGGCAGTCATACTATTCAAGGCGATGCCGGGTCGAGTGTTTGGGTAGTTTGCGTAATTACGATGTTGACAAGTATAATAGAAGCATGGAAAAACGCAATAACCAACCTTTTATTTTTTTAGCCTGGGCTGTGGTCTTGATTTTGGCAGCCAGTGCGATCTTTGGTGGTGTTGTGCTGTGGCAAACTGTCCAACAAACCCAAAAGGCAATGGAACCCGTCAACGAGTTCACCAGCCACCTGGCAACCCAGGTGGCGCAGGTGTTGAATCCAACGCCTACTATCTATCCGGATCCGGTGACCATCATTCATAGCGTCCGGTCACTTGCCCGCTTGGAGACGATCCAGTACAGCGTGGAAAAGATCATCACAGCCGAGAGCGGGCAGGGTCCATTTGGATTTTTGTTTGGCGACCGTCTTTTGCTCGTGGCGCATGGCGTGGTGATTGCCGGGGTAGACCTGGCGAAGCTGTCACCTGGTGATCTCGAGGTGGAAGATGGTGTGTTGTATGTGAAGTTGCCGGAAGCGGAGGTGTTCATTGCCACGCTGGATAACGAGTACACCTACATCTACGATCGCGATACTGGCATCCTGACAA
>Ga0194127_10008323_pt1 | contig 11166 bp, 5 predicted proteins | sample TA2KigC100mmetaG_FD_148624 | JGI IMG/M metagenome (GOLD analysis project Ga0194127, IMG submission 148624) | Freshwater microbial communities from Lake Tanganyika, Tanzania - TA2015036 Kigoma Deep Cast 100m | ecosystem: Environmental > Aquatic > Freshwater > Lake | place: Tanzania: Lake...
AAAAGGAATGCCCGCGCGCTCACGCGCTCCCGGAAGAGCAGCATCGCCGGGGCGATGATGAAGACGGGCACGAGCGCCATGATCGTCGCCGCGACCCCAGTCGCCGCGTTCTGGATGGCGTGGAGGGCGAAGGAGACGCCCAGGAAGGGGCCGAAGAACGCGCCGAGGGCGATGCGGGCCATCGCCGGGCGGTCGGCGATCGCCGCCCGCACCCGCGGCCACCGGCCGATGGCGAAGAAGAGGACCGTGAAGCCGAGCGCCCCGGCCAGCACCCGGATCTGCGACGCGGCGAAGGCGGGGAAGGCGCCCATCCCGAACTTGGCCAGGATCAGCCCGGCCGCCTGGCCCACCCCGGCCCCGATGCCGAGCAAGATGCCGCCGCGCCGGTTGGAGCGCTCGACGACGCTGCCGCTGCCCTGGCGCTCCAGCACGACCCAGGCGACGCCGGCCAGCGTGATCGTCATCCCCACCCAGTCGAGCGGGGTCAGGCGATCGCCGAGCAGCCGCCAACCGGTGAGCGCGGCGAGGATCGGCGCGAGCGACATCGAGATGAGCATCGTCGTCCGCGCCCCGACGAGCACGAAGGCGCGGAAGAGGAAGAGGTCGCCGAGCGTGAACCCGACGATGCCCGACAGGCCGAGCCAGATCCAGGCGTGCAGGCTCGCGTCGGTCGGCAGGAAGCGGCCGCGGGTGATCCAGCCGAAGATCCCGAGCGGGACCAGGGCCAGGACGAGCCGCAGGAGGTTGACCGACAGCGATCCCACGCGCCGGCCCGCCGATTCGAACGAGAGCGCGGTGATCGTCCAGCACAAGGCCGTCGCCAGCGCCGCGAACTCCCCCCGTTGGACGAGCACGACCCGCCTCCCCGCGGCCGGGATCCCCGATCCGCTGCCGCGCCGTAGCCGAAGGAGACGCCCCAATCCCCCCCTTCCGGCGAGGCGGGCGACCGTCTAGGATACCGCGCCATGCATTATCCGACGATCGACGACATCCATGAAGCGGCAAAGCGCATCCGCGGGCACGCCCGCCGCACGCCCGTGCTGACCTGCCGGGGGATCGACGGCCGGCTGGAGGCCGAGCTCTTCTTCAAGTGCGAGAACTTCCAGAGGGTGGGCGCCTTCAAGTTCCGCGGCGCCTGCAACGCGGTCTTCTCGCTGCCCGAGGAGGAGGCCCGGCGCGGCGTCCTGACCCACTCGTCGGGGAATCACGGGGCCGCCCTGGCGCTCGCCGCGCGGCTGCGCGGGATCCCGGCCACGGTCGTCATGCCGAGCAGCGCCCCGCAGGTGAAGCGCCGCGCGGTGGAAGGCTACGGCGCCAGGATCGTTCTCTGCGAGCCGACGCTAGCTTCGCGCGAGTCGACCGCCGCGGCGGTCATCGCCGAGACCGGAGCCGCGCTCGTCCATCCCTACGACAACGATCGGGTGATCGCCGGGCAGGGCACCGCGGCGCTCGAGCTGCTGGATGAGGTCCCCGGGCTCGAACTGGTCCTCGCGCCGGTCGGCGGCGGCGGGCTGGCCAGCGGCACGGCGATCGCGACGGCGCACACCTCGACGATCGCGGCGGTCGTCGCCGCGGAGCCCGCCGGGGCCGACGACGCCTATCGCTCGCTGCAGGCGGGGCGGATCATCCCGCAGACGAACCCGCAGACGATCGCCGATGGACTGCGCACCTCGCTCTGCCCGCGCACATTCGCCGCCATCCGGGACCACGTGCGCGAGATCGTCACCCCCGACGAGGAGACGATCGTCGCCGCGATGCGGCTCGTCTGGGAGCGGATGAAGATCGTGATCGAGCCGTCGTCGGCGGTGCCGCTCGGCGCGCTCCTGGCCGGCAAGGTCGAGACGAAGGGCCTGCGGATCGGGATCATCCTTTCCGGGGGGAACGTCGACCTCGATCACCTGCCCTGGGCGAAGTAGGCCGGCGCGTCCCGCGCGGCGCCGCGCGCCCCCCCCGAGAGCCTCCCGGCCGCGGGGCGCCTCGGCGCGCTCCCGGACCTCCCGGACGCGGGGCATCCCGGCGCGCTCCCGGGCCTCCCGGACGCGGGGAGCCACGGCGCGCTCCCAAACCCTGTTCGCGCGGCTTCCCGGGCCGGCCGGCAGGACCGCTCGGCCTGGGGGCGTCGCGGCGAACACCCGAACCGCCGGAGCGCGAAGCTCCCCAACTCGCTCCCGGGCGCGGCCCATCGCGGCGCTCGCCCGGATCCCCCGAACGCGGCGCTCCCCAGCGCGCCCCCGGATGCGGCGCATCCCGGCGCGTCTCGGTGCGCGGCGCTCCCCGCCACTCCCCACGCTCTCCCGGGCGCGGCTCTCTCCGCCGTGCCCCAGGTTCCCGCCGATCGTGCGGGGCGGCCCGGGTGGGCTCGCGACGGGGCCCGCGCCCAGCCTCGTAGGGCCTCGGCGCCGCCTCGGCCTTCCGCGGCCCTCTCGCCGCCTCGGCCTCGCGCGGCCGGCGAGGCTGTCGCGGCGGCCACGACTCGCGCTCCCGGCTCGCCGGCCGCGGGCCGCTCCGCCCCGGCGCCTCACTGCGTTCCGGCCGCTCCTCCCGCGGCTCGCGCGCGGGCCCCGCCCCACGCGCCGCGGGAGCGGGACGCGCCTCCGTCTCCCCCTTGTCGAAGCGGGCAAGATACCGCCGCGACTCACGGTCGCGCCCGGCCAGCAGGGACGCGGTCAGCGCCGTCTCGCCGACGCGCGGGTTGTAGGGGTCGACGATCGCCGCGTCCAGTCCCGCCGCCGCCGCCATGGCCAGGAACGCGGACTCCACGCGCCCGCGCCCCGGCAGTCCGTCGCTCACGCGAGAGAGGCGCAGCACCGTCGCCTGGCCCAGTTCGGCCTTGATCAGCGCGATCGCCCGCAGCGCGTCGAGAGCGCGCGGCCCCTCCGTGTGCGCGGGCACGGCCACGGGATCGAAGAGCAGGTCCTCCGCGGGCACACCGGCGGCGATCGCCGCTTCGAGGATCTGCCTGGCGATCGCCAGCCGCTCCTCGGCCGTGCGCGGCATGGCCGTTCCCGCGTGACAGGCGGCCACGACTCCCGCGCCATGCTCCCGCGCCAGGGGAAATGCCCGCTCCCAGGTCTTCCTTTCGCCCGTCACGCCCGAGATCAGGCAGCGCCCGACCGCGCGGCGCAGCGCGATCTCGAGGCCCTTGCGCGACTCCGCGGCGATCAGGAGCGGCAGGTGGACCTCCGACTGCAGCACCGGCAGGAACTCATCGAAGAAGCGGGGCTCCTCCTCGGGCTGGAGCGTGCAGCGCACCTCGAGCATCTGCGTGTCGGCCCGCAGCGCCTCGCGCACGGCGCGCGCCAGCCCCTTCATCGACCCGCCGGCGAAGGCCTGGCGCGTCTCGCCCCACAGCGTGGGCCATTCGGCGATCGTGACCAGCCCCCGCCGCGGCCCGATCTCGACGTCGCGCGTCCGGCTGGCGGCGAGCGTTCCCTCGAGCGGCTCCCTGGGCGACGGCGCCGCCTCGTGCGCCGCGCGGGCGAGCGCCCGCAGGTGCCCGGCGTCATGCCCGCCGCCGCAGCCGACGATGGCCGCGCCTTTGGCGAGCAGGAGCTTCGCCTGGCGGGCGAACTCCTGCGCGCTCAACGCCGACCCGGCGTCCCGCCCCTGCGCGACCGCAGACGGCTGGAAGATGAGCGGCAGGTCGCTCACCTCGGCGAAGGCCGAGGCCACGCGCAGCATCTCCGCGGGAGAGAGCGCCCCGGTTGCCCCGACGACGTCGGCGCCGAGGCTGCGGGCCACGGCCCAGACGACCGCGGGAGGAGTGCCCTCGACCGTGCGTCCGTCGGGCCCGAAGGTCATCTGCGCGACGACCGGGATTTCTGGCGCTGTCGCGCGCAGCGCGATCAGCGCCGCGCGCAGGTTCTCGAGCTCTCCGGAAGCGTCGACGACGAAGAGGTCGGGTTCCTGTGCGCGGGCGATCCTGACGACCTCGCCATAGGCCTCGATCCTCTGCTCCAGCGTCAAGCCCGCCTGCCGGCCGGCGGCGGGGGGCAGCACGCCCAGCAGGAAGCCGATCGCCGGCAGGCCCTCGTCGCGGCGAGGGACGGCCGCGCTGGCGGAGCGCGCCGCCTCCATGGCGCGGCGGATGATCTCCGGCAGCTTCCCCGGCGCGTCGAGCAGGCTGAGCGCCGGCCGGTTGGCGCCCGCGGTCAGCGTCAGGAGGATGTCGGCCCCCGCGTCGAGGACCGCCCGGTGAGCGGCGACGAGCTCGTCGTGCCTGTCAATCGCCTGCATCTCGGGCGGCCCCGAGGACCCGCCGCCCCCCTCGGGCGCCGGCGCCTCGGCGGCCTCGGCCGGCAGGGTCTCGGCGGCTCCGGGGGGCGCGCAGACGAGCACCCGCTCTCTCAGAAGCTCCTGGAACGCGTGTCGCCGCATGGTTCTCCTCCGGAACGGACCCAGGGCCGCGGCGCGCCGGCAGTCCCGGCGCGGCCGCGGGAGCATAGCCGCTACCATGCCCCGGGCGCTACCGAAGTCCCGACGCCGGTTTCCGTGCGCACGGAGCGGCGCGGCGGTGACCCTGGCGGCGATCGCGGCTGCGTGCGGCGACCCTGGCGGCGAGCGCGGCTGCGTGCAGCGACCCTGGCGGCGAGCGTGGAGATGATCGCGCCTTGCGATCGGCTGGTCCGCCGTCTACCTTGGGGGGCGAGGAGGTGTTCGCCCATGCAGTCCCGCTCGATCGCCCCCGGTGGACCATCGCGCTCCCCTCTCGCGCTCCCGCGCCGCCCGCCGGCCCCGCTGCGCTCCTCACCGAGGAGCGCGCCGCGGCCCGCGTCGCCGTCCGCCCTGGCGGCCGTGCTGCCGACCGCCTTCCGCGCCGCGCTGCCGGTCGCGCTCTGGGCGATCCTGGCGCTTCCGCTCCTCGGAGCGGGCTGCGGAGGCGATGGCAAGGGGACCGCCCCCGTCCTCCTTCACCCGCAGGACTTCCTGCCCACGCAGGTGTCGGGCTGGGAACAGGCGGGAGCGCCGCAGACGGGCACGACGGACGCCGAGCTCCAGGCGGTGATCAACGGCGGCTACGAGATCTACACGCGCCATGGCATGAAGGAGTTCGCCATCGCCGACTACGCCGGCTCCGGCGCCCAGGCGGGGGCGGTCCTGCGCGTCTCGATCTACGAGATGACGACCGCTCAGGGCGCGCTGGACCTCTACGACGACGGCGACATCCGTCCCTCGACGATCGAGGCCTATCCCGCCGTGGGCGAGACGGCGCGCCTCTCGCCCATCATTCCCACCGGGAAGGCGCTGGACTTCGTGCGCGCGCGCTACTACGCCAAGATCGAGATCTCGAACGCCGTCTCGCCGGAGGAGGCCCGCAACCAGGCCGAGTTCTTCGCCGGAAACGTCGATCAGGAGATGACCCGCTAGGCGGCCGCGCCGCCGCAAACGCGAGGCAGGCGGTGGACCGACGCAGCTTTCTCATCCGCGGGGTTCGCTGCTGCGGCGCCGGGCTGGCCGCGGCGGCCGGCATGGCCCCGGCCGGAGGAGAGGATCCCGAGCCGATCCCGTCCGCCGGCGCGGCCACGGCCGCCGAGCACGAGTCGGGCGCCGCCGTCTCGCCCGCGCCCACCGCTCCCCCATCCGCGCCGCCCGACCTCGTCTGCGCCAGGGGCGATCCCGCCGAGGCGCTACGCCGCGCGCTCGACGCGCTCGGCGGCATCCGCCGGTTCGTCCAGCCCGATCAGGTCGTCCTGGTGAAGCCCAACGCGGCCTTCGTCGCCCCGCCCGAGTGGGGCGCGACGACGCACCCGGCCGTGCTCGCCGCGCTGCTCGAGCTCTGCTGCGAGGCGGGGGCGCGGCGGATCCTCGTCGTCGACCACACGCTGGCGCCCGCCGAGCGCTGCTTCGCCCGCACCGGGATCGCCGACGCGGTGGCCGCCTTCCCGAAGGCGAAGCTGGCCTCCCTCGACGACGAACGCGCGTACGAGCCGATCGATGTGCCGCAGGGCCGCTCGCTGCGGCGCACGGCCGTCGCCGGCGTCGTCCGCCGCGCCGACGTCTTCATCAATCTGCCGACGGCCAAGTCGCACAGCGCCACCGGCGTCAGCTTCGGTCTCAAGAACCTGATGGGCCTCGTCTGGGATCGGCAGACCTTCCACCACGACATGGACGTCCACACCGGCGTCGCCGACCTGGCCACGGTGCTGCGGCCGCACCTGACGGTGCTCGACGCGATGGTGCTGCTGCGCACGGGCGGCCCCGCGGGCCCGGGCGAGAGCGAAACCTTCGGCGGCGTCGTGGCGGGCGTCGACCCGGTCGCCGTCGACGCCTACGCCGTCGGCTTGACGCCTTGGAACCGCCAGACGCTCGTCCCCGAGCAGGTCGGCTTCATCAAGCAGGCGGCTCAACTCGGAGTCGGCACGCTCGATCTGGCCGCGCTGCGGATCCTCGAACTAGCCTGACGATGCGCGCGACGCTCCGGGCCCCGGTCCTCGCGGCCACGGCGTTCTCGCTCACCGCCGGGGCTCTCTCGCTCTCCGCCGGGGCTCTCTCGCTCTCCGCCGGGGCTCTCTCGCTCTCCGCCGCCGCGACGCCCTCAGGAGTAGCGGCGCCGGCCCCCTTCGCCGAGACCGAGGCCACGCGCCTGCGCCCGCGCCTCGCCGCCGTCGAGGGCCGCGGCGTCGTCCTCACGGACCGGGCCGTCTACCGCTTCCAGCCCGAGTCGGAGGCCTGGACGCTCCTGACCGCCGCGGACGGTCTGCCCGCCGCGCCGCTGACCGGCTTCTCGCTCACCGCCGACGACCTGTGGGTGTTCGGGGCCGGCGCGAGCCGGACGGCCGCGCGCTTCGACGACTGGCAGAGCCACGGGCCGCCGCGCGCGGCGGTCGGCACGATCGTCTTCGACGTCGAAGCCGACGCCGACTACGCCTACGCAGGGGGCGAGGCGGGCGCCGCGCGCTTCGACCGGTATGTGCTGGAGTGGGACGCCATCCCGCCGCCCCCCGGCGGGCCCTGGGGCGCGGTGGGCGATGTGGCCGTGGGCGGCGACCGCGTCTGGTTCGCCCTCGAACGCGGCGTGGCCGAGTACCGCAAGGCCACCGAGCGACTGCGCGTCGACTCCCTCCTCGGACAGCTCGCCGCACCCCGGGTCCTCGCCCTGCGCCAGACCTCGCGCCACCTGTGGGCCGTCACGGACCGGGGCCTGGCCCGCTACGACAAGGATCTGGAGAGCTGGACCAGCTTCGCTCCCGGCGTGGAGCTGCCCGACGCGCGCATCCACCAGGCCACGCTGGTCGGGGAGGACCTGTGGCTCGGCACCGACGCCGGCCTCTGGCGCTACGCCGCCGCCAGCGGCATCTGGCGGCGCGATGACACCGCCGACGGCATGCCGGGAGAGCGCGTGCTCGGCTTCACCCGCGAGCGGGGTCTCTGGGTTCTCACCGAGCGCGCCTGCGCCTGGTACGACGAGGCCTCCGCCCGCTGGATCGACTTCACCAACGCCGTGCCCCTGCTGCCCGGCGAACCACGGGAGATCGGCTGGATCGGCGACGCGCTCGTCCTCCTCGGCCGCGGCCGCGCCGCCTACGCGCTGCGCGGCTCGGAGGGCAACCCCGCGCTCTTCGCCTTCCGCGCGCGGGCGATCCTCGCCGGCGGGCCGGAGGGCGCCCTCGGGCCGGACGGCCTCCCGGGGGACGCGCCGGAGAGCGAGCGCGGCGCCGCCGGCGTCCCCGTCGCCGAAGGCGGCGCGCGGCGGCGCTTCACGCTCGACGAGGCCGGCCTCGGCTACCGGCACTCGGCGCAAGGGGCGCTGACGCTCAAGGGCGGCGCGACGGTCTACGTCGAGGACGACGCCTCGCGGTCCGCGGGCGAAAGCGCCTTCGACCACCTGATCGCCGACACGCGCGTCGACCTGGCGCTCCATGGGCGGATGGGCGCCGAGCGCTCCCTCCACGGCCTGTACGACACGACCGATCCGAACAACGCCGCCTACCTGCTCCACTACCGCGGGGGGCGCGACGATCGCCTGCGCGCGGCGGCGGCGGGCGAAGTGGATCCGCAGCAGTTCGAGACGGAGCTGGCTCCGCTCGCCGGGTTGCGCGGCGGATGGCTGAGGCTGGAGGGCGGGCGGCGGACAGCCGACGCCGGCCGCCGCCTGGCTACCGGCGATGTCTGGGCGGGCGAGCGGCGCGTCTATCCGGGGCGCGAGGTGTTCCACGGGCGACGGACGGTCTATCGGCTCGCCCATCGCCATCTCGTCCCCGACTCCGAACGCATCCGCCTCGACCGCGAGCTCCTGCGCGCGGCGGTCGACTACACGATCGACTGGCGGCAGGGCAGCTTCACGCTGGCCGAGCACCTGCTGCTCGACGACGACGCGTCGATCGAGGCGGCCTACCTGTACGAGATCGCCGCCGACGCCTCCCCCGCGGCGATCGACACGAGCCTCTCGCCCGATCGCCTGCTCTACGCCGGCGCCGTCGGGCTCTCGCCGAGCGATCGCCTCTTCCTCGGCTTCACCGGCGCTAGTTGGAGCCCCTCCGGGGAGTCGCGCGCCCGGTCGCTCGGCGCCGCCGCGCGCTACGAGGCCAGGGGCGAGCAGAGCTTCCTGCGGGTGATCCCGGAGGTCGCCGCCGGAGGAGCCGACTCGACGGCGCTCGCCGCCTCCGTCGCCCTGCGGGCCCGCCGGCGCGGTCTCGAGCTGACCGGCCGGGTCCGGCGCATGGGAGCAGGCTTCGCCACGCTGGAGGACCGCCGCACGCGTCTGGGGCGGCTGAGCGGCGACTCCCGGCTGAGCGGCCGCTGGGATCTCGCCCCCCAGTGGCAGGCGATCGTCGACTGGGACGAGACGCGCTCCCTCCTGCCCGCGGACAGCAGCGGTCGCGGCGGCGGCCGGGGGCGCGAGGCCCTGCTCGGGGGGACGCTGCGCTTCCTCGGCGGCAACCTCCCCCAGGTGAGCCTGCGCCAGACGGTCGTGCGCGCCGACTCCCTGGATGTCCGTTTCGAGAAGCATGTCCGCCGCGCCGAGATCGAGTACGCGCCGGGCCGCCTGCGGCTGGCCGGGGGCAGGATCCAGCGGCTGTGGCTGCGCGCCTTCTTCCAGCGCAGCCGCCGCGAGACGCCGGGCACCGCCGACTCGTTCGGGAACACGGTGCGCGCGACCGACCAGGGCTTCCTGCGACTCAACGGCTCCGCGGGCAACCCCCTGTCCTGGAACCTCGCCTGGGACGAACGCTGGAGCTACCGGCCGCAGGAGCGGGGGGCGCACGGGCTCGCCCGCGGCCAGGCGGTCGATGTCACGCTGCAGTCGCGGCCCCACGCCGTCGTCGACGCCTACCTGCGCGGAGAGGCGCGTCGCGACCTGCGCTGGCTCGAGCGCGGCGGCGCCGGCGGGTTCGAGGTCAGCCGCCAGCTCCTCTCCAGCACGCAGCTCTACCCGGGGTATCTCGATCGGCGGCTGCGGCCGCTGAGTCTGCGCGCCGACTACGAGCGCTCCAGCGGCGAGGGGGGACTGGCGGGCGAGCCGCTGCCCGGCGCGAGCCGACTCGCCCGGCGGGCGGATGAGGCGTCGCTGCGGCGGGGCAGGCGCGCGGCGGCGATCGAGACGCGCCTGCAGATCGCCTCCTGGCTGCGCTGGATCGACCTCGTGCGCCACGAGCGAAGCGACGAGGCCAGCGAGCGTCCGGCGGAGACCCACCTCTCGTCCGCCGCCGAGGCGCGGAACCGCCTCTTCGAGAACCGGCTGGAGCTGCGCGCCCCGGGCGGCCTGATCACGCTGCGGGTCGTGACCGAGCGCCGGCGCGGCGCGAGCGAGCAGGACACGACGGGCCTGGGGGAGGCCGCCGGCGCCGGTCTCGCCGCGCCGGCGCGCGTCGAGTCCGACCTGCGCGTCCTCCGTCTGGCCGGCGAGTGGAGCCAGACCTGGGGAGCGGGGCTGCTCACCTACGGCGCGCTCGAGACGCGGCGCGCTCGCGACCTTCGTCCGCAGCCGCTTCGCGAGTGGTCGGCGCAGACGAGGGCCCAGTATCGTCGCGGCCGCGGCGACCTCGACGCTGGCGCCGGGCTGGCCTACCGGGTGGCCGACTCCTTCCTGCCTGCCGGGGGGGGGACGGGGGTGCGCCGGGACCGGCGAACGCTCGCCCTCAGCCTGTCGTTCAGCGTGCGCCTCGTCCGCGTGCTGGCGCTCAAGCTCCAGCACCAGGCGCTCTTCGAGCGAGCCGTCGAGACGCGGCACACCGTCGACCTGAGGCTGTCGATCAGGGCATAGCGGGCGGGCTGTGGCTTGAGTCCTCCCTGTCGAGCGGCCGGGGCAAAGGGGGCTGCGGATCGCCGGTCGATCCTCTCGACCGCTGCCTGCCCCCGGGGACGCGAAGCGCGGGCACGCGACCCTGCAACAGCGTTGCCGGGATGGCCCGCCCGATCCGCTTGCGTTGAGCGAAGCGCATCTTTGCGCTATACTTGACCGTGAATGGACTTCGGCTACGCCCGTCGCTGCGCATAGGGTTGCCTCCGGCGGGCCGCTTGTTTGCGCCTCCCCAGGCGCAGGTCCGATTGGCGGGTGTCGCACCTTCGTCGGAGGACAACCTCATGAGACCCAACGCCTTGCCGTCCCTGGCCCTGCTCAGCCTTCTCTGCGTTGCCGCGCTGGCGGCGCCCGTCTCGGCCTGGTACCCGAAGTCGGTCCAGCTCGAGATGACCTCGGCCACCTGGTGCAGCTCCTGCCCGGTCGCTTACGCCGGGGTCGAGGCCAACAAGGCGAAGTTCGACCGCTACGAATTCAACGTCGTCCGCTACTACGACTCGACCTCCGGGGGCCAGTTCGGCTGCGCCGCCTCGACCGCGCGCATCGCCTACTACAGCGCCTTCGGCCATCCCGAGCTCCACTTCAACGGGACGACCAGCACGCACCGCGTCACCAACCTGACCGCCGCGGGCAAGCCCTACGAGGCGCTGATCGCCTCGCTGATCGACGATCCGGGCCACTTCCGCGTCACCGTCAACGCCGTCGACTTCGGCGTGCCGACGGGCGAGATCGATCTGGACATCCAGGTCCGCGAGAACCTCGCCGACATCTCGACGCTGCGGCTGCGCATGTTCATCACCGAGGGCAACCTCGCCTATTCCAGCCTGACCCTGCACGACGTCGTCCGCGGCGCCATCCCCGACGTCGACATCACCGTCGACGAATTCGGCGAGATCCAGAACGTCGTCCGCACCTTCGCCGTCCCC
>Ga0194127_10008325_pt1 | contig 11165 bp, 9 predicted proteins | sample TA2KigC100mmetaG_FD_148624 | JGI IMG/M metagenome (GOLD analysis project Ga0194127, IMG submission 148624) | Freshwater microbial communities from Lake Tanganyika, Tanzania - TA2015036 Kigoma Deep Cast 100m | ecosystem: Environmental > Aquatic > Freshwater > Lake | place: Tanzania: Lake...
CGACCGCATCGTCTTCCGCGTCGCCGCCACGCCGACCGACCTTCTGAAGGCGATGGTCGTGCGCGGGATCGTCTTCCACGACGAGCAGGGCGTCGACTGGAACGACGAGTTCGACGCCGACGACACGGCGGCCGTGCACGTGGTGGGCGAGGCCGACGGGCAGCCGGTGGCCAGCGGGCGGCTGGTGCTGCTGGAGAGCGGCTGGGCGAAGCTGGGGCGCATCGCGGTGCGCGAGCAGTGGCGCGGCCGGGGCTTCGCGCACGGCATGGTCGGCGCGCTGCTGCAGGAGGCGCGGCGGCGCGGCGCCGTGAAGCTGAAGCTGCACGCCCAGGTCTACCTGGAGGACTTCTACGCCGGCTACGGGTTCGCGCGGCAGGGCGGCGTCTTCGACGAGTGCGGCATCGACCACATCCTCATGACGCGCGAGGACGGCTGACCTTGTACCTGTACCAGCAGCGGCGGCGTTTCTACGCGCAGACGGCGGGCGGTCTGGAGGAGACGGCCGCGGCCGAGCTGAAGCGCCTGGGCGCCAAGCGCGTGCAGCCGGGCAAGCGCGGCGTCATCTTCACCGCCGATCCGGAGACGCTCTGCCGGGTGAACTACCGCGCGCGCATCGTCTCGCGCGTGCTGGCGCCGCTGGCCGAGTTTCCCGCGGGCACGCCCGAGGAGCTGTACCTGGGCGCCAAGAAGATCGACTGGACGCACATCCTGCGCCTGGACCAGACGTTCGCCGTCTTCGCCAACGTGCACCGCAGCCGCGTCACGCACAGCAAGTACGCGGCGCTCAAGGTGAAGGACTGCGTGGCGGACATGTTCCGCAAGCGCTTCCACGGCAAGCGGCCGGACGTCGACGCGCAGGAGCCGGACCTGGCGATCGGCGTGCACGTGCTGGACGACGTGGCGACGATCTTCATCGACTGCTCGGGCGGCTCGCTGCACCGGCGCGGCTACCGGCTGGACGCGGTCGAGGCGCCCATGCAGGAGACGCTGGCCGCGGCGATGCTGGACATCGCCGGGTGGGAGGGCAAGCGCCCGCTCTACGACCCGATGTGCGGCTCGGGCACGCTGCTGGCCGAGGCGTGGCTGAAGGCAGGCAACATCCCCGCCGGCTGCCTGCGCGCGAAGTGGGGCTTCCAGATGCTGCCGGACCACGACAAGCGCACCTGGGTCAAGGTGAAGCTGGAGGAGGACAACGCGATCAAGCCGGTGCGCGGGGGGCTGATCCGCGGCTCGGACATCGACCCGGCCGCGGTCGAGATGACGCGGCGCAACGTGGCCCGCATCCCCACCGGCGACGAGTTGCGCGTCAAGACGAGCGACTACCGCGACCTGGGCGGGATCGAGGACAGCGTCATCGTCTGCAACCCGCCGTATGGCGTGCGGCTGCAGCCGACCGCCGACATGAAGGCGTTCATGCGCGAATTCGGCGACTTCCTCAAGCAGAAGTGCAAGGGCTCCGACGCTTACGTCTACGTGGGGGACAAGGAACTGGCCGGCGAGATCGGCCTGAAGCCGGCGCTGCGCCTGCCGCTGCGCAACGGCGGCCTGGACGGCCGGCTCCTGAAATTCGAACTGTACTGACGCCAGACCCGGAGGACACGACGTGCACGACGACGAGCGCGGCCGCAAGCGCCGCACCACGCTGGTCATCTCCAACCACGGCATGGGCCACGCGCCGGCCGAGCTGGGCCTGAAGCTGGTCCAGACGCACCTGGGCCTGCTGGACGCGGACGAGCGCGTTCCCGACGCGATCTGCCTGTACGGCGAGGGCGTGAAGCTGGCCGTGGAGGGCTCGCCCGTGCTGGACGAGCTGCGCTCGCTGGCCGAGAAGGGCGCCCGCGTGGTCGTCTGCACGACCTGCCTGAACTACTTCGGCCTGGCCGACCGGCTGCAGGCCGGCGTCGCCGGCTCGATGAAGGACATCATCGAGCTGCAGTGGGGCGCCAAGCGGGTGATCTCGCTCTAGGGCGGGGGCGCCGTCACCACCTGCCCGTCGCGCAGCAGCACGCGGCGGGCGCCCCCGCGCGCGGTCACTTCCAGGGTGGGCGCCAGCACCAGGTAGTCCATGTGCATGCGCGAGCGGCCCTGGCCGCCGGCGATGCCGCCGTTGTCGCCGAAGGCGACATGCACGGTGCCAAGGCTCTTTTCCGACTCCAGGATATGGCTGCCCAGGCGGGCGCGCGGGTTGAGGCCGATGCCCAGCTCGGCGATGCCGCGCGCGCCCTCGTCCGTGTCCATGAAGCCGCGCACGGCAGCGACCAGGGAGGGGTCGTCGCCGTCCAGGTCGATGCAGCGGCCGTGGCGCACGGTGATCACCACGGGCGCGGCCAGGCGGCCGTGGCCGGCGAAGCCGCCGTCGACGACCAACAGACCGTTGGCGCCGGTCTCGACCGGGGCGGTGTAGACCTCGCCGCAGGGGAGGTTGGCGCCGGCGTCCGGGCGCGCCTTCAGGTCGTGCGTGAAGCCGCGGTCGCGGACGTCCATGACCAGGTCGGTGCCCGCGGGGGTGGTCAGGCGCACGGCGGCGGCCTTGCGCAGGCCGTGGGTCAGGCGCAGCGCGGTGTCGTGCATGGCGGCGTAGTCCACGTCCAGGGCGCCGCCGAGCATCATGTCGGCGCTGATGCCGGGGCTGTGGCCCAGGCGGTGGCGGCCCGAGCCTTCGATCAGGCCGATCCACTGCAGGCGGAAGGGGACCTCGGCGGGGTCGCCGACGATGGCGTTGATGACGACATCGGCCTGGTCGAGCAGCGGCAACAGGTCCGGCGGCACGGCGGACAGCGGGCGGCCGGCGTCCGGCAGCGCGAACAGGACGACGGGGCAGCCGTGCCCGCGCGCGGCCGCGGCGAAGGCATCGCCGCAGCCGGCGGTGGCCGCGTCGGTCACCACCAGCACGCGATCGGCAGGGGTCAGGTCCAGCACGTTGCGCATCGCGCGCAGGGCGGCGGCGGCCATGGTGTTGCGGTCGGCGTCATCGGGAGCGGCCATCGGGATCTCCTTCCGGCGGGGAGCACGATGATAGCGCGTCGCCGACCCGCCGACCAGCGCCGGCGAGTTGCGGGCGGCCGGGAGTGTTCTTAAGCTGGACTCCGCCCGTCGGACTGGTCGGCGGGAGGCGACGGGCTCGACGGACCCCACCCCACCGGAGCGGACTTGTACAGCGATTGCTACGACGATCCCGCGCCGCGTGGCGAGGCTGTCCCAGCCGCGCCGGCGACTCCCGCCCCGCCTGATCAACTCGTGCGTCCCTGCGACATCAAGGGCATCCTCCACAGCCACAGCCGCTGGGGCGACGGGGCGCATTCGTTGTCCTCGATGGTGGCGACGGCGCGGGAGATCGGGCTCGAGTACCTGGGAATCAGCGATCATTTCCGCTCGAACACCCATCCGGAAGGGCTGGACGTGAAGGCGGCGCAGGTGCAGCGGCAGGAGATCGAGCGGCTGCGGTCGCTGAACCCCGCGTTCGACATCCTGCAGGGCGTGGAGCTGGACGTGAACCCCGACGGCACGTTGCCCGTCGATGACGCCGACCTCATGTGGTTCGATTTCGTGATCGCCTCGTTCCCGGCCAACGGCGGCTGGGACACCGGGCGCCTGACCGACCAGATCGTGCGCGCGGCGTCCCATCCGCGCGTGTCCATCCTGGGCAAGCCCATGGGCGAATTCATGCTGCAGGGGGCCAAGGCGGGCATCGACATGCGACGCGTGCTGGAGGCGGCCGCGGCCCACCACACGGCGGTCGAGGTGACGGCCAACCCGTGCTGCGCCGAGCTGGACTGGAGCCACTGCCGGCTGGCGCAGGAGATGGGCGTGCTGCTGGCGATCAGCCCCGACGCGCACCGCGCCGCGCGGCTGGTGGACTACCGGCATGGGGCCGAACTGGCCCGCGCGGCCGGCGTCTGCTGCGGCGGCATCCTCAACACGATGAACCACTTCGAAGTGCGCCGCTATCTGGTGCGGGGGCGCTGAGCGCTCAGCCGACGGGCGCCTCCGCCGGCTGGGGCGCCTTGGCGCCGATCTCCCACTTGCGCATCATGTCCGCCAGCATCGCCCTGTTGATGGGCTTGCTGAGGAAGTCGTCCATGCCGGACGCGAAGCAGGCCTTGCGGTCGCCGCTGAGCGCGTTGGCGGTCATGGCGATGACGGTGACGGCGTCGGCCGGGGCGGGCAGGGCGCGGATGCGGCGCGTGGCCTCGTAGCCGTCCATCACCGGCATCTGGCAGTCCATCAGGACCAGGTCGAAGGCGCCGGTGCGCGCCAGCGCCACCGCCTCGACGCCGGTGGCCGCCACCTCCACCGAACAGCCGAGCAGTCGCAGCATGGCCGTGGCCACCTTCTGGTTGAAGGGGTTGTCCTCGGCCAGCAGCACGCGGGGGCCGACGACATCCTCCGCAGCGACGGGCCCGGGCTCCGCCGTCGAGGCAGCGGCGGCGCCTCCCGCGTCCGCAGGAGCGGTCCCGGCGTGGCCGGCCAGCAGCTCGCACAGCCGGGCCGTGTGGACGGGCTTGGCCAGCACGTGGGCGAAGCCGCGGTCGCGCAGATCGTTCTCTCGCGCGCAGTCGGTCAGGCGCGCCAGCAGGACCAGGCGCGGATCGTGGCGCGGCGCCAGGCGCGCCAGGTACGGGCGCAGGTCGGGCAGCGGGAAGCCGATCGCGTCAGCGGCCTTGCCACCAGCGGGCGCCTGGTCGAACAGGATATGCGTGAACGGCCGGTCAGCCGCGGAGGCCCAGCCGCCGGCCTGGTCCAGCGCCTCCGGGCCGCCGGGGATGACGCGGCCGTCGTGGCCGAGCAACCGCACCTTCTCCAGCAAGACCTCGCCGGTCAGCGCGTGCGGCGTGACGATCAGCACATGCGCGCCCGGCGCCGTGCCCGCGGCCACCGGCTCGACATCCGCGGCCATGACCGGCAGACGCAGCGTGAAAGAGAACGTCGCACCCTGGCCGGGCTCGCTGGCGGCGCTGATCACTCCGCCCATCAGGCCGACCAGGTGCTGGCTGATGGCCAGGCCCAGGCCCGTGCCGCCGTAGCGGCGCGTGGTGCCCGCCTCGGCCTGCGTGAACTTCTCGAAGATGTGCTCGAGAGCCGACGCCGAAATGCCGATGCCGGTGTCGCTGACCGCGAAGCGCAGGTCCACGCAGCCGTCGCCCGCGCCCACCGGCTCGACGTTCAGGTACACGTGGCCATGCTGCGTGAACTTCACCGCGTTGTTCAGCAGGTTGGTCAGCACCTGGCGCAGGCGATGCGGATCCAGCAGCACGCGCCGCGGCACGCCGGGCGCCAGCCGGCAGACCAGTTCAAGGCCGGCGGTGTGCGCCGTGAAGGCGATCGGGCCGCAGATCTCGTCGACCAGCGCCGGCAGGTCGGTCTCCACGGCGTCCAGTTCGAGCTGCCCGGCCTCGATCTTCGACAAGTCGAGGATGTCGTTGATCAGGCTCAGGAGCGCCGCGCCCGAGACGCGGATCATCTCGAGGTACTGCTTCTGCGTGGGCGTGGGGTCCATGTCGGTCAGGAGGTCGGCCAGGCCGATGACGCTGTTCATCGGCGTGCGGATCTCGTGCGACATGTTGGCCAGGAACTCGCTCTTGGCGCGGCTGCTGGCCTCGGCCGCCTCGCGCGCCTGCACCAGGGAACGCTCCGTCTCGTGCTTGGACCAGACCGTGATGAACAGGTCCGCCACCGAGTGTACCAGGTTGACGTGCTCCTGCGGCCAGGGGCGCGCCTCGTCGCCGTCGATACCGATGAACCCGAACAGCCGCTGGTCCCGCAGGATGGGCGCGGCCAGGAAGGCGGCGCGCTCCGGGCCCCAGTCGGCGCGGAAGGCGGGCGGGATCGAATCGTGGCGGCGCAGGTCCTCGGTCATGACCGGAATCTTCATCTCGAACAGGCCCTGCAGCCAGTCGAGGGCCGCGAGCGGCAGCATGGCGGGCGGCGCCTCAAGGCCCTCGCACCGCTCGTTGCTCCAGGCGTACTGGCGCACGGCTACGCCACGTTCCGCGTCGAAGCTGTAGAGGAACGCGCGGGAGCTGCCGGTGAAGCGGCCCAGCCGACCGAGCACCCGGCTCATGATCTGCGACATCTGGTCGCGTCCACAGTGGACGAAGGTCTGGAACAGCGCGGCGGCGGTGTGCTCGTAGTCGAGGCGCGCGGCCAGCGCGCGTTCAGCCCGCATCTGCTCGCTGATGTCGATGGAGACGCCCAGCACCCGCGGCACGCCGCCGATCTCGGCCGGCAGCGGCTTCTTGAGCGCGGCGACGCAGATCAGCCGGCCGTCGCTGTGCTTCGTGTCGGTGACCGGCAATCTCTTCGGCTGACCGCGCTCCAGCGTCTCGCGGTCCTCGTCCAGCCAGGCGCGCGCCTGCGCCTGGTCGGGGTGGACGTCGAAGAGGTGGCGTCCCTCGACCTGGTCGACCGGCAGTCCGTAGAAGTCGGCGACGGCCCGGTTGACCAGCGTGAAGCGGCCCTCGGCGTCGCGGACGAAGATGAAGTGCGGGATGGCGTCGATGACCGAACGCAGGTAGCGGTGCTCGATCGCCCGCGCGGTCAGAGCGGAACGGGTGCGCGCCCGTCGCCAGACCAGCAGCGCGGCGATGGCGGCGCCCGTCGCGACGACCAGCACCTCCCACGGCTCGCCCAGCTCCAGCGCATGCGCGGTCAGGTGCAGGGCGCCGGTGGCGACGGCCACGGCCGCCAGCACCAGCGCCGGATTCGGAATGTGGGTCTGCAGCTTCACATCACGGCCACTTCACGATCATCCGCACGGGAACAGACGGGTCGCCCGCGCGCGGCGCGGTGTCCCGTGCCCGCGGTATCGGCGGTCGCAGGGACAACTTGATCGGTCTTTTGCGTTTATTGGCTTTGACAGCGAGCCCCGATCCGTCAACCTGTGCCGACGGAAGGGGGGCCGGTCCGGGGGTGGCCAAGGCGGCGCCACGGCGCCCGACGGGGGCCCACGGCGGTCGGGCGAGCGGGAGGGGCGACGGGCGCGGATCGTGCCCGGCCCGGGCGACCCCGGCGGGCCGGGCCGCGCGGGCAGGCGCGGCCGGCAGGGCCGGCCCCGGCACCTCCAGCGACCTTTGGGAGACGGGGGCCACGGCCCGACCGGCGCCGACGCGGCCAGGGGCCGCCGGGCTCGCCGGGGGTCAGTATCGGGAGGGATGACATGACGTTGCGCCATCGGGGATGGTTTCACGCGGCGCTGCTTCTGCTGGTGATCGCGGCGCCGGTCGTGGCCGCGGACACGGCGACCGTTCCGTCCGGCGGAACGGGCCTGGGCGACATTTGGTCTGACACTTGGTCCGACACGCTGCACGTGGCCGCGCCGCGGGTGACGCTGGGCGAGATCATCGCCGACATCGGCCGCCGCCAGCGGGCCGACCGCGACAGCCTGCGCAGCGTGGCCTTCACCGCGGTGATCACGACCGTGCGCAGCCCCGGCGGCCGCGCGGCGGGCGCCGGCGCCGACGCCGACAGCGCCGGCATCGACAGCGCCGGCAGGGGCCACCGCGGCGACTGGGAGGTGGAGGAGTCGGCGCTGCGCTACGAGCAGCAGCGCGGCCGGCCCGACCGCATCGTGCGGCTGTGGGAGCGCAAGCAGTCGTTCAAGGACGGCGTGCCGCAGCCCGCGACCGAGAAGACGCACGTCAAGCCCGCCTGGCAGCCGCGCCCGATGGAGATGGTGGACGACCTGCCGTTCGCCGAGGGCGGCGCCCGGCTCTACCGCTACGAGCTGCTGGAGAGCAAGCTGGTGGGCGGCAGCCTGGTGCACGTGGTGTCGTTCACGCCGCGCGACCGCTTCGCGCCGCTGCCTTCGGGCACCATCTGGGTGGACATCGCCGATTTCGCGATCCGCCGCGTCGACGCGCGCTTCGACGGAGCGGTGCCGTTCCCCTGGTTCATCCGCGCCATCCCGCACTACCGGCAGCGCCAGGCGCCGTGCGGCGGCGTCTGGTTCCCCATGCTGGAGACCGCGCGGCTGGAACTGCGCGACCTGCCGCTGGCCGGCACGGGCGGCACCTGGGAAGTGAAGGTGGAACTGCGCGACATCGTCATCAACGGCGAGCCGTGCGACGGCGCGGCCAGCGCGGCCGACGCTGACGATCCGGGCGCCGCCCTGTTCTGGGCCGCCATCGACGACCTGTGGGAGGCCGAGATGCCGGCGCCGTTGCGGCAGCCGTCGTCGCTGGCGACGGCTCGTTTGGATTCGCTCTCGCGCGAGGGCGCGCGCGCCCTGGCGGCCATGCCGGCGCGGCCGCCGGTGGGCGTGCGCCTGCGGCCGGCCGGCCTGGCGTTCAACCGCGCGCAGGGCGTGGCCCCGCGCGTGGGCGCGACGATCGGCCGGCTGGGCGGCGCGCTGCGGCTGGACACAGAGTTGGGCTGGGGGCTGGATGATCGCCGCGCGCTGTGGGGTGTGGGCGTGGGCGCGCGCGCCGGCGCGGGCCTGACGCTGCGCGCGAGCGCCGCCCGCACCACGGCCGCGTTCGGCGGCGACAGCCGCACGGGGCAGCGCTCGTGGTCGGCGCTGCTGTGGGGCAGCGACCCGAACCACTATTTCGACCGCACGGTGCTGGCGGCCTCGGCGCGCTGGCAGCAGGGGCGCGCCGCGGCGCCGCGCGCGTGGCTCGAAGCCGGGTGGTCGCAGGCGCGGGAGTTCGATCTTGCCGTGCACCAGAGGTGGAACGCGCTGGGGCGCGCGCTGCGGCCGGACGACCTGACGAACGGCATGCTGGCGGCCGACGCGGTGGACCAGGGCACGCTGCGCCTGGACGGCGGCGCGCGGCTGGGCGCGCTGACGGTGGGCGCGGGCGTGGCGTCGCTCAACCTGAGGGGGCGCGTGCCCGGGTACGCCGGCGACGATGTGGACCTGCTGGGCTGGCACTGGTCCGCGCGCTGGCAACGGCCCGACGCCCTGGGCAACCGCTGGACCGCGCGCGCCGGCGGACGCGGCCTCGATGGCGCGGCGCCGGCGCAGCATCGCGTGTGGCTGGGCGATTGGCGGCCCGCTGACGGCGGCGGCGGCAGCGGCGGCGGCTCGCTGTGCGGGTGGCCGGCCGGGTCGCTGCTGGGCGATCGCGGGGCCTGGGCCTCCCTCGAACTGGACCTGAACCTGGACCCGTGGCGCGCGCTGCGGGTGCCAGGGCTGCGCGGGCTGCAGCTGCGGCCGCTCCTGTTCGCCGAGTGGGCCGGGGCGTGGGGGCAGGCCGGGGAGGCGTGGCCGGGTGCGGATGGTGCGGCGGCCGACGGGCGCGCCGGGGTGGGCGTGCGCGGGGACGGGGCCCCGCCGACGGGCTCGCGGGCGGATGTGGGCCTGGGCTTCAGCCGGCGGCTGGACCTGCCGCTGGTGGGGATCGGCAGCCGCGTGGAGCTGCGGGCGGCCCGGGCGGTGGGCGAGGCGGCCGGGGGGCGGGACTGGCGGTTCGTGGTGGGGATCGGGAGGTAAGGGATGTTTGGGGGTTGCGCCGGCGCAACAGATGATGGATACTCTTTGGATATACATCCGTCTGCGTCCACCCCTGACCGCCCGGAGGTTCCCATGCGCACCCGAATCGCCAAGTGGGGCAACAGCCTGGGGTTGCGTATCCCCTGGGTGTTCGCCGTGGAGGTGGGCGTGGCCGACGGTACGCCCGTCGAACTGACCCTGGAGGATGGCCGCCTGGTCATCCGGACGGTGGCGCCCGCCGAGTGGACGCTGGACGGGCTGCTCGCGGGCGTGACGGCCGAGAACCAGCATGCCGCCGTCGAAACCGGCGATCAGGTGGGTCGCGAGTCTTGGTAGCGCCCGACAGCCGCGATGGCTACGTGCCCGAGCGCGGCGACATCGTCTGGCTGCAATGCGATCCCCAGGCGGGGCACGAACAGGCCGGCCGGCGGCCGGCGCTGGTGATCTCGCCGCGCGCCTACAACGGCCGCGTGAGGCTGGCCCTGTTCTGCCCCCTGACCACCCAGGTGAAGGGCTACCCGTTCGAGGTGGTGCTGCCGGAGGGGGGCGCCGCCTGCGGTGCGATCCTGGCGGACCAGATCAAGAGCCTGGACTGGGCGGCGCGCGGAGCGCGGAAGTTCGCGCAGGTCAATGGGATGACGATGGTCGAGGTGTTGGGGAAGATCGGGGTGCTGGTGGGCAACAGCGAGGGGGATTGACGTAGCATGAAAGCCGTGCTATCGTGATATTGTGATCAAGTCGTTCAGGGACCAGGCGACCGAGAACATCAAGGGGCTCAATCATGGTTCGCGTCCCGACCGATCGAGAGCCGACCCATCCGGGTGAGATGCTGCTCGAGGAGTTCCTCAAGCCGCTGGGTCTTTCGCAGCGGGACCTGGCCGACAGCATCCACGTCCCGTACCAGCGGGTGAACGAGCTGGTCAACCAGCGCCGCGGCGTCACGCCCAGCACGGCGCTGCGCCTGGCCCGCTACTTCGGCAACACCGCGGGATTCTGGATGTCGTTGCAGTACCGCTGGGATCTGTATTGGGCCCGGCGGAACGAGGCGCCCGAATTGGACACCATCCGCCCGCTCCAGATGGACGGGCAGGCGACCTTGCTGGATAAGGCAGGCGAGAGGGATATCGCTGCGGGTGCGGGGAGCAGCCTTGACGATGTGCTCAGGGAGGCGGACGCGCTTCTCGACGGTGGCAACTGGCCGAAAACCGGTCGTTCTTGACGCTGGCCGGCCCGCGGCTTATAATACCAGCCGCTTCGAGCGGGCCCGCCCGTGCCTCCGGGACATGGGCGGGACTGTTTGTGGCTGCGGAATCCGGTTCCTCGGTAGCTCAATGGTAGAGCATGCGGCTGTTAACCGCAGGGTTGTAGGTTCGAGCCCTACCCGAGGAGCCAACCCTTTTCCGCCCAGGAATCGTGCGCTGAGAAGTTGACGGTGGCCCTCGGCCCTGGCGGCGCGGGGGCTGTCTTGTAAGTGCACAGGCGAGGCGCGGTTGCGAGGGCGAGTTTTGCGCCCCCGCCGCAGCCCGGGAAGAGAGAGATTCCGAGCGAGACGCCGCCCGCGCCTGTTGCGCCGCGAAAACGTCTCTGAGTCTCAGAATCGCGCTCTGCGCCCATTTTGGTTAACAGCCCGCCGCTCGAAGGCGGGCCCTGAGATTCCCCCGACCGTCGGGGGATGAGGCTGGCGGCGCCGCACGCGGCACCCCGGCCATTCTGAAGCGCAGAGGACGCGCCG
>Ga0194127_10008327_pt1 | contig 11162 bp, 9 predicted proteins | sample TA2KigC100mmetaG_FD_148624 | JGI IMG/M metagenome (GOLD analysis project Ga0194127, IMG submission 148624) | Freshwater microbial communities from Lake Tanganyika, Tanzania - TA2015036 Kigoma Deep Cast 100m | ecosystem: Environmental > Aquatic > Freshwater > Lake | place: Tanzania: Lake...
GCTTCATGCGCCGTCCCCGTCGGTCCTTCGAGCAACGTGAGACATGGTGGATCGGTCTCGATCCTGGCTTCGAGCCCCACGGGGAGAGGCTGAAACACCTTCTCGTGTCCGTAGGGGAATCCGGCGATCGACGGGACTCCCAGGCAACCGACGTGATCATGAAGGACGGCGGCGAGCGCCTCCGCTCCGGAAGCGCCGTCCCTCGGGACGCAGTTCGTGAACTGCCCGAGCACAAGTCCAGCCAGTCCATCGAGGGCGCCCGCGGATCGCATCTGCGTCAGCATCCGGTCCACGCGCTGGGGCGGTTCATCGATCTCCTCGAGGACGAGGATTGCGCCGCGCAGCGAGGGGAGGAAGCGGGTTCCGACGAGGGAGCAGAGAAGCGAGAGGTTCGCGGGGATGAGCGGTCCCTCGGCTGAGCCGCTCCGCCATGCCGCCAAGGGGTGCGCCTCGGCCGAGCCGTGCGGGTCGAGGGCGCCGTGCGGGTCGAGGGCGCCGTGCGGGTCGAGCGCGCCGATCGCTCCGAGCGGCCGGGGATCGCGGAGAATCCGCAACATCCTCGTCACGAGCGGCTCCGGAGCCCCTCCGCCGAGGTCGGTCGCGATCATCGGACCCGAGAGCCCTGTCCAGCCGAAGCGTCCCCAGAAGAAGAGGTGAAGCGCCGTCAGGTCGCTTCGCCCCACGATCCAGCAGGGGGGCGTGCCCTGGGGGAGATCCTCGAGGAGTTCCAGCAACCTCGTACAGCCCACGCCGCCCCGCGCAGCGAAGACCGCCCCGATGGACGGATCGAGAAGGAACTCCCTCAGCTCGCGCGCGCGACTCGCGTCCGGTCCGGCCCAGACCCCGTCATGGATGCCGCAGCTCGTCCCGACCACGACCTCGAATCCCAACCGGCGAAGACGCTCGATCCCGGCCTCGAGCGCCTCCCTCGGGGCGGGGCTTGCGGGCGCCGTGACCGCGACACGGGCGCCGGGTCCTAGCAAGGGTGGATCGACTCTCCGCATGGCGGGAGATTACCACCGTCTTTGAGCGTCGCGCAGCAGAGGGGAGAGGCGCAAGGATGCTCCCCAACATCCTCGGACGGCGAGCGGTCGACCGTCGTCAAACCGCTCGTGCTCAGCGCTCGCCGGTTCTCTTCGGGACGAGGAACAACTCCGGCCGGGTCGGCATCCCCGTCACGGGCCAGAAGCTGGTCTCGTCGTTGAACACGCGCCGCTGGCTCTCGTAGTGGTCCGCGATGCGTGGGAGCCCGCCATAGTCCAGATGCGATCCCCGAAGCCTGACCAGGTTGATGATCACCGCGCCGAATCGGCGCGACCGGATCGCGTCGTGCATTTCCTCCAGGAGCCGCTGCCGGATCTGCCCCTTCTCCGCCCGAAGGACGTCGAGCACGGCCATTCCCTGCGCGTGCGTCTCCTTGCCGGGGGGCGCCGCGAGATAGCCGTGGCTCGGCATGAGGACCTCTCCATCGACCCGGGCGATCATCTCGATCAAGCGCCGTCCCTGAGCTTCATCCTCCTTCGTCGGTATCTGCTTCCCCGGGGAGTAGACGAGGATCGCGAGCTGGACGATCCACGCCAGGAAGCAGAGAGACGGGACCGCCCTCCCGCGCAGGCTCGGCGCGATCGCCCCCGCGCGCGGGGCCGTACGCCTGCCCCATTCGATCAGCGCGTGGGAACCGAGCCCGGCGAGGATGGCCAGGGCGGCGCAGGCAGGGATCAGGACATTGTCATACCCGCCTTCGTGGAGGCGGGACACGTAGGAGGTCCCGATCATCGCGAGCGCGAAGAGGGGATAGAAGAGGCGCCCCCGGATAGCCGCGCCGCGCGAGAGAACGAACCAGGGAACGGAGAGGGCGATCGCGAGCGGAAGATGCGGGAGCAGATCCTTGATCCAGAACTGGACATAGACCTCGGGCAGGATCGGATGGCGGCGGGGCAGCTCGAAGACATAGTAGCTGTACCAGCCGTGATGGACCGCGTTCAGTAGCAGCGTGCTTCCCCCGATCAGCACGGCCTGGGAGAGCAAGAGGATCAGGCCGCGCCGCGGATCGGCGACGAGAATCGCCAGGACGACCGCACCGATGGCGGGGAGGGTCGATTGCTTCGTCAGGAAGGACAGACCGAGGGAAAGGCCGGCGAGAAGAAGCCATCGAGGCGAACGCTCGCCCAGCGAGAGGTAGCTGCCGAGCAGGAGGAGGGCGATGGCGAGGCTGTCGACCCGCGCGATGTCGAGCCAGGCCCCCGAGATCCGGAACGTCGCCGCGAAGAGGCCGGCGCTGATCAGGGGGAATCTCCACCCGCGCGTCTCCCGCCGGACTAGGAGGGCGATCAGGGCCAGGATCGCGAGCGAGGAGAGGAAGGACAGGAGCCGCAGCGGCAGGAATCCGACTCCCGTCACAAGGGAGATCAGGGCGGCCAGGTAGAAGTAGAAGGGGGTGTAGATGTAGGGGATGAAGGCGAGCGAGGGCGCTCCGTAGAGCGGTCTCCCCGCGAGGATCCACCCGACGTGATCGACCGCGCCCCCTTCCATCCACTCCAGCTCGAACGGATAGCCGATGCGCGAGAGCGCGATCGCGATGTAGGCGCCGATATAGGCCAGCCCAAGCGCGACGGCAACCGCGCCCAGCAGGCGGGTGGGAGAGTCGGCCGGCTGCTCCTTCATGCGATCGACGGATGCGCCCTGGGGCTCCGCCTAGCGCGCGCCCTGGCCCACCGCGGGAGAGCCGCGCCGCGCGTACTCGTCGAACAGGCGTCCCCACGGGGTGGTCTCGCGCCACCGCTCGAAGACCTTCCGATCGCGCGCCGGCCAGCGGTAGTAGTCGTGATAGACTTCGCTGCCCAGGATGAAGGCATTCACCAAGGGCGTGCGGAAGAAGAAGTTCTGGAAACGCTTCAGCGGCCCGAACCAGAGCAGGTCGCCCACGCGGCTCGCGCCGTTGTCTACGACTGGAATCCCCACGACTCGGCCAAGGCGCCGTCGCCGACAATCTCGACGTCCCGCAGGTCGCCGCAGCCGAGCCCCTTCTCGTGCGCGATCCGGATGTAGTCGATCGACATCGGATCGAACCCCATCATCCGCGCGGCGAGAGCGTCGATCGCGACCTGATCCGCGGAAGCGAGCATCCAATTCTTGATCTCCGGGAACATGGTGCGCGGCCCCGGCCCGTTTCCCGCCGTGGTTCCATCCATGACGGCGAAGATGCCCGAGTGGATCTCTTTCTGGATGGCGAGAAGATCGACGAGAGTCTGATGGATCCAGGAGTGGGTGTAGTGGCGCTTGGTGTTGAGGAGTCCGCCGAAGGCGTTCTTCATTGCGCCTGTCGTCGTCGTGTAGATGTGGCACTTTACCGTCGGCAGATGAACGATGTTCTTGCCGAAGAAGTAGTCCGGAACCGTGATCCCCTCGGGATAGATGCGGTCCAGGACGAGCATCGGCGCCTTCGGCCTATAGACGACCCACTTCATGTCCTCGGGCTTGAAGTTGTAGAGGACGGGGACCTTGTACTCGTGGAAGAGGGGAACGTAGTGGTTGAGATCCTCTCCCTTGAACGCGTTGGTGACGACCGTCTTGTTCTGGACGCAGACCTGATCCTCGAATCCCGCCGCGCGGAGCGCGAGGATCGTCCCCTCGAGCTGCCACGGGGTCGTGTTGGCGCCCGGAAAGGGGAAGTGCCAGGAGATGTTGTCCTTCAGGATGGTGGTCTTCGATGGGTCCAGAACCTCACGCACGCGCGCGAGGTCCATCAGACGCCGGATGTCGTCGAGGATCGTCTCGGGGCGCGCTTTCAACGCGGCGACGATGGGCTTGGCCATTGCGATCTCTGCGATCTCCTCTCTCGTTGTGACGATTCCGCGTGTTGCCCGCTCCCACACGCCGGGCGGGGGGCGGTGCGGGATCCTGCCCGGCGCGCCACTGTTGATTGATTATCGGCCTGTGGGCCGCGCGATTGCAACCCGAAGAGCGGAGGCGCAAGGCGAGCGTCTCAGATGCGATCAAACGGATCTAGCGGAGGCTGACAAGGAGCACTCCGACAAGGGCCAGAAGGGTCGCGGCGATCTTCCGCTTCGTGAGCCGCTCGTGGAGCAAGATGACCGACAGGATCAGGATGAAGACTGTCGAGGACTGGTTCAGGATGGCCGCGATGCTCGCCAGCGTGTACTTCATGCCCCCGATCCATAGCATCAGCGACAGATACGAGCCGAGGACGGTCGCCGGGACCATGCGCCGCCAGACATGCGTCGGCCGCCACACCCCCAGGTACTCCCTTCTGCGCGCGGAGGCGATCGCGAACGCGAGGAGGACGGCGGCGCTGCCCGCCTGTCTCACGGTCGCGACCCAGAGAACCGGCCAGCGCCCGAGCACCGGTTTGGCGACCACGATTCCCAGGGCGAGAAAGCAGAGACCGAGGATGCCCAGCGCGACTCCCTCGATCAGATGCTTGCGCGAGCGATCCGGCGGGGGTGTGAGAGTGGCCGATAAGAGGACCGCGCCCATGATCAGGCACATCCCGACAAGGTCGCGCGCGCCGATCCGCTCGCCGAGCGTCAGGAATGCCAGGAGAACCGTGATCGGCGAATAGAAGGTATCGATGATCGCGGTGACTCCGGCGCCGACCATGTTCAGACTCTTGTGAAAGAGCGTGTCGGCGATCACGATCCCCAGAATGCCGCTCGCCACGAGAACCAGGTAGTCGCGGGGGGGAACCGGCGGCAGGTCGGGCCCCCGCACGATCAGAGTCGTGGCCAGGAGCAGGGGCAGGCTGAAAGTCACGCGGAAGAGGTTCAGGGCAACGGGGGAGACCGTCTCGCCCGAGCGCTTCAGCAGAATCACCGCGAAGGCCCAGAATACCGCGCACCCCAGAGCGAAGGCTTCCCCCACCGCGATCCCTCCCCGTTCCCGTCAAGGGATCATAGAGGCATGGCGGCCGTGACGATAGGTGGAGGGAAGGCCGAGGGCGCGTCGGTTCTGCGGGCGCTACCTGGATCGGCGGGTCCGGGTCAGTAGGCGGCTCCGCTTGTCAGAATCACGACTATCAGCGCCGCCAGCGCTCCCCAGACGACGACCGATGTGGTCGCCCCGACGCGGCCGTGGAGCATGGCGCCTGCGTAGATGGAGGACAAGCGCTTCGACGTGTCGCCGGAGAACGGCTCCCTGTACGGAAACGTCTGCCCAAGAACGGAGAGAGAGACCGTGTTCTTGTAGAGGAGACCGGTTCGGATCTGCCACCCCAGGTCCGTGCTCCCCGATGACTCCTCCTTGCTGCTCCAGGCGGGCCCCGCCGTGGCCTGAAGAGCCCAGCGCGGATGTACGGGCCAGGTCAACCTCGGACCCAATCCCAGTCGTCCGTCGTCCCTGCCCAAGGTCGCGGTGACTCCGAAGCCGACAGTGGGACCGGTGGCACCCGCGGCGGTCTTCCTTGTCACGTCCACTCCGATCTCCCCGTGGAGCCGGTAGGTCGACTCTTGGTAGTACTTCACCGAGGTCTCAGCTCCAACGAAACCGCCGCTCTCGAAGAACGGGCGGATCCGCAGCCGCGACGGACTCGATCCCGTGGTCTGAGCCTGCGCGGCGCCGACGTAGAGGAAGACGAGGAGCGCACCGACGCCGTGAGTCAGGCATCGCCGAGCGGAGTGATTCAAAGACTCCAAGCTTCGAGGATCACCTCTCGATCCAGATGACGCGCGCCGGTTCGTCCGACCCGAGCACGCGGCAGGAATAGACGCCGGCGGCGACCTGTCGCCCGTGGTCATCGCGCCCGTCCCAGCGGAAGACGACCACGCCGGGCTCCTCTCCTCGCGCGCAGCGACTCAGGGCACGGACGCGCCTGCCCGAGGAGTCGAAGATCTCCAGAGTCGGGATCTTCCCTAGATCGATGCTCGGGGCCTCGAAGGCCATCGTGACCTCGGCGTGGCCCGCGGGATTCGGAAACGGGTGGCGCCGGATCTGTGACCGCTCCGCGTCCGGCCTCTCGTCAGCGGTCGCAGGATCTCGGAACAGGTCGCTCCACTCCCAGATCACCTTGTCCAGGTTCGAGGATTGCAGTCGCCCCGTGAACCAGATGGTCATGTCCCCTCGCTCGCGGAAACCGATCTCGACAATGTGCATGTCGGTGCTCTGCCAGGCGGTCGCCCAGAGTCCCTCCATGGTCGCGCGTATCCCCACGCCTGGATCCAGCGTCTGGTAATAGGCGTCCCAGGGCTCGATGCCGAAGGCGCCTGAGATGTCGCTGTTGTTCGTGCTGATCGACTGGCCGTTCATGTACTCGGGCATGGGCAGGCGCACGGCGTAGAACCCCTGGTTCTTCGAGGTCTTGATGACCCCCGCGCCTCCCTCGGGCACGTAATAGTTGAGGAACCCTCCGGTGGCCGCGCGGAAAGGCTGAAGGGATGCGAAGGCCGTCTGCAGATGCGTCATCGGGTCGCTCCCCAGGTCCATCGTCAGAACCCAGCGGCAGGCCATGGTCCGGGGAAGCGCATTGGCCCAGTTCGTCCCCGAGGAGGAGTTCCAGTCGTGTAGCGAGGCCACCGTCCCGTACTCGTTGACCGCGGTCACGCTACTGGCGTAGCCGGGGAATCCGAAGTTGACCCAGGCGGGCGTCCCGTCGTCAGGCTCCCAGGCGCAGATCACATGATGCCACTGCTGGGTGATCCCGCTGGGCAGGGTGTAGAACTGCAGCTTGCGGGCCGACAGCGTCGTGTAGGGCGGCTCGACATAGCCGCCCCAGCAGGCGGTCGAGCGACAGGCGAAGCTGTACGACCAATCGCCGAAAGTGCAGCAAGCCTTCAGGTCCAGGAGATCCAGGGTCGTCGACGGATGAAGCGCGCGGAGGCCGTCGAGGATCCCTTGGAATTCCTCCTCGGCCTCAACGGGCAGGAAGGTCCAACCCGACACCCGCCCGCGAATGGAGGGCCAATAGGCGCTGAAGGTCGTTTTCATCTCCGTGCCGGCCAGTTCGATCCAGTCGGCCAGCAGATAGCCGTGGGCGTAGCCCATGTCGTAGTGCGAGCCCCATACGTGAAGCACGCTGATTCCCTGACCCTGAGCAAGATCCTGGTCCAGGATTCTCCCCTGCACCGGCTCCTGCGCGCGGCCCGTGGAGGCGATAAGGAACGTCCCCATGGCCACGGCGAGCAGAGTCAAACGGAGAGCCGCGGCTGGCCGGGGTGTTTGAGCCGAAGGGCGGCGCAGTGTCATGGCGGGCAGCCTCCTTGTGGCTGCATCCATGGCAACACGGACGGATTCTGCAGGAACCACAGGATCGAATGAGACGAGCGCTGGAGCGCGTGGGATTCTGCCCCTCGCTGATGACTGTGCAATCTTGATCAGTGCCAGCGACCTCTCATACAGTATGTGCGCAATCCCTCTCGCTCTATGCTTTGACACGCTTCGATTGCTTGTCCAACTTCCTCTTCGCCTCTTCGTCATGCTTGCGTGTCTTCTGCTTCTGGCCCTTCTCCTTGTCCTTCTTCCCGCCCTTGTCTCCCATCGAGCATCTCCTTTTCAGGGTCCCTACATGTCGGTCTTGGCCCCAACGCTTGTCAGCATAGCAGCCAGGAGAGAGCGACGCACTAGGGCATCTCGTACTGTGCCGGAAGTCAGCCAAGAGCAGCTCGCCGGGCAGGACGGGGCCGCGCCCGCTCGTCTCTACGGCAGCTTCACAACCCGTGCGGTCGTGGGCGGCATCCCGGCCGCATCGACCCTGATCCAGTAGACGCCGGCCGGCGCGGGCCGGCCATCGCAATCCCGCCTGCCGTCCCAGCGCAGCAGATGGGCGCCGGCCTCGATCTGTCCATCGGCCAGGCGGGCCACCTGACGGCCGGCCACATCGAGCACTCGGGCGTGGATCGAGGCGGGGGCGGCACCCGAGCCCGCCCGATCGAGGCGCAGCTCGAGCCCCGCTTCGTCCCGCATCGGATTCGGGGCCACCCGCGCAATGGGGGACCAGTCGCGTGAGGGATGTCCCTTCCCTTCACGGGTCGAGCACTGCAGCGGGAAGACCCTGAGATTCTCCCCAGCGATCAGGACAAACTGGTCGCCCACGGCGACATCGCGCGGCCAGGCGTTGACCTGCGTCTCGCTCTCGCCGAGGAGCGCCGGCTGGAGCGGATCGACGATGTCAACGACCGCCAGCCTGTCGCGAGCGAGATAGACATGGTCGTCGCGGACGCAGATCTCCACGGCATCCAGATCCTCGATCCCATCGATCCGTCCCACTTCGACCGGATTAGCGGCGTCGGCCACGTCGATGATCTGAACTCCGCGCCAATCGACAACAAGGGCGTGCGTGCCCGCGATCGCCAGCGATCTCGCGGCGTCCGTCTGAAGAGCGCCCACAAGCGTCGGAGCGGCCGGGTTGGCCACATCCACGACGCTCATGCTGTAGCCGTCCAGCACGTAGGCGTTTTTCCCATCCACGGCGATCTTGTGGCCGGCGATCGGCAGGTAGCCGCGGGCCACGGGAGCGAGGGGATTCGCGATGTCGATTGTCCGCGTGCCGTTCCAGCCCACGGTGTAGAGCCACGATCCGCCGGCCGCCATGTCCATGACGCCGCTTGCGGCCGACACTGTCGCGACAATGCGAGGAAGCTGCGGGACCGACACGTCGATCACGCTCATGGCGCGCATCAGATAGCCGACCCATGCGTAGCTCCCATGGACTTCGACGACTTCGCCCCGCGCGGGCGTCGCCAGCGTACCGATCTGCAACGGATTGGCCGGGTTGGAGAGGTTCATGACCTTGAGGGCGGGGGATGAGTCGGTCAGATAGGCCAGGTTCGCCTGCGCGTCGACCGAGTAGATCGGAACGGACCAAGGGACGATGCTGAGCGCCCTTGGACTGACATCGCCAGGCGCGGCCGCGAATCGCAGGCCGCCCGTCAATCGATGTTCGCAGAAGAAGACGATCCCATCCGCGACAAACGGAGCGAACGACGGGAACTCGAGGGGCCTGTCATGGACGAGGATCGGCCCGGAGGAGTCGCTCATGTCGACGACGTAGAAGCTGCCGGTGAAGTACCACGGGTCCGCCGCGGTGGCATAGACCGCGTCCCCTGCGACCGCGATGCCGCTGATCGGAAGAGTCAGGCCGTCGAGCGAAGCCTCGAGCGCCGGATGCGCCGGATCGCGCGCATCGATCACATCGAGGAATCCGTCCAGGCTCCCATAGCGAAAGCCCCCGCCGAGATAGGCCCGTCCATCCGAGACCGCGACAACAGACGCGACTCCGCTGGACCATATCGAACTCAGCAATCGAGGTTGGGCAGGCTCCGCGACATCTACAATTGAGAGACCCGATCCGCCGCTGCCGAATCCCCCCCACACGACGAAGGCCAGCGTCCCGGAGACCGCGACGGATCTGGCGCCGCCCGCGAACGCCAGGCTTCCCACGCCGGCGGCGGAATCGGGATCGGCGAGGTCATAGATCTGGAGCCCCGACTCCAACGCCCCGAGCAAGAGATCCGATGTCGCCGCGAGGTCGCGGACCTTCCCGGCCGGCAGGGAGGTCAGGAGGCTGGGAGCGAGGGGATCCGAGACATCGATGACGTGGATCTGGCCGCCCGAAGACCCGACATAGGCTCTCTCCCCGACGACTGCGACAGCGACCGGTCCACCCGGGATCTCGATTCCGCCCTGGATCCTCGGCCCGGCACCCGGCTGGCCCGCCGTCGACACGTCGAAGAGATCGAGCCTTCCCACGCAGCTCTCGCAGGGGACGCTGGAGATCACATAGGCCAGATCGCCGGCGACCGTCACGTCCTTGCCGTAGTCCGGAAGGTCCACAGCGCCGAGGAATCGGAACGTGTCCTCATAGTCTACGCACTGAGGCACGGCCCCTGCGGGCGCGGCGGCCGCGAAGCAAACGAGCCAGGCAAGCGGCGCGCACCACAAGAAGACCACGGGAGTGGAGCCTGCGCGATGCGAGGCAGGAGTGCTGATCATGACGCATCTCCGATCGGCCGACCGGTGGTTCCCGGTTTCTGACCGCTGGTGTCCGGCCTCTGACCCGTGGCCCCGACCACTGACCCCGATGGGGCCAGCCGATCACAATTCTACAGGAAGTAAACGCGCATCCATAGCGCAGGGGCGAAACGGCCGTCACGAGGCGGGGAGGCGTCCCGTAGCCGACCTTCGCCGTCCGGTGGTAAAATCAAAGGTGGTCGGCCTCGCCGAGACCGACATGCACCTGGCCGATCGAGCCCCCGGTCCGACTGGGTCCCGGGGCGCTCAAGATGAGGTCCGAGCGGTGACAACGCATGCCATTCTGCTCATCGGGCTCCTCGCCGCGATCCGTCCGCTCGCCTGCCATGCCCAGGTGCCGGACCATCCCCGCCTGATCGTTCTGAATCAGGACCTGCACGCTCTGACCCATCCTTCCGGATCCTGGGAGACATGGTCCGAGCGCGAGCGCGCGTCCGTCCTGGCCTATCGCTCCATCGTCGTCGCCGCGGAGCGTCTCTGCCGATTCCCGATCGGCAGCTACGATTGGAGACTGCGCTTCGTCGATCATCAGACGGCCTTCTACCACAACATCAAGACGCTCGCGATGGCCCATCTCCTCCGCAGGGCGGAGCCGTACGACAACGCCTACCTCGATCATGCATGCAAGACCCTCGATCACCTGCGGGCCACCGGCTATCCGATGTGGTTCACTTCCGTCGATCCATACAACACCGACCTCAACACCGGCGAGCTGCTCGCCGGCTGGGCCCTCGCCTTCGACTGGCTCTACCAGGACATGACCGCCGCCCAGAGATCCGGCAGCATCCAGGATCTTCTCTATCTCCTGGACAGTCAGAGTTACGACCACATCGCGACGGGCTTGAAGGACAACAATCACATAGCCGTCTGCTTCGGAGGCAGGGGACTGGCCTGCCTCGCCCTCGAAACGCACTGCCAGCCGCAGCAGGAATCGTACCGCCGAAGCTGGCTGACGCAGGCGACGGGTCGCGTCATCGACTACTTCGACTGGGGGTTCGGCGACTGCGGCGCGGGGTTCGAGGGGGTCTTCTACAGCATGTACGGGCTCAACACCTCGCTTCCGTTCGGCCTCGCGACCGACCGCCTCGTCCACCTTCCCGCGAACCAGCGGGTCAACGTCCGGCAGCGCAATGTCCAGCAGGCGGGGACCTGGCTCTGCTATGAGCAGCTTCCCTTCGGGG
>Ga0194127_10008332_pt1 | contig 11161 bp, 9 predicted proteins | sample TA2KigC100mmetaG_FD_148624 | JGI IMG/M metagenome (GOLD analysis project Ga0194127, IMG submission 148624) | Freshwater microbial communities from Lake Tanganyika, Tanzania - TA2015036 Kigoma Deep Cast 100m | ecosystem: Environmental > Aquatic > Freshwater > Lake | place: Tanzania: Lake...
AGCGGGCCGTCAGGCTGGTCCGACACAACGCCGCAGCGTGGGGTCTGGACCCGAAGCGCATCGGCATGCTCGGCTTCTCGGCAGGCGGGAATCTCATCGTCCGCCTCGCGTCGTCTCCTGCAGCGCGGACCTACGAACCGGCGGACGCGGCGGATGCGCTCGATGCCAACCCGAGCTTCAGCATGCTCATCTACCCCTACATCCCGACCGACGAGAAGGACCGTTCACGTGTGACGTCCGATGTTAAGGTGGGCGCCGACACGCCCCCGGCGTTCATCGTGATGACGCAGGACGATCCAATCGGCGTCGAAGGGGCCTATGCCTATGCGTCGGCGCTGCGAGCCGCGCGCGTGTCGGCGGAGTTGCACGTGTACCCGACCGGAGGGCACGGTTACGGGCTGCGCCCGTCGCAGCACGCCGTGACCGGTTGGCCGACGTTGGCGGCTGCGTGGCTGAAGCACCAGGGCTGGCTCAAGAAGGCGCGATGACCGGGCCGGATCGGGCCCCGCTTCGGGTTACCGACAGGCGCCTGCCAGATCCCTGGGAACGCATGACCCGATGGCGATACGCGCGCCCTGTTGCCGGCGAGACGCCGGCGCTAAGTAACAAGAGTCGGTACGCGGCTACGGATCGCCGGGCGTGGCTCCGAGCAGGTGCGCGCTCAGCGACTCGAGCAGGCGCCGGTGACGTTGTGCTGAGATCGAGCCGATCGAGCCGACTATCTGATTGCGTGGCACGACCGCCGGAAACGCTAGCCGAATAACAGACTCGCTCCGCACGCCGGAGTCGTCGGAGTCTTCGTCGGCCGGACGGATGCACTCATCGAGGCCCGCCGTGTAGCGATGGAACTGCGTGCTCAGGCCGCACACAAGCAGATCGCCGTAGGGCGGCATCTCGCGGAGCGCGATCGCGGGCCTGTTCTTGCGCTTGCCGTCAGCCTGGTCGAGGCTGACGAGGACGACGTCACCTTCGGCCATAGGCCGGGTTAGCTTCTCGCACGCAGTTGAGCGGGTAGTCGTCCTCCTCATCACCGTACGCAGCCCGGAGGCCCTGCGTGGACAGGCCATGCCAGTCGGATAGCTCCGCATCGCCGTCGGGCAGAACCATAACCAGGAGCCTGGCGCCGCGGGCCAAGGCGACCGGCTTGTCCAGTCGGATGCTGCTCCCGTCATAGTGCGCGGGTACGGTAATCGCTTCCATCGGCCACACCTCCGTCGCCTGGAACATACACACGGACCGACACACCCATGCCCTCTGATGTTACCGCACGCTGGGCGGCCCGAACAAACCCAGCGCGCCGTGCGCAGATGGGCGGCCCGCGCGGGCGGCAACGTGGCCGGGGCGTTTGGATGCGCTCAGGAAGGCCCGATGACCGCGCCGGACCGGGTCCCGCTTCCGACAAGCTGCCGATAAGGTTCCGATAACCGGTAGGCGCGCGCCCGGTTGCTCGGGTCCAGCGCCACGGCGATGCCCTCAACCACGAGCTTCGCCAACACGCTGCGGGCAGCCCGGTCGGAGATGGCAAGTTCGGCCGCGCCTCCCGGCAGACACCGGATCAGTCCTCGGTGCGCCGAACGTCCGTGTGGTCGGCGCTCAACGCGGCTTCAACTCATTCCTTCGATCGCCCGTTCCACCCTCGATATCGCCGCTCGCTCGAGGTCGCGCGCCTGTGCCAGTTGAGCCAGCTTCTCGGCCTGGTCCATCTCCTTGGCGCTGCAGCGCTCGACCAGTTCGGCGATCACGGAGTACTCGCACGCGAGCGCGGTCGCATCGTCGGAAGATGGCATGAGCGGCGCGACCTCCTTGAGGAAGTCCGACGCCTGCCGGCGGCATTCGGCCCAGACCACGCCGTTCCACCAGTTGCCGTGACTTGGGCCGTGCCCAGCCTCCACCGCGCCGATCCAGTTCGCGTAGGCTTCCGGCCCGACCCCGTAGCCCTCGCTCGTGTACTCCTTGGGTCGTCGCCATAGGTCCACGGCGAACTCGAGGGCTGCCTTGACCGCGACGCGCCTCTCGACGGGCTCGCAGCGGTCGAGGATGTCGAAGTCCATGTGAATCTCATCTCCGAGCTCGGCCCAAGTCCCGAATGTCAGGTGCGCCTGCGGAAAGTCGTGTCCCGGCCAGGGCTGTGCCGTGAAGAAGCCCGTCTCATCGTAACCCGTGATGAGCTGGAACTCCATGTTCACGAGGTAGCACGGCGAACCGCGATCGAGGGCGTCGCGCAGCCGGGCCTCCGATGCGGCACGGTCGGCAACGCTCGTACCGGCGTGATGGAAGCCAAGCGGAGTCGTCGCGATCCCGACGTTGCGCAACAGATCATAGAACGGACCGCGATCCCAGCAGTAGGGGCCGCTCGGGCATAGCACGCGATGGATGTTCATTATGAACGCATGCCCGCTCGCGCCGTAGAGGTACGCATCGGAAACGCCGAGACCGAAGTGGTTGGCGGCGCCACGCATGGCGCCCATGAGCGTGCTGTTGAACGGAGCCTGGGTGAGACCCTCAATCACCATTGATGCACCCTCCCTGCTGCTATGCCCGAAGCGTCCAGTAGTCTATCGGGCTTGCGTCCTCGGTCAGATCGGACAACTCCGGACTGCCAGACCCGGCCATGTGATCCCGGCGGTAGAGCCGACACGGTCCATCGTCGCCATAGTACACCTCGACCCGGCGAGTCTCGAAGTCCGAGTAGCCGGTGCGAGGCATACGCCCAACGGGCTCGATCCGCACGACGGTGTCGCCCTTCCATGTGACGCTGTACCTATACTGGCGGAAGGCGCCGCGCTTGCCGAGGCCCGGTCGCTCCATCAGCGGGTAGTGACTCTGCGCCGGCGCTACGGTAGCCCGGTTGCCGATGGACACACGCTCGGCGCGCACAGGAACCGGGTAGCGCACGACGATCCGCTCCCCTGCCCTGCGGTCGGCCACGCGTACGAAGCAGCCCATCGGCGACGCCGGCACGGGTCTTCCGCCAACGAGGACTTCCATGTCGCCGACGCTCGTGAAGTCGGGTGTCCGCACGCGGACCTCGCAGTCGGTCTTCAGGTCCACCGTAAGCTCGCCTCGCCACGGCTGTAGGCAGCGCACCTCGGCCTGCGGAAGCAGCTTGTCGAGGTGCATGTTCACCGTGAGAACGCCTGCATCGAAACGGGCCGCGTTCTTCCATGCGATGTACAGAGCGTGTGTGCCCGAGCCCCCGCAGCAGTTCTGGAACGCGCGAGTCCTGCCGCGCAGCTCCGGGCCGCCCCAGTGGAGGGTTTCGCGGCAGGCAAGGAACTGCGTCGGCGAGCTCCAGCCCGCATAGGCTCCGAGCATACGGTCGCCGATATCGCGCCAGGTGAACTGCTCCGTGTCGGGCCGGGCCGGATCGGAGCGCAGCCATGCGTTATCCGCTGCCTGGCTCTCGACCAGGTGGTTCCGCGCGAGGCGCTCGATGCCCGACCAGTACTCGGGATGCCCGTTGTTGGCGAGCGTAGCGCCGAGGCCGATGTAGTCCATGAGCGCGCACGTCTCGCACGCGATCACGTCGCCCTGACGATCCACGACCTCGGGCAAGAAGCCGAAGCCGGGATCGAGGCCCAGCAGGTAGCGATACACGGCGTCCACGCGACTGAACAACACGGGGTCGCGCACATAGAGCGCATAGTCGGCCATGCCCACGAGGCCCCTGGTGAAGATGTGCATATGACCGCCCGTCGGGTATGTGTTGTCGTCCTCGAAAATCGGCGCCCGTTCGGTCACGAACCGAACGCACTCGCCCGCATACTCGACTGCTTGGGGCAGGTCCAGACATCGCGCGGCGGCCATCAGGCTCTTGATCACGAACGCCATGAAGCCCGGGTTCTCGTTGCGCACTCCCGGAAAGGCGTCCACCATGCGGCGGATCACGTGGGCAAGCGCCGGATCCGGCGCGTCGTCGTAGACGGTCACGAGCGCGTACAGCGTCAGAGCGTAGTCGCCCGGGTCGGCGCCGGGTGTGCAGTAGCTCGTGGCCGGTCTTGTCAGGAGGCCCGTCCCGGGTGAGATGTACCTGAGCGCCGTGGCGAGCCAGAGATTCTCGTTGACGCACGAGCGACCCGTCATACGGCGGGCCATCACGGCGCCCTGCAGCGCGCGGGTCATCACGTCGCCGAAGTCCGGCCAGTCGTGAGCCGCCTCGGCGGGTTCCTCGCAGAACACGTTGAAGTAGGGCAGCCCGTCGGCGTCCACCATGCGGTCGAGGTAGTTGAGTGCCCGCCGGGCGTAGGTCTCCAGCGCGAAGGTCTCGTTCTCCATGCCCCATAGATTCGGCCTCCGACGGCGCGCTCCTTCCGAAAGCCCACGCTCGTCACACCTCAGGTTCCGTGAGACCTTGATGAACCGCCCGTCTGCAACACCAGACCGACGATTCATCGTCGGGCCCGACCCATCGTCGGGGCGAAGAGCGCGCTGCCGACCTCCGTCGGCTGAACGCCCATCCCGCGAAGGCGGGATTCGTGTTCCAGACCGACGATTCATCGTCGGGTCCTTCCTCTTTGGCCGTTTGGTCTTCCGTTGTGAGTAGGGCTATATCATTGGCGTGTTCCAGACCGACGATTCATCGTCGGGTCCCTCCTCTTCGGCCGTTTGGTCTTCGGTTGTGAGTAGGGCTATATCTTTGGAGTGACATACTCGCAGCTATGTGATATGCTGGCTCCAGGAGGTGCTCCATGGATGACCAGCTCCGCGAGGTTGTTCTCGCTACCACGGAGGAGATGCTTGCCGCGCAGTTGCGCGCTGTAAGGTCGCTGCGGCACCGGGACGCCGGTTCGAAGGCTCCTCGACGATCAGGTATGTCGCAGGTTGACATGGCGCTTGCCATACTCCGCGAGGCCCGACAGCCGCTCCATGTGCAGCAGATCATTGAGCGCACCGCGTCGCGCTACGGCGTGACGGTCGCGAGAGAGTCGCTCGTGTCCGCCTTGACCAAGCGTCTGGCGCGCGACGCGCGTCTCAGTCGGGTCGGACCGAACCTCTTCGCGATGCGGGAGGAGGTGGTGGCCGATGCTGATCGAGAGGCTTAGCCACGTTGTCCGTGAGTGGCGCGATACGTTCGCGCAGAGCCGGACCTTCGAGCGCGCGGTAGTCCAGTCCGTCGCGGACCTGTGCGGGTCTGGTCGGCATACGTTGTCGCAGTGCATAGGCTTTCTGGGGCGTCAGCAGCGCGACTGGAGCGCCGCCTAACGGCTGCACTCGCGATGCCGGTGGGATGCGCAGTCACTCTTCGGACCTATTCCGGCGCGAGGACACGCTCGCGCCGGTCGAGACTGCGTCGGGATTGCTGTGGATGACACGCGCATCCGCAAGACCGGGCGGCACATCCCGGGCGCCTCCTGGCATGCGGATCCGCTCTCGCCTCCTTTCCATCCCGATCTGATCTGGGCTTCGCGCTTCGTGCAGGCCTCGCTCCTGGTGCCGGAGTACCGCTATGGTCGGAGCGCCGCACGAGGGCTGCCCGTGGGCTTCGTGGAAGCGCCTGCGGCTCGACGACCCGGACGACGCGCCGGCGAAGCCGAACAGGCCGCCTACCTCAGAGCCAGGAAAGTGAGCCGTGTCGCACTCGCCTATCCCGATCTGGTTCGCCGCCTTCGCGCGCAACTCGATGAATCCGGAGCCTACCACAAGACGATGATCCTGTCCGTTGACGGCTCCTACTGCAGCCGTTGGGGACTGGCGCACATCACGCCGCGCACCGCGACGGTCGCCCGCGCCCGCAGGGACGCACGCCTGTGTCGCCCCGCCACTGTTCCGCGGCGCGTCTACGATGCACAGGTCTTCACACCCGAACAAGTCCGCCGCGACCCGCAGCACCCGTGGAGGCAGGCGCGCATCTTCCACGGAGGACGGTGGCGCACCGTACGCTACAAGGAGGTCGCTCCGGTGCTCTGGAAGGGCGCGACACGACGGCAGCAGCTACGCCTCTTTGTGCTGGCGCCAACTCGCTACCGTAACCGCAACAATCACGGCAGGGACTACTACTATCGCCGACCCGCCTATCTGCTCGCCAACGACCTCGAACTGCCCGCCCAGACCCTCCTGCAGAAGTACTTCGATCGCTGGCAGATCGAGGTCAATCACCGAGAAGAGAAGGACATCCTCGGCGTCGGTCAGGCGCAAGTTCGTTCCGAGCTCTCGGTACCACGCCAACCCGCACTCGCTGTCGCAGCCTACAGCGCCCTGCTGCTCGCAGGCATCGAGTCCTACAGCCGCCAACAGCCCGTTGGACCCACTCCACCACCTGCCTGGTATCCCCACAAGCGCCGATACACCCTCAACGACCTCGTCCTGACGCTCCGAAGCGAACTGGAACCCACGCCGCCCGAGCAACGTTCCGAGCGAATCCTCGAATGCGTGCGATCTCAACCAACGCCACTACAAGAACAACCAGATGGCCAAACATGAGTCTCGGCCCTTCAGGCCGAGCGACGTCCGTGTAAACGGCCCGGGCGATCCTACCGTGCGCCCTGAAGGGGCGCGATTGTTCAGGCCGGGGCGACGGCCCCGGTTGGGGCGCGGCCCACCCCACCCATCCATGGTTGTATGCAGCGACAACGGAGGGAGGGCGGCGCGCCCTCCCCGGCCCTGCGGGCCGGACTGAGCAATCTCGGCCCTTCAGGCCGAGCGACGTCCGTGTAAACGGGTTTGGGCAATCCTGCCGTGCGCCCTGAAGGGGCGTCATTGTTCAGGCCGGGGCGACGGCCCCGGTTGGGGCGCGGCCCACCCCACCCATCCATGGTTGTATGCAGCGGCAACGGAGGGAGGGCGGCACACCGTTCACGGCCCTGCGGGCCGGGCTGAACAATCTCGGCCCTTCAGGCCGAACGACTGTGACGACCTCACCCCATTCGTTGAGGGGCCACGCCTGCTCTTCGGCACGCGCCTCCTCACTCGTAGCGTATGTCGTCCAGGTAGAACGTGATCGGCGAGCCGCGGCCGGCGACGGTCCAGCCGAAGCCGGTCTTGATCCGCGACAGGTCCTTGCCCGTCAGGTCAATCGCATACTCAGTCCAATCGGTTCCGAGCCGGACGTTCTCCAGCTTGCCCTGAGCGGTGTCGTAGAACGGCTTGTCTTTGCCGATGATGCCGAACAGGAAGCCGACGACTTCGTCGCCCTTGGCGCCCCTCGCACGGAAGACCAGTCGCTTGGCGCCGGTCAGGTTTCGCCCGCCCGGCTGATCGCCCCAGTCCTTCTCAGGGCTTTGCCAGACGACTCCGCCCCACTCGCCGGGCGCGGTGTAGTCACAGCGGATGCAGGTGGCGCCGGCGAATGGGCGCTCCGTGCATCCCTCATCCATCTTGATCGCGGTTGCGGCGCCCATCCAGCCAGAGGGCACGTACGCAGGGCCGGCGGCGCCCTTTTCGGCGTAGATCACGAAGGGCAGCGGCGCAACGGGCGCCGGCTGCGCCTTGATCTCGCCCTTGACCCGCATGGGCACGTTCGCCGTCGCGGCCCCGCCCTTCCCGTCCGACGCGTAGACGAACAGCCTGTAGGGCCCGGGGCCCTTCGGCATGCGCACCTCGGCATCGCGAACTGAAGACCGCGTCACGGCGCCTTCCATGACCGGCGGCGCGGCTTCGGCATCGCCTCCCGATCCGTAGCGCGCCGTCTCGGCTTGCAGTACCCACCGCACCGTAACGGTGTCGCCGTCGGGATCGCCGGCTTCGAGCGATGCGCGCACCGTCGAGCCGGGTTCGATCTCGGCAGCTCCCTCGATCTTCAGCGATGCGATGGATGGGCAACGGTTGGCCGGCGGCTTGCCCGTCCACGCCTCGGTCATCGCGTCCACCGCGGCCAATCGCGATCCGTCGGGAAGCAGCATGCCGAACCACGTGGCCGTCGCCTCCTGCTTGTGGCCCCACGCGAAGGCATAGCCGCCGAGGCAGAGGGGCGAGGCCGTGGCCGCCTGCCATGAGCGCCGGAACCACTCGGCCTTGGCCGTGCTCGACATCTCGACAGGCGCGCCCCAGGGGGTCTTCTCGACCTCCCACATGCCGGGCGGCCCGAACTCGGTCAGCACAAACGGCTTCGTGCCGCCCGCCTTGACGTACCGCTCGGCAACCGATACCCCTCCGCCATAGGCGTTCAGCCCCACGATGTCCACATCGGGGCAGAGCCGATGGAGGTTGCGAACCTTCTCGCCGCCGACCTCGGCTATGACGGTCATCACCGGGTGCGCGGGGTCGAGCTTCTTCACCATCGCCGCCGCGCTGTTGACGGCCAGCCACACGGCGGCGTTGGATCCGTCGCCCTCCATCTCGTTGCCGACCGACCACAGGAGGAGGGCGGGGTGGTCCTTGTGCTTCATGACGACTTCGCGCACCATCTCCTGCTGTTTGGCGACCTGATCCACATCGGTGTAGCGGAAGCCGTGCCGCTCGTGGCCGAGCCAGATGCCGGCAGCGACGGTCAGACCATGCTTCTGCGCTTCGTCGAGCGTCTCTCCGAGCCTCTCGGCGCCCCAGGTCCGGATCGAGTTGCCGCCACATTGCGCCAGCAGCGCCATGGGCCCATCGCCCCCGGCGCCCTTGATGACGAACGGAGCGTTGTTGCGAACGACGGTGTGTCTGCCGGCGTCAATGCGAAGGGATACATCGCCGGGCGCAGCCGTACCGAGGGATGCCATACAGGCGGCAAGAGCCGTAAAGACCGCGCTTGCCCTCATTGCGCCGCCACTAAGAACAGCCGTCCCTCTCCAGAGTCGAGGGACACCTGCAAGCCGGGCATGTCGGGGCTGTCGTCGGCCACCGCGATCTCCTTGCCGGTCACCTGGCACACCTCCTTCACCTGCGCGAGAGGCACGGTGAACTCGACGGTCGGCCATGCGGTGTGGGTGATGCTGAAGTTGTTGATCAGAACCGCCGCGCGGCCATCGCTGTGACGGAAGACGCCGATCAGGTAGTCGCCGGGCGTGAGGCTCTTGATGGGCGTGTCCGCCGGCAGCTTGGCTGCATCGGCCTCAGGCTTCACGCGCGCTGTCTTCAGGCTCGACAGCTTCATCACGGTCGGACCGAGGTTGCGGAGCGCTCCGTTGATGCGGCGTGCCTGATCGTAGTGCCGCGTCTTCCGACCGTCGGCGGCGATGATGGCGCCTCCTTTGGGAAACTCGTCGCCGCGAGGCGTCCAGTAGCAGAAGTAGAGCACGCCTTTCGATCCGTACGCGATGGACGTGTAGACCTGCCAGCGCAGTTGCGCTTCCGTCGGGTCGGTATGCGGTCCGTAGGGCATGACGTTGAAGAAGTTCCAGTGCGGGATGCCTCGACGGAGGGCGTGGACCCGCATCGTCTCAAGGTTGCGGCAGTACCCGTCGCGGCCATCTGCCGTCGGCGTGAAGATCGGGTAGTGGTCCATGCTGAGCACGTCCACATCCACCTCGTCGGCGAACCGCCGCACGTGCTCGTCGTATGTGGGCGTTCCGAGTTGCTGTGCGTTGGCGTAGTCCGGGAACAGGTTGATGTAGGCCAGCTTGCCGGGTCGCGCCTTGCGAATGGCGTCCACCGTGGCGCGGAGAGCCGGGAATTCGGAGGCGTTGGGCTCGTCGCGGATCTGGTAGCCCCAGACCACGTCGTCGTTCGGCAGCGACTCGGGAGCCGGCTGCGCCCTGGCTACGATGGCCCTGAGGTCGTGGCGCTTACACAGGGCGATCTGCCGCTCGATCTGCTCCGCCGTCCGCGCTCCAAACCCGCCCAACACGAGCGTGAACCCGGCCTCGGCGATCTCGGCATATCGTCGCTCCATCTCGGCATCCGCCGGCGGATCCACCCAGAACCCGATGGCGAACCGGTCCTGGACGAACCGATCGGCGCCCGCGATAGGACCCATCGCGCTTCCTCCTACAGCCGCGGTCACAGCGCCAACCGTAACACCCAATGTGGCAATGAGCGGCAGCATGGCCCCCACCTCCTTGACGTTCGTGCCATAGTGTACACGCGCATTCCGCCCTTTGGAGCGCCGCCGCACGCCGATGGTAGACCGACACGCACGCAACCGAATGGCGACCGTGATCCGCTCGTAGATGCGGTGGCAACGTTTGCTCCTGCCCGGCATGTATCACCATCCGGCTGACTCGCCCATGCCGTAAGGGCGCTGCGCGACGGCATTGATCTGCTCACCGACTGTGAGCCGTTACAGCCTGCGCCACGTGGGAGGTCAATGGCGGCAACCCGGCGTACATATCGGTGGGGTTCCGGCCGCCGAGTGGCTCGACGCGGCCGGTTGTTCGATCTGAGCTATCAGCAGGAGGCACAACCATGTTCAGCCGCATCATGCCACGGTTGTTCGCCGTGCCGACGACGGGCGGTCAGTCGAACCCGTTCCTGGTGGGGCCCGATCGGGAAGCGGACCTGCGCAGCCGGAGGCCCTACTTTCTGCTCCCGCTGCTGGGGCAGAAACACCGCCAACTCACCGACGGCGCCGTCCTGCGCGTAAGGTCGTGGGTGCGCGCCCAGGGGCGGCCCATCACCGATGTGTTCGTGCTCAGCCACGGCTGGCACCGCAACTTCTACAGCGCCGTCGCGGCTTACGACCGTCTCGTCGCGTGCCTCCGCAGACTGATAGGGCGCGGCGCGATCGTGCCGCCCGCCGGGTTCAACCCGCTCTTTGTGACCGTTCACTGGCACTCGGATCCCGGCGAGAACCTCTGGGTGGACAAGGAAGGTCGCAGGAGCAAGATCGGCTTCATCGCCGGCGTGCGGCGCGCCTTCAGGATCGCGGAGCCGGACAAAGTGAACGAAGGGACGTTCGAGCGCGACTTCGAGCTCATGTTCGACTTGCTCTCCACGCTCTCGGCGCCCGATACCGACGCATCGGGCCACGAGTATGATGCGGTTGCGCAGGACCTGGCCCATGTCCTCGAAGAGCGCTACGAACTGGTCGGCGCGCCCGGCTCGACGCTCGACGACAAGGTCGCCGCGCTCTGGACCTGCTACGACGAGGCGCCCGCACGGAGAGTGCTGATGGGCCAGGACCGGAAGCCCCAGCCGTTCGCCGCCGGCCTGCAAGGTGTTCAGAAGCTCCTCGGGTTCGTGGTGGCGGTGGTTCCCGTGGTCACCTTGCTGGGCGTGCTGTTGAACCTGCCGGTGCCGAAGCTCACCGTCCGGGATGTGCAGTTCGTCGTCGGCGCCGCAGCGCCTATCCAGAGCGAGG
>Ga0194127_10008341_pt1 | contig 11152 bp, 10 predicted proteins | sample TA2KigC100mmetaG_FD_148624 | JGI IMG/M metagenome (GOLD analysis project Ga0194127, IMG submission 148624) | Freshwater microbial communities from Lake Tanganyika, Tanzania - TA2015036 Kigoma Deep Cast 100m | ecosystem: Environmental > Aquatic > Freshwater > Lake | place: Tanzania: Lake...
GGGCCGATAACTTCTGCCGGCACTGCGGAGCCAAGCTGCCGCCCTACCAGGCCGACAAACCAGCTTGACCAAAGGCCGTAACCCCCTCATGCCCAAGGCACACCGACCAGGCAAGAGGGCGCCGCATCCACCCTGTCAGAAATCCCGAATCCCCTCGATCACCCCGGCGCATGAGCGGAATCGATCGCGTAAGCCGTGGACTCAACGGCGAAGCCACCCCTATCATTCATACCGCCTTTCACTTCAGCACCCGCGTCGGGGGTAGGGCCGAACCGACGGGCGCCAATCCTCATTAGAGATCGCCAGTCATTCCTTCGTCCAATGCCAAGCAGGCATGGGTTTGGACTTCCCCTCGCCTTGACGGGCGTGATAGCCTGTTGGCTGTTCACATCAAGGCCGCCAAGAGCCAAATTCTTCACCGAGAGCACGTGATCTCCCCCTTGAAACCATAAGGAATGAAAGCGTGAAATTGACCAGCACCATCAACGAGGATTTTTACCACGGGCAGTTCGCCAAGTTATTGGTCCGTATCCAGGCCTGTGCCGCACTTGGACTCTTGCTGTTCGTCGTCGGCATGGACTTCTTCTTCCCGACGAGCTATCGGTTGCAGGCGGGGGTTCATGGGCTCAGCGCGATGGCCGCCCTCATCTGTGCCACCTATCTGACGCATAGGGCGTATCCGTTGGTGCGGGGGGTGCATGTCAACTTCCCGGCCCTCCGGCAATGGATGGTTATCGCCATGCTGCTGAACCTGGCCGGCGCGATCAGCGGCAACTGGGTGTACATGCGTTATCGGGGGCAGGACGGTCCCAGAGACTGGATACTCAAGGAGGTCCCTGGATTTCATAATGTCATGATGGAATTCAAGGAATTCATTTCCCTGTTTCCTTTTCCCCTGATGGCTGTGGCCTGCTTCATGTTCATCTATTACGGTTCCTCGATCCATCGGCGCCGTGATCTGACGCAGTTCGTTGGGGTTCTGATACTCGCCTCGTGGCTTTTGGTCATGACGGGCTTCGCCGCCGGCCTGGTGCTGGCCAAACTCCGCTTCCTGTGAAGAAACCGACATGAATGAGTTTCAAGATAATTCAAGACTCAACTATTCGGGACCTGCCGTGGCCGCGTCGCTAGCTCCCCTGATGGGCTTCTTGACCTTGTCGGTCACCCATCACCTGTCGCGCCTGAACACGGGACTCGAAAATATCATTCACTCCTGGGGATACTGGATTCCAGGCGCAGTCGGCAGTGGGCCGAATGGCAGCATCGGATCCTACTCAGGCAAGGAAACGCTGGCCCTGCTGGTCTGGGGCGGCAGTTGGATCGTCTTTCATCTCGCGTGGAGAAAGCAGGATTTCTCGCTGCACCGATGGATTCCCCTGTTCGCAGCCTTGCTCTTCATGACTGGCTTGGGTTTTGTCCATCCGGTCATCGACCCGTTCGTACTGGCCTTGGCAAGCCTGACGGGACTCCGCTGATGAAAGCAGCCAGTCTCGCTCTATCACTCCTGACCCTGTCAGGACTTGCCGTCCAGATCGCCCATGCCGAGGGGGCACTCATGAGAGCCCAGCCGGCGGTTGATAGCGTGGTCACGGAATACGACGGTAACGTCATCACCTGGTTCAGTGGCAACGTCAGCAAGCGGGCCCCAACTCTGATCGTGGTGGACGGCAGGGGCAACCGCGTCGACAACGGCGACGTGGATCTCGAACTGGGTCCGCGCAGCAAGCTCAGTGTCTCGACCCAGTCACTGCCCTCCGGACCCTATGTCGTTCGCTACCGGGTGCTGACCCTGGACGGGCTGGTGGTCAGCGGAATCTATCGTTTTACCATTGCGCAACCATGAACAGACCTCACCAGTTCTCCAAAACCATCGCTGCCATTGTCTTTACCGCCTTATGCCTGGCTTGGGCGAGTTCCCCCGTAATGGCATCGGTGCCCCTCGGGGCGCCCAAGAAGGGCGCCGGAGGAAAAAAAGACATGTTCGGATGCCTCCAGGCCAACGACTATTACGTGGCCAACCTGGCTGCCTACCAAGCCGACCCTTCACAAGGGAAGGACGCGAAAAGCATACCCGAGCCTGAGTGCATGGACCTTGCACGGACCGGACCCACCCAGATTTCGGTCGACTTACTGGATCGTGATGTCAGGCATAAGGAGACCTGGCTCCGCATCAGCCGTAGCGACGGACAGATTATCCTGGAATCGCCGAAAACCATCGCCAAGACGGGTGTCATCTCGACGCAGGCAAATTTCGGCTCGCCGGGGCAATATGAGTTGAAAGTGCTGGTCGCCGACCCGGACCTCCGAACGGATCCGGAAGCGAGCGCCCTGAAAATCCCGCTGACCGTCGCCATCCCGCCGACTCAGGTCCCACCCAAGGGTGGACTCTCGTCGTTCTTCGTGCTTACCGCCGTTGTGGTGGCCGGGGCCGCCCTGTACCTGCCCAGGCTGATCCGAGCCTGAGCCCAACTCCAACTGGCCCCGCCAACCTCGATTTTGTTCAGGAGTATCTCATGCGTTCCTTCTCGTCCCTCATGATTCTGTGGCTGCTGGCCACGGCCCCAACTTCGTCCGCCGCAGCCGGCGGCTATGCCCCCGGGCTCGGGGAAATCATGGCTCAAACCGCCAACCGTCACACCAAACTCTGGCTCGCCGGGAACGCCGGAAACTGGGAACTGGCCGAATACGAATTGGATGAACTGGAGGAAGGCTTCGAGGATGTCGAAAAATACCATCCGAAACACAAATCCATACCCGTACCCTTGCCCAAGCTCATCGCCGGTACGATGAAGGCCCCTCTCGAAAACCTACGCGCCGCAGTGAAGACCAGGGATAAGAACGGCTTCGTCAGACACTATGACCAATTGACGGCCGGGTGCAACAACTGCCATCTCTCCACGAAGTTCGGCTTCAATACCGTAATCCGGCCAAGCCAGAATCCGTTCCCGTCGCAACGATTCGAGCCGAATCCCTGAGTCGACCGCGGTGGCATTCCTCCCCGGGCAGGATTGCCCGGTAAGGCGGGTGTTATCCTGGCGCCCTCGCGGCGGACTGGCCGGTCGAGGGGGCATAGAGCCGGCACTGATTCCCGCCACAGCCACCCTCACTCACCGGCGAACTCCGCCACCACCGGAGCGTGATCGGAGGGCCGCTCCAGCCGGCGCGGTTCGACATCGATGCGACACGCGCGGCAAGCCTCCGCCAGCCGGGGGCTGATCAGAATATGATCGATCCGCAGGCCGAGATTACGGCGAAAACCATTCATCCGGTAATCCCACCAACTGAAGCTGCGCTCGGGTTGCGCGAACAGGCGAAAGGCGTCCTGCAATCCCAGGTCCAGCCAGTCCTGGAATGCCTGCCGCTCCGGTGTACTGCACAGTATCTTCTCCCGCCAGGACTCAGGATCATGCACGTCACGATCCTCCGGGGCGATATTGAAGTCACCGAGGACGACGACCCTATCATGCACCACCAACTCGGATCGTAGCCAATTACCGACCCGCGCCAACCAGTCCAATTTGTAAGCATACTTGTCGGAACCGACCTCACCGCCATTGGGCACATAGAGGTCGATGACGCGCCAGCCCCCCACGGTCACCGCCAGAATGCGCCGCTGCGGGTCATCCAGCCCATCCACATCGGTCACCGGATCCTCCGCGGTCTCCCGGCTGAGCACGGCCACTCCGTTGTAAGTCTTCTGTCCGCTAAATCGGACCTGATAGCCGGCGGCTTCCAACTCTGCCAGCGGAAACCTGACATCCTCGGTCTTGGTTTCCTGCAAGGCCAGCACATCCGGTTGCTCCCGCTCCAGCCAGTCCAGAACCTGCGGCAAACGAACCTTGAGGGAGTTGACATTCCACGTCGCGATCTTCATGAGGAGGGGTGATCCTGGTAAGGTGAGTTGAGACAGGGAAAGGGTATCAAGTACCACCCGGAAGGTCATCCGGGCTCGCGCGCCCAGTCGATGGCCGGTATTGACGCCACCCACACAAAACCGGCTTATCTTGCTCATGTGTCCCGATAGCCCGCCCCATTCACATGGATGAGCCTGATACAAGCCACTCATGCAATAAAGGTACACTCCCTCCCCGGGCTCTCCGGACCCGCTACACCGGCCAGGGATGGCCACTACCTGGCCCTGGTGCAATTGCCCTGATACTGGGCAGTAGGCGCAACAAGGCGCTCCCCATTTTGGGTAGGTCATGTGCCGGATGTCATATTTGCTTGAAATCCGCCCGTCAGAAGGCCTTCCCCCATGGCGTCACTGGGCCCCGCCGTTTGCGCGTGATGGAGGATGACGTCGTACACTTTGGCGGGTTCGCCCTTGACCACATCCCAGCACCAGACGCCAAATCCGCCACGGGCATTGACTGCTCGAACCCACGCATCGAGCGCCAGCCGCTTGGCCCGATTCTGCTCGGAGTCCTCGCCCTTGATCTCCAGCACCAGCAACTTGCCATTAGCCAGCCGGATGATGAAATCGGGAATGAACTTGCGCTTGCTGCCGCGCCAGAGGTAGTAGATGTGAAAACCGAGATGGTCGTTCTTGGCATAGGCGGCGACCTCCACGCGCGACTCCAGGGTATTCGTCGTGTACTGCTCCCAAGTGCTATCCGCCACGGCATGACTGATAGGCGACTTGACGGTAACTTGGCAGGGTTTGGTCGTGTGCCAGGGCCGCATCAGGCGCGTGGAGCCGATAGGGTATTCCGCATCGAAGACGGGCTCCAGCCGTTCCTGGTTCTGCTGCTGAATGTGCGCGACAACATGCGCGACCACCCGGTCGATGGACAGAGCGATGAGGATACGCTTGCGCGGCGGGTCCTGATGAAACAGCGAAGGAATATCCAACCGGTCCGACTGGAGAAACCGCTCGACCAGACGCACCAGTTGCAGCACCAGCGACTCGCGGCCGCCGGTAAACCCGTGTTCCAGGCTGCCCAGCGCCTGATAGGCCGCTAAAAACAACAAGCGTTGCGGCCGAAACGCCTCCGGAATTTTTTCCAGGTCGATCGCCACCGCCAGGGCCAGATTGGCCGCGCCGCCCAGCGCCGGAGCCAGATCAGCGCTGACATAGACTTCCGCCGGGTCGATCTTGAGTAATGGTACCTGCCCCAGGTCGAGCGTCAGTTCGGGCCGCACCACGTAATCGACGCGCAGCACATTCGGCCAGGTGATTTCCAACTCACTCCGCTCCGGAACGACCTCGATTTGCGTGCTGGCCTTGGGCGGCGGTGGCGGGGGGTCCCCGTCTCCCGCCCCCTGGAAGATGGACAGCGGCACCCCGAACACATTGACATACTCGGGTGTGAACAACCGGCGCACGACCCCATCCGGGCAGACCACCTCTTCGGTTTCATACGCGACCCGGCGCAGACCCCGGCCTATGACCTGCTCGCATAAAAGCTGACTGGTGAAGGCGCGCAAGCCCAGGATGTGGGTGACGGTCTTGGCGTCCCACCCTTCGGACAGCATCGCCACCGAGATGACGTTTCTCAGGTCCTGTCCCGCGCCGCCCCGCTTACCCACGCTGTCGATCAGTTCGCGCAGGAGTTCCTCCTTCTTGAGCCCCAGCAGCCGGGCCTTGCGGGTCGCCGGAATATCGGCCGATTCGACGATGGCTTGCAGGATGGTCTCGTAGGCTTTGTCCGCGCTGGCGGTCTCGCCGATCTCGGCCTTGTCCAGCACCCTGGAGTCCACCCGTAGCAGACTCTCGGGATGTTTCAACTCGGGCCAGAAGGCATTGCCCCGCCGGAAATAGTGTTCAATGCGCGCGGCGGTCTCGGTTCGATTGCACACGGTCAGCAGCACCGGCGGCGTGGTATGCCCGCTGGCCAGCCAGGCCGCGCGCGTTTCCATCCAGTCCGCGCCCAGCAGGGTGTAGGCTTGCTGCACCAGTTCCGGCAGGGGCTCATGGGGCTCCGCGCCGCGCCGATTCAGGTCATCGGCGACCCCGGGCTCCCGGTAGAGGTGGTAGAGCTTGGATTTGTAGGTCTGGGTGTTGGGCAGGGCGTTATCGCGAATCACCACCCGGGGCGTCTTCACCAACCCCGCCTCGATGGCGTCATTCAGGCCAAAGTCGGAAATCACCCACTCGAACAGGCCCGCCTCGGTGTTGGTCTTGCCGGTCGGCGCGAACGGGGTCGCGGACAGGTCAAAACAGCGTTGAATCCGGCGCATCTTGTGGATTCGGTCCAGCCCCTCGATCCAGCAGGTGGCCTCTTCCAGGTCGATACCCAGTTCCTCGGCTTCCTTCTTGCTGATCTTGCGCTCGGCGGGCTTTCGGTAGGCGTGATGCGCCTCGTCATTGATGATGACGAGGTCCTTGTACCCGGACAACTTGCCCAGCACCCGCCGGACAAAGGCTTCATCGCTCTCCTGGCCCTTGCGCACCACCGATTTGGTGGGCGGCTTGAGCGGCATCAGGTTATGCCAGTTGTCGATCAACAACTCGGCCTGATTCAGCTTCTGCCGTAACGCCTCATTCGGACACAGCGCAAAGACGTCGTAATAATTGTCGGGATGACCGGTATACAGGACTTTGAGCCGTTCCTTGACGGTCAGGCCGGGCGTGACGATGAAGAGGGCGCGCGAGAAATCCTTGTGGCGTTTCGGGTAAGTCAGCGCATTCAGCACCTGCCAAGTGATGATCATCGCCATGACCGTGGTCTTGCCGCTGCCGGTCGCCATCTTGTTGCAGAGCCGCTCCCAGGCCCCGCCATCACCGGGAATGGCGATGCCCTGCTTGAATTCGGCGGCGGCCTCCACCCGCCAGATCAGGGTCTCGATAGCCTCAAGCTGACAAAAATAGAACTCATACAGACGGCGGGTATCCGGGTCACGCCAATGCTCCAGGAGTTGCCGGGTGATAGCCGTAACACCAGCGTAATCCGCGGCCCGCCACTTATCGACCCGCTCGCGGATGCTATTGACCAGCGGCAGTTCAACCGTGCGTAGCGTTTTGTTACGGGTGTCGAAAATCTCGTACCCCGCCGGGCGCCGTCCCGCGGCGATTTCGAGCCGCGTGTCGCCGGCGCGCAGCCAGTGGTGGGTGGGCGGGGCGAAGGGGGAGTTGATGATCAAAGACCTATTCATGGACAGCCATCACCCGATGGAAACCCTGAAGGTCGATGCGGCGCACGTTCTTGATGTGAGCGACGCGGAAGGGATGGTTTGGAAGCGAATGAATCTCGTATTCGAGTCTTCGGCGCGTGGTTCCCTTTCTTTCCCTCCGTCGCGGAACGGAGCTGATCAATCCACAAAACTTCCAACCGCCGGCCCAGTGCTCATTTTCCCGCAACAACGCCCGCAGCCACTCGGTAAAATGCCAAGCGCTGATGACCTGTTGCGTGGCGGGGCCTTTATTTCCTGACTTCATCTCGATGGCGATGACATAGATCGTGTCTGCAATCTGAGCAACCAAAATGGCATCACAGACCCTGCGCACTCCCGCTAAAGCACCTAAAAATGGCCAAGGGTCCATGCCGCCGCTACGATCGAGGGAGAATCCGAAAGCCCTTGCCCCAGCGATTCTCAACTCCGGATTTTCGGTCCTGTTCTCCTCTCTCACGATCCAGGCGGATCCGCTGCGCTCTAGCGCCCACTCTTCCTTGATCAACTGCTTAAAAACTTCCACCAAAGATGTCATTCCCCGCTCCGTTGATCGCCTTCCTGATACGCATAGTAGATATCGTCGCTGGTTTCGTTCAACGCGTGAATTTCGTCATCGAACGTCTTGGCGTCGATTCCCTCTATCGCGTCAATCTCCATCGGCGAAATGGTGCGGTCGCTGAACAACCACGCGGCTACCGAGCCCGGATCGAGGATCTCGGCCTCTTGATATCCGAATCGCTGCATCAACTCGTCCCGAACGGTTCCAGGCTTCGAGAGCATGAGCAGCGAATTCATCTCTCGCACGAGATAATCGCTATGCGTGCTGATGATCACACGCAGATTGCCATTGGTGAGGCGCGCCAACATGCGAGCCAGCCTACGCTGATTGCTCGGGTGCAGATTCAGCTCGGGCTCGTCAATCATCAATACATCGCCGGGCTGTGCTTCGAACTCCAAATAGGCCCATAGCCCAAAGAGACTCTTGACGGTCGAAGAGGTCAAATGTAGATCCATCTTTGGCGGCGCATGATTTTCGCCGCGCTTGAGCTTGTAGGGGGTAAAACTGATTTCGCCCTCGGCATCGACCTCATAGCGGCCGCCCGCCAGTTGCTTGATCTCCTCGGCCAGGGCATGAAAGCCCCCCCCCTTCCTCTTGCGGATACCCGGCAAGGCGTTTAGCCAGTCGATGTAGTCCGCTATGGGTTGCGCATAGCGCGAGCGTGCAACGTCCCGAATCAACTGTCCAATATCGAGGTCCTTGTCTTTCTTGGTTGCATGATGGAGCAGGGCGGTACGTCGATTGGAAAGCTCCCGATAGAACAGATGCAGGCCATTTCGCTCCGCCGGCATAAGAAACACATTGCGCCGCGGCGGGTTGCCGATCAAATGGCGAGTAATGGCATCCGCAAGGATGTACTCGGCATCCGGCAATTGGGCGGATAGTAGAGTGAGTTGAACGACCGATTCGCCGGCGGGCTTCAGAAGGCGCAGCACCTCATTCTTCTCACGCCCGATAAGCAAACGAAAATCCATCCGCCGCGCGATCGCCCGGTCTGCCAGATGTTCGCCATGCACGTCCCAATCGAAGGCGCTGTCCTTGAAGAAATCGGGTGAGCTATTGAATGTGGTGGCCAACCGTCGCTTCGAAGCTTGGTTGATCGCCGAGATAATCTTTTTCGTGTGATCCTTCATCCATTGGGCCATATCCCAAGTCGCCTGGCCCTCCCGCATCAGGCTGTCGGTCAATGACTCCAATCCCGGCAGCTTGATGAATCCAGAATCCTGCAAGAACCCGTAGAGCGCATACAAAACCCAGGTCTTGCCCGTATTGTTCGGGCCACAAACCAGCGTGAGCGGCTTGAATTCGATGGCGCCTGCATTTTCGCAAAGACATCCCAAATTGCTCGGTTTGAATCGCCAGCTCGGCAAGTCGAGGCGCGCTTGAAATTCATTCTCGGCATTCATCACAGATTCTCCAAACTCATCACCTTCAACGACTCAATACCCCGGTCATCGATGATCTTCACCGCGATCTTGCGATGCTCGCCCGCCGCGAACGGCAGGCTGACGGTGCCCTGAAACTGCTGCAAGCGGGACTCGTCCAGTTCGGCGCGCAGGTTCTTCTTCAACTTCTCCCAACCCTCACCCTTGCCCGCCATCGGGAAGAACACTTGACGCGGAAACAGGCTGCGGTCGTCGTAATCGGGGTCCAGCGCCCACATCGCAATCCTGCTCTTGCCGCCCGAAACCAGTTCACCCTTCACGGTATCGAAATAGTCGAAGCCGTGAACCTCGACCTGGTGGAAGGTGGTTAGTTGGGTGTTTTCGGTTACGAGTTGGGAGAGTGGGAAGTCGAGTGCGTGAGCGACCTGAGCAAGCCGGCGAGGAGTTTCTGAATGTCTTCGCAATCCCGCAATAACATCTCGGAATTCACCGAGTCCAGGTAACCCAGCCTGACGCAAAGCAAAATCCAGGTCTCCAACTCCGCCAACGAGCCTTTCGCCATGCCAAGAAACCGCCGGAATTCCGCTGGATTCAGACCCGGGCCGCTTCTTGCTTGTCCCTCGGCGATATTCGCCGGTATGGAGGTCCCAGCCCTGCGCATTTGCGAGGTAATCCCAAACTGCTCTTCCTTGGGCAAGCAGCGCGTACAGGAATAAATCCTCTCGGCCAAGTCCATGGATTTTTGCCAGACAATCAAGTCCCGATAATTTCGCGAACCCGTCATAATCACATAGCCTCCGTTCACCAAAAACCAAAAACGCCAAACTCAAAACTTCCACCTCGGGTTGCCCCATCAACCAATAACTCTGGTTGCTGGCGCGGTTCTTTTTCAGGTCCTCGGTCAATAGGTCGGTGTTCATCTGCGCCTTCAACGCGGTGATACCCTTGATGGCGTCAATGTCCTTGGCCGCTTCGGGGTCGAACATGAACGCGCAGAAGACGATCATTTTCGGTAATGGGAACAGGTGGCCCGCCTCGTTCAGCGCGTTGCTGACTTGCCGCTGTTCCAGCGCCGCATGCTCGGGGCCGAAGCTGACCACGACCCGCTCGCCGGTTTCCAGATGGCCGGTGGCATGCAGGTTACGGATGTCGGCATCCGCGGGCAGGGCTTCGAGGTCGGCGAAGCGCAGCATCTGCCCACCCTTGCCGCGAATGCCGGTCTTGAGCAATTCATCCCGCCATTGATGTTGCCGGCCTGATTCGCCGGTGCGGGCAATGCTGGCATCGGCTTCCTCCGGCCCGCCGGCCTCATCGAGTGACTTGACCGTGGGGAATGGGACCGCTTCCACCGTGAACGGGCCGCTGACGCGCAGCTTGCTCTTGGAGATGGCCGGTTGGTCGTACAGCGTCTCCTGATCGGCATGCGCGGCGATGGAGGCATCCATCTGTTTCTGCATGGCCTGGCGGGCCGTGTGAAAAGCAGTGAACAGGGGTTGGTGGTCAGGGGTCAGCGAGTACCTGGCCGCCAGTTCCTCGAACGCATAAGGCACTTCCCACTCTTGAAGAGGGGCGGGTGTCTGTCCCCTTGTCCCTGACCACTGCTCACTGATCACTTCGTTGAGTCGCGCCAGCGATTCAACGATGGCCGGGTGCATCCGCTCATAAATCATGTCGATGTCCGGATTGTTGGCGATGGACTTGAGGGTGACGTGCGGAACGGTCTTGTAGATGAAGCCGCCCTTGAGTCCCTCATGGGGGTACTTCAGTTCGTAATAGTCGTAGCTGGCGGTCATCAGCCGCTGCTTGGCCAGCGTGACCGCCACGCGGGAGGTGTCGCAAGTGATCCAGCGCCGGCCCCACTTCTCGGCCACGATGGCCGTGGTGCCACTGCCGCAGGTCGGGTCCAGCACTAGATCGCCGGGGTCGGTAGTCATTAAGAGGCAGCGTTCTATTATCTTCAGAGAAGTTTGAACTACATAAACCTTGTCCATCCCACTACCGGACTGAGTGTCTGCCCAAAAATTTGTAATCGGAATTGCTGGAAAGTCATCGAGATAGCGCACATAAGCCGGGTTTGTACCTTGCTTAGCCAAAA